>ERZ832522.3-NODE-3-length-346532-cov-10.441504_pt1 | contig 346532 bp, 335 predicted proteins | sample MGYA00519951_ERZ832522 | MGnify/ENA primary metagenome ERZ832522 (study PRJEB31850, sample SAMEA3708728) | human gut metagenome | biome: human gut; feature: human-associated habitat; material: faeces | place: China | collected 2014 ... | reverse complement strand
GCCCGGGGGTACAGGGGGCGGCGGCGACTGGCCGCCCCCTGTGCGCTCCCTGCGCCATACGAGACATAACGCAGAAGATCAACCGGGAGCGCAATCTGCCCGGAATTAACATAGAAGTTGTAGCCCTGCCAAACGTTGTGGTCCTGCCAAACATAGTGCGAACAGGGACATTTCCGGTTGTGCCGTTATTTCGCCGGGTGGCGGCTGCGCCTTACCCGGCCTACGGGGTCTACAGGCGATCTTCGCTTCCCAGGCCCGGCAAGCGCTGCGCCGGAGGGCAATCTATCGGCGCCATACCCGCCATTTCGCCGGGTGGCGGCTGCGCCTTACCCGGCCTACAACGACTGCCGGGCAATCCGACTCGGACGACGACTCAACCCTGCGCGGCGTCGATGTCGTCAAACACCTGCTGCGCCAGATGCATCGTGGCATTGGCCGCCGGCAGCCCGCAGTACAGCGCAGAGTGCATGATCAGCTCTTTCAGCTCATCGCGGGTCACCCCGTTGTTAAACGACGCGCGCAGATGCATCTTCAGCTCCGCCTCGCGATTGAGAGCGATCAGCATGGCAATAGTGATCATGCTGCGGGTATGGTGATCGAGCCCCGGACGCGTCCAGGTCTCGCCCCAGGCATAGCGGGTAATAAAGTCCTGAAACTCATCATTCAACGGCGTCAGATGCTGCAGCGTACGGTCGACGTGGGCGTCGCCCAATACTTTGCGCCGTACCGCCATCCCGTCCTGATAGCGCTGTTTATCATCCATGGCGTTCCCCCTGGAAAAAGCTCAGCAGCGCCGAAGTAAAGCTTTTCGGCGCCTCAATGTTAGACAGATGCGATGCCGCCAGAACCACCACCTCGGAGGCGGGGATCTGCTGCTGCAGGAAATGAGCGTCACCGACCGTGGTGACAGGGTCACTTTCCCCGGCGATGATTAGCGTCGGCAGCGGGATCTGCCCCACTTCGCCCCGCAGGTCGGCGGCGGCCAGCGCCTCACAGCAGGCGGCATAGCCTTCAGCATCGGTATGGGTCAGCTGGTGACAAAGCGCCTCGACCACCTCCGGCGCCTTCTGGCGAAACGCGTGGGTGAACCAGCGGTCTGCCGCTCCGGCGGCCACCACCGCCATCCCCTCCTGACGTACGGCCCGCGCCCGCGACAGCCAGCTGGCCTGATCGCCAATGCGCGCCGCGGTGTTGGCGACCGCCAGACCATGAAAACGCTCCGGCGCAAAGCGGCCCAGCCACAGGCCGGTCAAACCGCCCATCGAGATCCCGCAGAACCAGGCGCGGTCGATATTCAGGTGATCGAGCAGCGCAATCACATCCTCACCCAGCTGGGCGAGGGTCACTTTGCCATTTTTCGTCGTTTTACCGTGGCCGTGCGTGTCGTAGCGCAGCACCCGGAAATGGGCGGTTAACGCCTCGATCTGCGGCTGCCACATCGCCCGGGTGGTGCCCAGCGAATTGGAGAGGACGATAACCGGCGCGCCATCCGGCCCGTCGAGTTGATAATCAAGATTCATCACGTTGCTCCTGATAACGCGCCAGCACCTGGCGCACAAAGCGTTCGGCGCTGCCGGTCGCCGTTGCCGGGTCCAGCAGCGTGGTTAAGCGTTCACGAGAGAGATACTGACTGACCTGTGGGTCAGCCGCGAGCAGATCGACCAGCGGGCAGTGACGGTCCAGCGCCTGGCGGCACAGCGCTTCGATGTGATGATGCGCCTCGGCTTTGCCAATGAATTCCGCCAGCGCCAGAGTCACCGCCTCAGCCATAATCAGCCCATGGGTGATATCGAGATCGGCGCGCATTTTCTGCGGGAAAACCTGCATGTCGCGCACCAGCGCCTCGCTTTGCGCCAACGCCCCGCCCACCAGGGTAATTAGCTCCGGCAGGGTCTCCCACTCCGCCTGCCAGCCGCCCAGCGCCCGCTCATGCTGCTGGAGTTGGCTGGCGTAGAGCGTCGCCATCAGCCCCGGCGTACGCTGGGCGGCGGTCAGGATCGCCGCGCAGGCCACCGGATTGCGCTTATGCGGCATCGTCGACGAACCGCCGCGGCCTTCCGCCACCGGCTCGCCCACCTCAGCCACTTCGGTCTGCATCAGCAGGGAAAAGTCGTTAGCGAATTTCCCCAGCGTGCCGCAGACGCCGGCGAACCAGGCGCCCGCCTCCAGTAGCCGATCGCGCTGGCTGTGCCACGGAGTATCCGGCAGCGACAGACCGAGGATCTGCGCCAGCGCCAGGCCAACCGCCGGCCCTTTCTCTTTTAGCGCGTCCAGAGTGCCCGCGGCGCCGCCAAACTGCAGCGCCAGCAGCCGCGGACGCATCTCGCGCAGCCGCTGCTGCCAGCGCAGGAGCGCGTCGAGGGTGCCCGCCAGCTTCAGGCCAAAGGTCACCGGCAGCGCGTGCTGCATCCAGGTCCGGCCCGGCATCACGGCATCGCGATAACGATCCGCCTGGAGAGCCAGGGCCGCCAACAGCTGCTCAAGCAGAGTCTCAGCGGCATCCAGCGCCCCGCGCAGCTGGAGCACCAGTCCGGTGTCGATGGCGTCCTGGCTGGTAGCGCCCCAGTGAACGTAGCGCGCAGCCTCAGGATCTTGCGCTTTTACCTGCGCCGTCAGCTGTTTCACCAGCGGGATGGCCAGATTACCGGCTCCCACCGCCGCCTCGCCCAGCGCGGCAAAATCGATGGCCTCGTGGCGGCAGGCCGCGACAATTGGCCCGACCGCTTCCGGCGGCACCATCCCGCAGGCGGCCTGCGCTTGCGCCAGCGCCGCTTCAAAATCCAGCATGCCCTGCACCCGCTGCGCGTCGCTGAACCAGTCGGTTAGCGGACTGCTGCGCAGCATCGGGGTCAACAAACTCATTCTGGCTCCTTAAACGCGTTCAATAATCAGGGCGATCCCCTGTCCGACGCCGATGCACATGGTGCACAGGGCGTAACGACCGCCGGTCCGTTTCAGCTGATAAGCCGCGGTCATCGCCAGCCGGCCGCCGGAGGCGCCGAGCGGGTGGCCCAGCGCAATCGCCCCGCCGTTAGGGTTCACGTGGGCGGCATCGTCCGGTAAGCCCAAATCACGGGTCACCGCCAGCGCCTGCGCGGCGAAGGCTTCATTCAGCTCCATGACATCCATCTGGCCTAATGTCAGGCCGGTCTGCGCCAGCACCTTGCGCACCGCCGGCGCCGGGCCAAAGCCCATGATCCGCGGCGCCACGCCAGCCGTCGCCACGCCGACCACCCGGGCCAGCGGCTGAAGATCGTTAGCCGACAGCGCCGTCTCGCTGGCCAGCAGCAGCGCGCAGGCGCCGTCGTTAACCCCGGAGGCGTTACCGGCGGTAACGCTGCCGTCGGCGCGCACCACGCCGCGCAGTTTAGCCAGCGCCTCCAGCGAGGTGCTGCGCGGGTGCTCATCGCGGCTAAACAGCAGCGGCTCGCCTTTGCGCTGCGGCACCTGGACGGCGATCAGCTCATCGGCGAAACGCCCCGCCTCTTGCGCCGCGGCGGTGCGCAACTGACTGCGTAAGGCGAACGCGTCCTGATCGGCACGGGAGATGGCAAACTCATCGGCGACGTTTTCCGCCGTCTCCGGCATGGAATGCACGCCGTACAGGGCTTTCATCTGCGGGTTAATAAAGCGCCAGCCGATGGTGGTATCCTCCATCTGCATGCTGCGGCTAAAGGCGCTCTCCGCTTTCCCCATCACAAACGGCGCGCGGGACATGCTCTCCACCCCGCCGGCGATCATCAGCTGCGTCTCCCCGCTTTTAATCGCCCGCGCCGCAACGCCGATCGCGTCAAGGCTGGAACCGCACAGGCGGTTGATGGTGCTCCCGGGCACGCTCTCCGGCAGGCCGGCCAGCAGCAGCGCCATTCGCGCCACGTTGCGGTTGTCTTCCCCGGCCTGGTTGGCGCAGCCAAAGATCACATCGTCAATGCGCGATGGATCCAGTCCCGGGTTCCGCGCCAGCAGCGCTTTCAGCGGCAGCGCCGCCAGGTCGTCAGCGCGCATCGTCGCCAAGGCACCGCCGAAACGGCCAAAGGGTGTACGCACCGCATCACAGATAAATGCCTGATTCATCATAGGTTCCTTACGCGCTTTCCGCCAGTTGTTGAAAGGTCAGCGCCACCGGAGTGATGCGCTGCAGCTCTTCAAAAGAGAGGCCGTTAAAGATTTCCCGCACCACCGGGCCGCGGTCGGTGATGTCGATCACCGCCAGGTCGGTATAGATCCGGCTGACGCAGCCGACGCCGGTCAGCGGGTAGCTGCACTGCGCCACCAGCTTGCACTCGCCGTCACGGGTCAGGTGGTCCATCATCACAAACACCTGGCGGGCGCCGATGGCCAGATCCATCGCCCCGCCAACGGCCGGGATCGCATCCGGCGCACCGGTGCTCCAGTTGGCGAGGTCGCCGCTGGCGGAAACCTGATAGGCCCCCAGCACGCAGATATCGAGATGGCCGCCGCGCATCATGGCGAAGGAGTCGCCGTGGTGGAAATAGCAGCCCCCCTGCAGGAGGGTGACATACTCTTTACCGGCATTGATCAGCTCGGGATCTTCTTCCCCGGGCTGCGGTTTCGGCCCCATCCCCAACAGGCCGTTTTCGCTGTGCAGGAACACCTCTTTGTCAGCGGGCAGGTAATTGGCGATGCGGGTCGGCAGGCCGATGCCGAGGTTGACGTAAGCGCCTTCGGGAATATCGCGGGCCACGCGCTGGGCCATTTCGTCACGGGTCAGTTTTTGCATGTCGGGCTCCTCAGGCGCGTTGTGCGGCAGTCAGGTTTTCCAGCGAGAAGACGCGCTGGACGAAAATGCCGGGGGTGATGATGTTTTCCGGGTCGAGGTCGCCCAGCGCCACCAGCTGCGAGACCTCTACGATGGTGGTTTTCGCCGCTGTCGCCATGATCGGGCCAAAGTTGCGCGCCGCCTTGCGATAGACCAGGTTGCCCCAGCGGTCGCCCTGGTGAGCTTTAATCAGCGCGAAATCGGCTTTGATCGGGTACTCCAGCACGTAGTGGCGACCGTCGATTTCCCGTGTCTCCTTGCCTTCCGCCAGCGGCGTGCCGTAGCCGGTGGGGGTAAATACCGCCCCCAGCCCGGCGCCGGCCGCCTGGATCCGCGCCGCGAGGTTGCCCTGCGGCACCAGCTCCAGCTCCACTTTGCCGCGACGGTAGAGATCATCGAAAATCTGCGAATCCACCTGGCGCGGAAAGGAGCAGATCATTTTGCGCACCCGGCCCGCCTTGAGCAGCGCGGCGAGACCCACTTCCCCGTTGCCGGCGTTGTTATTTATGATGGTCAGGTCGCGAGCGCCCTGGTCAATCAGGGCGTCAATCAGAAAGGTCGGCTGGCCGGCGGGGCCAAAGCCGCCGATCATAATAGTCGCCCCATCGTGGATCCCGGCGATGGCCTCGCTCAGCGTCGATACGCTTTTATCAATCATCAGGTCGCTCCAGTGATGTGCGGTAATCGCACTTTTATTCGTTGTTCGCACAAAATGTGACCCGCTTAACGATGTCGGTCAAGGGCGATAATCGAAATATGGTGCGATAATCGAACATCGGTTATCTTTAGCGAAAGAATGTGATCGATGGCAAATATGGGGAACAGAAATGGACAAGCATCCAGACGATTTACTGACCGGCGACGGCGATCCGTTTAAAGGCGATCCTAACTTTATGGCCTCCCTGGCGCGGGGTCTGGAGGTGATTCAGGCGTTCACGCCGCAGCGGCCCCTGCTGTCTATCTCACAGATCAGTCAGAAGACCGGCATCCCGCGCGCCGCGGTACGCCGCTGCCTGTATACCCTGAGCAAGCTGGGGTTCGTGTATGCCGAAGACGGTAAGAATTTCCAGCTGCGGCCGCGGATCCTGGCGCTGGGCCACGCCTGGCTGGCCTCGACGCCGCTGGCGCGTTCGGCGCAGCCGGTGCTGCGGCATCTGAGCGAAATGCTCAATGAGTCCTGCTCCATCGCCACCCTCGACGGCGACGATATCCTGTATATCGCCCGCGCCTCCAGCTCGCGGATTATGACCATCGACCTGGATATCGGCAGTCGCCTTCCGGCGTGGGCGACCTCGATGGGCCGGGTGCTGCTGAGCCATCAGCCGGAGGAGAAGCTCAACGATATGCTGGCCCGGGTGACCATGATCCGCTATACCCCACAGACGGTGGATTCGGTGGCGAAGCTGCGCGCCGAACTGAAACGGGTGCATCAGCAGGGGTATGCCCTCAACGATCAGGAGCTGGAGATGGGGCTGCGCTCCCTCGCGGTCCCGCTGTTTAACGCTCAGGGGCAGGTCCAGGCGGCGCTCAACGTCGGGGTGCATGCGGGCCAGATGACGGCCCGCGAGATGATCGAGCGCGTGCTGCCGGAGCTGCAAAAAGCCGCCCGCGAGCTGACGCTGCTTCTGCGCTAACGACTGCGCTTGGCGTGCTGCTCCCAGGTCTCCTGCTTCGCCTGCGCCGATTTACGCAGCGCGACATAGCAGGCGCCGCTGCCTCCATGATGCGGAAGCGCGGCGCAGAAGGCCTGCACCTCCGGCAGCTCTTCCAGCCAGCGCGCCAGATAGCTGCGGATAATATTGGCGTGGGACTGGTCGTCGCGGCCTTTGCCGTGAACGATCAGCACATTGCGTAACCCCTCTTTCTGCGCCTGTACCATAAAGGCGAAGAGCATCTGCCGGCACTGTTCCACCGGCTGGCGCAGCAGGGAGAGGCTCGCCTGCTGGCTGTATTTCCCCCGCCGCAGCTTATCCAGCACGCCGCTCTGCAGCCCTTCTCGCTTAAACTCCAGCGGCGTGGCGAGCGGCACGATATCGAGATAGCCGGTGGTGAGAAAATTATCCAGCTGCAGGGTATCGACGCGTTGCGGGGCCCGGCTGTTACGCCCGGGATGCCAGTGCACGTCATGATTACGTTTCAGAGGCTGGACATCTTCCATGGCGTCAAGAAACAGGGATTTGTCATCAAGGTTCATGGGCTCTCCTCCAGCGGCTGTCGCCAGCTACTATAGCCGCCTCGCGCTCCCCTCTCAACGCGTTTAGCCGCGTTCGCTGGCAAAGTGAGCGCGACGGACGATTAAGGAAACAATTGTCGGCTCTGGCGGCGGAACAGGGTGATTAACGACGCCGTGAGCGGCGTCTGCCGGGTATCGCGCCGCTGGATCAGATAATAGGTGGCGGTGGGTAACACTTCACGGATGGGGATCATCACCAGTTTGTCGGCCATCAGCGGGTCGTTGCCCAGCTCCACCGGCAGGATGCTGAGAAAATCACTTTTCACCACCAGGCTGATGCAGGATGAGAACGTTTCGCAGACGATCCCCACCTTTGGCTCCCGTCCCAGCTGTTCGAAGCATTCCTGCAGCTGCTTGAAGTAGCTGCCGCGCGGCGTCGGCATGGTCCAGTGGTGATCCATCAACTCCCCCAGCGAGGTGGCCTGCGCCGCCGGATGGCCCGCGCGGGCGAACACCGCGAACGGTTTCTCAAACAGTTTCTCAAAGCTGAACTCATGGTCGTACGGCCCGGGGTAATAGGTATTAATGGTGAAATCCAGCTCCCCCTGGCGCAGCTCATTAATCATCGCCAGCAGCTGACCCTCCATGATCCGCACCTTCACCTGCGGATGCTGCTGATGAAAGCGGCAGATCACCGACGGCATCAGCGACCGGGCGACGCTGGCGCCAAGGCCAATATTAATTTGCCCGGCCTGTTCCCCCTGGCGCTGCAGCAGTTCATCCTGCGCCGCCCGCAGCTCCTCAAGGATCAGGCTCGCATGTTGATAAAAACTTTCGCCATTGTCGGTTAACGCCACCCCCTGGCTGCGGCGGACGAACAGCTGGGCGGAAAGCCCCTCCTCCAGCTCTTTAATCGCTTTGGTCAGCGCCGGCTGCGAGACCGCCAGCGCCCGGCTGGCGCCACGGATACTGCCTTCCCGGGCTACTTCGACGAAGGCGCGAATTTGATGAAATTTAATCTGAAATGCCATGCTTTTAGTGATAACCGTTGCTTATCAGACAGAAGAAAATGACATCTACTGTAATCCATCAGGCTGTGGCAGGTTAAGGGTGTTAAGGCCTGTAGCGCGTCAGTGATAAACAAAAGCTATCACATCGTGAACGCCGTCACATTTTTTACTTATGACAGGATAAGCTATGCCGCAACTTGATGAATACCTCCGCCAACTAGCGCCCTCCATGACCCAATGGCGCCGTGATTTTCACCTGCACGCTGAATCCGGCTGGCTGGAGTTTCGCACCGCCAGTAAGGTCGCGGATATTCTTGACGGGCTAGGCTATCAGCTGGCGCTAGGCCGCGACGTCATCGATGCCGACAGCCGGATGGGGCTGCCGGACGAGGAGACCCTGGCCCAGGCTTTCGAACGCGCCCGCGAACAGGGCGCGCCGGAGCGCTGGCTGCCGGCGTTTGAAGGCGGTTTCGCCGGCGTGGTGGCCACGCTCGACACCGGGCGGCCCGGGCCAACCCTGGCCTTTCGCGTCGATATGGATGCCCTCGATCTCAACGAACAGCATGACGATAGCCACCGCCCCCATCGCGATCATTTCGCCTCCTGCAACGCCGGCATGATGCACGCCTGCGGCCATGACGGCCATACCGCCATCGGGCTGGGGCTGGCGCATGTGCTCAAGCAGTATGCCGCCCAGCTCAATGGCGTCATTAAACTGATTTTCCAGCCTGCTGAAGAGGGTACCCGCGGCGCCCGCGCGATGGTGGCCGCCGGCGTGGTTGATGACGTGGATTATTTCACGGCGATCCATATAGGGACCGGCGTCCCGGCAGGTACCGTCGTCTGCGGTGGAGACAACTTTATGGCCACCACCAAATTCGACGTGCAGTTCAGCGGCGTGGCCGCCCACGCCGGCGGCAAGCCCGAGGACGGGCGCAACGCGCTGCTGGCCGCCGCCCAGGCCGCCCTTGGCCTGCACGCCATCCCGCCGCACAGCGCCGGCGCCTCGCGGGTCAACGTCGGGGTGATGCAGGCCGGTACCGGGCGCAACGTGGTGCCCTCTTCCGCGCTGTTAAAAGTGGAAACCCGCGGCGAAAGCGAAGCCATTAATCAGTACGTGTTCGAGCGGGCGCAGCACGTCGTCGCCGGGGCTGCGGCGATGTACGAAGCCCGCTACGAACTGCGCATGATGGGCGCGGCGACCGCCAGCGCACCGTCGCCGGCGTGGGTGGACTATCTGCGCGAACAGGCCGCCCGGGTGCCCGGCGTGCAACAGGCGGTGGATCGCATCGCCGCCCCGGCGGGCTCGGAAGACGCCACCCTGATGATGGCCCGGGTCCAGGCGCGCGGCGGCCTCGCCTCGTACATGATTTTCGGCACTGAACTCAGCGCCGGTCACCACAACGAAAAGTTTGACTTCGACGAGAGCGTGATGGCGGTAGCGGTCGAAACCCTGGCGCGCGTCGCGCTTAACTTTCCCTGGCAGCGGGGGGTGTAATGGAAGCCATTTTTCAGTTTGTGGACGAGGTGGTTGAGGCACAACGCGACACTTACTGCGCCATCGCCGACGACATCTGGGACCACCCGGAGACCCGCTTTGAGGAGTTCTGGTCAGCCCAACGGCTGGCCGACGCCCTGGAGGCGGAAGGTTTTCAGCTCACTCGCGATGCCGGCGGGATCCCGAATGCCTTTATCGCCAGCGTCGGTGAGGGCCAACCGGTCATTGCCCTGCTCGGCGAATTTGACGCCCTGGCGGGACTCAGCCAGCAGGCCCACAGCGCGGAACCGACGCCCTTGACACCGGGAGCCAACGGCCACGGCTGTGGGCACAATCTGCTCGGCACCGCGGCATTCGCCGCGGCGGTCGCCGCCAAAGGCTGGCTGCAGCAGCACGGCGACAGCGGCACTCTGCGCTTCTACGGTTGTCCCGGCGAGGAAGGCGGTTCGGGAAAAACCTTTATGGTGCGCGAAGGGTTGTTTGATGATGTCGATGCGGCGCTGACCTGGCATCCGGAAGCCTGGGCCGGGATGTTCAGTACCCGCACCCTCGCCAACATTCAGGCGGCATGGCGATTTACCGGCACCGCGGCCCACGCCGCTAATTCGCCGCACCTGGGCCGGAGCGCGCTGGATGCCGTCACCCTGATGACCACCGGCAGCAATTTCCTCAATGAACATATCATCGAGAAGGCGCGCGTCCATTACGCCATTACCGATACCGGCGGCGTCTCGCCCAACGTGGTGCAGGCGCAGGCGGAAGTGCTGTATTTGATCCGCGCGCCGGAGATGGCCGACGCTGAGCAAATCTTCGCCCGCATAGAGAAGATTGCCCAGGGGGCCGCGCTGATGACCGAGACCCAGGTCAGCTGCCGCTTTGAAAAAGCCTGCTCCAGCTATCTGCCCAACCGCACGCTTGAGGCGGCGATGTATCAGGCGGTCTGTCATTACGGTACCCCCGCCTGGAGCGACGAGGAACGCGCTTTTGCCGCGGCGATCCGCGCCACTCTCAGCGCCAATGATATTAACAACAGCCTGAACAATATTGCCGGCACCAGTGGCGAGGAAGGCAAAACGTTCGCTCGTCGCCACCGCGACACCTTGCTGATTGATGAGGTGGCGCCCTGGGCGGCCACGGATAACGTCCTCGCCGGATCCACCGACGTCGGCGATGTTAGCTGGAAAGCGCCGGTGGCCCAGTGCTTCAGCCCGTGCTTCGCGGTGGGTACCCCGCTGCACAGCTGGCAGCTGGTGAGCCAGGGCAGAACCTCCATTGCCCATAAAGGGATGTTGCTGGCGGGGAAAGTCCTCGCGGCGACCGCCATCCGTTTATTCAGCGACAGCGCCCTGCTGGAGGCCAGCCAGCAAGAGCTCAGGCAGGTACTGGCCGAACGCCCCTATCGTTGCCCGATCCCGGCGGAGGTGAGTCCGTCCGTTTTACGATAACCACTTAGAGGCTACTCCTGGCCAACGCTGACCGGATCGCGGCACGCACCGCCCATAATAACCGCCGGCAGTACGGGAGCAGGCCTGCCCAACACAACAACGACAACAGAGGAATGCCCATGAGTATGTCATCCATACCGTCATCTTCCCCCGGCGGAAAGCGCTATGGCTGGGTAGAGAAGATCGGTAACAAGGTCCCGCACCCGTTTTTGCTGTTTATCTATCTCATCGCCGTGCTGATCGCTGCCACGGCAATCCTCTCCGCCCTCAACGTTGGGGTACAAAACCCAACTGACGGTTCGCGGGTGGTGGTCAAAAACCTGCTCAGCGTGGAAGGATTGCACTGGTTTTTGCCGAACGTGATTAAAAACTTCAGCGGTTTCGCGCCGCTGGGCGCGATCCTCGCCCTGGTGCTGGGCGCCGGCTTTGCCGAGCGGGTGGGCCTGTTACCGGCGTTGATGGTCAAGATGGCCTCGCACGTCAGCGCCCGCTATGCCAGCTATATGGTGCTGTTTATCGCCTTTTTCAGCCATATCTCTTCCGATGCGGCGCTGGTGATTATGCCGCCGCTGGGGGCGCTGATGTTTCTTGCCGTCGGTCGGCATCCTGTCGCTGGTCTGCTGGCGGCGATAGCCGGCGTGGGCTGCGGCTTTACCGCCAATCTACTGATTGTCACCACCGACGTGCTGCTCTCCGGGATCAGCACCGAGGCGGCAAAGTCCATCGATGCCTCTTTGCACGTCAGCGTGATCGACAACTGGTACTTTATGGCGACCTCGGTGATCGTTCTGACGCTCGTCGGCGGACTGATCACCGATAAGCTGGTCGAGCCGCGGCTGGGCCAGTGGCAAGGCAGTCGTGATGAAAAGCTGCAGACGCTGACGCCCGGGGAGCGGTTCGGCCTGCGCATCGCCGGCGTGGCGACGCTGGTATTCGTGGCGGTCATCGCCCTGATGGTGGTCCCCGAAAACGGTATTCTTCGCGATCCGGTTCAGCATACGGTCATGCCCTCGCCGTTTATCAAAGGCATCGTGCCGCTAATTATCTTTTTCTTCTTTGTCGTGTCGCTGGCATACGGCATCGCCACCGGCAAAATTCGCCGCCAGGCCGACCTGCCGCAGTTGATGATTGAGCCGATGAAAGAGATGGCCGGGTTTATCGTGATGGTCTTCCCGCTGGCGCAGTTCGTGGCGATGTTCAATCGTAGCCATAAATCAGACTCCATAAAATATATATAACAATATCAGTTACATATAAAAATATACTGGATATCGAGACAGTTATATTTTAGTCTATTTTCACCTGTTTTAACTCATTATGTTGTTATCAGCACCCCACACAGCACCCCAAAGTAGAAGGTTTGGATATGGCTTTCTTCACCATAGAGAAAAGATTACGCAGTGATGGAACTGCCCGTTATCGCTGTACTGTAGCCGTTAAACAAAATGGTAAGTACGTCCACCGGGAGAACAAAACCTTCTCCAAGAACACACTTGCGAAGTCCTGGGGTGCTAAACGTGTAGCATACATTGAAGAGCATGGTCTCCCAGAGCCAGAAAAAGAGATGAAAGAGATCTCTGTTATAACTGTTGGTGACCTGCTTACTCTGTATGAAAACCACCCAAACATAACGCTCGGCGCATCAAAAAGAAGCTCTCTCCGCACCCTTGGTCGTTCCTTCCTGGCAGACATCAGACTTTCGGAGTTATCGGCAAAGCATATTATCGAGCATTGCCAAGCCAGAAAAGCGCAAGGGCTTGCACCTTCTACTATTTCTCAGGACATATCCTACTTAAGCGTTGTGCTTGAAGCCGCCAGACCTCTCTTTGGAGCGAACGCTAATGTGAACGAATTGTCAGATGCAAAAGTTTGGTTGAGAAATATGGGTATGATTGGCCCTTCACAACGCCGCAGCCGGCGAGCAAGTTCCTTTGAAGTTGACCAGTTATATGAAGCTCTTAAGATGAAGGCTGAAACAGCTTACTCAGGAGCACCATTACATCAAATATTTATGTTTTCTATTCTTACTTGCATGAGAATTGGAGAAGTTTGCCGCATTTTATGGAATGATGTTGATGAAATGCAGCGTTCAGTTATTGTCAGAGACAGAAAGGATCCACGGAAAAAATCTGGTAACCATATGTTAGTTCCCTTGCTTGGTGATGCATGGCGAATTCTAAATATACAACCAAAAACTGATGAGCGTGTATTCCCATACAATCCAAAAACTATAACAGCGATGTACAGGCGTGTTCGTGATGAATTAGATATAAATGATCTGAGATATCACGATTTGCGTCGTGAAGGTGCAAGTAGGTTGTTCGAGGCAGGATTTAGTATCGAAGATGTTGCTCAAGTTACTGGCCATCGCTCTCTCTCGATCCTTTGGCAGGTTTATACAGAGTTGTTTCCAAAATCTCTTCATGAAAAATTTAATTCGTTACAAAATTCCGCGAAAGACTAGATTTTTTATCCTTTGAGAATTCAATCATGCAGCGTCTGTATTAATGCTGTATGCATCCAGATTGGCTGTCATGATTTTATTGGCAAGGATAATTTTTAGAAAAAAGCCGCCAAGAGCGGCTTTCAAAAGTTACTATGCATCGCCACTTTCTTTTTTATTTTGCAGGTGGCTTATAATACTTGAAACTTTCTCTCTATTTTGGAAAAATCGTGCTATATAACTATTAGGGAAACTTTCTTGGATATAATCATATGTGTCTGAAGCAAAACCTATGCATTTCTCTAACGTAATACCCCGGCTATAGGATATAATATGATTTTCTACGGAATCCACTACCAACTTATCCATTAAAATGGCGATCAAAACATAATTCCCATGTATCATGATTTGATGAATTTGCTTTTGATTATCTATTTCCATTGAAATTAGTTTAGTTATACTCTCCTGCAATATATCGTTTGATAACCTATAAGCATTGACCTTATTTATTATTTCTAAACCTGTGGGGCCATTCTCTGAAGGAAATACTTTTTCATAGAGACCTCCCCAGCTTTCAAAAAATCGCCCTCGATTAAGTTTTAATGATGAAATTAATGTTTCGTCTTTCGAGGCACACACTAGAGCATTTAAAGCATCATCAATATCGATGGTATTACTACTTGTAGGGCTCGCATCTTCCTGTCTAAGTAGTTTGTAGCTATAACCGCCAATGAAATTAATTTCTCTTTGTATTCTCTGTTGCTCCGGTCTTTGCGATGAAAAATCTCTACCAGTAACTCTGTTTTGCGTATTATTGTACTTTGTTACATCAATTAAGAATTCTTCTTTTGCAGCGTTTATGAATCTAATGTTTACCTTTATGAGATCTTTTTTATCTTCTGGTAGAGAATTAAACACCTCTCCAATAGTACTTACTGTTTGCGCACCGTTAATTATACTAAGGTTTTTAAAACTAAAAAAACCGTATTTCCTACTTGTACTTAGATTTGCCATACTCTCTTCAACATCACTGTATACTGCAGTTATACCATTATTGTAATACCAAAAATTTTCCGGATTTTCATTTAGAGTCTTTTTTATCCCTGAATTTATTGATGAGTTTCCAAGAACACTTCTTATATTTTTCTCAAAAAGAGAGTATTTGTATTTCTCCCACCAGCCATATAGATGCCTAGCTGAGATAGTACCATATATTGCTTTATAAGGCTCAGCTATTTCCCCATAACTCTCTAGGTGAACATTACTTACGTTAATAGCACCTGAACGATCTTTAGAAAGACCATCCATAATTATTTGTATTCCCGCAGGTTCGAAAAGCACTGAGTACTCGTCTCTATTCTCAATATCTCTAAATAACAAGGAGCGATTCTGTACCTTCTCCCAAAATGCTATATCTTCTTTTACCTCTTTGCTCGGAGCATGAACCCCTGTATATATAAATACACATATGCATTTATATGTAAAACCAGATATGGCTTCCATTATTGAATCTTTATTTCTTAAAAACCTCTCATTAAAAGTAGAGAAGTCACTAGAGATCACTTTTGAGCAAGCATCTTTAAATCTACCAAACTCCCTAGTGGTTATTGAGCCATCTCCATCTTTAATATATTTTGACTGAACTATGACTATTTTTTTAGAATTTTTATTAACATAAACCGCATCTATTCCCCCATCATCTCGTCCATCACATACGGCACTAGCAGCCAGCTCAGGGTCAGGTTCGTCACCATATAAACTTATTGCGTGTGCAGCTACACATCGAGTTATTAGAGTTTCATCTCTATGCATACCCACTGCGTTGATATCTTTCATATCTATAAAATTTCCGTATATAGATACTAATTCTCCAGTTATACGTACTAAGCCTGCTGTCTGCGTAGCCTTGTCATAATGGGTCATTCTTTACTCTCCTTAGAATGTAACGAAATGTTTTGTATATCATAGTATCCACTCAATGTTAAGTCATAAAAAATCATAAATTCATCAAAGATAATATTAATATTCTGCCATATACTAACTAACCTACTTCAAAAAAAAATCAACAAAGTTTTAATAATTTCGTCTATGGGAATTAGAGGCTCTATTCTGAATAGCTTACAAGTACAGGACTATAGCTCTAGGGCACAGGCATGGGGGTCGGGGGTCGGGGGTCGGAGGTTCAAACCCTCTTGTGCCGACCAAAAAAAACCATATAAAAAAGCCACTTAAGGCTATTTTATATACCTGCTTTTTGTGCGGGGAGTTAGTGGGGTGAAACGGGGGAGAACTCCATCAATAACAACTCCTCCGGGGCTATTTTTACTCCCTAAGAAATGCTCAATTTTCTGTCTTCTATACTTTCAGTAAGACTACTGGAGGTAACCATGTGCGGACGATTTGCCCAATCACAGACACGCGAAGAATACCTAGCTTATCTTGCTGAAGACGCTGAGCGGGATATCGACTATGATCCAGAACCAATCGGCCGGTACAACGTGGCGCCAGGGACTAAAGTTTTGCTCCTGAGCGAACGCGACGAGCAGTTGCACCTCGACCCGGTTCACTGGGGTTACGCACCAGGATGGTGGGATAAGCCACCGCTCATTAACGCTCGAGTAGAAACAGCGGCGACAAGCAGAATGTTCAAGCCTCTATGGCAACATGGGAGAGCTATTTGTTTTGCAGACGGCTGGTTTGAGTGGAAGCGTGAAGGTGACAAGAAGCAGCCCTATTTCATCCATCGTAAGGATGGTCAGCCGATTTTTATGGCGGCTATCGGCAGCGTACCTTTCGAGAGCGGGGATGAAGCAGAGGGATTTTTGATTGTGACCGCTGCGGCTGATAAAGGTCTTGTTGATATTCACGACCGACAACCGCTGGTCCTGACGCCGGAAGCAGCGCGAGAATGGATGCGGCAGGATCTTGGAGGTACAGAGGCAGAGGAAATAATTGCAGATGGCGCTCTATCAGCAGACCATTTCACATGGCACCCAGTTTCACGCGCGGTGGGTAACGTGAAGAATCAGGGGGCGGAATTAATAGAGAAATTAATATAACCCCCTACCGTTTTTTAGCTACATTCTACACCACTATATTTTTGATAAACACACAAAACTTTATATTTATTTTTTCTCTGCATCAAAATAATCCGGAACCCGTTTATGCTTTAATCTCACCCTCTCGTAAAGGAGATCGAATTTATCTTTATTACTCTCAAATCGTTCAAAAAAACCACTTATTCGAGTAGCACAACGTCGCTTCTCATTAATATTTTTGGTTGCTATCATTCGTTTTATTCCGGCAAATGCCAAAAGATAAGCATGTTGCATTTCCCTATAACAATCATTAATTTCATCGTTGATAATTAAAATATCCCGATCAACATTCCATCCGAGTTTAGAGAGATTCTCCAAATTGCTTTTTATTGTCGTCGGTGAATTCTGCACATCATAAAAAATAGACAACGCCTTATCACAATCATCTACAGAAATAGGTACATCGCAATCATCACCAAGCAAATCAAAATATATAACATTGTAATTCACTTGATTTCCAGCTTTGTCTATTTTTTCTTTAAGTGATGGGTAATCATCAAGAATTATTTTTTTGGCTAAAGAAAATGCATCTTCATGCATTCTCTGACTTATCCATTCTGGCGCTTTTTTATACGCTGAGTATGCTACAACCAGAGTTCCAAATGTGCTAATAGAACTTAACCAATCAGGAAAATTTTTCATCTCATATAGAATACTGCTAAAACCCACCGCATATGCAATAATTAAACAACAAAACAGCAAAAGTATTATTGAAACCGCCAAGATTATATGATTATATATTTTTAGACCCATCTTTCTAGCCACATGTTATTTAATTTATAGAACTCACGGTTTTTATATCAAGGCCTGAGTACTGGTGTATCCATGTCCACACCTTGCTAATAACTCATTCCCGTCATTTAACTTATCATCTCACATGTAGCAAGTCACTATATCTCGTGGTGTATCGAGGCGAAAGCATTTCCCGTTTCATCTGCCAGGCTGTCTGGATCCCCTGCCCTGCAAAATACAGAGATCCCCTTCCATCTTTCGCATTGATATGATCGAGAACTTCCATGAGCTTTTCACTGTTCTTCCGTGGCGCGTTATCATCGAAGAGGTTGAGCTGCGCTACGCCCTGGCTGTAGAAATCACCCAGCATTACTCCTGCTTTCTGGTAGCGATGCCCGTCTCGCCAGATTGCATCGAGGCATTTCGTCGCCGCGGTGATTATGTCCCGGCTATCCTGGGTTGGCGTAAGAAGCTTTACCGATGCGCTGTTCCCGTAATACGGTTCATACAGCGCAAAGGGGCTGGTTTTAACGAACGCAGAGATAAAGCGGCAGTACTGATGTTCGCCACGGAGTTTCTCCGCTGCACGGGATGCGTATAAGCATATCGCCTGGCGCATCTCTTCGTAGGTGGAAATCCGCTGCCCAAAGCTGCGACTACAGACAATCTCCTGCTTTACCGGCGCGAACTCCTCAAGACCGAGACATGGCTCTCCGCGCAGCTCCCGCACGGTTCGCTCCAGAACAACATTAAAATGCTTCCGGATAAAACGGATATCGGTATCCGCCAGTTGAAGTACCGTGTTAATGCCCATTGTCTCCAGCTTTTTACTGATACGGCGCCCAACCCCCCAGACCTCATTCACCGGAAGCAAAGCCATCAACTTCCTCTGCCTTTCCAGATTAGACAGATCCACCACTCCTCCGGTCTGCCGCTGCCACTGTTTCGCCGCGTGATTGGCCAGCTTTGCCAGGGTTTTAGTCTGGGCTATGCCGACGCCGACCGTGAGGTGCGTCCTGCGCATAACCGTCTCGCGAATTTCCCTGCCAAAATCGGTAAGATCGCGACAGTTACGCACACCAGTCAGATCGCAAAATGCCTCATCAATACTGTAAATTTCGCAGCGTGGAGAGAGTTCCTCCAGCGTTGTCATCACTCGGTTGGACATATCGGCATAAAGCTCATAGTTGCTGCTAAACGCGATAATACCGTGCCGGCGAAACATGTCCTTTTGCTTGAAATAAGGCTCACCCATTTTGACGAAGGGCTTCGCCTCTTGCGAACGGGCGATCACACAGCCATCGTTGTTTGACAGAACGACCACCGGCCGCCCCTTCAGGTCAGGACGGAAAACAGTTTCGCAGGATGCGTAAAATGAGTTCACATCGCAAAGTGCAAACATCTCAGCCAGCCGATTTGATGATGTACGTAACCACCCCGAACACATCGAGAGTATCCTCGCTACCGACGACTATCGGCGAATATGCAGGGTTCATTGGGTTAAGCTGAACCCGCGGATGCAGCTGCAGCTTCTTAACGGTGAATTCCCCATCCACTGCAGCGATAACGATATCGCCATGAACTGCTGTCCTTGAGCTATCCACAACAAGAAGATCACCTTCCCCTATGCCGGCATCCTTCATGCTGTCGCCGGCGGCTTTGACAAAATACGTCGCACTGGGGTGGTTAACGAGCAACTCGTTCAGATCGATGCGTTGCTCAACGTAATCCTGTGCAGGGCTTGGAAAACCACATTGCACAAGGTCACTGTACAACGGGATCAGCATGATCTCACGTAACTCAACGGGCGTGTAAAACTGCATAATTGACTCGCTCAGATTAATACTGTTTTTATATACAGTAGTTTTAACAGGTCGACAGATCAATATAGGTTCTGGCTATCAATTTTCGTCATTGCCGTAACGCATTGATGTTATGAGTAAGGCAAGTCTTAAAGTGCTTTCAGTGCTTAATTGTTTGATGGTTTTGCGAACAATGCGAGGTTAAAATTTTTCAGCTATGGCAATGCCTTCATAGCAAATTGCTCACCTGCGATCTCTTGCATACGGTTCGCAGGTGAGCAAACTTAACCGGCTGGAAAATATTTATAAATCGTCTTCACCCCCTCCTATCACATAGGCCGCCGATCCAATGTTTTAACTGCTCAGACCAGAAATATCTGGAAGCTTTAGGCATCTTCTTGGAAGATAGATGAGCGCAAAGACGCACACAGCAATGATGTTATGTAGTATTTTCCCCTTGAGTGTGCCTGCTCAAGGGGATTTTTTATCGCCGTATTGTACTGGCAAATATTTGTAAATCGTCTTCACTCCCACGCCTGTCACATCGGCCGCACGCTACTGGACAGGCGCTTAGTCCGGTATGTTTCTCGCGCTACTACTGCTTACGTTAACGTCTGGTAATGATCTAGCGGCGCGACGTAAAGCGGCGTTGAAAGCAATTATAGTGACCGGCCGGCGATGGTACTTCACACGGTTAGAATGACTCTGAAATAAATAAACATCTTCTGGATAGCGTTCTCTTCTACGAGCAATCATCGCCTCCACTGGAGGGGTTGATTCAACACGTAGCTCCTTCAGGTGACCCTGTTTCCGTATCAGTATCAAGTCACCATCAATATCATCATATCGAATACTCAGCAGCCTTCCAGCGCTTAAACCTGTGTGAAAAATTAACGCCCACAAGTCTGCCCATGTATCTGAGATGGAAACAAGATTGCTGTTAATAGTTAAAAATTGTTCAAAACTTATTGTTTTCTTACCGTTCACGAACAAACCAAACTGTTTTCAAAACTGAAAGTACTTATTATCTCAAATGTTACATATCACGGGAAGGGCAGGAATCCTTGATCGCGGACGGCAGCAGGAAAGTATTTGTAGATCGTCTTCACCCCCACCCCTATCACATCTGCGATCTGTTGCCGGGTAGCGCCGTTCTCCAGCATTCTGCGGCACCGCTCCACCACGACTTCAGTCATTACCCGGCGGCGGCCGCCGACTCTCCCCTGCTCCCTCGCTGCGGCTAAACCCGCTCGTGTACGCTCGACAATCAGCTCTCTTTCCATTTCCGCCAGGGCGCTCATAACGTGGAAGAAAAAGCGGCCGGCTGGCGTCGAAGTGTCAATCGAGTCGGTCAGGCTGCGGAAATTCACCCCGCGCGCCTGCAACTCCGACACGAGCGTAATCAGATCGCGCACGCTGCGGCCCAGCCGGTCCAATTTCCAGACCACCAGCACATCACCCGGTCGCAACCGCCGTAATGCGCGCTTTAACCCTGGCCGCCGGGCATTTTTCCCGCTGGCCATATCCTCAAAAACCAGCTCACATTCTGCGCGGATCAGCGCGTTTTTCTGTAAATCGAGGTTTTGATCCCCGGTTGATACCCTCGCATAGCCAATCAGCATGTTGTAACCCTTTGAAATGGCTGATTGTAAAAAGCCGCGGCCATTCGCTCAAACCCTCGTTTGGGCGAAGCCTCTTTTTGGAGCAAAAAACATGGCCGAACTTAACCCGCCTTTGGGAACAACGACGCCTGAAATCTTCCTGGATAACGTCAAGCGCGCTGACGAGCTGGTTAACGGTCCGGCAGGAACGGTTAACGACCGCGGCGGTGAACCGCTCGATACCTGGCGCCAGATGATGGCGAAAAACGATGAGATCAGGCAGAACCTGATCCCGCTTAGTAAACAGTATGCGACGCTGGCGGCGGCACAGGCGGACATTGCGAATATCCCGGTGGGCTCGACCACGTATTACCGTAGCCCTGATGACAGCGCTCTTGCGGTCGAGGTTATTAACAACGCCGGGACGCTGCAGCCTACCGGGCGGAAAATGCCGTCACAGAAAACCGTTGATGATTTACTTAAGCATGTTGAAACCACAAACCTAATTTTCCAGCTCGTTGACATCCTCGGGTATCGCCAGTTTTATGCCCTGACATCAGGTGAATTCGGGACGGCAAAAACGATTATTAAACCTGATGGCATTGAACTGGAGGGCTATTCACTGACCGTATCGGATGACAATGGAATATATATCGAAAATATTCTTGGTCAACGCGTCGTATTAGTTGATGAATATGGGAATGTGGCACCAAGGAGTTTGCGCGCTGCGCGAGATGGTTCGTTCGGCACAGATACGGCAATGGTGTCAGGAAATGGCCTTAATTTTAACTCAGGTGGCTCCCGGATTGATATTACAGGTCCTGAGTTTTTAAAGGTCTCTGATTTTCTTGGCCGGTCTAAAACAATTATTGATGCGAGCGGGAATCTGGTCGGCGGCGGTAGCGGTGGCGGTATAACGCTGCAGGACAGAATTAACATTCTGAACGCGGAAAACCTGAACTATTACAGTAAAGTTCGCAGTCGGTATAACGCTGACATAGAGCGACTGGTGTTCGCTCTGTCGATGATCATCTGGTACGGACAGTCTCTTTCCAGCAACCAGGAGGGATACCCTGCGCTCAGCAAAACGCCGTACAGCAATCTTGGCAATCTGATGCTGGGAAACTCACCTCGACCAAATACCCGGACAGGGGCAGGATTCACCCCGGTGGGGTCTGCCATCCTCAACCCGCTAAAGGCCGTCGTTCAGTCAGGTGACGGGTCGTATGTGATGAGTGATGCCGCGGTTGCTGCACTGCCTGCCGGGTCAGGTAATGAGGGAGAAGGGGCAGTTGCTGCGGTTAACATGCTGCGCACGCTGTTTCTGCGTCAGGCTGCATTGCTAACTGACCCGTCGCGCCTGCTTGTTCTGGCAAGCTGCGGGGTCAACGGGAGGACCGTTGAGGCGCTGTCCAGGGGGGCAGATCCGGAGCTGTATAACCGCATTCGTGAAGCCGTGTCTAAAATAAAGGCCATTGCGGATGGCGACAGCAAGACATTCGGCGTCGGCGCCTTCTGTTTCCTGCAAGGAGAATGGAATTACAACCCTGGCTATGGAGGTGACTATACGCGTGAGGGCTATAGAGCGAAGGTGCGTCAGCTTTATAAAGATGTGATTGCCGATTTTTGCTCAGGACAGAGACCGCCTGCGATGTTCACTTATCAGACTGGCGGCACTTACACCATTGATACCTATGAGCTGGCGATCGGGATGGCGCAGCTGGATATGGCAACGGAGGGTGGGAACATCTATGGCGTCTGCCCGTCGTATCCATTCCCAAATAAGGATAGCGGGCATCTGACCAGTAACGGTTATCGCTGGATGGACATGTTTTTCGGCAAGGTCATGTTCAGGGTTCTGGTTCTTGGTGAGGGATGGGAGCCGTTACACTGCACAGGCGTTGAAGTTCAGGATGATTATGCACTCCTTAACTATGCAGTTCCGTATCCGCCACTGCAGTGGGGGACACCATATGATGGGCGAACAGCTAAAACGTATGCTGATAAAGGGTATCGGGCGACTGATGCAAATGGAGCGCTGGACGTTACTGCTGCAGAGATTGTCGCCGACACTGTGGTAAAACTGACATTCTCCAGACGTGTCTCCGGGACAATCAAAATCTGGTACGCAGATAAAACATCACATAACGGGAATGGCTGCCTCAAGGACAGCGATCCATTCCTGGCAACTGAAAATTACGTGTATACCGCAGGCAGCGGCCAATATGCGGACGAAAATATTCCTGAACTTGTAGACAAACCATACCCACTGGAAAACTGGGCATGGGCACAAATTATCGAGACAACTGTATAGCGGAGCGAATAAATATGGGTATTACTCTTTTCACTAATAATGCGTTTTCGTCTGTTTCAGACCCTGACGAATATTCGCCAGGTTTTGATACAACATCTCTCCGCCGGGCTGAAATATTTACTTATACAGGGATTGGTAAAAACCTTATGCCGGGGGAAGGCGGACCCACTGTAGTTGGCACCCCGACGTTTATCACCGACTCGCCCTTTGTTCAGTTCTCAAATAACGCGAATGTGGCACATTTGGACCTGGGCATTAAAGATACTGACCAACAAACGTGGTTTTTACTCTTTGACCCGAATAATGACTCGACGCAACGAATTATCGCAGGGAGTTTTTCTGGGTTGTCTGCATCTACACCTCCTGGGGTATCTGTGATTGTAGATGAATTGGGAGCGCTCGCCTTTATACAAGGTACCCGCTCCACGGTCGATAACACTTACGGAACCACGCGCGCAACCCTGAGTGCATTCAATAAGACAAAGCCGATGCTTCTTTGCCTCACCCTTGACGGCCAGACCACCCGGCTGACCGACATGACCAACAATATTTCAGCGGCCACTACCCTGGTAGAAACCCGTGCTCGCACCCCTTCCACCATTCGCGTGGGTAAGGGGGGTACTACGTACTGGGGATCAACCTCTGCAAACAGCCGACTTGGAGCTTATATGGTTTTCGATCGCGTATTATCTGATGCTGAGAAAATTACTGTTCATGACTATTTACTCCGTTGCATACAGGCGAAGTATCCATCATTGATTTTCTAAGCGGTGACGGCTGTCATAATACTGACAGCCGCAACTCCCTTTAGCCGACAACCCACCCTCTGGCGATCTGTCGCGCCAGGTCCGCAGAGGCAAACGCAGGGATATCGGAAACGGTGATAGTTTCCAGGTCGATTAACCAGCCGCCAAAAAACTCATGTTTATAGACGAGGCTACCGGAATAAAAACCGGTAACACCAAACTTGAGGCTCCTGGTCGTCATGTTTGTAGTAAGCACAGGCACGTTCGCAATCGCGGTCATTGCGCTCGCCTTTGTCCCGTCGGTTGCTTCGACATAGAGGTGCATCCCTGCGGCGTCCCGGTAGACGACGACCAGACACACTTTGCCGAGGAAATTAGTCGCCGGGACAGCTACTGTGCGTAGCGCACCTGCATCAGTGCCGCGAATGGCGTTGATCGCTTTTGTTCCGCTGATATTAGTGAATGCAATCCCCCCGGCCTCGTTCGCGGGTGTCAGAGATTCAGCCGTTCCGCAGATGCCTGAGTAGCTGGTACTGACCGCGACAAAATCATCAGCTGACGGAATACGAACATACATACCCAGCGCGAAATATTGATTCTTTGCCGGGTGTGTTGCAGCATCAAACCGCGCCATAAAATTGCTCGCGCTTTGCAGGTAACGGGGTGCGCTCCGGCTGTTCAGTGTCAGGGATTTACGGGCAGCATTCCACGTAAACGCCGCCACATCCCCACCCAGCGACGCCTGAGCGCTAATATTGTTTGCCAGGTTCAGAATTGCAGCATCAGCGGGGCTGGCGGGTGCGGCCTGAAGTGGGAACGAACGTTTGTCATCGAGGCGGAAAAGGAAAACACCGTCAGTGGTGCCCGCCTCAGCCCCATACCCTTTCAGCAGATTATCAGGCACGGCATACTGTAGTTTTGGGTTATTGGCTGGCGTAGATGACTGAAAAATAGTGGTCATGAGTCTGGTCCTCAGAATGCAGAAAGGATGGCGCGCAGGACAGTTTCGGTAATCACGCACTGCCCCGCTGGATAGGTCGGGTGGTTAACGTCTGCGGCAACGATGTATTTCTTGCCGCTATCGTTGTAATCAGACAGTGACTGTCCAAACACGGGTTGCAGATCGATATGCCCAGCCTTCAGCGAACCCGCAATACCGCGCAATTTGTACGCAAAATCCCTCAGAGAATACGTTGGCGTTCCCAGCGTTTGCGGAGGGGAGATTATCAGCACGTCGCTGAATGCAGAGGCTGAGCGTACTCTCGAAGCCATTTCCGTTGTGTACCCCGCCTCAGCATCCGCATCGTAGCTGTACGCACCGTTGACGGACTCCAGCAGGACATTCAGGTTTGCCGCCAGCGGCGTGATACCCTGTACCCATCCGGCACGGTTCAGGGTTGTCCATTGCCGCCAGGTAGAGCCGCCAGTACCTAATTTATTGACACGAACACCCGGGGTACTTTTTTTCAGCTCGATGCCACAGAACGCCAGTGTTCCTGAAACGAGTGTCAGCGTGGCCGTCCAGTTCCCCGTCACAGGCGGAGCCGGTAACTCAGTTCGCGTGACCCCGGTTCCCGACAGGGTGAGTTGCGTTTCCTCGGTTGAGGTACCAGAAACGTTATCCTTGTATTTTATTTTTATCACCGGAGACACGCTGGAATCCGCGTTGTGATAAATGGCCGCTGAGGTATCACCGGTTAAGGACTGAAATGCCAGCGCAGCGCCTGCAGTCGACGTCACCCCCTGCGAGCCAGCCGGTCCGAAGTTAGTTCCCGTTGGTGTCGTGACAGTTTCCTCTGTCCAGCTTCCCGATTGCACAATCAGAAAAGCCCTTCCCGGATGAGCGAAATTGCGGTTATATCCGGCAAATCCCGCGCCTGCATCACCGAACCGGTCCTGCAGCACCTGAGTCAGCCTGCGAGGCAGGTTCCATTCATTATGAACCCAGCTGTTACCGATAATGTTGATAACGAGCTGTCCTTCCTTTGCCTCTGCCATCATCAATGCCCGGCGCGTTTCCGACAAAAAATTGAGCCCGAAAAACTCAGATTTCAGCAGGCCGTCGGTGCGTGTCGCAACATCAAGCCGGGTTTCTATTTCCTGAATTTTTTCATCACTGTCGCTCTCTGACTCGACTAACGGAACCTCAAGCATGACACGCCCGTTAGCATCGAGCACATAAAATGCTACATCCGGGTTCTGATACGTTTTAACGATTTTGATATCACCCAGCAGGGCCAGGTCAGCATACATTCGGCCGTTTTCGTCCCACTGCGCATATTCCAGATCGCCTACGTATTGGCCTGCAAGATTCCATGCTGCAAAGACTTTATTCAGGGCATCTTTAAATCCGATCAGCAAGTCAGGATTGCTGCCATCAAAATTCCGGGCCAGTGCATCAACCGCCTCCTGAGAGGGCATTTTCCGCCCGGTAGGCTGCAGCGTCCCGGCGTTGTTAATGACCTCGATAGCCAGCGCGGAATCATCAGGGCTACGGTAATACGTGGTCGAGCCCACCGGGATATTCGCAATGTCCGCCTGTGCCGCCGCCAGCGTCGCATACTGTTTACTAAGCGGGATCAGGTTCTGCCTGATCTCATCGTTTTTCGCCATCATCTGGCGCCACGTATCCAGCGGTTCACCGCCGCGGTCGTTAACCGTTCCTGCCGGACCGTTCACCAGTTCGTCAGCGCGCTTGACGTTATCCAGGAAAATCTCAGGCGTCGTCGTTCCCAAAGGCGGGTTAAGTTCGGCCATGTTTTTTGCTCCAAAAAAGGCGTTCGCCCAAACGAGGGTTTGAGCGAAAGAAAAGTTGAAAGGGATTTTTTGGTATTAAGCGACGTCGCCGGGGTATGTGGCGTCGTCGTACTGGTAGAAAATTTCTTTATATTCAGGTGCAGTAATCTGACAGTTGCTGTCACCCGATGGGGCAACCTCCTGGACTATCCCATGCCGCGCACCCTTTTCACTGTCGCAGAACAATAACTTCGGCAGGTCAATATCTGGGTCGTCCATAATCCAGTCGTCGGGATGCAGGTCGTCGTTGTACGGCACCGTCAGCGTGAAATCATCTACCCGTTGCGGCGTGAGCATTCGCGATGATGGTCGACCGTCCTGAAACTGTATCCAGCAGCGAGGATTCGCGTAGCTCCAGTCCAGTGGCTCCGTGACGTGCAGCGTAATTTCCTGGAAGTCGTAAATCATCGCGTCAATCAGGCAACTTTGGGTTTTCCCGGTTGGAATGTCGTCGGACAAAATGATGTGATCACCGAAGTCATGACACCATCCCAGCATTGAAGTCGTAGCCGTATATGTCCGGCGTTGGTGGAGATATTTCATTAACCGACGCATCCCGATACGCCAGGCGCGATCTGCAGTCATGGCAACATCAATGGTGTATGCCTCCGTTTTGCGCGGAAAAGGATTTTCCGGCGTCCGGCACTGTACGGTTTCCTCCGCCCAGGTCACAGGGTTGATATATTTCACATCCACGCCATCAAAATCATCCTCCGACGGGACCCTGAATGACGTCTGCATTTCCTCGACGGTATCCTGAGGAGTAATGATACCTGTCCAGCTTTTGACGCCCTCTCTTCCGACAGAAAGCACCCCGTCGGACAGCAGAAAATACCCCATGCCAGCCTCTGCAATTTTGTCGAAAATATCCTTTGCTGACGTGCCGTCACTGCTTGCCTGGTGATCAAAATATTCTCCCCTTGGCGTCCAGTAGGTCTCCTCCAGCGTACTGAGTGCCGCAATGTCGATCTGGTCGTCGCGATATCCCAGACTGCGGGCAAGATGCAGGAACGCACCGCTGATTGTCCTGTCACCACCGCCATCATAATTTCGCGTGGCGACAACACTCACACGCTTGTCTGACTGCGCCGCCAGCTGGCCGCCGGTTTCAACCGTGATCCCTATTGTTGATATCCCTGCGTAGGAGGTCGGACGGGAAAGCAAACGACCTCTGAGCGCCTGCCAGAACATACTGTCTCTCGCGTTGTTGCTCCCCTGCTCGTTACGGCGGCGGCATCGAACCTCCACCAGCCCAGGAGAGGACAGATCAAAACGCTCTGTAAAACCGAGGCCATTAATGTTTTTAAGCGCGTAAACCCCTGGCTTACTCGTCCACCCTGATCCGGAACCATAAACGCGATACTGGATTTCATACTCGACATGGCGGACCCGCTTATTCCCGTTGTTCTGGAACCCGCAAATTCCGTTTGGGAAAGCAAAGTTGACCTCGAAGGCATCCACAACTTCATTTTGCGGGCAGGCCAGAAAGGGGCCGAGCCAGGTTTCATTATCGTTAATACCAGACGCGGCAAAATCCACGACGGTCCGGGTCATAAAGCCTGACCAGGTGCTGTCAACGACACCGTTAACCACACGCTGTACGGTCGCAGAGGGACCATCAGTAGACGCTATCTGGTATTCGTTGCCACGGTGCGCCAGGGAAATCCGCTGAGTGCCTTCCGGCAATCCGGAAAAGGCAGTGCCAGAATCGTATGCCAGCGTCACGCTGGCTGTTACCGCAGGGCTTCCGCCGCTGGATGCTGTACCAGCTGTAAATACCGGGCTGTCGCCAAATACTGACGCAGGCAGGAATGATGACGTAATGGAACCGCCACGCCAGGGGCTGGAGATCTCCACGATACGTATCACGCCGCCATCATCCTGAGCAATGAGCCCCGAACCATTCAACCCGCCATTAATCGCTGTGAGCACGCCAGACATTGTGCCGTAATTGGCGACCAGAGATATGGTATAGGTGATACCCTGCCAGGTCAGAGCAAAGGTCTGGCTGGTTGTCGTAAAGTCATACGTTGACGGCGACGCACTGGCGCGTAATACCGCAGTCGCTCCCCCTGCTCCCGGAACGGCGTCCTGGTGAGGGGTATACGTGGAGATCTGCAGATCATAGTCAGTACCGTTAAACGTTAGGGTGACAGGCATTCCGCTGAATGGCGCAATCTCTGACACGACGTCTCCTGTCAGCACGTTAAAACCGCCCTCGATGGATACCTGATAATTCACTGGCGCTTTCAGGGTGACAATTGCACCGGCGATCCAGCCAGGAGGAAGTTTGTTCTCATCCTCGTCTTCATCATTATCATCATCGACATCGAGGCCAGAAAACGAGACAGAGGCACCGGTTACGGTCATGGCATCAGCAACGATATCACTGGCTTCAGGGGCAGTCTGAGCCATATCGAGGCCGCTGCCGCTCGACGTTCCCCCAACTTCCGTTGAGTTGAACCATATCTCACTGCGACGATCCCCAGCCACATTATCGCCGGGCCCATAGCTGGTATATGAAAATCCCTCGCCTAATGTCAGCGCCGGAGTTTCTCCTACCCGAAAATCCCCACCGGTATAGGAGAAACGCCCATATCCAAGGCAGACAAACATTTCGACCGTCATTCTGGTGGGATCAGCGGGGTCGAATCGCGTTACCGGCTGCACCAGGTAATCCGGGTAAATCCGGTTTCGCCCAAAAGCCTCCCTAACGGGATCGCCAAGCTTCGCTGTATTGGCTTTAGCCGGATTCAGATCCAGCGATGAAGCGTTACTGGATGAAAAACCGCCCAGCTCCGGTTTTGGGGCAAAGAATAATGCATAGGACGTAGACGCAATGGATACGGCCACCGAAACCCACGCGGCAATTTCAAGACCCGTGCCATACGGAATGGGATATATCCGCACGTCACTGTCTGGCCGCAACAAACATAACGGCCATTCCGCCGGGGGGACTGCCTGGCCGTTCAGCTCGATCACGACAGGATGAGTTTTATCCTGTGAATAGCTCGGGACATTTCTGCACATCCACTCATGCAGCGTAAGCACACCATGATCGTGCGTTTCAAGGGGTTCACCCGGTAGCCGGGACGGGTAAAACTTTATCGTCATTGCCAGAACTCCACGCGGTTAAAGCGGCGGATAAATCGCGCCAGTGGCAGAAACGTAACCCCCGAGCCTGGATTACATTCCGCGACCTGCAGCTGGTTATCGAGCATCACAACAATCCCGACATGGGAAACCGTTGAACCCGAATAGCAAGCCACTCCGGCACCTTCACACGGGGCACAACGTTTCAGCGAAAGCATCAGCTTTCTCGCTTCCCGGTCGAGGCCCCCGCCGTCTTTGGTCACACCTGCAAAATCCGGCCATTCAGGTAGCCCAAGGTCGCGACGTATCTCATTCACAATGCCGAAGCAGTCGAGTTTTGGAAAAGAGCGACCGCCCTTCAGCCAGGTGACTGAACGGTATTTATCAGCGATAAACATATTTGCCTCAGATTAGTAACGTAAGCCCGGATGCTCGGCGAGGTTGTAACGTTTACGGGGCCAGGCTGTTTTGAGGACATTCATATAGCCTGCCGTGACCTGAACTGCTGTCGGGGTCCAGGAGCCGGATTTGATATCGAGCGTATACGGTGATGATGCCGGAGCAGACAGATCGGATGAAATGTACCGCCTGAATGTCAGCGTGGCTGATTTCATTTCATCCAGAATTTTATCGATCGCCTCTGAAACCCGTCCGTCAATATTGCTGATAGCAAACTTTAAATCCTGTGTCCCGTCGGCGTTCCTTGCTGGTAAGGCGATATCTATCGCGCTGGCCTCAAACGTCACCGGCTGACCATTTTCCAGCGTCACTGAAACGTCATCCCAGCCACTGGTTAGCCAGTAGTTATCATCGCCTGCTGATATCTGCAGCGTATCGTGAATAACCTCCGATCCGCTGCTGGCATATAGTCGCTCAAGAATTGTCATGCTTCGGCCACTCTCTGTTTAGCGCAATATCCAGTAACGACTGGCCCGCCAGCCATTCCGGGTAATTCCCCCAGCCAGAAGGCGGTAAAGGGCGCTCCCATAATTCCAGCGTTGCGCTGTACTGCCAGTATTTTGGCGCGACCAGCGTCGGCCCTTCGTAAATATCCACGAACCTGGCTTTATAGGGCTTTACCCCGATGGGAGTCTGGAGTTTCAGATAGAACCAGGACTGGCCATCTTTAAGCGCATCCCTGAAAAACGCCTCAAACACCTGCGCCAGAGCATCAGTTTTAAAAATCCATTTAACTGATGCCTGGGTGGGTGTTGAGGTATATCGACTTCGTTGTTGAGCGCGACCGGACGTCATCTCCGTTCGCAGTAAAGGTGATATGGGCTTAAACCCGTACCCGTCCATAAGCGGCATGGGCAGGTATTCATCCGGGTAGAAAATATCTGCCATGAATATTCCCTCCGGGCAGGTCTATCTTGGTTTTTTAGATTGGAGATTTGAATAAATAGCCCGACCGAATTTCTTCTGGGGGTTATTTACTTCGGCGGTTAAGGTGTTAACTATCCGCTGTTCCAGAGCGTCATTCCTTCGCTCAATTGCCTGCATCGTTATGTCATCCGGTTTACCGGTGAACGTACTTCTGGCATCTACGCTGACAGCAATTCGTGGCTGTGCCTGGATCTGCTTCGCAGCGTTCTGTACCGCCGGAGATTCCCGCCCAACAGCTCTGACCCCCAGCGAACCATCAGCGCCACGGGTAAGGGGCATGATGGCTTCCGGCCCGGCCTCGCCGAATACACCTGCCCCTTTCGCAAACGCAAAATATTGGGGAGTGCTGTAAACACCATTGCTGTAGGCAGAAAGTGACGGAGAATCGTAAACGCCTCCGAGAGCGTTAAATGAAAAATTAGCTCCCGCGCTTTGAATAGCGGTACCACTACTTGCCGCACCGCTGGCACCGCCAAAAAGACTACCGAACAACCCACCCGCTCCGCCGCCAAATGACGCCATAATTGCTTTGGTGATTAACGCCTGTGTTGCCATCTGGATCAGCGTCTTAATCACCGTTTCGCCCAGGGAAGAGAAAATATTAGACATCCCATCTTTAAAAGAAGCAGCGCCCGTCAGGACGTTTGTCAGGTTGTTGGAGATAGAGTTAGTGGTGGCATCCAGAAGCTCGCTGGTTGCAGTGGCAGCCATTGAACTCAGAACAGAAGCCTGATCGGCATAGTTCATCAGGGAATCGCTGATCCCTGCCCGCCAGTCTGACTGCTGTTCATCGGTTTTTTTGTAATACTCCTCCTGAATATCCAGGCGTTCGGCAAGCGCTGTTTTAAGCGCTTCCGTTTGCTTTTTATACAGGTCTTCGGAAATCTGCCCACGACTGAAATCACGCTGTAAATCACGCTGCTGCCTGAGAAAATCAGCGCGAATATCCGCCATTTCCTTCATTCGGTCACGGGCTTTATCACCCTGTCCCGCACCGAGGAAATCGATATTCCCCCTTTCCCGGGCGGCAGCATTACTGTCGGCCAGACCTTCGCGGAATGTTTTTAACTGTTCAGCGATATTTTTCTGATCAATAAGCGCCGCATTGTGCAGCAAAGTTTCCTTTTTGGATTTTTCAAGCGAAGATAATTCCCCCTGAGTAACCTGATATTTCATCTTTGCCAGTTCAGTGTTTTGGCTGGAAAGAGCAATTTGCTCCCGTTGCTGTTTAATCAGCCGGGTATAGGTATCTTCGGTTTTCTCCGCCTCGGTTTTCCCATGCCTTCCTTTTGGCTTGGGTTTATTTTCCTGGTTATTTCTCCATTCATTCAGGCCGTTATTAATCAACTCCTGCCGTCCGGTCTGAAACTGTGGGTCGTTAGTTAACCCCAGGTCATCCGCAGCATAACCCAGTCGTGCGCGCTCTTTGTCCTCACCTTTGAGTTTTGAAAGCGCCAGATCACGACGGCTTTTTTCAAGTGCAGCCGTTTGCTGGGTTGTCAGGTCTACCTGTGGTAAGCGTACTGGTGCGTTTACCAGCCCCTGCCGGGCCATGAGAAGATTATTTCCGAGACCCAGCAAACGGTTAAATTCAGTATGCTCACCGTTCATCATTAATAACGATTGATATGCTGAATTCTGTTCTGCAGCCTGCTGCCGGATTAATGCTATTCGCCTGTTCTCTATCCCTTCCAGTACCGACTGGATCGACTCAGACTTAGCCTGCATCTGAGCTAACCTCTCCTGTTCGACGGCCAGAGCGGAAGTCGCTTCTTCCAGACCACGGGTGACCGTTTCGACCGAAGTCAGGTGGTTTATCATGAAACCGCCACTGGTGGTCGGTCCGGGGTTGGAAAGGACATACTGATAGCCCGCGATCTCTTCCTTCAGGCTTTTTACTTTTGATGTTTGGGCATCAACAAGACGGTTTTGCTCCTCCAGCGCCTGACGGGTTTTGGTCTCATTATCAGAAACTTCGGGCAGGGACATTGATTTTGTCTTTTCACGGACTGCATCAATGGTGTTTGCATATTCCTGAGCGGATAATCTGGCCTGCTCCTGATTCTGGTACATCGTGTACCAGGCACCGGCACCAAGCAAAACCAGCCCTGGAATACCGCCAACGAGGCTTAATGCTCCCCCCATGAGCCGGGAACCCACAGCAGTAACCGAGTTCAGTGCAGTCTGAGCGGATACTCGGGCCTGAATATTACGGTTAAGTGACTCCTGCGCCAGTGAGAGCCGTTTTTCTGCGGCGACCTGCTCGTCTGTACCCCGCGCCGCTGCCAGTGCCTGCTGGGCACGATATACTGCAGCACGCGCGCGAGCTGTCGAAACCTGCGTCCCTCTGACCTGGGCTTCAGCTAAAGCTACTTCACTTTTTGCAGCGTTAATAATCCCAGCCGTTGCAGAGCTGGCACCAAGAGCCATATTTCCCAAATATCGGGCTGCACCAACGGCAACAAGCGCTCCGGCAGCAGTGGCGACCTGATCAATATTGTTGGCTACGCCATCAAGTAATCCGGTTAGGGTATTTGTCGCGCCACTCGCTTCATTAGCTCCACCGACCCATTGCATAAAAGCGTTTTCAACTTTTGTTGCCGACGATGAAACAGTCTGAGGCAATTCACCATATTCATTCCGTAGCTTACCAAGCTGGCTGATGAGGGCTGGCACTACTTTATCAATGGTTAACTGCCCCTGATCCGCCATAGATTTAAGGTCTTTACGCGCAACCCCCATCCCTGCCGCAAGCGCCCGTATAACCCTGTCGCCGCTCTCGTTGACGGCATTGAATTCTTCACCTCTCAGCACGCCCTGCGCCAGAGCCTGGCTAAACTGAGTGATGACCGAACTGGACTCCTGAGCATTCGCGCCAGAAATTTTTAAACCAGTAGAAATAGCCTCAGTAATATCCAGCACCTGGCTGGAGCTGTAACCATATTCCCGCATTGAGGCTGCTGAACGGGAAAATAAATTAGCGTTGTCAGAAAAAGATGTACCCGTTTTCTGACTGATATCCATCAGCTGTTTTTGAGAGCTGGTAAAATCATCAGTTGATTGAGATGCCTGTTTTAGGCGGGCGTTTACTGAATTCCATTCATCAGCCAGGGATATTAAATGCCCCGTAGCAAAAGCACCAGCAAATGCCCCGGTTAATCCCAGTGCGGTAGCCTTTGCTGACTCCATCTGGTCAGTTAGCTCAGCAACAGAACGGCGAGTTTCCCGAACTGAAGCCGCAGCCTGCCTGCCGCCATTCTGCATTGTCTTATAATAATCAGCCCCCATACGTGACGCGCGGGCTATCTCGGTCTGGAATGACTGAGAGTTAGCAGAAACTTTAATGATAAGTTCACGCAGGGTTGCCATTTCATTTCCTCAGAAACAAAAAACCCCACATTGTGGGGCTTTTTATGATTTTAATATTATTAAATTAAACCAGCTTTTTTCCTTGCTTCTTCCAGATAATCTTTTTCTGGTTCCTCTTTTTTATGAGCAAGTGCAATCAGAAGATCAATTTGAGCACTTTGCTTTTCAGAGATTTCTTTAAGCATAGCGATCTGATCATTAGCTCTTACGCTTCCTCTGTTCAGGAAATACCAGATAACAAGATCAATAAGGCGAGCAAAAACAAATAATAATATCCAGCCAGTAGTAGTCATTTAAAGCACTCCGTGTGTCAAAAAAACAACATAACACCTGTTATGAGTGGCATCCACACGAATTATTACTGGCTATGCTGACGCAGCCAGCAGCGCTGCTTCCAGCCCTGCAAAGGGATCGCCGCTGTCGCTTACCTCATCCTCTTCTGTGCCCCACTGAAGCTGAGCATCTTCAATGGTGACTTTAACGCCCTGTGCCCCGTAAACCGCTGATACCAGCTGAGCATTGAGAATATCGCCGCGAATATCGCCGATTGGGCTGATACGATCGTATTCAGCCCACATCCGGAATTCGCCGACTGTCATGGTTTGTCGCAGTTCGCCCAGCGTGCGGCCCATCCGGAGCGCCAGCGCCATCAGGAACTGCATGCCAGGCATTTTTACTTTGCTTTAGCATCATCCGCGTCACGAATGAGATCAAGTGCCTGCTTCAAAAGCCGGGAATGCACAGGGCCATAGATCGCTTCAACCTGTTCGGTGTCATCGACAGTAAAGACGGGCTGCAGGTCGGTATCAAGCAAAATATCGATGAAAAGCGTGACGTCGGCCCGCATCGTGCGGAAGGCTCGTTCTGAAGGGGTCAGTTCTGGTGCCTCCTGGGGATCCTGCCCTTCCGGTGGTTTGGGTGGTTCTGGGCTGGCAATGCCCTGCCAGCGAATCCAGGCTTCTGCTGATGGCTCACGAATGATGACTTTGGCGTTATCCCACTCCGGAACGGAGACTTCTTTTTTACGAAAGCCCGCCATCGGTGCAAGTGCCAGTGCTTTAAGACTCGGTTTTGACATTAAGTTTATCGCCGGTCGCCCGGCGCTCCGTTAATTGACGGTGACGGTGCAATCAGAAGAGGTGATCACAGTGCCATCGGCATCAGTAACCACGCAGGAATAAACCCCGGCATCACCGGATACAGCGCTGGCTTTCGTAAACGTTGCGCTGGTCTGGCCGCTGACCGTAGAGGTGCCCTTTTTCCAGGCGTAGGTATAAGGTGCCGTACCGCCCTGGACGACCACGCCCATGGTCAGGGCGCTTCCTGCCGCGACCGTTTGGGACGCCGGAAGGTCAGTAGCAAAAGACAGGACTCCTGGGGCGTTAATATTGGTGGGTTTACCTTTCAGACGCAGCGAGAACGTTGCAGCAACCACGCCATTGGTTTGAGAATCCCAGGTGTGCTGACGTACCTCAGCGCGCATCAGGAATCCATTACCAGACGGGAAAATAACCTTAAACCCATAAACCCCGTCGTTATCATATGCTGCACGAAGTGCATCCTGCGCCGGGTTGCGGTAGAAGTTACCGGAAAGTGACATTTCAGACGGAGCAGGAAGGCCGTTGATATTTTCCGTTTCATCCGAACAGAGCGTTGTCACGTCAATATCGTTTTTCTGACCAGCGGTAAAGCTTGCCTGTTTGATAGTGCAACTCAGGTTTAACCAGGTTGCGGTATCCAGCTCTGCCGCGGTGACCGGCACAGAGGTAATCATTACTACCGTTTTTTGGGCACGTTCAAATAGTGCTGACATCGCAGCCTCCATAAATGAAAAAACCGCCAGCGGCGGTCGGATTGGATTGGTTTTAGTCAGGCAATGACCGTTATTTCGAGGGTTGCCCGATGAAGATGGGTTGTCGTGTCGTAGCCAGGAATTTTTGTCACCTCGACAGGTGAAAGAACCTGCAGGCGAGCCAGGGCGTCCAGGCGTAACGCTCTGGCTTCGTCATTCGTTTCAGCCCATACATCAACCTGAATGCGCAGTGTCGACTCTGCCTGGCCGCAGAAAACATCCCCGGCAACATCAGTCGGTATCGAGAAAATGATGTAAGGCGCGGGAACATCGGGAAGGCCGTCGCTGCCCAGCGATACTACATACGGATAAACCCGCCCGTCTGCCAGCGGCGACAGCAGGCCATAGAGATCATCTTCTGTCATTTAGCCAGCACCTCATCGATAGCCTGATTCATCCGCTGCATCGCCACCTGCGCAGCCTCTTCCATGCGGGTATCAAAGGCAGTACGAACAAACGGATGTGCTGGCGCCGTAGATGTTCCCAGCTCCACAAAGCGCCAGTAAAACGCATTCCGCTTGTTGCTGGCCTTCATGGTGTTGTCGCTGTTCCCCGTTCGTGGGTTAACGCCACGAATATGCACCCCCGATGAAATTTCACCGCGACGGTGGCTTTTCTGGGTGACAACAACAACGTTTTTCTTCAGTTTGCCGGTTTTCTCCGGAGCGCGATCAATAACCTCCTGGCGGAGCAATTCGGCGCCAGCACGGGTCGAATCCCGGAGAACTTTATTATTTTCGGCCTTGCTGAGCGTTTGCAGATCGCGTGTGATATCCTGCAGCCCGGAAAAATCCAGATTCACATCAATCATTTTTCTGTCCCCTGTTTGCAGAGAATTTCCAGCCGGGTACCTTTGCTATCTGGCACCGGAGGCCCGGTGACATTCAATGTCACTCCTTTGTAGGGGCCATTCAGGACAAGAAGCCGCGATGATGCCGAAATATCTTTGCGATATCGAACCCATACACGAATGGTAGCATCCGCCCTTTCTGCTCCTGCTGTCAGGCTCTCTCGCCCACTGATTCCCTTAACCTCTGCCCAGATAGTGGCGCCGTCAGACCACTCTTCTGTTGGCTGACCACTCGGTGTTCGTGTAGTAATAAAATTACGGATGGTGATCCGATGCCGCATTGGTCCAATTTTCATCATCCCCTCCGGCTAAACACCCATTTGAATTCGCCAGGGATTCAGCAACCAGCGTGCGGGCCCTGGAATATCAGTACTCAGATCATCCCCGCGGTTTTCATACAACCAGCCCACGATAAGAAGAACCGCGCTCTGAATGGAGGGCGTGATGATAAGCGGACGATCGCCAGCGCTTTCATTCTCAACAGCACTATCCAGAGCAGCCTGGTCGGCGAAAAAGCGTCGGTTGAGAAACTGCATGGCAGCATCCTCCGCAGCGGCAAGATACCCCTCCACCATCGTTTTATCGATTTCATCATCCAGCCTGAGATGTTCCATGGCTGTTTCAGTGTTGATTACCGTCATAACCATTACCCTTTGGTTTCGGGGGCGCGGTTCATTTTGTTATCAGGGACTTCACCAACTATGGTCACCAGCCCGTTACCTTTGAGCTCGGCAGCACGTAAGCGAGAGACATGAAACGGATCATCAGCTGGCGTCCTGAAAATGTCGCCATCCATAAAACGCCGGACAGGCTGAACCTGAATAGTCCCGGACTCTGTGGGTTCTGGCGCCGCATTTATACCGTCGGATACAGACGGTTCAGCCACATTTTTTCTGGCCATCACTATCTCCTCAGAAAGAGAGGGCCGCTAAGCGGCCCTGAATTGTCAGCCGCCAGAAGCGGTTACAGTACCGGTGACAAATGCTTCCGGGCGATAAACCGCTAACGCCAGACGCTCTTCCGCACGAATGGTGACCATGTTTTTAATAAAGTCATCTTCGTTCTCAGTGGAGAGCAGCACTTCGATATCCATGCGGTCGAAGATTTGCGCAGCCATGTTGAAGGCACCAGTCAGGAAGTTGTTCTGCGCCATGGCCTGTGTTTCCACAACAGGGAGACCCCAGATACGAGGAACACCACCATTGACCGGCTGCGCGATGATATAGCGACCTTCGTTATCTTTGGTCAGCTCGATGCCTGCCCAGTCAATCGGGTTCAGGACAAAACCAGACGCCGGATATTCCGCAAGAACGGCCTGAAGAACAGCCAGGCGAAGACGGTCGATCGGCGTGGCATTGGACAGGGTTAGGGCTGGCGCAAATTCTGTTGCCTGCGGCAGAATACCGAGGATATTCGCGCCGGTGCCATCGCCGCTCAGCAGTTGCTGCTCTTCTTTGAAACGAAGGCCATACTGAGCGCGGCCATTGATATAGCTGGCCAGACCGGGCGCATCGTCCAGGATCTGACGGGACGCTTTAAAGTAATGCGCAATAGTACGAACCGGCGCACTTTTCAGATCAAACCGAATGTCAGATTTTGGTTTCAGGGCACCTTCCGCCACAGCTGCAGCATTATTGGTAAACCCCGTTTCCTGAACGAATTCAATACCGTTAGATGCGGTAGTGCCGGGGATAAGCAGATTACGGATGGTCAGAGTACGTTCCGGCGGGGCGATAATGCCCTGAACACGATCGGAGACCACCAGGCTGTTGGTTGGGCTCACGCCTGTGCCCGTAGTGGCCGGCACGTTCATAATATCTTTCTGTTCCAGTTTGACGCGGATGCTCTTACGGGCCGAACTGTCCATGCCTTTGAACTCTTCACTTTCGACCACCAGCTCACCGAGCGATTTTCGCTGTGCAGGTGCATCGTTCGGGCGGCGTGCGCCTTTTTGCTCCAGCTCAGTGAGACGTTCTTTCAGCTCGTTCATCTGATTAAGGCTTTCGTCCGTTCGTTGTTTCAGTTCCAGCGAAACGGTTTCTCCTGCCTCCATTTTTTTCTTCACGTCTTCGCCAAAGTTTTTGACCTGATCAATCACCATGGTGAGCTGAGTAGAGATTTCGCCAATACTTTGTGGCTGATCATCAGCCGATTTTTTCTGGTACATATAAATCCCTTAGAGAATTTTTGGGAGAGAAAACTGGCTCAGTTGCTGGCGCATCGCCGCAATAGCCGCTTTGGTTTCGCCGTCTTCGCCCCCGGACTCACTCCGGTCAAGCAGATAGGACAGTCCGCGGGAGGCGACCGCAGCGGACTGACTTTTCGAGAAACCTGCCTCTCGCAGGAACTTCTCAAATTCAGGTAAGGAAGGAAGATCACCGTGTGACAATTTCGACTTAATGACGTCGATGCGGGCATCGTCGTTGGCTGGTACGGTAACGATGGAGATTTCAACCAGGTCGAGCTTCGTTAATGTGCGGATCCGGGTTTTCTCATCGTAATTCGATTCCCGAACGTAATAGCCAATGGAAAGGCCCGTAATGGCACGGGTTTTCATGCCTCTCCATGCCGTTTTGGCGTAGGCGGCGTCGTCCAGCCACAAAGCGCCTTCACCAAAAAGCCCATGCTTATCTTCTTTCAGGGTTGAGATATCCCAGTTCCCGATGGGTTCACCGGTGCGATGCTGCCAGAGAACAGGGAACGTCCTCCCCTTAGCCCGCGTTTCCTCGATGCTTTCGAGGAATGCGCCCGGCGCCACGACTTCGTTGTAGCTATCCACCACATCGAAGACAGAACCGTATCCAGAAAAAAGGCCGTCATCGTTGACAGCCTTAATATCGAAGTCGAATGCCTTTACTTTCATGGCTGCGTTTTTCCGGTACATTCCGGCGTCTCCTCTGATTTAATGCCAAGCCATTCCCGCAGTGCGTTTTTGGCTGATTCACTGTCGCCGGACTTGCCAAGCTGATCTATCGGCAGCAGGTTGGATTGAACGGTTAGTTGGTCAGCGCCAGGTTTTGGCTGAAGGTTTTCTTTTTGCCGTGCTTCATTGCGGGTCATCAGACCGTTCTGGGTCATCGTTGAGTAAAAAGCTGCACGGGCGGCGCTGTCAGCACGTAAGAGACCTTCGATGGAAAACTCTGCGAAGTACTTATTTCTTTCTCCCGGAGCCAGGAGACTTTTACGAATCGCCTGCTCAATACGGGTCAGCCATGGACGAAGTGAAAACGTTAAAAAGCCAATCAGCATCTGTTCGACGCCACTTCCCCACATCGTCTGCCCTTGGGCGGTATGTCCAATCAACCCCGGCCATACTCTGAACCACCGACAAATCTCTTCGATATTGAAGGCTCTGGACTGCAGCATCTGGGCGTCTTCCGGGTTGAGGTCAACAGGCTGAAACTTCATTCCCGCTTCAAGAACCATCATTTTCCCGGTATTCATGGATCCAGAAAATTGTTCAACCATGCTTTCACGTACTTCATTGCGCTGCTCTTTTTTCAGGATCTGATCCATTGAGAGAACGCCGCTGGGCCGCATACCGTTTTTAAAAACTTTGGCGCTGGCTTCATCTGTTGCCATTGCCAGACCAAGTGTCTGTCGGGCATAACTGACTGGTGACAGGCCCATGACTCCATTGGTGCTGAACGCACGGATGTGCATGATATCCCGTTCATCAATGTTTCGGGATGTACCTGAAGGCCAGTCACGGTAGGTATAAATTGGATCTCCGCTCTTGCTTAAATCAACCTTCATCCTTTCTGGCCTGAGAGGCACCAGCGAGGTAATACGCTTTCCGGTTCGATCGATTTCTGCATAAGCATTCCCCCACAAAAGCAGGCTGGCCATGATCATTTCCCAGAACTCCACTGCAGTCATATCAGCATTGGGTTGATTATGGAGGAGCTCATAAAGCGGGTGATCATTTGCATTCTGGCGACCGTCAGCCGTTTTTTCGTAAAAACCAACAGGCAACGTCGCGATGGTTTCGGATAACAGCCTTACACATGACCACACTGCCGATAACTGCAGGGCTTTATCAACCGTAACGGATTTCCCTGCTGCGGACTGCCCACCAGCATAAGCAGCCCAGAATTCACCGTCGGTAAGGGAGATGGGTACGCCGAGCCACCGGCGAACGGCGCTTTTTATCCGGCCTGGCTTCTTCTCTTTATTCATGGTGACTCACACAATGATGGGATTACTGAAAAAGTCGTCGATATCGCCAGAATCATCCTCATAGCCTTCGGAGGCACCGATTGCCATAGCGCCCGCTACAATGCCATCGATACGCCCGGTACTTTTTTTCTTGGCAAAAATTCGGTTTTCTTTCTGATCAGCCTCCGTCACTGCTGAAGCCGCATTCCAGCGAAGACAAGGGTTCGTCCTGATGATAATGACGCTGTCATCAAGCAACTCTTCAAACAATTCGATGGAGTGAGGCATCCACAGCCCGGAATCTTTCGCTTTGTAATACCCTTGCCCATGAGGGATTAAGGGAACAGAAACAGATGCTTCCTCAAGCTCCGGCTCAAGATATTTAATGCGATACTGGTCGAAGGCGATGGCCTTGATATCGAACTTCTCCGTCAGATCGGCAATACGCTGGGCAACAAAGCCGTATTTCACCGCTTTGCCTGGCGTAGTGTGGATGTGACCATCGCGCTCCCAGGCGTCATAAGGCACCCGGTCCGTTTTAGCCCGTTCGAGCAAGGTATCTTTGGGTGTCCAGAACTCCACCAGCAACTTGCGTTGTTTTGGAAAAAACAGCGCCAGGGCAGTCAAATCACGGGATCCGGACAAGTCCAGGCCACCGTAGCATTCCTCACCCTCCAGCTCATCTGGATCAAAGTTTTCCTCACATCCCATCCAGACATCACTGCTCATCCACGGGTTAGCCGCGTCAACCCACTGACAGAAGTTGAGACGCCTGACAATACTCTCTTTCGAAGGCATCCCCCGGGCCTGAGTCACCTGCTCACGAAGATAGCTTTCTTCAAACGTGTGACCCAGCGAGGGGTTAGCCTTTTTCCAGCAGGACTCATCCTTGAAAGGATCGTCACCTTCATCCAGTGAACAAATAAAGGCGAAAAAACTGTCATCTTCTATCGAACCGGCAGATACCTTTCTACCGTATTCGTGATAGTCATAGCAGACGCTGGTTTTATCGTGTCCACTGTTGGTGATCATAAAGATGAGTGCCTGCCGGCGACCTTTAGTGCCGGCGCGCATCATTTCAACAACCTGATTGCTTTTATGCTCGTGAACTTCATCAATAAGAGCGCAATGTGGTCGTGGACCCGACTGTCCGTCATCTGAACTAATTGGGCGAAAGAATGAACCAGCCTGAAGAAAAGCCAGGTTCCACTCTTTTCCGGCGCCGCCAGATTTCTGTATGCGTGCGGAAAGAGCCGGAGACTGATCGACCATAGCCACCGCATCACGAAAGAGGACCATTGCCTGGTCTTTTTTCGTTGCAGCAGCATAAACTTCAGCACGAGGTTCTTTATCTGCAGTAAGACAGTAAAGACCTATCCCGGCAGAAAGGGGGGATTTGCCAGATCCTTTTCCTGATTCCACGTAAACCATTCGGAACCGGCGAAAACCTCTGGCATTTTTCCAGCCAAAAATCGAACCGACGATGAAACACTGCCATGGAAGCAGAACAAAAGGCGCACCTTCAAAATCGCCCCCGTTAAGCTTGAGGACTTTCGCAAAATAATCAATGGAGCGCTGTGCTGCCTCAACATCCCAATGGAGCCCTCGTGCATGGCAAGATTCAAGATCCCTGAGGTGTCTCTGGCAGGCATTTCGAATGTCAGGACCGGCCAGTTCTTTTCCAGAGGTTACATCCTTTGCATACTGCGTTGCCGGATCAACCGAAGAACTTGTCGAGCGTGTCTTCTTCGGGGGTTTCGCCATTCACTTTCACCTTCGTCCTTGCCGCTGGTGTCAGACCGAATTCAACCAGGTAACTTTTAAAACGACGGTCAGCATCAGCCAGCATTGAAACTGCCGGGTTGGCCTTTATCAGAAAACCACCCTCGGTCTGGACGGTATAAGTTCTGCCCTCTACAGCGATGGTGTCGCGCAGTTGCAGGATATCGGCATAAATATCGCAAAGCCTTTCAAGCGCCAAAGTATCTGCAACGGTGAGAACACCCATACCATCGAGAAGCACAGTCAGCCGACCCCATGCCACTTTACCCCAGTCGGTAAGATGAGCTGGGGGGCCTGGAATTTCTTTAGCTGGCGTGGGTTCTTTATCGTTGAGTTTTCGTTTGCCCGGGTTGCCGGTAACCACTTTGAGGTGGGTCGGTTTCGGGCGTCGTCCTGCCATCGGAACCTCCCAGAAAAAAACTTTTCATTTCGCGGTTATGCACAAAAAGGACTGGCGGCGGTCATTTGGGTTCGAGGTTCTGAACTTTTGACCCGCCCCTCCCCCCCTCAGATGAGAACTGATATCATTTGAATGCTAATGATTTCAAATGACAATCACTTTTGAAGTGTATTGATAATGGTTATCACTTAAACCAATGAGAAGCCGGGTCCAGTGGCATCCCATTTTCATCACAGCCGATGACGGTGCCGCGCTTCTCCATTCTTTGCTTCGTGGAGTCATGGTGCTGCTTACACAGCCCTTGCCAGTTCTTCCGGCTCCAGAAAAGCTTTTGCGCTTTCGCTATTTCCTGGCTGTCACCAGAACGCAGGGCCTCTTTCAGTTTGTGAGGGGTGATGTGATCAACCACCGTAGCTGCTGTCACCCTGCCTTGCTCCTGGCACATGACGCATAAGGGGTGTGCACGAAGGAAGATAAGACGCTCACGGTCCCACTTGCTGCCGTAGATGCGGGGCTCTTTGTTCATGCTTCCGGCCTATTGATTGTCAAAAAAGAATAATCCGCTGGATTCCTCTGATACATTCCCGAGAACCCGGAAAACAACACCCCTTAAAACTTATATAAAACTCTGTCAATGGCGCTTTACCGACACCATTTGCAGAGCTTTATAAAATAGCCTGTGCCTTAGCCGCTCGCTTCTGTGCTGGTATCAAACAACGCCAGCGCCTCGGTCGATTCCTGAACTGCTTTGATGGTCCGCGCCACCACTTCGGATTCAGTTGTCACGCGACTGTACTGCTGGATGAACAGCTGATATTTGAGCTGGCTATCCTGAACGAACGCAATCGCCTCTTTTGCGGCTGCTGTGTCGTAGTTCAGGGTGGAAAACAGATTCAGTCGGATCTGTTCTGCTGGTGTGATCTCTGACATGTCTTACCTCTGTGCGATGTGGGGAGCATTATCGAAGCCACTATTCGAAGTGTCTTCTGTAATGCCATCAAAAAAGCCACCTGGTTAGAGGTGGCCTTTGTGATGGCTATATGCGTCACTTTGTAGGCAATGGCATCCATCGTAACACTTCGAACTGAGAATGAGCTATGGTGCCAGTGAATCCGAAAATAGCTTCTTTTGGCTTCCCAAAAACATCAAAGCAACCAATGGCAATTCCTTTATCCGTATCAAATATGACCATTTCAAATGGCCCAGGGACCTGATCTTCAATGTTAATCCATTCCATATCCGCACCTATGTCTTAATGTGTTGATTAATATTAACACAAGGAAGGGAGATATTATCGAGCCACCTCTGGAAGTGGCTCTGTAATGCCTTACTTCACGGTTTCAATGGTCGAACCGTGGCTGTTGGTGATGTAAATCTGATCGCCCTTGTACAGGAATTGGTATCCAACACCACCAAGCTCAGGGATGTCCGGGAAAGCTGGCGAAGGAATCCCTGAACAAATAATGGCAATGCAATCAGCCCGGTTTGCTCCAGTACGCTCGACCGTTAATTGATGCTCATCGCCAACTGGTTTCGTCATATCTTGGTCCTCATAGGACATCGGGATATGCTCAATGATGTCAGGCGCCATAACATCCAGTTCATCAGCAAGAGCAAAAGCCTGACGCCATTGCTCAGAGCCAGGGCGAGCAACGGTGATTTCTTTTGCCTCATACAATGAGGTGGCGTTGTTAATAATCTGCTTAACGGTAAACATTTTCTTCTCCTGCTTCTGGTAATAAAAAGCCCCGCTATTGCGAGGCATCGTATTTACTTGTATTTGATATTTATTGCCAACGAATCAACCTGGTAATCCGTCGATGTAGCTAAATATAAAACTGGCATCCATCATATTACTTTGATTAAAGCGGCTTCTTTTTATTGCCTCAAACCCTTCCTGCTTACTAGGCCAATTATTGCAACAATCATTCATATTGTTGTTTTTTTCAAACCACAGTTTTTTGAAACTGAACTCTTCAGCAACCTTTTCAAAAGCAACAACTGTTTTCTTCTGAGTTCGTGTAGCAGTGATGATCACGTTGCATCCCATCTCAGCTAACTCTTTGGTAGATTTTTCAACCTGAGAGCCCAAATCCCCCAAAGTGGATATCCCAATCTTAAGTCCATCACGCTCAAATACAGCTATAAGATCCTTTTCTCCACCAGGGTGGGGTTTTGCTGCCATAAAGGATGCATAGCGATCACTTTGCTCAAACAGTTTTATCAGAAATATTAGCGTTTCACTTTTTCCCCTGTTGCTGGAACCGAATACACCCATCATTAAGTTCATCTTGCAGCACTCCTTACTGTGTCGTCTTCCCTGATATAATGCTCATGCTGTGTTGATGCAACAGTTTTTATTAGCTATTAGTAGCCTTGTCGGTTTGTTGCGGGCAGTTCACCAGCACTGATTTGTTGTGCGCCAGAATGTCGCGCTTGGTCTGCTTGTCCAGCACGTCGATATCGTGGTCGGTCAGGTAGATGATCCGCACCCAGTCGCAGGCGGTGTCGATGACTTCAGGTTTTGCGGGTAAAGCTTTCGCGCAGCTCCCGATCAACATCGTCATCAGGCATATGGCTAACAGTCTGCTGTACATTGCTGGCCCCTTTCGTGACTTCCGCTTTGCGTTCTGCCGCTGCGACGCTGGCAGCTGCGTTCTCTTCGGTGCGCTGCAGCTCTGCTTTAGCTTCTGCTTTACTGGTTCCGCGTGAATGTCCTAACCCAAATGCACCAGCGATAATGGCCAGCAAGGCGGCGACCAGACCCATAATCATTTCAATCCCCATCAGAACCCCACACCAGAACTGATTTAGCTTTGAGGAAGCGAGCGCGACGGTCATCAATACCATTCTGCCCACCGTTGATAATCTGGGTCACTCGCTCAAGGTCTCCGCCCCATTTGAGGCAACCATTCGTCACAAAGAACCATGCTGCGCTGCGAGCGGCATAATTGTCCTGAGCCAGTAGTTCTGGCTGAGCAACTAAATCGACCGTTAAGGCGTCACCGCAGGTTCGGTAATTGTTCAGCCCCGTGACCTGGATAATTCCGCGACCACGATAGAGCCAACCATCACCGGCGGCGTTGTTACCCATCCGCTTGCTGTACACCAGATTGGCAATTGCACGCTGACGCTGTAATGGGAGTGAAGGTTCGCTCTGCCGGCGCCCAAGTGAATTGGCCTGATCCTGCGTAAGGCGTTTGGCTTTAACAAAATTAGCCAGACCTGCAATGCTGTAGTTAAAACTCTCGACCAGACGGCTGAACCCGGTGCTTTCATGCCCGCACTGAGCAATAAACATCGCCTGAGCCAGGGGAGTGGTAATACCGGATTCTTTCATCGCGGCTGTAATATGCGGATACCAGCGCGCAGCTAACTCGGCGCTTATACCAGCCGCCTTTTGAAATTGTGATTGGTTCATCAGTGCCTCAGTGCATCAACCAGACGTGCGACGTTCCCTCTGAACCAGAGAACGGCACCGCAGATAAGAATGTTTGCCAGCACCACCAGCCAGTGGGATGACTCATATAGACCAAACAGGAAGCGGAACGGGATACTGGCATAAACCAGCACCATGAGATAAGCCAGAACAGATATTCCCGGTCTGTGCCGGGAGCCACCACGCTGGTAGAACATCAGGGCCAGAACAATTACTGCGCAAATGACTACATTCGCCAGCGCTGAAGGATCATTTACCACTTGAACCTCCTCCCCGGAACCGGGTAAGCATATTGAACAAGCTATTCAGGTCCTGGCTGTTAAGGAACGTCAGCACTTTAATGATCATCGCCGAAAGCAACACGGCGCCCAGTGCGTCAAGCGGGCGATCGCTGTAGCCGGTCCAGCTTGATAGCTTTGAGCCCACCAGTCCGGCGCCGAGAACGCCAACAATGAATGACGTCATGAAGTAAGCCACCAGCTTTCCGCGGGATATGTTAGCTGCCGTGGCCACGTAAAAAACCGCCCCGGCGAACGCACCAAATACAACGCCGTAATCTATTCCGGTAGCCAGACCGAACATGCTGGCCCCCATCAGGCCGCCGGCCGCAACTGAAGTACCAGAGACAGGATCGGACATTTAGCCCCCTCTATTGCTGTGAGTCCTCTCATAAGCGAGGGGAATAAAAAAAGCCTGCACGATGGCAAGCCCTAAATTGATTTAGAAATATTCAGCGACGGAACATTGGGATTTGAAAAACCAATAAGCAGGGCTGGTCTACTACCTTTTTTTGGTGTTATGCTTTGCCATCTCGATATAGGTCGACGTTAACCTTGTCTTGCTCATCTTTCGATTTAGATGCGATATTAAAATTAGACATGCTTATGGCTCACATTTCCAGATAGTATTTTGCACCCCACTACCTTTCGGTAAGTTCGGGTTCATATTAGCGCTATGGAGATAAACTGCTTTCGATTTGCCATATTGCTGGCACGCCTTAACAGCTGTGTTATGCAAACTATCCAGTCCGTACCAAGCATCGGACTGAATACTGACCTTTTCACCATCATTATACTGGACTGCTGCGCACCCCGACAGAGCACCTATAATCACAACACCTATAAACAGTCGAATGCTTTTCATTGCGTTCCCCTACGATTACTGAGGCGGATTATAGGGTATGCAGCAAAACCTTTCGAGTGGAATATGAGAGCCAAAACAGCCCTAGAACAAACAGTCATTGGGTTGAGGGATCTACCGCGCACCCTACGAATCTCATCTGAGTATCAGCGCCACAACAATGACGACTAATAGCACCAGATCTAGCAGCAGCCCCGCCAGTCGCCAGGCAACAAGTAACGCGATAGTGAACAACACCCAGAAACACAGCCTGCGCAGCATGGTTATTTACCGTTGGTGCCGAGCACCCGGCTTAGGTTTTTCAACAGGACAGTCGAGGCCGTTTCCAGCATGTCATCACCCGCATCGTTATTGGCGACCACCAGCGTCTTAGTGCAGGGAACCTTCACCTTCGAATCGCTCAGCCAACCGGATTCGGTCACCGCCTTTTTCAGTTCGTACACCGGCTTCCCGTTAGGCAACTTATCGTCTACGTGCCAGCCGTTTATGTCGATCATCGTCAGGCCGCTGCCTTCCTGATTAACCGCCTCCAGAAACTTATTCGACCGGTCCGGCGCTGATACCCAGAGGAAGGCGTCATACTCGCCAGTGGTGACTTTCGCCAGAGAGCGCACACCGCCTTTGGCGTAGGTCTCGACTTTTGCGTAGTCTTTTTCCAGCCCCTGCAGATATTGCCAGGAGGCATAAGAACCGCTGGTTGGCTCACCAACTGCGATTTTCACACCAGCCTTTAAATCCCCTTCATCGCTGATCTTGCCGCCCTTCTTCACCGCGACAAAAACGCATTCATCAGCCAGTTCGCCGATGATGTCCACCTTCTGCGCTTCGTTGCTGTGCCGACTGCGCCAGAACTGGAAAGCATCAGCCTGGGTGAAACCGATTTGGGCGGTACCGCTGGCCACCTTGTCGAGGTTGTCCAGAGAGCCTTTGCTGGGGATCACCGTCGAACTATAACCATACTCACTCATGGCGCTGGCGAGGTTCACGCCGTACACCGCATTGTAGGTAAGACCCTGCTGGCCGGTAGTAATGACGACTTCAGCAGCCGAAGCGGCATTACTCAGGCACAACGAAGCGACCGCAATGGCGGCCATGACTAACTTTTTCATGTGACTTTCCTTTACAGGGGTGAGCCAGTGCCCAGAGGTGATCGCCCTCAGAGAAGTCACGCGACCCATCTGTGGCTCAACCCTGTTAAGGCTCTGAGGATGATATGCACCGGCACAGGTGCGGATATGAAAAAGGCCCGCGAATGCGAGCCTTTATTGGCTGTCGCCGTATGGCGACTTTTTCACCAGTCTGATATCGTTGATTTGCGAAGATCAACACATTAATCATGGGTGAGAGGTTAATTTAAATGAGCGATAAACGATTCGAAGTTAAATTTCAAAATGGTAGCGGTGTTGCCACCGTTACCGTCACTGCAAGCAGCGCCGCACAAGCAAAGGAGCAAATTAAATCTAAGTTCTATAGTGCTCCAAATTTCAAAATAATCTCAGTTGTACAGAAATAAAACATCGAGTATGGAGGATTCTATGTCCGTTTTTACTGTTCGTGTCGAAATGCAAAATGCTGACAGGGATGATTACGACACCTTGCACAAAAAGATGGCTGCGAAAGGTTACTCTCGTGAAGTTACAGCAAGCTCGGGGACAACTTATCAATTACCTGATGCTGAATATACCTACACAAACTCAACCAAAAATGAGGCTCAGGTGGCAGATGAGGTCAAAGCAATAGCTGATTCTGTAAAAAATTACTCCCGGGTACTTGTAACTAAATCTGCTGGCAGGGCGATGAGAGGGTTGAAGATAGTATAGGGTCTATCGAATACCATCATCACACTCATCCGGAGCACCATCAAAGTGCTCCAGTTTAATAAATGCCGCAGCAATTCCCTCAGCGATCATTTCAAGCTTCTCTTTAGTTGTCGGGGAAGCATTAACAATCGCTGCTGTCAGAGCGTTTCTGGCAGCATCAGCCGTCGCTGGGCTGAGTTCTTTAAATTTCATAGATACTCCAAAATAGAAAAGCCCCGGCGAGTACCGAGGCTTAGGAGTTGTGGGGGTTGCTCTACGACGATGTGACAGGGGTACTGATGCAATGCATCTCGCGAATACCCCTGTCGTATCGCCGGAAAGCAAAAACCCCGCAAGGGCGGGGCTTTCGTCATGTTCAAATTGTCGCTTCTCATCGCTGCCATCGCGGCGCAGCTCTGCCAAGCATGAATGAATTATCTAAACTTCTGGGTGAAAATCAATGTCAATTTCAATAAAGAGCACAAAAAGCTAAAACAGCTAACTTCTCAGGTTTTTGCGGGCGGCTAAAAATGCCTTACCCTGAAATATCTTGAGGCACCATTTCACACGCTCTCTCGACTGGTCCGCCGTCAGCCAGGGCGCCAGCTTCTGAAGCTCTCTGGTTATGTCCGATATTTTTTTTCTGGTTGTGTAGTAATTCATTCCGACGATGTAAATCGGGTCGGTAACCTCAAAAGCATCCAGTACGCACTTCTCCATAAAGTCAGCGTCATCGTTACTGATGGCGGTATCTATCACGCTGCTCTCCTGCTTCGGCCAGAGAATTACCTGCGCACGCTTCAGAGCATTGGGCCCACGAAAGCCCTCTGCCCTTGCCTGCTCAATTGCCGCGGTAAAGCGCTCTAACGCTTTATCTGACCATCTTTCCCCCTTAACTGACCACCAGCAAGAGTGCACTGTGGGCTTACGCGGGTATACCTCCCCTCTCTGGCTTTCCCCCCATACAGTAAGAAGTGACTTAATCCAGGCTGACTGGATGCCAGTCAATAACTCAGGGCGCCCAAGGTATCGTTTGTGCGTGGCGATCGCGACCTCTGACATAGCGGTGTTTTGTCTGCGGCGTTGAAGTGGTGTCATGCAATATCTCCCTTACCAGCAGCAAACTGCGCCAGTGACATAAATGCGCGGCCCTTTGCTTCAAGCACCGCTCGACTGATGTAACTAAACCGCTCTCCAGCCCATGACTTATCAAACACGACAATGGCGCCAGCGAAAAACGCACTGGTCGGCCTTTGTTTGTCGTCAGCTGGCTTAAACCACTCGGACAGATCGAAACCAATTCGCCCACGAATAAAGCAGACGTGATCCGCATCTTCCGGCCACCACGTTTCGCTTGTTGCTGACTTCACCAGGAAGACATAGCGACCGCCCTTCTCTCGTTGCGCAGCTGCATAGTTCATGATGTGCGTCATACCAGTGATAGCTTGCTTTTCGTGGTACTGAGAGCGGCTGTAAGGCGGGTTTCCGTAGGCTGCGCCGCCGATTGAGGAAAGCATTTCCGACCAGTCCTGCGTCAGTGCGTTATCTTCCGCGGTGTACCAGACAGGACATTTTGCATTGCTGTCGTCTGCGAACAGGTCCAGCATCAGCGGGCCAAACATCGCGTTAATACCCCAGAACAGCGGATCCGGAGTTCGCCACTGATCGCCGACTTCTTTTAAATAGTGATGGGGTGCTGAACGCAGCGCCGTAAGGGCTTCACAGTAAAAATTAGTCATTCACGGTCTCCCCTAACTCCAGGAGTACCTGACTCAGTAACTCAGCCTCAGTACCGAACTTTTCTTCCCATGACTTACGGCCAGCATGAATAGCAACGCCGTAGCCACCAGTACGGTGATGGGCATGGCATAGCGGAATGACATGGAAGTTATCAGCGCGGACAGATAAGCCAGTACCAGAGCTGCAGTGATGGATTTCAGCAGGCGATTCGCCGTAATTAAGGTTCCGGCATACGATGCAACCCAGCGCAGCTACGCGGCTCAGATGGAGTTTTTCAGCCTTGGTTTTGGATTTGCTCATATCGCACCGCCCTGGTGCGACAGACAAGCAGAAACACCAGCGTTAGTGATAGCCGGTGTCAGGGTGTAAATCTTTTGAGGGTGTTTCTTCTGCGCCATCGGTTTTTCTCCGTGGCACAGTAGTCGATAAGCTGGGTTGTTCAGGCCCACAGAGATTATAGGTCAGGTTCACTCAATAAAAAAGCCCTCTCCGAAGAGAAGGCTTTTCATTTTTTTGCTCGGAAAACAGAATTGACGACGCAGTAGACAAGACCACAGATATGGGGCATCGAGCATCCAGCGAAAATCTTCAGAACCTCATCAGATAGTCCCAGAAACCCAAGCCCCACACAGATAAATACCGCATTCACTACAACAACTTGCACAATTATTAAAATCAGCAACGTTATTGCATACAAATCTTTGATCCGAGTGTTTTTAACTTTTTGCGCCATGTGTCCCCACTTGGCGCCGGGTAATCGAGTCAGTTGCTCAGGCTGACGAGGTAATTATCGCCCGTCACGGGGATAAAAGCAAAATGAGCATATACGAGAAAATCGCTATTTCTTGGCGTTCTGCTCAGCCATTTCCAGATAGCGCGGATCGGATGCGCGGGGTAGATGGATGCTCTGCTCGCGATAGTAACGCACTCTCTCCATGAAATATTCGCGGAGATGCTCGGGCTGTTCTCTGGCCACCACTTCGGCGACAACCGGCATGTTCAGGCGTTCTTTGTAGGCGACGCCGGAAGCGGCCAGGTCGACGTTAACCTTGTCCTGCTCTTCTTTCGGTTTGGCTGCAATGTTCCACTTCGACATTTTATACTCCCAAAAATAAACCGCCAGGCGGCGGCTTTGGGTTGGCTACGCCTGTTAATTAGAAACAAACAGACAGCAGCAAAAGGTCATTCGTTTTCTTGAATATCGAATTTAGCATCAATCAATAACTTACAACTTTCTGGAATGGTTACTTCCGTACTTTCAATGCTAGCGTGCCCATCAAACCCTGCTCTTCTCGCCACAACTTCCCAGACAAAATCGCCATGCTCGGATTCGGCTGAGTACTTATCCGTCATCACATCATCTTCTGGGCCCTTATAGGCACTACTTGGCTCAGTGGTTATTTCTCTGTTGACAAAAACAATGCCCTTTGAAACAAACTTTTCCTCTTTACCATTGACATTTATCGCATACTCAACACGATTAGTTTCACAAACTATACCCCATGTCATGCTCTTAATCCTTGGTAGAATAAAAAAACAGAATATCATTATACACGTCGTTCATCTCCCTGTGACAAGCCAATCCCGCCATTTACAGTCTGATGCCATAGCTTGCACTCACCGACGGCGGACTGCCGCGCGCGCTGCGCGGCTTTGCGTTCTGCGGGGGATTTAGGCATCAGTCGTCATCCTCATCCTCGTCGTCATCGCAGGATTCTAGCAGAGGATTCATTCTCTGCCCTACCTGGCTGGCGTACCCGCGGCGACCGAGGTTGTGCAGCACGCCGAAGATTTCGAACATTTCGGTTCGCTCATCACCAATATCAAGCTCACAGGCCAGCGCGTGGCATTCAGTAGCGAGCGCCGATATCTTCTCAAGCAATTCGACCTTACTCACCCTTCACCTCCTGCGGGGAGGCTGGCAAATCCATCCATTTGATTCCGGTAATGGTGCCATCTGAAGCCCTCCATTCCCCTGATTCGCAGTCATAGCAGGCGGTCCGAATATCACCATAGCTGGTCATCACCAGATATTTTCCGTTAACTTCAGGAGGGAAATCGCTCAGCGCATTCCACACTAACGGGCCGTTACCGCTATAAATCTCCAGCAGTTCCCTGGCCATCTGGTAGGCGATATGCCTGCGACCAAAGTCCCTTGTCACTTCTTTAAGTCGATCGATGGCTATAGTCATTTTCCCTCCTGCTGGGCGGCTGCGAGCATGGCCTCAGTTTCCGCAATCAGGTTGTGAGGTAGTTGGCATCCTGCATTTTGCATGCCGCGGCCAAATGCCAACCAACGCCGTAGCATGGACGCCGAACCATCCGGAATCACCAGAGAGTTGCCAGCATGCACCGGACATGGCCAGCGCAGCGAACCATCGCCGCTGGGGCATGTGCAAACAGGAGCTACCATCGCTGGCCGCGGTGCGGCATAGACCGGCATAACATCATCATGACCCTTGTTACTTTCATCCGTCAGAGACCAGAACAACCGTCCTGCTGGATGCTTGAAGATATACGCCACCGGCTCGCTCTCAACTACCGGCTGCTGCGCGTGGCGATAGAGCTTAGTGCCAGGCTCAAAGGACTGGATAAGGCGGCGATAAGAAAGCGCATCCCCTCCATCATCGCCAACAATAATCACCGGCTCGCTGTCCATTGCGGCCAGCGATTGACGAATGAGAGCCTCTAATTGCCTGTCAGTGGCATCACAGCCGCCATCTTCATCAAATTGTGCAACCCATTCTTCCAGCTGCTCTCTGGTTATGGTTGATTTGGTCATTGGCTGACTCCTTCTGCGGCGCGATTGACTATCACGCCGTCATAAATTTCGTTTAGATGGCCTCTCAGCTCCATCCGACGCAGTGCTGACAGCATGTAATCGCATTCGACCTGCTTATTGCCCGTGAAGGGCTTATCCTCTGGATTACCCCAGCAGCAATTACCCTGCGGCCACCCGTGAATCTTGCGCACTTTCCCGTTGACTACGTGCAGCAGACCCCAGCCTGACGGAAGATCTTCAACAGAGATAATCCCCGGCTCGCTGATAAAGAATCGCCAGTCACCCATGCCAAGCTCGGGGCGCAGTCGGAAGCGTTTTTTCCGGTCTGCCAGCAAGTCGGCACGGGAACACTTCGCCTCTATCAGGCAGGATGCGAAATTCCTGAACCCCATCGCGTCTGGCTGCTCACCGGTACTGGTGACAGCGACAAAGCGATCGTGAAAGCAGACTTTGAAGCCGTTCCGCTTGAGGAATTGATAGGCTATCTGGCAAAGCTCATCGTGTGTCAGCGCCATCTACTCAGCCTCCATCTTGATGCCAGCGGAGGCAGCTGTACGCGCATAAACGATCACACCGTCCTCGGGGCGCTTGCGCGGCAAAAAGATACCAGGGCGCGGCCACAGCGCAATAAAGCGACATTCGCTGTTTTCAAGACGGTGAAATGATTTCTCACTCATCACACCTACCGGGCGAAGATGCTCCTGTTCGCGCTCTAGCTCGGCGATGCGCGCCTGCAATTCCTCGCAGTGGTCTGTTATCCCACGGCATTGAGTTTTCCAGTAGGCTTCCATCCCCTTCGCCTTCTCCAGCGCCTCTAGCAACCCCGAAATGATATTGAGCTCGTCATTGTCGACCAGCTCCATAAATTTGCTGGTAGCATCATCCCAGGCATTCAGCGCAACACCGTCACGCGGGTTGTTACGATGAGCCTCAAGGGTGGAGCGATATTTTTCTGCCGCTTTCGCCAGTTCGGTGACATCAGTCATGGCTAGCCTCCCCAAGCACCCAACGGAGTGCGCTCGCATATTCACCCTCGGCAGATTCAAGGGCTTTTGTGATTTCTTTGCGGGTTTTCAGGCGAGGCTTTGCCTCACCGAGGATCTGACGCTGACGCCGGGCTTTTTCATGGCCGGTTGTGCCAGCAGTTGCCGCTTCGATTTCAGAGACCTTCTCCCGCTGCTCCTCGGGTTTAAGCGATGCCAACTGACGCGCCTGGGTAACGGTAACTGTGCCAGCCTCTACCGCTTCCCGGACGGCCTGTGTGGCATCCAACAGGGATAACGTTGCACGCACGGTCTGAACACTGCAGCCAAACAACACCGCAATGTCGTCCTCATCGAGCCCACGGTCGAGCGCGTCTGACATTTTTTTAGCCCGGCCAAGCGGTGTATCAGGTCGGCGAATTTCGTTTTCGCTGACCATGTATTTAGCCATCTGATTTGCTGATCCTCGCTTAACGACTCCGGGAACAAGCAGTGGGTCTTTGCCTTCTTTCAGACGTAGTTTATTTGCCTCCAGGGTATGTTTAACTCGCTGACGGCCAACAACTACGCAGGTGAGCCCCGTTTCAGGGTCTTTCCAGACGATAATCGGCTCCAGTACACCCAGCTCCTTGATATTCAGAACCATCCCTTCGTCGATCGGCAGGTTGATACGCTCATCGTAGAGAAGATGGGTTTTGTCGGTAACAAGGTGCAGCTTTTCCGGTTCGAACATCAGAACGTTGGTTTTGCCGCTGGCGCCATACGCGTCGATCGAGTTTTTAGCCATTTTTCACTTCACCTTTTTTCTGTTCGACCTGATGAGACCATTTTTCAATCAGCCGGATTTTCGATTTGCTCTTGCCACCAGCCCAATAGCTATCCTGTACGCGGAGATGTCCGTAAGGGCATCTCAGGGCCCCCGAACAGGCGCCAGCCTGGTAATCCCGAAAATAAAACTCCGCAGCTGAACCACAGACTGGGCAATCAGGTATTTCTCGCATCACCGGGTCACCTCGCGGATTTTCTGGAATTTAGTGCCGTGGTGCGGATTAGCTGGGTTAGTAACCTTCGAATTCATAAACCCGGCGGCCACCAGACGCTCGCAGCGGTAGCAAGGGCGATCAATAAAACCAGCCAGGGACTGCCACTCAAACCAGACGCCAACCGGCACCGACTGGAGCAGTTTGATATCCAGTTCTGTGAGTTTGCTGGTTACCGCTACGGGCTCGGTGCTTCCACCCGGCATCCAGTAGCCATTCAGGTTTTGCGCCTTGCCTTCGCGCTCCAGCACCATCAGGCGGGCCAGCATTTCAGGTGCTGTCAGGTCGAAATAAACAGCCAGCTCACGGCAGGTGACTTTCTCCAGTTCTTTCAGCACGTCAGTAATTTTTTCCATCAGAGATACCCTCACGGTTAAATTTGTTAGCCCCGGAAACCTTTTGGGATGTCGGTATCCAGTTTGCTGCTCACACCGAACGAGCTGCCGGTTGCCAGGTTTGCCGGGCATAACTTCAGAGCCAGCTCCTGCCATTTGCTGCGTAGGGTTTTCACGGATTGAACTCGGGAGCACCAGAACTGATCGCGCTGAATGCGCTCAATCATGATGCGGATTTGGTCATGGCTGCAGCCGTGCTCCTGGCGCAGCATGCAAATTTCTTGCGCCCAGGCTGAGAAGTTCGGCTCTCTCGGTTTTGCCAGAGTGCCGTCGAACTCTGCTGCGCGTTCGTACAGCTCGATGATGGTCGACCAGAACCACTTAGCGAGGTCGAAATCGTCATCGGTAGCGTCAGGAATGACTGCTTCCGGGATGGCGGTTTCACGCACTGGCTCAGCAAAGTTATCCACAGGAGAAATCTCTCCCGCGAGGTTTTTATGATCTGTATGTAATGATCTGTTTTTAAGATCTGTATAGAGATAGGATTCGGCTTGAGAGCCGATTCCAGGATTCGGCTCATGAGCCGTTTCCATTCGGCTCTTGGGACGAATGCATTCGGCTTGAGAGCCGTTTCCATTATTTTCAGTAACTTGCTTCGATTCGGCTTTTGCGCCGATTCCATTCGGCTTATAAGCCGTTTCCATAACTTTCAATGACCTATCCCCATTCGGCTCTTGAGCCGAATCCAGTATTTGCGGGAATATCCGGGAAATCAGCGCTTCCTGGTCAATTCGATAATGCTTTTTGGGTGTTCCACCGACCTGACGAAGCTCTTCTTCGATAACGCCTGACAGGTACTGATCCGTAATTTTGAACATCGCTTTTCGGACAACATCTCCATCTTTAGCGCGTACCTCTTTCGCAAGCGCCGCATGTTCCTTGTAAAACCAGCCATCATCCAGACTCGACTTACCCGACCAGAACACCAGCTGATTGAGAATCGCTGCCAGCAAATGCTGCTGCCTGTCTCCTGCAAAGAAATCCAGATACGGGCCGGGAATCGTTATGCAGTTCCCCTGCCCTGACATGGCCTGAACAATTTCAAATACCTGATTGCTCATACCAAAACCTCATTGTGTAGCCGTAAAAACTCACGTAACCCCATCCAGCCAACTTTCCCGCAGGCTTTGCGATAGGACACATCTTTGTCAGTTGCACTAATTACCGTCACCATGTGGCTCTTGTGCCTGTGCTGGAAGCGAGATCCGGCCTTAGGGATACCATCACAGGCATTACCCATTTCGGACGGCTCATATGCCGGATAAGCACGTTTCAGACGCGCAATCAGTTCAGCAGCAGAGTGGTTACACATAGTCACCTCCAGAGTTAGTGGAGTTACGGCGCTTTAACAGCAACGGATTGATTAGCCCTGCGGTATGCAGAGCATCGGGGTGTATTTGATTTTTGTTTGTGGTCAGGCATAATTACCTCGCAATTACCTCTTCGTTTTTGCACCCGAAAGCCGTTGGTGTTCCCCCACCGCGGCTTTCGCCTTTTTTACTCTTCATCAGTCCCACCCAAGCGGACCAGGACGGCACCGCTCCGCACGTAAACCGATATCTGCCAGCGTCTCTACCGATTGCAGGTAGTGACGAGAAACTACAACCGCCTCAGGCGGAACAACCTGCAGGCCTAACGCAGCAATCTCTTTCGCCATCTCGGCGTAGTACCCTTCGCTCTTACGGCGACTAATCGTTGATTCGCTGACCCCTCGCATTTCTGCAAAAGTCTTCTGGCTAATGGACAAAAGGCGGTTTAACAAAATGCCCTCTATCTCAATCGGGTTGAGGATCGGCGGCTCTAACTTTCGGGCTATTGCGTTCTCCATCTGTGATACTTCCTCTGGTGTTGATTGAAAGGCCGCTGGTTAGGCGGCCGGTGAATTTGCACTCAGCAACTGTGCAAGGTCAGGCCGAATCTCTGCCGCCTTAATTTTGCCGTTAGTCGCAGACACGATTTTCATCACATAGCGGGCATCAATTCCGCCGCCATGCAGCCAACGCCAAACTGTCGGCTGCGCTACGCCACACAGATCGGCCAATTTTTTCTGACTGCCAGCGATATCAATTGCCTTCTGGATGGTTTTATTTGTCATATTCCAATTCCTATAAGTATTGGTTCATCGAGATAATAGCAATGCGTATTGATTATAGCAATAGCAAAACGTGTTTTGACCATCAATACGCAAGCGTATAAATTTGAAACTATGAAAAAAGAAACTCTTGCAGATCGTTTAAACGAAGCCATGTCTTTGGCTGGAATGTCCCAAGGGGCACTTGCGAAAGCCTCAGGTATTGCTCAGCCGACCATTTGGCGTCTGGTTAGTGGAAACGCCAGAGGGTCAACAAAGATCGTCGAGATAGCTAATGCTTTGGGTGTCAGGTCTGAATGGCTGTCAACCGGTAATGGCCCGATGCGTGATGATGGCCGACTGCTTCGAACTACCGAGGTTAAAAGTCAGGTGGCTGATGCATTCAGGATTGATGTGCTGGATCTTATGGTCAGCGCAGGACCGGGCATTGTTAATCAGGAGTTCGTGGAGATTCTCCACTCCGTTGAATATGCGCCAGCGGAAGCCCGCCACATGTTCGATGGGCGTAAGGCTGAGAACATCAGGATCATCAACGTCAGGGGCGACAGCATGTCTGGGACGATTGAGCCGGGTGATCTGCTGTTCGTCGACATCAGCGTTAAGAGCTTCGACGGCGACGGGATATACGCGTTCCTGTACGACGACACTGCTCACGTCAAGCGCCTTCAGAAGATGAAGGACAAGCTGCTGGTTATCTCAGACAACAAGAGCTATGCAGCATGGGACCCGATCGAGAAAGACGAGATGAATCGGGTGTTCGTGTTCGGTAAGGTGATAGGCAGCATGCCGCAGACGTACAGAAAGCATGGGTAAATGAGAGATTGATTATGAAAATTGGGATAGTTTTCCCCGTGGTCGTATTCATCGTAGCGGTGGCGTTTTTGACTTGGTTTGTCTTTGGTGGCTATGTGACACCGGGAGGGTGAGCAGGCGTTGAAGTACGCTATATAAGGCCGCATCAATTGATTTAATGGCTTAAAGAGAACATAATTTAATCATATGTTCCCTTGGAGAATCGTCATGATACGTAAAATGCTGAAACACCTCAAAAATGCCAAACCGAAAGCAGGCATTGATGAGCTGCAGATCATCAATGACGAAATTGAAGAAACCCAGAAGAATATAGCTCGGGAAAAAGAAAAGATACAAGAGGAACGTAGTGATGGATCAAGACTCACAAAGCACAGATTCACTATTTGATTATTTTTATGTGGATAAAGAGCGTGTAAATGCTATAACTGCGCAGCTTTTCCCTTCTGGAGTTCTTAATAGTATTAAGCAGACGTCTGGAGAGTCTGAAAAAGACCTTAAAGAGCTTAAGGCTGGGCTGTCATTAATAGGCGTTAAAACTAACGCCTCTGAATCTTGGAATCGCAGTCAAGAAAGATTATTTGACTCATCATGGAGCATCCCGCTGAATCTTTTAGATAAACTTTCTGAATCAGGAAGGATAAAAGCGAGCTTAAATGATGCTAGACTAGGCGACATAGTCCTAATAAAAGGCATGATGAAAATATTCGATGCACAAATGGTTCACTTGTGCATGCCAATAGTTAAAAAGATAAAAATCAACGAGATGAAGAATGAGAAAAATCCTAAAGCTAAGGGCCTGCTGAAGGAAAGCATCTCAGAATTTGAAAATGCGGAGGAGTTAGTAAAGATGCTTCCTCCAACTACGCACATTGACTTTGCTGATAGTTATGGAAACTACAGTTGGATGTCGGTTGAACCATCCAACCTGACAACTACCTTGAGCGATGTTTCTTTAAAGTACGGTCCCTTCATTCCCGGTGAGTGGCATATACTATGTATTGTTGATGCTTATGCTGATGATACAAAACTGGATAATCCAACCGCACCATACCCTACAGTATCCAATGATTTAAAAGATGCCATGAATAGCATGTTAATCATGATGAGAAATATAATGGGGAGACCTGTAGGATCCTTTGGTATAACACCACTAATTATTTTTCGTGGCTTAGCAAACCATCTTTAAGCATTAAGCAAAAAAAACAACCCCGGCCACCGCGCCGGGTTTTTACTGCCCTACTCTTCCCTCAGCATCAGCACGTCCACTGCCAACTCCACAGCCAGATCTACCTGGTCACCCTGCCACAACACCTGAATCATCTCTATCAGCGCCTCTCTTGATGGCTCGCGCTTCTCAACCAGAAGCTGCATAACCGCTATCCCGATAACCTGCGCTATCTGCGGGTGCATCTCTGCGAAAAATTCATCCTCATTCAACATAGCCGCCCCCTATTGATGTTTTTTTAAGCATAACAGCACGTGCATAAAAAATAAATTCGTTTAGCTATCAGCAATTTAATTCCTATAGCTATTAATCAATATCAATACGTATTGCTATGGCTAATACCCATTGCTATTATCAATCCATCCAAGCAACACCAATCACCGCACAGTGGTTGATAAGCAAAAACGTTCGGTTGGCCGCCTGAAGGCTAAAAGCTACAGACCTTGCAATGCAGTGAATGCGGCTATGCGCACGCGGTTCAGTTAAAGCAGTACCACTTGTTTCCCGAAGTGGGGTGGAAAGAAAGCTGCCGATACCAGTTGTTAACTGGCTGGTATCACCGGGAGGCACCCGGCACTGCATTGCAAGGTCTGTTGGTACTCAAATTCACATGACAGTGAGGGTGGCAAATGATCCGCGAACATGAAGTTCCTGCATGGCATCGGTTCTGCATAAAGGTTGCCTTGTTTTTGGCTGTAGTTGTCGTTATCAGCTTCCCATTCTGGAGTAACAAATGAGCAAAAACGGCATTCGTTCCCTGGTAATCGCGCTGTCCATCGGATTGGTTTTCTGGAGTGGGCTGGCTGTCGAAATTATGTATATCAAAGGGGTGTTCAATGGCTAATTTACTGCATGGCAACCCAGCCTTTAAAGCGGCACAAAGCAAGCTAGCTATTGCGCAATTTATTGGTAATAGTGAAATGTGGTCAGAGGCTTTTTCCTCAATGAAAGATATTTATGAGGAAGCAAAGCACGCAGAAGATTTTATGTTTTGCGGTCGCGAAGAATCTCTCTCAGGCCTGAAATTCAATGATGTTATTTTGAATTATGACATGTATGGCGACTTGGTTTCTGTTAACGCAGATTCTGGCAATGCACGTTACAAAATAAACACAGAAGTTTCTTACTAATACCATCACTTTTTATTTAATGCCTTAACTGGCAGGAATAAACACACATTAAATTTAACCGGAGGTAGATAAATGGAAGAATTAAAGTTGCACTGTCATGGTTGCGGCGGTTCTTTTGCTCGCGATGAGCTGCAATATCGCCCATCTGGCAGGGGTGCTTATCGGAGAGACTTTTATTTTTGCCCGGTATGTAATGAGAAAGAAAAGCAGAAAATCGCCCTCTCTGCTGCCGCTTCCTCGTTTCGTAAAACCTTGCCGTCACGACCTGGACACCTTGCCAACAAGCGCTGGTAGGTGAAGGATGATAATCACATCTAACCGTATTCCACCACATGTAAACGAAAAGGCATCGCAAATCCTCATCTTGTATAGCAAAGGAAACATAAAGCCATGTCGCATCAAATGCGGAAATTTAAGTTTAAAGATTGGTAGAAAATGGCGTTTATTATCCCGCAATAACGGGAGCTGCTGGGAAGTTATGAGCCATGAAAAATACAACCAACTTAAAGACAGGAAAGCACAATCATGAAAATAGAATTTTATGATGATGGATTCAATGCCATCACTACGATTACCAGCACGGTTTTCGAATTCCGTCTCCATAACCGTGCTGTTGATACGGCGCTATTTCTTGCTCCTTCGGTTCGCGCTAAGCGTAGCGGTTTCTTTGTTTTAAAAACGGTAATTACCGGTAAAACCGCTCACGTACTGCGTGCGTATAAAGCGATTAAAGCGGAGGCATCACGATGAGCAAATCATTAAACGCGCGTTGTATCCGCCGTTGGAAAGTGAAATTTAAACCTTTCTGTGATTCAAAAGTTAACCCCTACTGGCGCAAGAGTGATCTGCGCGGGTATATCCGTGAAGCGGCGCTTACCACCGCCTACAGCATGGTCGAGAGCATGGCTGAACGTAACGCCAAGGTTGACTATTACGGATCCCTGCAAGGTTGGACGCCAGAATTTTCGGCCTGGTATCGGGAGCGCCATGAACAGTACCTGAAAGAAGCGCGTGACTACCTGGACGAAGACGCTACCAACGACGAAATCGATGAAGAGATCGAGAATGAGCTGGAGGCCTGGAATGACTGAGCGAGGAATGAAATTCTCCAAATTCACTGAGCTGGTAGCCCGCATCTGGTCAAACCCAACTACGCAGCGTCGCGACCCGGAGATTACCATCGTCGTCCACTCACCTGGCAGCATCGGGCCGTCTCCATCCGTCGAGGTCGAGGCTATTCAAGCAGGCTTCGACTGGGATGCGGGGCAGGTGATGATCTACCCGTCCCAGCCACTGACCACGCTGACGCCTGAGCAGGTAGCGGACATCACCACCAGCGTGCGCAAAGGCCAGTCCTGGCACGCCTTTGAGGCTTACAAGAAGCACAAAGCCCAGCTGGAAAACGCAGCGCTTGAGCATGGGAAAGTTGCCGGGCAACGCGATAAGCTGCTGAAAGCTCTGACCGACGCGCTGGGATGGATCGACGCGGTGCCGTCCGAAACAGCCCTGCCAGCCATGCCTGGCTTCGACCGTGACGAGGTGAACAACCTCATTTCCAGCATCAAAGGCGGTGCCTAATGAGCGACTTACTCGAAATCAAGGTTGGCCACACATACCGGGCAAAGCGGCCGCGCCCTGCTGGCACCATTATCAGCCCGCTGGTGAACGACCGTACCGTTACCTGGTTCAGCAGGTCACACGTCCAGTATGACAGCCCGTCCGTTTCGTTTGGGCGGCATTACCCCACAGTCACCATCGAGAAGTTTCGCTCATGGGCTTCTCACGATGTTACCGACGAACTTCCCCAGGGTGAGTACGCCCCATGGCCAATTAAAAAGGCAGGTGCAGCATGAGCGCAGGAATTACCTTCATTAACCGCCCAACTGTCGCGGCTAACAATGCAGGGAAGAGTTCAAGCGGATGTATGAGACTTGGTGCCACTATCGTGGCCTGAAAGTGGTGTGAGGTGAAAATGAATACAATGTTTTTGTTAATGGCCGAATATGGGTCTGCTACGGTTCCACTCAGCCAGGTGTGCGAAAAGTATTTTGGACTGAAACCGGCAACAGCTGAAAAACGCGCGGCTATGGGCGAGATTCCCATTCCAACCTTCCGGGCGGCAGAGAGCCAAAAGGCACCACGCATGATCCATATTCAAGACCTTGCTAACCACATTGATGCGCAGTTGAAGAAAGGCCGCGACCTCATGGAACAGATGAAAAGTGGCAGTTAGTGATACTGTAACTCAGATTCCGGATACCGCCCATTATGCTGTATCCGGTTTTATTTTTGCATCAACAAGCACCCCAATAGAACCCCATAAAGATATAAGCATATGATTATTCTACTTATATCAACCATGTTCAACTGGAGCAACATGGGCAAGTTTATGGCCGTCGGGCTGACGGATCTGCTGGAGAGTTCAGGCATGAACGGTGTTCCGGCGTTTGTCGGTCTTGCGCTGCTGTCGGCTTTTCTGTGTATGTTTATCGCCAGCGGCTCGGCCATCTGGTCGATTCTGGCGCCGATCTTCGTGCCAATGTTTATGCTGTTGGGCTTTCACCCGGCGTTTGCGCAGATCCTGTTTCGTATCGCTGATTCATCGGTGCTGCCGCTGGCGCCGGTGTCACCGTTTGTGCCGTTGTTTCTCGGCTTTCTACAGCGCTACCGGCCGGATGCCCGCCTCGGCACCTACTACTCGCTGGTGCTCCCTTACCCGCTGATTTTTCTCGCCGTCTGGCTGCTGTTGCTGGTGGGCTGGTATCTGGTGGGACTGCCGATCGGCCCTGGCATCTATCCGCGGCTGTCTTAACCCACCGATGCGCCAGGGACGGCCGCCTTAGCTTAACGCGATATCTTCACTTTGAACTTACGGGTCGCTTCCCCGGCTCCGGCGAATATGCCGAAAAGCGCGCGATACCCTCGCTCAAGCAACAGCGACATACCGTGAATAACCAGACCGCTGAAGATCAGTACGATTACGCCAGTCAGTATATATTGCATAGCTCCACCTCTGAGTTATTAACCGCGCCGCGCCGACGCGGTAGCACTTTCCCGAGCGCGCACAGCGGCGCGGAGGACCGACGTCGTCAGCTTAAAAGTAGCAAAAACCCTGTCCGGTAACCCGCCAGGATCGATCCAAAAATAAATCATCGTGGCGATCGCAGAATGCCTCCACGGCGGATAGCCCGCCGTGCTATCTGGCGATGCGGTTTTACCTTTTGGGAGTATAGTTGACTGCCGTCAGCGCGTGGTATCGTGTGCCTCTCATGTACGATGGTGGATGACAGAAACGATGTTGACCTTGCTGCAGGATAAAATGGATACCCCGCTGGGGCCGTTGTGGGTGCTTTGCGACGAACAGTTTAATTTGCGCGCCGTCGAGTGGGACGAGCACCGCGATCGGATGGAAACGCTGCTCGACGTTCACTATCGCCGGGAAGGCTATCAGCGCGTCGACTGCCGCAATCCCGGCGGTCTCAGCAGTAAGCTGAGCGACTATTTTGCCGGCGATTTAGCCATTATCGAGACTCTGCCTACCGCCACCGCCGGCACCCCTTTTCAGCGCCAGGTCTGGCAGGCGTTACGCGATATCCCCTGTGGCCAGGTGATGCACTACGGCCAACTGGCCGAGGCGCTCGGTCGTCCCGGCGCCGCGCGCGCGGTGGGCGCCGCCAATGGCGCCAATCCGGTGAGTATCGTGGTGCCCTGCCATCGGGTCATCGGGCGCAACGGCACCATGACCGGCTATGCCGGCGGCGTACAGCGTAAAGAGTGGCTTTTGCGTCACGAGGGCTATCTGTTGCTTTGACTGAAAATGCCTTTTCTGGAATTTTCAGGTAATTTTACAATCAAAAGTGGCGTAATAATCTGTTTTTAATCAAATAGATACACAGGCGATTTGATTTACCCTGCTGATATTACGTGTTTCCGGGCCTGAAGACTTACCTGCTGATCAAAAAGATGTTAAAATTGACCAATATCAATTAAGGCCTGAGCAGACATATGATCCCTGAGAAGCGAATTATTCGACGCATTCAGTCTGGCGGTTGTGCAATCCATTGTCAGGATTGCAGCATTAGCCAGCTCTGCATCCCCTTTACTCTGAACGAGCATGAGCTTGATCAGCTGGATAATATTATCGAGCGGAAAAAGCCTATCCAGAAAGGTCAAACCTTGTTCAAAGCCGGTGATGAGCTGAAGTCGTTGTACGCTATTCGCTCCGGGACCATCAAAAGCTATACCATCACCGAGCAAGGTGATGAGCAGATCACTGGCTTCCATCTGGCGGGCGACCTGGTGGGCTTTGACGCCATCGGCACCGGTCTGCACCCGAGCTTTGCGCAGGCGCTGGAAACCTCGATGGTCTGCGAGATCCCCTTCGAAACCCTTGACGATCTTTCCGGAAAAATGCCCAATCTGCGTCAGCAGATGATGCGCCTGATGAGCGGTGAGATTAAAGGCGACCAGGATATGATCCTGTTGCTTTCCAAAAAGAATGCCGAAGAGCGCCTGGCCGCGTTTATCTATAACCTTTCTCGTCGTTTCGCCCAGCGCGGCTTCTCGCCACGTGAGTTCCGGCTGACCATGACCCGCGGCGATATTGGCAACTATCTCGGCCTCACCGTCGAAACCATCAGCCGTCTGCTGGGCCGTTTTCAGAAAAGCGGCATGCTGGCGGTGAAAGGCAAATATATCACTATTGAAAACAGCGATCTGCTGGCCCAGCTGGCCGGGCAGGCGCGCAACGTCGCTTAATCTCTGCGCAATACCTGGTCACGATCGGCAATTTTTTCAGATTTGTTGATCTGACCAGGCTCCTCCCCTGTTTCAATTCATCCATATAGGTTATCTTTTTAATAACTGACGGTAGCTGCAGTTGTAAGGAGACCCTGTATGGCGAAGTATCAGAGCATGCTGGTAGTAATCGATCCTAACCAGGACGACCAGCCGGCGCTAAGGCGAGCGGTGTACCTGCACCAACGGATTGGTGGACGCATCAAAGCCTTTTTGCCGATCTATGATTTTTCCTATGAAATGACCACCCTGCTGTCGCCGGACGAGCGGACGGCAATGCGCCAGGGCGTCATTGCCCAACGAACGGCCTGGATCCGCGAGCAGGCGAAATTCTACCTGGAATCGGGCGTGCCGATTGACGTGAAAGTGGTGTGGCACAACCGTCCCTTCGAAGCGATTATTCAGGAGGTGGTCAGTGAGAAACACGATCTGCTGCTGAAGATGGCCCACCAGCACGACAAACTGGAGGCGGTGATCTTTACCCCGACGGACTGGCATCTGCTGCGTAAATGCCCTTGCCCGGTGTGGATGGTCAAAGACCAGCCGTGGCCGGAAGGCGGCAAAGCGCTGGTCGCCGTCAATCTCGCCAGCGAAGAGAATTATCACAACACCCTTAACGAGAAGCTGGTTCGCGAGACGCTGTCGCTGGCGGAAGAAGTCAACCACACTGAAGTGCACCTGATCGGTGCCTACCCGGTGACGCCGATCAATATCGCGATAGAACTGCCGGATTTTGATCCCAGCGTCTACAACGACGCGATCCGCGGCCAGCATCTGCTGGCGATGAAAGCGCTGCGGCAGAAGTTTGGCATCGATGAAAAATTCACCCACGTCGAAAAAGGACTGCCTGAAGAGGTGATCCCGGACCTCGCCGAGCATCTGCAGGCGGGGATCGTGGTGCTGGGAACGGTCGGACGTACCGGCCTGTCGGCGGCGTTCCTCGGCAATACCGCGGAACAGGTTGTCGACCACCTGCGCTGTGACCTGCTGGTGCTGAAACCGGAGGCCTACCAGACGCCGGTGGAACTGGACGACGACGACGACGATTAACCGCTACCACTCATCTTCCCCCGCCTCGCGGGGGATTTTTTTGCTTGCTGCCAGCCAGGCACAAAAAAAGGGCCGTTGGCGGCCCCTGTCACTGTCCAGCGAGAATGGCTTAGTGGATACCCAGACGCCAGGCCAGATCGATCTCTTCTTTCAGCTCCAGCGAGGAGAGCGCCATCAGGTCAGCAAACTCCAGCTCCAGCAGTTTAAGTTTTTTCAGATACTGCGCTGGGGTCATGACGGTGGGGTCGCGGCGTAAGAATTCGATGGCCATCTGCGTTGGGGTTAACTCGGTATCCATAATATCCTCAGTCTGATGTAAGAACAGGAACATTATATCACCTCTTGCCGCTTATTTTATGAACAATTCCAGGCATTCCCCTGCATATAAAAAAGCCGTCTCACAGGAGACGGCTTATAAACAAACGTTGTAAAACAATTATGTTACATTACAGCGCTTTCAGGATCGCATCGACGCTGGCTTTAGCATCGCCAAACAGCATATGAGTGTTCTCTTTAAAGAACAGCGGGTTCTGTACGCCGGCGTAACCGGTGTTCATTGAACGCTTAAAGACCACCACATTCTGCGCTTTCCACACCTCGAGCACCGGCATGCCGGCGATCGGGCTCTTCGGATCGTCCTGCGCCGCCGGGTTGACGGTATCGTTGGCGCCGATCACCAGCACGGTGTCGGTGTCGCTGAAATCGTCGTTGATCTCATCCATCTCCAGCACGATGTCGTAAGGCACTTTGGCTTCCGCCAGCAGGACGTTCATATGCCCCGGCAGGCGCCCGGCCACCGGATGAATACCAAAGCGTACTTTGATACCCCGCGCCCGCAGCTTCTCGGTAATTTCTGCTACCGGATACTGCGCCTGAGCCACCGCCATACCGTAGCCCGGGGTGATGATCACCGAGTGCGAGTTTTTCAGCATCTCCGCCGTCTCTTCGGCGCTAATCTCGCGATGCTCGCCCACTTCTTCATCGCCGCCGCTGGAGGAACCATCGGTGCCGAAGCCCCCGGCGATCACGCTGATAAAGGAGCGGTTCATCGCCTTACACATAATGTAAGAGAGGATGGCGCCGGAAGAGCCCACCAGCGCGCCGGTGACGATCAGCAGGTCATTACTCAGCATAAAGCCCGCCGCCGCTGCCGCCCAGCCCGAGTAGGAGTTGAGCATCGAGACCACCACCGGCATGTCCGCACCGCCGATAGAGGCCACCAGGTGCCAGCCAAAGGCCAGCGCGATCGCGGTCATCACCAGCAGGCACAGGACCTGGGTGCCGGTGCTGTCAGAGCGAACAAAAATCACCATCAGGATGAAGGAAACCACCAGCGCCGCCAGGTTCAGCTTATGGCGATTGGGCAGCATCAGCGGCCTGGAGGAAATTTTGCCGCGCAGTTTACCAAACGCCACCACCGAACCGGTGAAGGTCACCGCGCCGATGAAGATCCCGAGGAACACTTCGGTCAAATGAATATTGACCAGAATTTGCTCCATACCGGTTTCATGCTGCAGGTAGCTGTTGAAACCCACCAGCACCGCTGCCAGACCCACGAAGCTGTGCAGGATAGCCACCAGCTCCGGCATCTCGGTCATCTCGACCTTCTTCGCCAGACGAATACCGATCGCCCCGCCGATCACCATCGCAAGAATAATCCAGCCGACGTTGCCGGCGTCCGGCCCCAGGATGGTAGCGATCAGGGCAATGGCCATCCCGGCGATGCCGAAATAGTTGCCCTGCTGCGACGTTTCGTGTTTCGACAGGCCCGCCAGGCTGAAAATAAACAGGATTGCAGCAACAATGTATGCAGCCGTTACTAATCCACCAGACATGTGCTACCCCTTATCCTTTGCGAAACATTTTCAGCATGCGCTGAGTCACGGTAAAACCACCGAAAATATTAATGCTGGCGATCAGCACCGCGATAAAGCTCAGGAAGCTGACCCAGCCGCCGTGGCCTATCTGCAACAACGCGCCAACCACGATAATGCCCGAAATGGCATTGGTCACCGACATCAGCGGCGTATGCAGCGCATGGGAGACGTTCCACACCACGTAGTAACCCACCACGCAGGCCAGCGCGAAGACGGTGAAATGGCCGAGGAACTCTTTTGGCGCCACGTTGGCCAGCCAGCCGAAGAGAATAATCGCCAGCGCCATCAGCGCATATTTGCGCCACGGCGACGCCGGTTTCACCGCTTCTTTCGGCGCTTCCACTTTTTTCGCCGCGGCCTGCGGCTGAGCGGAGACCTGAATCGGCGGCGCCGGCCAGGTGATTTCACCTTCGCGAACAACGGTCACGCCGCGCACTACCACGTCATCGAAATCGATAACGATATTGCCGTCTTTCTCTTTGCACAGCAGCTTCAGCAGGTTCACCAGGTTGGTGCCGTAGAGCTGGGAGGACTGGGTCGGCAGACGGCCAGGAAGATCGGTGTAACCGATGATTTTCACGCCGTTGGCGGTGGTCACCACTTCGCCCGGTACGGTGTACTCACAGTTGCCGCCGTTTTGCGAGGCCAGATCGACCACCACGCTGCCCGATTTCATGGAGTCGACCATTTCGCGGGTGATCAGCTTCGGCGCCGGTTTGCCCGGGATTAACGCCGTGGTGACAATGATATCGACCTCTTTCGCCTGCGCGGCGAACAGCGCCATTTCAGCCTTAATAAAGGCCTCAGACATCACCTTGGCGTAGCCATCGCCGCTGCCCGCTTCCTCTTTAAAGTCCAGCTCGAGGAACTCGGCGCCCATACTCTGCACCTGCTCCTTCACTTCCGGACGGGTATCGAAGGCGCGAACAATAGCGCCCAGGCTGTTGGCGGCGCCAATCGCCGCCAGACCGGCTACCCCGGCGCCAATGACCATCACCTTGGCGGGCGGAACCTTGCCTGCCGCCGTAATCTGCCCGGTAAAGAATCGACCAAATTCATGCGCCGCTTCAACGATAGCGCGGTACCCGGCGATGTTGGCCATTGAGCTGAGCGCATCCAGCGACTGGGCGCGGGAAATACGCGGCACGGAATCCATCGCCATTACGTTGATATTACGGGCCGCCAGTTTTTCCATCAGCTGCGGGTTTTGCGCCGGCCAGATAAAACTAATCAGCGTGGTCCCCGGATTCAGCAGGGCAATTTCATCGTCATTCGGAGCATTGACCTTAAGGATGACATCAGACTGCCATACCTCGTCGCCGGTCACGATTTCAGCTCCTGCCTCGGCAAAGGCCTCATCGTCAAAGCTGGCCAGCTTCCCGGCGCCGCTTTCTACCGCGACGCTAAAGCCGAGTTTGAGCAATTGCTCAACGGTCTTCGGCGTGGCGGCGGCCCGGGTCTCCTGGGCTAGCCTTTCTTGTGGTACACCAATACGCATAGTTTTCCCTTCCATCGGTTTTTGATGATGGTTTACTTTTCTGCCCAACAACGCCAGGACGGCAAAATCTTCCTCGCCATCTTTCGCTGTCTACAAAATGAAACAGTAACAAACTTTTTATAACCTACTGAAAATACCGATTGTGATCTACTGCGATAAAACACAAATTTTGATTTTATTGCTTATTGTCAGCTCAGATGGGTCCGGGCAGCAATATTTACCTGAATTTGCCGCCCAGGCCTGATAATCCGCTTATCCTGCGGTATAAAACGCCATTTATCGCCATTGAGATCATTGTGTTAACATTACATTAACTAATAAAAGTGGTATTGATTATCGTTTTTGCTGGTCAAGCGCCTGTTTTTTCAACATATCGAAAAATGTTATCTTTCCGTAGTATACGATTCGGGCGGCAAGCAAAAATTGACGCAGACAGTCACGGCGATTAAATGCAATAATCAAACGTTTTCAGTCAACAACAACACCAGTATATGGTTTGCGCAAGGCAAAGGATTATTTTTATGAAGCTTAAAAACACCCTCCTGGCGTCTGCTCTCCTGACAACCGCCACGTTGTCTGCCCATGCAGCGACCGAGTTGACCCCGGAGCAGGCGGCTGCGCTGAAGCCCTACGATCGCGTTGTCGTCACCGGCCGGTTTAATGCCATTGGCGATGCGGTACAGGCAGTATCGCGCAAAGCCGACAAAGACGGCGCGGCCTCATTCTATGTTGTCGACACGTCGGACTACGGCAATGGCGGCAACTGGCGCGTCACGGCTGACCTTTATAAAGAAGACGCGCCGAAAGCGGATGCGCCGAAGAATCGCATTATCAACGGCGTGATGGAGTTGCCGAAAGATCAGGCCGTTGAGCTGATGCCTTACGACACCGTCACCGTTCAGGGCTTCTATCGCAGCCAGCCGGAAGTCAACGACGCCATCACCAAAGCGGCGAAAGCAAAAGGCGCCTATGCGTTCTTTATCGTCCGCCAGGTTGACGCCAACCAGGGCGGCAACCAGCGCATTACCGCTTATATCTACAAAAAAGATGCTGAAAAACGCGTGCTGCAGAGCCCGGACGCGATCCCGGCTGACTCTGAAGCTGGCCGCGCAGCGCTGGCCAAAGGCGGCGAAGCGGCGAAGAACGTGGAAATTCCGGGCGTTGCCACCACCGCCGCGGTGGGTTCGGGTACCGGCGTTGGGCGTTTCTTTGAGACTCAGTCTTCGAAAGGTGGACGTTACACTGTCACTCTGCCGAACGGCACTAAGGTCGAAGAAGTGAACAAAGTGACTGCGGCGCAAATGGTGCCGTTCGATAACATCCAGTTCACCGGCAACTACGGCAACATGACCGAAATCTCCTATCAGACGGCGAAACGCGCGGCGAAGAAAGGGGCGAAGTACTACCACATCACCCGCCAGTGGCAGGAACGCGGCGGCAACATCACCATCAGCGCCGATTTGTACAAATAATCGCTGCTGGCTGGCTAAAAAGGCGGCGCATTGCCGCCTTTTCATTTTTTTTCATCCCCCGCCATTGCATGGCCCCCGGACACTCCGTAAAATCCCGCGCCTTAGCGCAATCCTCCATTTTTATGCGATTTCGCAAAATAAATATTCTGGAACAGCCATTTTCACCTCGGGAATGCAATGGAAAAGAAACTGGGCCTGAGCGCCCTGACCGCCCTGGTCCTTAGCTCAATGCTCGGCGCTGGCGTATTCAGTTTGCCGCAAAATATGGCTGCCGTGGCCAGCCCCTCCGCTCTGCTCATTGGCTGGGCCATCACCGGCGTCGGGATCCTGTTTCTCGCTTTCGCCATGCTGCTGTTGACCCGTATTCGTCCCGACCTCGACGGCGGGATCTTCACCTACGCTCGCGAAGGATTCGGCGAACTGATCGGCTTCTGCTCCGCCTGGGGATACTGGCTGTGCGCGGTGATCGCCAATGTCTCCTATCTGGTTATCGTCTTTTCGGCGCTCAGTTTTTTCACCGATACCCCTGAGCTGCGCCTGTTTGGCGATGGTAATACCTGGCAGTCTATCGTTGGCGCGTCGGTTCTGCTGTGGGTCGTCCACTTTCTGGTCCTGCGCGGTGTCCAGACGGCAGCGGGGATTAACCTGGTGGCCACCCTCGCCAAGCTTCTGCCGCTGGGCGCCTTCGTCGCGCTCGCCGCCCTGGCCTTTCAGCTGGATACGTTCCGCCTCGATTTTAGCGGCCTGGCGCTGGGCGTGCCGGTATGGGAGCAGGTCAAAAACACCATGCTGATCACCCTGTGGGTGTTTATCGGCGTGGAGGGGGCGGTAGTCGTGTCCGCGCGGGCGCGACACAAGCGCGACGTTGGCCGCGCGACGCTGCTGGCGGTGCTGTCAGCCCTCGCGGTGTATCTGCTGGTCACCCTGCTGTCGCTGGGCGTCGTGCCGCGCAGCGAACTGGCCGAAATGCGCAACCCGTCGATGGCGGGACTGATGGTCAGGCTGATGGGGTCGTGGGGGGAGATCGTCATTGCCGCCGGGCTGATCGTGTCGGTGTGCGGCGCTTATCTCAGCTGGACCATCATGGCCGCGGAGGTGCCTTTCCTCGCCGCCACTCATAAAGCCTTCCCGCGCCTGTTTGCCCGTCAGAATAGCAACAACGCCCCCTCCGCCTCATTGTGGTTGACCAATATCAGCGTTCAGGTATCGCTGGTGCTGATCTGGCTGACCGGGTCGGACTACGGCACGCTGCTGACTATTGCGTCAGAAATGATCCTCGTGCCTTATCTGCTGGTCGGCGCCTTTCTGCTGAAAATCGCCACTCGCCCGCTGCATAAAGCGGTGGCTATCGGCGCCTGTATTTATGGCATATGGTTATTATACGCGTCGGGGCCTGTGCATTTGCTGTTGTCGGTGGTACTTTACGCTCCGGGTCTTCTGGTCTTTTTGTACGCCCGACGTACGCACCAGCACGATCGTTCGCTCAAACGCCGCGAAGTGGCGCTAATTGGTTTATTGCTGGTTGCCGCTGTGCCGGCAACGTGGATGCTGGTGGGGTAAGCGGTCGCCCTGCCGCAGAACGCATAGGAGATACCCATGGCTGAACAACAGCCCCGCCCGATTCTGATCACAGGAGCAGGCCGCCGCATCGGCCTCGCTCTGGCACACCATTTTCTGCAGCAGCGCCAGCCGGTCATCGTCAGCTATCGTACGCCCTATCCGGCGATTGACGGCCTGCGCGAAGCGGGCGCGCTCTGCCTGCAGGCCGATTTTAGCAGCGATGACGGCATTCTGACCTTCGCTGAAGCGGTCAAATCACACACCGACGGTCTGCGCGCCATCATCCATAACGCCAGCGACTGGATGGCGGAAAAGCCGGGCGTCCCGCTGAGCACCGTCATCAACCGCATGATGCAGATCCACGTCCACGCCCCCTATCTGCTCAACCATGCGCTGGAGGCGTTGCTGCGCGGCCACGGCCATGCCGCCAGCGACATTATACATATCACCGATTACGTGGTGGAGCGCGGGAGCGACAAACATATCGCCTACGCCGCCAGCAAAGCCGCCCTGGATAACATGACCCGCTCCTTCGCTCGCAAGCTGGCGCCAGAGGTTAAGGTCAACGCCATCGCGCCGTCGCTAATCATGTTTAATGAGGGTGACGACGAGGCCTATCGTCAGCAGGCGCTGGATAAATCGCTGATGAAAATCGCCCCTGGCGAAAAAGAGATTAGCGATCTCATCGATTACCTGTTTACCAGCCGCTACGTTACCGGCCGCTCATTCGCTGTCGACGGCGGCCGCCCGCTGCGCTAGTGGAAACGGCTCCAGCCGAGGATTAACAGCCAGGCGCACAGCCCCCAGCATCCCACTGCGCCTGCCAGCGCCAACGGCAGGCGCATAATCCCGGTGAAATACCACAGTGACAGCAGATAGATAAAATAGGGAAGAATCGACCACATGCCGAATACGATGGTCGCGCGCAGGGCTTCGATCCCCCGCTCGCTGGCGACAATATAATGGGCGATGAGCGCAAAGGTGGGAAACAGCGGGACCAGGCCAGCGATAGCGTAGTTTTTGGTTTTCGCCAGCACGCCAATCAGCACCACCACCAGCGCTCCCAACAGCCCTTTGATTAACAGCCCCATGCCCGTATGCCTTAACAGTGAATCAATAAGTTAGGGCAGCATAGCGGATTTAACGCTGTTTATAAAAGAGTAATGGCGGGTAAAATAAGTGCGGTGTATGTTACTTCTTTTACTGATGTGCAATAGACATGAATAAAATCGTTTTTGTTGAGGATGACCCTGAGGTAGGCACGCTGATCGCCGCCTATCTCGGCAAGCATGATATGGATGTGGTGGTCGAGCCTCGCGGCGACCGCGCTGAGGAGGTGATCGCGCGGGAGAAACCGGATCTGGTGCTGCTGGACATTATGCTGCCCGGCAAGGACGGAATGACGCTCTGTCGCGATCTGCGCGGGCAATGGCAAGGGCCGATTGTCCTGCTGACTTCGCTCGACAGCGATATGAACCATATCCTCTCCCTGGAGATGGGCGCCAGCGATTATATTCTGAAAACCACGCCGCCAGCGGTACTTCTCGCGCGACTGCGTCTGCATTTGCGCCAGCATATTGCTCCGGCAGGCGCCGGATCCGCCTCCTCAACGCTCACGCCACATAAAACCATCTCCTTCGGCTCGCTGACCATTGACCCGGTCAACCGCCAGGTGCTGCTTGGCGGAGAAAACGTCGCCCTGTCGACCGCCGATTTCGATCTGCTGTGGGAGTTGGCCACCCACGCCGGGCAGATTATGGACCGCGACGCACTGCTGAAAAATTTACGCGGCGTTACCTATGACGGGATGGATCGCAGCGTCGACGTGGCTATCTCCCGCCTGCGCAAAAAACTGCTCGACAACGCCACGGAGCCCTATCGTATTAAGACCGTTCGCAACAAAGGCTACCTGTTCGCCCCTCACGCCTGGGATAACTAAGCAGCCCTTCTGCGGCCCTGCGAGGGGCCCGCTCATCGCGCGCTCGCCGGCGGCAAAGTTATCACGTTTGCTGCCTGCTGCGTTCGTCCCTGGCGCGCACATTCATCACCGGAACTTGTCATATTGATTAAATCAATAGAATTAGCCGTACAGAACCCCATCACATAACTCCTCAATATGATTGTGCTCAAGGACTTACCGCTGTCAGAGTGGCATAAAGCCTGAAAACACAGGACTTTTGCATGATGAAATACGTTGTACTTTTGGCACTCTCACTGTTCACTTCTCTCTCTGGCTGGGCTTTTTCCCTCGACAACGCCGATATTCGACTCCTCTGTCCGCAGCGCGGGCAAATCGAGGTGATCCTTCATCGCTATGAACATACCCAGCAATCCTGGGGGCAGCATCACTTTGAAACCGGCGGCGGCCACGTTCGCCAGGGGCCGCTGCTGGTGATCCCGTTTGCCAACCTCGATCAGATGATTTACCACCAGACCACCGGCGAGTTTGCTTTCTGGTATGCCGAAACGGAAAAACTGGTGCGCTGTCGGCTGCTGAGTCTGACGACCACCTATCCGGTAGACATTCCTTATTATCGTGAGTAGCGTATCCATGGACGCACACAATACGATTGCCCTGCTCCCCCCGAGGGTGAAGAAATCACCGCATCGAGTGACACTGTCACCTTTTCACCGTTCTGTCTCCAGGCTGGCTATTGTCAGGGGGCATAAACCCTGCTTTGATAGCGTATCGATGATTTCCCCGCGCCTCGCCCGGGGATATCGATAACATTGACTCCCCGACGCGCAGAAGATGCCCCTGGGGCGCCAGACAGGTTTCTCTTGAATACGCGGTAATGTAATGAAAAAGCTGTTCGTGCAGTTCTATCTTCTGCTCTTCGTCTGCTTTCTGGTGATGACCATGCTGGTCGGTCTGGTCTATAAATTTACCGCGGAGCGCGCCGGACGGCAGTCGCTTGACGATTTGATGAAAAGCTCGCTGTATCTGATGCGCAGCGAGCTGCGGGAGATACCGCCGCGCGACTGGAGCAAGACCCTTAAAGAGCTGGACCTGAATTTATCGTTTGATCTGCACATCGAGCCGATCAGCAAATTTAAGCTGTCGGAAAGCTCGATGCAGCACCTGCGCGCCGGCGATATCGTCGCCCTCGACGATCAGTACACCTTTATTCAGCGCATTCCCCGCAGCCACTATGTGCTGTCGGTGGGCCCGGTGCCCTATCTCTATTTTCTGCATGAGATGCGCCTGCTGGACGTGGCGCTAATGGCGTTTATTGCTATCTCTCTGGCCTTTCCGGTGTTTATCTGGATGCGCCCGCACTGGCAGGACATGCTGCGCATTGAGACGGCCGCCCAGCGCTTTGGCGAAGGTCACCTCAGCGAGCGCATTCACTTCGACAGTATGTCCAGCTTCGAGCGGCTCGGGGTGGCCTTTAACCAAATGGCCGATAACATTAATGCGCTTATTGCCAGCAAAAAGCAGCTGATTGACGGCATCGCCCATGAACTCAGGACACCGCTGGTACGCCTGCGCTACCGTCTGGAGATGAGCGAGAATCTCACCGAGGCGGAATCGCAGGCGCTGAACCGCGATATCGGTCAGCTGGAGGCGCTGATTGAAGAGCTCCTGACCTACGCCCGCCTCGACCGCCCGCAGACGGAGCTCAGCCTGACGACTCCCGATTTTCCCGCCTGGATCAGCGATCACGTCGAGGATATCCAGATGGTTAACCCACAGCGCGAGGTCGCCCTGGCGACGCTGACCCACGGTAACTACGGCGCGCTGGATATGCGACTGATGGAGCGGGTGCTGGATAATTTGGTCAATAACGCCCTGCGCTACAGCAGCCAGCGGGTGGCGGTCAGCCTGACGCTGCAGGGTTCGCGCGCATCGTTGCTGGTTGAGGATGACGGCCCGGGAATCGCCCCCGAGGAGCGCGAGCGGGTGTTTGAGCCCTTTGTCCGCCTTGACCCCAGCCGGGACCGGGCGACAGGAGGCTGCGGCCTCGGCCTGGCGATTGTCCACAGTATCGCCCAGGCGATGGGCGGCGAGGTGCGCTGCGAGGCCAGCCCTCTCGGCGGCGCCCGCTTCTGCTTTAGCTGGCCGGTCTATCATCAGCTGCCTGATTTCACCTCTGCCTGAATAAAACTTGCGCAGAAGCCGCGGGCTGGGTATGCTGCAAAAATCTAATAGTATGTTGTAACTAAGGTGGTAATAATGGCCAGCTACGACCTCGTTGAACGTCTGAATAATACCTTTCGCCAGATCGAGCTGGAGCTGCAGGCGCTCCAGCAGGCGTTAAGTGACTGCCGTCTGCTGGCGGGCCGGGTATTTGAACTGCCGGCGATCGGTAAGGATGCCGAGCACAATCCGCTGGCCACTATTCCGGTGGTGCAGCACATCGGCAAGACGGCCCTGGCGCGCGCCCTGCGCCACTACAGCCATCTGTTTATCCAGCAGCAATCGGAAAACCGCAGCAGCAAGGCCGCCGTACGCCTGCCGGGGGCTATCTGCCTGCAGGTTACCGCCGCGGAGCAGCAGGATCTGCTGGCGCGTATTCAGCATATCAATGCCCTGAAGGCCACCTTCGAGAAGATCGTCACCGTCGACTCCGGCCTGCCCCCCACCGCCCGTTTTGAGTGGGTACACCGTCATTTGCCGGGGTTGATCACCCTAAGCGCCTACCGCACGCTGACGCCCCTCGTCGACCCGAGCACCATCCGCTTCGGCTGGGCCAATAAGCACGTCATCAAGAATCTGACCCGCGACCAGGTGTTGATGATGCTGGAGAAAAGCCTGCAAGCGCCGCGGGCGGTGCCGCCGTGGACCAGGGAGCAGTGGCAGAGCAAACTGGAAAGGGAGTATCAGGATATCGCCGCCCTGCCGCAGCGGGCGCGGCTGAAAATAAAACGACCGGTGAAAGTCCAGCCGATCGCCCGCGTCTGGTACGCCGGCGAGCAGAAACAGGTACAGTACGCCTGCCCCAGCCCGCTGATCGCCCTGATGTCCGGCAGCCGGGGGGTCAGCGTACCGGATATTGGCGAGCTGCTGAACTATGATGCCGACAATGTGCAGTATCGCTACAAACCGGAGGCGCAGTCGCTGAGATTGCTTATCCCGCGCCTGCACCTCTGGCTGGCTAGCGAATAGCCAGGCTGCCGACCATCTCTTCCGGGCGCACCCAGCTGTCGAATTCGGCTTCCGTCAGGTAGCCCAGCGCCAGCGCCGAGGCTTTGAGAGTCAGCCCCTCATGGTGCGCTTTTTTAGCGATTTCCGCCGCCTTGTCGTAGCCGATATGGGTATTCAGCGCAGTAACCAGCATTAGCGACTCATTGAGCAACTGACTGATCCGCTCGCGATTCGGTTCAATACCCACCGCACAGTGCTCGTTAAAGCTCGCCATACCGTCCGCCAGCAGACGCACCGACTGCAGGAAGTTGTGGATGACCATCGGGCGATAGACGTTAAGCTCAAAGTTGCCGGAAGCACCGCCGATATTCACTGCCACGTCGTTGCCCATCACCTGGCAGCAGACCATGGTCAGAGCTTCGCACTGGGTTGGGTTAACCTTGCCCGGCATAATCGATGACCCTGGCTCGTTTTCCGGGATGGCGATTTCACCAATGCCGCAGCGGGGGCCGGAGGCCAGCCAGCGGACATCGTTAGCGATTTTCATCAGCGAGGCCGCCAGGCCTTTCAGCGCGCCGTGGGCATGGACCAGGGCATCCACAGTGGCCAGCGCTTCGAATTTGTTCGGCGCGGTGACAAATGGCTGTCCGCTGAGCGACGCCAGCTCGGCCGCCACCCGTACGGCATATTCCGGATGGGTATTCAGCCCGGTTCCTACCGCCGTCCCGCCCAGCGCCAGCTCGGCAAGATGCGGCTGACTGGCTTCAATGTGCTTCAGGCTATGGTCCAGCATCGCCACCCAGCCGGAGATCTCCTGGCCTAAGGTGAGCGGCGTGGCGTCCTGCAGATGGGTGCGGCCGATCTTGACGATATCCCTGAAGGCCACCGCTTTTTCATTGAGCGTCGCCCGCAGCGCCTGCAGCGACGGGATCACTTTTTCCCGCAGGGCAATCAGCGCCGCGACGTGCATGGCGGTGGGGAATACATCATTTGAGCTCTGGCTCTTATTCACATCGTCATTGGGATGAATTTTTCGCGCCATCCCCCGTTCTCCGCCGAGCAGTTCACTGGCGCGGTTGGCCAGCACCTCGTTCATATTCATATTGCTTTGGGTGCCGGAGCCGGTCTGCCAGATAGCCAGGGGGAACTCCTGCGCGTGCTTTCCGGCCAGCACTTCGTCAGCGGCGGCGACGATCGCCCCGGCTTTCTCCGCCGTCAACAGTCCGAGATCCTGGTTAACCTTCGCCGCCGCCCGCTTGGTCAGCGCCAGGGCGTATATCAGCTCCCCGGGCATTTTTTCGGTCGAGATGCGGAAATGCTCCAGCGAGCGCTGGGTCTGGGCGCCCCAGAGTTTATCGGCCGGGACCTCGATGGCGCCCATCGAGTCTTTTTCACTGCGATGCGTTGTCATTACTTTCTCCTTGGATGAAAAGTGCGTCATAGCGACAAAGCTCACCTGCTTAAAAGACTAAGTATTGGCCAGATTGATAAGTTGTTTTGGTGGTTCGTGCCGCGAAGCGACATAAAAAAAGCCGCCCCGAGGGGCGGCCCAGACCGCTGACAAAATGCAATCGTCGGGATTGCCCGGCGGCGCTGCGCTTGCGCGGGCCTACAGAGAACCGCATAACTTATTGATATTGCTGTTTTTCGTAGGCCGGGTAAGGCGAAAGCCGCCGCCCGGCAGAAAGGCGCTCACCCTAACGAAAACAGGTTTGTCATCGACCAGCGCCGCCCCGAAGGGCGGCGTGGGTTACTTCACGCAGCGAGCGCACTGCGAGGTCTGGATCTGCTGGAAGAAGTCATTGCCTTTATCATCAACGAGGATAAAGGCCGGGAAATCCTCCACTTCAATTTTCCAGATAGCCTCCATACCCAGCTCCGGATAGGCCACGCACTCGAGGCTCTTGATGCTCTGCTGGGCCAGCACTGCCGCCGGGCCGCCGATGCTGCCGAGGTAGAAGCCGCCGTGTTTGTGGCAGGCGTCGGTGACCTGCTGGCTGCGGTTGCCTTTCGCCAGCATGATCTTGCTCGCCCCATGGGACTGCAGCAGATCAACGTAAGAGTCCATGCGGCCTGCGGTGGTCGGCCCCAGAGAGCCGGAGGCGTAACCGTCCGGCGTCTTGGCCGGACCTGCGTAGTAGATCGGGTGATCTTTGACGTACTGCGGCAGCGCCTCGCCGTTGTCGATAAGCTCCTTCAGCTTAGCGTGGGCGATATCGCGGGCGACGATGATAGTCCCGCTCAGCGACAGGCGGGTGGACACCGGATACTGCGACAGCTGCGCCAGGATCTCGCTCATCGGCTGGTTAAGATTTACCTTCACCGCTTCGCCTTCCCCGGCCTGGCGCAGATGCTCAGGGATATATTTCCCCGGGTTGCTCTCCAGCTTCTCGATCCAGATGCCGTCGCGGTTAATCTTGGCTTTGATGTTGCGGTCGGCGGAACAGGAAACCCCCATCCCTACCGGGCAGGAAGCGCCGTGACGCGGCAGACGGATCACGCGGATATCGTGGGCAAAGTATTTGCCGCCGAACTGCGCGCCGAGACCAAGGTTCTGCGCCTCCAGCAGCAGCTCCTGCTCCAGTTGCACGTCGCGGAACGCCTGGCCGTGCTCGTTACCTTCGGTCGGCAGGCCATCGTAGTATTTGGTGGACGCCAGCTTCACGGTCTTCAGCGTCGCTTCCGCCGAGGTACCGCCGATCACGAAGGCGATATGGTACGGTGGACAGGCGGCAGTACCGAGGGTGCGCATCTTCTCGACGAGGTAATTTTTCAGCTTCGCCGGGGTGATCAGCGCTTTGGTTTCCTGGTACAGATAGGTTTTGTTCGCCGAGCCGCCGCCCTTGGCGATGCAGAGGAATTTGTACTCATCGCCATCGGTAGCATAGAGATCGATCTGCGCCGGCAGGTTGGTGCCAGTGTTAACCTCTTTATACATATCCAGCGGCGCGTTCTGCGAGTAGCGCAGGTTGTCCTGGATATAGGTGTTATACACCCCCTGCGCCAGGGCGGCTTCATCGCCGCCGCCGGTCCACACGCGCTGGCCTTTTTTACCCATGATGATCGCGGTGCCGGTGTCCTGGCAAGTGGGCAGAATACCTTTGGCGGCGATATCCGAGTTGCGCAGGAACTGCAGCGCGACGTATTTATCGTTTTCGCTGGCTTCCGGATCGTTAAGGATATCCGCCACCTGCTGCTGATGCGCAGGGCGAAGCATAAAGGAGGCGTCGTGGAAAGCATGCTGCGCCAGAAGGGTCAGCGCCTGAGGGTCAACTTTTAGCACTTCCTGGCCGGCGAATTCGGCGACGGAGACGTAATCACTGCTGAGGAGATAATACTCGGTGTCATCCTTTTTGAGCGGAAAAGGATCCTGGTAAACAAACGGTTTATTCGACATTGTACTCTCACTTACTGCTTTGGCTGATTATGTTTCAGGCAGGGACTCCATGTGCCTGTAGAAAAGCGAGTCGAACAATCTTACACAATTTTTTAACAAAAACTGAGACAAGGACGACTTTTTCTTTCAGCAGTTGCTTCTCCACCGTTTGCTGGTTTAATAGGGCGATAAAATTTACTTTGTTTGAAACAGGGATTGAGAATGCAAAAGCTGATTAACGCCGTGCAGAACTATGCATGGGGAAGCCACACCGCCTTAACCGAACTCTATGGCATCGCCAACCCGGACAATCTGCCGATGGCAGAGCTGTGGATGGGGGCGCATCCGAAGAGCAGTTCGCAGATCCTGGCGGCCGACGGCCAGCCGCGTTCGCTGCGCGAGGTGATTGACGCGGATAAAGCCGCTCTGCTCGGCGACAAGGTTGCCGCCCGCTTTGGTGAACTGCCGTTCCTGTTTAAGGTACTGTGCGCCGCTCAGCCGCTCTCAATTCAGGTGCATCCCAACAAGCGGGCCTCGGAAGAAGGTTTCGCCCGCGAGAACGCCGCCGGTATCCCGCTCTCCGCCGCCGAGCGTAACTACAAAGATCCGAACCACAAACCGGAGCTGGTTTTTGCCCTGACGCCGTTCCTGGCGATGAATGCATTTCGCGAGTTCAGCGAGATTGTCACCCTGCTGCAGCCGGTGGCTAGCGCGCATCCGGCAATCGGCGCCTTCCTGCAGCAGCCGGACGCGACTCACCTGAGCCAGCTGTTTGCCAGCCTGCTAAATATGCAGGGTGAGGAAAAGGCCAAGGCGCTGCAGGTGCTGCGCGACGTACTGGCCCGTGAACAAGGCGAACCGTGGCAGACTATCCGCCTGATCGCGGAATTCTATCCGGACGACAGCGGCCTCTTCTCCCCGCTGCTGCTGAACGTGGTGAAGCTGAACCCAGGCGAAGCGATGTTCCTGTTTGCTGAAACGCCGCACGCCTATCTGCAGGGGGTGGCGCTGGAGGTGATGGCCAACTCGGATAACGTACTGCGCGCCGGCCTGACGCCGAAATACATTGATATTCCTGAGCTGGTTGCTAACGTCAAGTTCGAGGCTAAACCGGCGGGTGAGCTGTTGACCCAGCCGCAGCGTCACGGCGCGGAACTCGACTTCCCGATCCCGGTGGAAGATTTTGCCTTCTCCCTGCATGACCTCTCCGCCGAGGCCAGCGATCTGGCCCAGGCAAGCGCGGCGATCGTGTTCTGCGTCGACGGCGAAGCCGTACTGCGCAAAGGCGACCAGAGCCTGACCCTCAAGCCGGGCGAGTCGGCCTTCGTGGCCGCCAGTGAATCGCCGGTGCAGGTCAGCGGCCGCGGCCGCGTGGCGCGCGTTTTCAATAAGCTCTAGTAAGCGACTGACCCTTAAGGTCGCGCTTACTGTTGGTGATAACTCAGCCAGGCGGTCTCTCCGCCTGGCTTCATTTATGGATAAATGCTATGAAAAAATCGCTGGTCGCAGCAGGAGTCATCGTGGCGCTGGGCGTGGTATGGACAGGCGGCGCCTGGTTCACTGGTAAACAGCTGGAAGGCCGGATCGCCGATATGGTGCAGCAGGCAAACGCCCAGCTGCGCAGCAGCGCGCCGGAGTCAGGTCTGGAGCTGAGCTATCAGGACTACCAGCGCGGGCTGTTCAGCAGCCATCTGCAGCTGGTGGTGAAGCCGATCGCCGGTCAGGCTAACGGCTGGCTGGCCGCCGGGCAGAGCGTGGTGCTTGACGAAGTGGTCGATCATGGCCCCTTCCCGCTGGCCTCGTTAAAAGCCTTTAATCTGGCGCCGGCAATGGCTTCCGTCCACACCACGCTGGTGAAAAACGACGCCAGCCAGGCGCTGTTCGAGATAGCCAAAGGCGACACCCCCTTTACCGTCGATACGCGCATTGCCTACAGCGGCGACAGCCAGTCGGCTATCGTCCTTAACGCCCTCGACTACGCTAAAGGCGATGAGAAAGTCACCTTCAGCGGCGGTCAGTTCCAGCTCGACGCCGACCGCGACGGCAAAAACATCAGCCTGAAGGGCCAGGCCGGCAGCGGGCAGATCGATGCGCTCAACGAATATAATCAGAAGGTACAGCTGCGCTTCGTCAACCTGACCACCGACGGCGCCACCGAGCTGGCCAGCTTCAACGAACGTATCGGCCAGCAAAAAATGACCCTCGATAAACTGGCCATCAGCGTCGAAGGCAAAGAGCTGGCGCTGATCGACGGCATGGCGCTGGACGGCGGCTCGACGCTGACCCAGGACGGCAAAGGCGTGAACAGCCAGGTGAACTACACCGTCAACAGCCTCAAGCTGCAGGGGCAGGATATGGGCAGCGGCAAACTCACGCTGAAAGTGGATAACGTCGACGGTCAGGCGTGGCACCAGTTCAGTCAGCAGTACAGCGCGCAGTCTCAGGCGCTGCTGGCGAAACCGGAGCTGGCGCAGAATCCGGAGCTGTATCAGCAGGCCCTCACCGAAACGCTGTTCAATGCGCTGCCGATCCTGCTCAAAGGCAACCCGTCGGTGACCATCTCTCCGCTGAGCTGGCGCAATGCCAAAGGCGAAAGCACCCTCAACCTCTCGGTTCTACTGAAGGATCCGGCCCAGGTGACCGCTCCGCCGCAGACCCTGGCGGACAGCCTGGATCGCGTGGTGCAGTCCCTGGACGGCAAAGTGGTGATCCCGGTGGATATGGCGACGGAGTTTATGACTAAGATCGCCGGTCTGGAAGGCTATCAGCCGGCCGATGCCGCCAAACTCGCCGATCAGCAGGTCAAAGGCCTGGCGGCGATGGGCCAGATGTTCCGCATTACCACCATGGAAGATAACGCCATCAGCAGCAGTCTGCAGTACGCGAACGGCCAGGTGACGCTGAACGGACAGAAAATGCCGCTGCAAGACTTTGCCGCGATGTTTGGTCTGGAAGCGCCTTCGCTGCCGGACAGCGCGCCGCAGGAAGGCCAGCCGCAGCAGGAAGGCCAGCCGCAGCAGGATGACGCCGCTCCTCAGCAGGACGACGCCGCCCCGCAGCCGTAACTTATCGGTACAGGAGACGGCCAGCGCGCGCCGTCTCCCTCATTTTCGCGTCACCAGCCGCGGGGGCATAATCTGGTTTCGCGTCTCGCCAGTCCCCTCTTCCAGCCGCCGCAGCATCGAATCCGCCAGGCTTTTCCCCATCTCCCGCGCCGGGGTGGTCACCCAGGTGAGGGGCAGGTCGTCGAGGGCGGCCTCCGGCACGTCGGCAAACGCCGCCAGCGCCACCCGCTGCTCAAAGTAGCTCTCGACGCCATCTTCCCCGCTCTGTCTTCCAGCCCGTAACAGACCGAACCACGCGCCGGTGGCTACCACGTTGTTGTAGCACAGCACCGCGGTAATGGTCGGATTCTGGCGCAGCAGGCCGGTCATCGCCTCCGCCGCCTGCTTCTGGCTGGACTCGCACTCCAGCACCCATTCGCTGTGAAACGGCAGGCCGTATTTCAGCAAGGTGGCGCAATAGCCGCCGACCCGCTCGGCGCGCGTCAGCGAAGCACTCTGCCCGCCGAGCCAGGCGATCCGCTGATGGCCGCGGCGGATAAGATGCTCCGTCACCAGCTGCGCCGCCTGCATGTTGTCCGGGCGGATCAGGTCGACATCGTCAAGATAGCTGGCGCGGGAAGCAAACACCAGCGGCACCCCCGCCTCCGCCGCACGCTCGCGCAGCTCGCTCCCGCGGTCGATCGCCCCAGCGATAATCACCCCGTCCACCCCCTGCGCCGCCAGCGTATCAAACCGCTGGGCCATCTTCTCGCCGCTGCGGCCTCCCTGGGTGAGAAATACCATTTTCCCCTGCCTCTCCAGGGCATCGGTGAGGCCGGCGGTTAATTCAGCATAAAACGGTTTTGACAGGTCGCTGACGATAAGGCCAATCACCCCGCTCTGCCCACCGCGCAGCGAGGCCGCCTGACGGTTGCGCACAAATCCCAGCTGTTCGATAGCCTGATTAACCCGCTCGCCGGTGGCGCTGGAGATGCGCCCTTTGCCGCTCAGTACCAGTGAAACGGTACTCACGGAGACGCCGGCAGCCAGCGCCACATCATTGATGGTGATCTTTTTTGCGATAGCCATAACCTGCTGGCTGACTCCCTTGCCTGTCGATAAATCGTTTTATCATTGTGCGATCTTTATAAACCTTATTATCGCTTGAATATGTGATTTTTATCGCACTAAAAAGTGATAAAACGTTTTATCTTGCCGTGGCGTTAGTTCTCCCGACCACTTATGAATCAGGAACCGTGCTATGACGGCGAAAACAGCACCAAAAATCACCTTATGGGAATTTTTCCAGCAGCTGGGAAAAACCTTCATGCTGCCCGTAGCGTTGCTCTCGTTTTGCGGGATCATGCTGGGGATCGGCAGCTCGCTAAGCAGTCACGATGTTTTGACTCTGCTGCCGTGGCTGGATATGCCGCTGCTGCAGGCCATCTTTATCTGGATGAGCAAGGTCGGCTCCTTTGCCTTCAGCTTCCTGCCGGTCATGTTTTGTATCGCCATCCCGCTGGGTCTGGCGCGAGAGAACAAAGGCGTCGCCGCCTTCGCCGGCTTCGTTGGCTACGCGGTCATGAACCTGGCGGTCAACTTCTGGCTGACCGCGAAGGGTATTCTGCCCACCACCGACGCCGCGATCCTGAAGGCCAACAATATCCAGAACATTATCGGCATTCCGTCAATCGATACCGGGATCCTCGGGGCGGTGATCGCCGGGATTATCGTCTGGCTGCTGCATGAACGCTTCCATAACATTCGCCTGCCGGACGCCCTGGCCTTCTTCGGCGGCACCCGCTTCGTGCCGATCGTCACCACCGTGGTGCTGGGGCTGGTTGGGCTGGCGATCCCGCTGGTGTGGCCAGTCTTCGCTATGGGGATCAACGCCCTCGGGAAGATGATCAACAGCGCCGGGGATTTTGGGCCGATGATCTTCGGCACCGGCGAGCGACTGCTGCTGCCGTTTGGCCTGCACCATATTCTGGTGGCGCTGATCCGCTTTACCGAAGCCGGCGGCACCCTCGACGTCTGCGGCCACAGCGTCAGCGGCGCGCTGACCATCTTCCAGGCGCAGCTGAGCTGCCCGACGACCCACGGCTTCGCCGAAAGCGCCACCCGTTTCCTGTCGCAGGGTAAAATGCCGGCATTCCTCGGCGGCCTGCCGGGAGCCGCGCTGGCGATGTACCACTGCGCCCGTCCGGAAAACCGACATAAAATTAAAGGCCTGCTGATCTCCGGGGTCATCGCCTGCGTGGTCGGCGGCACCACCGAGCCGCTGGAGTTCTTGTTCTTGTTTGTCGCGCCGGTCCTGTATGTCATCCACGCGCTGCTGACCGGTCTCGGCTTTACCATCATGGCGGTGCTCGGGGTAACCATCGGCAACACCGACGGCAATATCATCGACTTCGTGGTGTTTGGCATTCTGCATGGCCTGGCCACCAAGTGGTATCTGGTGCCGGTGGTGGCGGCTATCTGGTTCGCGGTCTACTATGCCATCTTCCGCTTCGCCATCACCCGCTTCAATCTGAAAACGCCGGGCCGCGACATCGACACTGCCGCCAGCGTGGAGAAAGCCGTCGCCGGTACCATCGGCAAATCCGGGTATAACGTACCGGCGATTCTGGCGGCGCTCGGCGGCGCAGAGAACATTGTTTCGCTGGATAACTGCATTACCCGTCTGCGCCTGTCGGTGCACGATATGAGCAAAGTGGACGCCGCCGCGCTGAAAGCCCATCGCGCCATCGGGGTGGTACAGCTCAACCAGCATAATCTGCAGGTGGTTATTGGCCCGCAGGTACAGTCGGTAAAAGATGAGATGGCCACGCTGATGAATACCGTGCAGGCCTGATCCCACTAGTCCCCCTCCGCTACGGAGGGGGCGCTCGCTAAGGAAGCTCCAATGTTTGATTTTGCCACCCCTATCGATCGCCACGGCACCTGGTGCACGCAATGGGACTATGTCGCCGACCGGTTTGGCGCCGCCGATCTGCTGCCGTTCACTATTTCCGATATGGATTTCGCCACCGCGCCCTGTATTCTCGACGCCGTCAGCCAGCGGCTGGCCCACGGGGTGTTCGGCTACAGCCGCTGGCGCAACGAGGCGTTTCTCGGGGCGATTGTCCACTGGTACGCCAGCCGCTTTAACAGCGACATCGATCCGCAATCTGTGGTCTACGGACCGTCGGTTATCTACATGGTGGCGGAAACCATCCGCCAGTGGTCGAAAGAAGGCGACGGCGTCGTGGTCCACACCCCTGCCTACGATGCGTTCTATAACACCATCACCGCTAACCGGCGGCGGATTGCCCCGGTGCCATTGATCCTGAAGGATAATCGGTGGCGCTGCGATATGGACCGCCTGGAGGCGGCGCTGGCGGAGCCAAAGAATACCCTGCTGCTGCTGTGCAGCCCGCACAACCCAACGGGGAAAGTCTGGCGTCGCGAGGAGCTGGAGACCATGGCGGCCCTGTGTCAAAAACATGGCGTCAGGGTGATTAGCGACGAAATTCATATGGACATGACCTGGGGCGAACACCGCCATATCCCGTGGAGCGAGGTCGCTCAGGGACCATGGGCGTTGTTCACCTCCGGTTCGAAGAGCTTCAATATTCCGGCCTTTACCGGGGCCTACGGCTTTATCCCCGAAGAGAACGAGCGCGACAGCTACCTGCAGGCGCTAAAGGGTCGCGACGGGCTCTCTTCCCCTTCCGTGCCGGCGCTGGTCGCCCATATCGCCGCCTACCGCGACGGGGCTCCCTGGCTCGATGCCCTGCGCGACTACCTGCAGGCGAATATGCGCTATGTCGCCGACACGCTCAACAACGCCTTCCCCGCGCTCGGCTGGCAGCCGCCGGAGGCCACCTACCTGGCATGGATCGACCTGCGCCCGCTCAACGTTGACGATCGCGCGCTACAGCAGGCGCTGATCGCCGAACAGAAGGTGGCGATTATGCCGGGTTATACCTATGGTCCTGAGGGCAACGGCTTTCTGCGACTCAACGTCGGCTGCCCGCGCGAGAAGCTGGAACGCGGTGTCGAAGGACTGATTGCCGCCCTGCGCAGCCTCAGCTGATTCGACGCGCAATCTACAGGTCATCGCGCCGGCGAAACGCCAGGTAACCGGCGCCGAGGGTAAAGACAGCGACAATCACCACCAGCAGGATAAACCCGTGGTGGTTGCTTGCCAGCGGGATCCCACCGACGTTCATGCCGAAAAAACCGGCGACGATGTTAATCGGCAGCGCGAGGACGGTGATCACCGTCAGGGTATAGAGGGTGCGATTGCTCTGCTCCAGCTGGCGGGCGCCAATCTCCTCCTGCAGCAGACTGATGCGCTCGATCAGGCCCGACAGATCGTTAAGCACCACGCTAAACTCTTCAGTGAACTGACGAAACGCCTGCACCACCGCGCGATCCATCCACGCCGGCGGCCGGTTAAGCAGCCGGAACATCGCCGCCGGCTCCGGCGCCAGCAGCCGCTGGAAGCGTAAAAGCATCCGCCGTAGCCGCGCCAGATCGGCCCGGTTGCGCTGCACGTGATTGCTTAGAAGACGCTCTTCAATAAGGTCAACATGGCGGCTGGCCTGGCGGACGACCTGCTCCAGCACCTCCTCCTGCTCCTCCAGCAGAAAGGCCAGCAGCTCAGTAGACGTGTTCACCCTGAGCGTCTGCAAGCGCGGCAGCATCCATTCGATAAACCGCAACGGTTTGAAGCGCGCCGTCACCACCAGCCTGGGGCTACAGTAGAGCCACAGCGTGGCGGTTTCCGCGCTGGTATCCTGCGGACGAAACAGCACATCGTTAAGCACAGCGAACAGATTTTCCCCCTGTCGCTCAATGCGGGTGGTGTGCGAGCCGCTGCGGATCTCCTCGAAGAAAAAATCGGCCACCGGAAAGTGGCTGGTTAACCATTTCTCGGCGGTGGCATGATTAAGATTCAGGTGTAACCAGATAAACGCCTTGTCATCGGCGAGCGCCTGATAGCGGGCGCAGACCTCGCCAGAGGCGATCGGCTGCGGGGGGCGCTGTTCATGAAACAAATAGCCATGCACCAGGCCGGAAACTTCACTATCAAAATCGGGCTTTAACATCTTCGCGGTGACGTCTTGACTCATGGCTCCCTCAGGACAGGCACTGGCACCGTTGATGCCCGAATATTGTCATCTTTCGCTATTTTCCGCGGGCTGGCAAGGTTAATAATCTGGTCATAAAACAGTAACCTGGCTGACATATGACGGCCAGTATCACGCTTCATCCCCTCGCCGCGCAGGCGATGCGATGGAGGCGAACAGAAGGTCTTCTTGCCTTTATGCTCAGGCGGTTATTAAAATAAATTTGATTATCCTCAAAACTTTTTTAGGCAGAAAGCGGTATTAATTTGCGCGCTTAATCATTGCTTTCACCCAGGTTTATTGAGGAGGAGACCATGAAAACCTATGACCGTAATCGTAACGCTATTGCTACCGGCAGCATGGTAATGATCGCCGGTAACGGGACGACGGGCGTGATTAAAGCTATCCATGGCGAGGGGAAAACCGCTGAGCAGCTGCGCCGGGCGGACTGCGTTGAAATCGACGGCTGCGAGGGCCGCTTCTGCCCGTTGGATCTGATCCGTCTCGGCTTCCATTAATTCCTGCCGCCAGGTCGTTAGTATCAGGCCACCTGTGGTGGCCTGCTCTTTTCCCGGGAAATAAAGCGTCTAGCGAAAGCTCCACTGAACACTCATCACAAAGATCGCCGGCACAATAATGCCGCCTTCCACACCGAAATAATCGGTGAAATTATATTGCAGGCCATGATAGAGGTAGGGCGAAAAACCGATGCCGGTGATTTTTTTGGCGGTGCGGTAGGTGCCGGAATCCCCACAGTGGCTGAAGGCATCAAAGAAAAATTCCCCGGTATAGGCATACACCCCTTTCAGTACCCAGCCGGTATCGTTTTTCAGCCAGTCGCGGCGCACGCCGAGGGTCAGGCAACGATCGTCAAAGCTGTTTTTCATCGTTCCGACCAGCACGCTGTATTTTGAATCCTGAGAAAACTTGCGCTCCACCGAGAAAAAGTTGTTATTGAAATGTTCGTTATATTGTCCGTGGTTACCCGTCATATGATAGACATAGGAACCGGTATTCATCGAATAGAGGTTTAATTCCCCGGCCTGCGCCGACGGCATGGCAACCATTAGTAGCGCTGATAACAAAATCCATAATTTATTTACCATTCAGTAACCTATGCCATACCCGTAAAAAGAACCCGGCATGCTAGCACCGCTTAGCTAAACCAAAGGGCAATCAGATAAACCGACGCTCTTCGCGGCGGGAAAATATGACGCTATCTGCACTATAGCAGTCGCCCTCTAGCCTGGTGAGCGCCTGCGGTTATACTGGAGAAACATTCCCCTAATCGTTAAGGACCGCTGTGTTAGCCACTCTCCTCGTTGCGCTGGTCGCTATTATTCATCTCGCCATCCTGGTGCTGGAGATGTTTCTCTGGGAAGCCCCCGCCGGGCGCCGGGCCTTTAACCTCAGCGCCGATTTCGCCCGGCAGACCCGGGTGCTGGCGGCCAACCAGGGCTTGTATAACGGCTTTCTGGCCGCCGGCCTGGCATGGGGGCTGTGGCTGGGGGCGCCGGGGGTGCAGGTGGTTATCTTTTTCCTGGCCTGCGTGCTGGCCGCCGGGATTTTCGGCGCGCTGACCGCCAGCCGCAAAATTCTCTATATTCAGGCGCTGCCCGCGCTGCTGGCGCTGGTTGCCGTGCTGACGCAAGCGTAGGGCCTTGATCCAAAACAGAGAAAGCAGGCGCTAAGGCGGGTACTATTTGCCCCCTTTGGTCGGTCATCGACCGTTAATACCTTCTGAGTTCAGAGGCATTTTTATGACATGGCAATCCTTCAAACAGGCCTGGCTTATCCGATTCTGGTCTCCTGTCCCGGCGGTCATTGCCGCGGGCATTCTCTCTACCTACTATTTTGGCATCACCGGCACCTTCTGGGCGGTGACCGGCGAATTCACCCGCTGGGGTGGTCAGCTGCTGCAGCTGCTGGGCGTCCACAGCGAACAGTGGGGCTATTACCAGCTGATACATCTCGAAGGGTCGCCGCTGACCCGCATCGATGGCAGGATGATCATCGGCATGTTCGGCGGCTGCCTGGCCGCCGCGCTGTGGGCGAATAACGTCAAACTGCGCCTGCCACGCAGCCGGATCCGCATTGCGCAGGCCGTGGCGGGCGGCATCATCGCCGGGTTCGGCGCACGGCTGGCGATGGGCTGCAACCTGGCGGCCTTCTTCACCGGCATTCCGCAGTTCTCCCTGCACGCCTGGCTGTTTGCCATCGCCACCGCCATCGGCTCCTGGTTTGGCGCCCGCTTCACGCTGCTGTCCCTTTTTCGCATCCCGGTAAAAATGCAAAAAGTGTCCACCGCCTCGCCGTTAACCCAAAAACCGCAGCAGGCGCGCCGCCGTTTCCGCCTGGGGATGGTGGTCTTTTTCGCCATGATCGGCTGGGGCCTGCTCACCGCCGCAGACCACCCGGCGCTCGGCCTGGCGATGCTGTTTGGCATTGCCTTTGGCCTGCTTATTGAGCGCGCGCAGATCTGCTTTACCTCCGCCTTTCGCGATATGTGGATCACCGGCCGGACGGTGATGGCGAAGGCGATTATCTTCGGCATGGCGGCGAGCGCCATCGGTATCTTCAGCTATGTGCAATTGGGGATGGCGCCGAAAATTATGTGGGCCGGTCCTAATGCGGCGATTGGCGGGCTACTATTTGGCTTTGGCATCGTGCTGGCCGGCGGCTGTGAGACCGGCTGGATGTACCGGGCGGTGGAGGGCCAGGTTCACTACTGGTGGGTTGGGCTGGGCAACGTCATCGGCTCAACGCTGCTCGCCTGGTGCTGGGACGATATCGCCGCCCCCCTCGCCACCCACTGGCAGAAAGTCAACCTGCTGAACGCCTTCGGTCCCTTTGGCGGACTACTGGCCACCTATCTACTGCTGCTGATCGCCCTGCTGCTGGTGATCGCCTGGGAGAGACATTTTTTCCGCCGCCAGGCGGCGGTCCGGACCGTGAAGGAGAGCGCATGAAAAACATCATCCCTGATTATCGCCTGGATATGGTCGGCGAACCCTGCCCGTATCCGGCGGTCGCTACCCTGGAGGCAATGCCTTCCCTGCAAAAAGGCGAGATCCTCGAAGTGGTCAGCGACTGTCCGCAGTCGATCAATAACATTCCGCTTGATGCAAGGAACCACGGCTACACGGTGCTGGATATTCAACAGGATGGCCCAACCATTCGCTATTTGATTCAGAAGTAGCGCCGTTTTCCCGCCGGCGGCCTTCCCCGCCGGCGCTTGTCTCCTCGTTCCCGCCTCGCCGTTCGCTTACGCATCGCTGACCAGGTAGCCAAACGATTGCAATAGATTGTAACACTTGAAACCGTGTTCCAGTTACGCAATAACCATTAATATAACGCGCCTATATTATTAAAATGCGAATAAGTTATTTAGTGAATGGTTTCTGCCGCTATCGGCCAAAGCCGCACACAGCGACACGATAAGGATCGAAATGGAACTGCTGGTCAGGCTGGGTCATTTTTTTGAGCAAGCGCGTTCTGACGCCGACTATGCCACCTTCGCCAATGAACTGCGTCGGCATCAGGTCTCCTACTACATCTATTTTGTTTCCACCGGCAATATGAATTTCGTAATGGCAAACGACGAGGTGGTCTCGGTAAAAAGCGCCCGCGGGCTGCTGCGCGTTCGCGCTGAGGCCAGCCATTGTCTGACCAGGGCCGCCGTTATCCGCCACTTTGCCCGGGCCATTAACTTTGAACAGTACTGCCGGGATCTCGCCAGCGCCGGGGTGTTTAAGTGGATCGTCGATCTGGAAGAGGAGACCCGGCACTACTGGTCGAAGGATAATACGCTGTTATATAAAGAGTGCCTGATGCCCCCCTGAACCGGTCTCAGGGGGAGGCGGCGAGGGTCAGCCTTTAATCGCGGGTCTGCACCCAAAAGGCGTGGATCAGGCCAGGAATATAGCCCAGCAGGGTCAAAATGATATTGAGAATAAACGCCCAGCCGAAGCCTTTTCCCAGCAGCACACCCAGCGGCGGCAGAATGATAGTGAAAACGATTCTCCAGAATCCCATAACCTCTCCCTTCGTCTAACGTCAATTTTTTACTAAGCTATTCAATAGTTAAGCATAGACGCTTTTCGTCGTTTCGCCAGCAGGCAGCCCCCTCATCTCTGGTAACAAAAATCATTCCCTGCCGTCACGGGCAAAAAAGACCGGGAAAACATTCACTTTTCCCCTCTCCGGCCCGCAGGCCCTGGCATAGCGCACAGATTGTCAGTTGACCAATCAGGGGGACAGGGCTAAGCCTGGAGGAGTTTCATCACATCGAGTCGTTTTACCAACCGGAGAATATCCATGAGTAAACTTGGGATTAATGGATTTGGTCGTATCGGACGTCTGGTGTTACGTCGTTTATTAGAAGTCGACAGCAGCCTGGAAGTGGTGGCTATCAACGACCTCACTTCGCCAAAGGTGCTGGCCTACCTGTTGAAGCATGATTCAAACTACGGCCCCTTCCCGTGGAGCGTCGACTTTACCGAAGATGCGCTGATCGTCAACGGCAAAACCATTACGGTGTATGCCGAAAAAGAGGCGCAGCATATTCCATGGCAGGCGGCAGGCGCCGAGGTGATTGTGGAGTGTACCGGGTTCTACACCTCGGCCGAGAAATCGCAAGCCCATCTCCAGGCCGGCGCGCGCAAAGTGCTGATTTCCGCCCCCGCCGGCGAGATGAAAACCATCGTCTACAACGTCAACGATGACACCCTGACCCCGGATGACACCATCATCTCCGTGGCCTCCTGCACCACCAACTGCCTGGCGCCGATGGCCAAAGTTCTGCAGGATGCCTTCGGCATCACCGTAGGCACCATGACCACCATCCACGCCTATACCGGCACCCAGTCGCTGGTGGACGGGCCGCGCGGAAAAGATCTGCGCGCCTCCAGGGCGGCGGCGGAAAACGTTATCCCGCACACTACCGGCGCGGCAAAAGCCATTGGCCTGGTGATCCCTGCCCTGAGCGGTAAGCTGAAAGGCCATGCCCAGCGCGTACCGACCAAAACCGGCTCAGTGACGGAGCTGGTATCGGTGCTGGAGAAAAAGGTGACTGCGGATGAGGTCAATCAGGCGATGAGGCAGGCGGCTGAGGGCAATGAATCCTTTGGTTACACCGAAGAGGAGATCGTCTCTTCCGATATCATCGGCAGCCATTTCGGTTCGATCTACGATGCTACCCAGCTGGAGATTGTGGAGGCCGGCGGCGTACAGCTGGTGAAAACCGTCGCCTGGTACGATAACGAATACGGCTTTGTCACCCAACTGATCCGCGTGCTGGAGAAATTTGCCCGCTAAGTGAACGGCGGACAGCCTGCGCTGTCCGCCGGTTCTGTGTGGAGTGCCTCAGGCCTGCAGATAGACCACCTGGGTCTGCAGGTACTCATTCAGGCCGTGGCGGCCATCTGCCCCGCCGATCCCCGACTTACGCCAGCCGGCGTGGAACCCCTGCATCGCCTCAAAGTTCTCACGGTTGATGTAGGTTTCGCCAAACTTCAGTCCCTTAATCGCTTTCATCGCCACGTTCAGATCGCGGGTATAGATTGAGGAGGTCAGGCCATAATCGCTGTCATTGGCCATCGCCAGCGCCTCATCGAGGGTCGAAAAGGCCACCACCGGCAGCACCGGACCGAAGGTTTCCTCATGGATAATGTCCATCTCCTGACGTACATCCAGCAGCAGGGTCGGCGGATAAAAATAGCCTTTGCCCTCCAGCGGCTGACCGCCCAGCGCCACCCGCGCCCCCTGCGCCACCGCCTTCGCCACTTTGCCCGCCACCTGGTCCCGCGCCGCCGCGTTGATCAGCGGCCCCATCGCGATGTCATCCCGCGTCGCCGGGTCGCCAAACTGCACGGCCTTCATCGCCTCACCGAGGCGGTTGACGAAGCGGTCGTAAATGCCCTGCTGAACATAGACCCGCTCGACGCAGTTACACACCTGCCCGGTGTTAATCACCCGCGAGTCCACTACCGCTTTCACCGCCAGCTCCAGATCCGCATCGTCCATCACAATGGCAGGCGCTTTGCCGCCGAGCTCGAGGCACACTTTGGTGATATTTTTCGCCGCAGCGGCCATAATTTTTTCTCCCGCCGCCACGCTGCCGGTCATGCTGACCATCGCCACCTTCGGATTGCCGGCCAGCTCCTGGCCAACGGTTTCTCCGCGGCCAAGCACAAGGTTAAAGACCCCTTTCGGCAACCCAACCTGATGGACAATCTCGGCAAAGGCGATGGCATTATTGGGCGTAAATTCGCTGGGCTTAATGACGATGGTATTTCCAGTGATCAGGGCCGGCGCCAGCTTGCGGGCGATAAGAAAGAATGGGAAGTTCCACGGCAGGATCCCGGTGGTCACCCCCAGCGCGCGTTTAAAGACAAGGATATTCTCCCCCGGGCGATCGCTCTGCACGATCTCACCTTCGTAACGGCGCGCCCATTCTGCCATATAGTCGAGATAATCCGCGGTGAACGCAACCTCCACCGCCGCCAGCTGCTGGATCTTGCCGCCTTCAGCGACAATCAGCCCGGCGATCTCGTCGGCACGCTGGCGGATACCGGCGGCAATTTTGCGCAGCCAGCCCGCACGCTCAATGGCCGGCAGCGCTTCCCAGCCGGGCTGGGCGCGCTCGGCGGCGTCAATCGCCAGCCGCGCCTCTTCGGCAGTCCCGTCCGGGATCCGCGACAGCAGCGCTTCGGTCGCCGGGTTAAGCACGTCGATCCAGCCGTCGCCGCGACCGGAAACGAACTGGCCATCAATATACATCGGGTGTTGAACGGGTGCTGTCATGGCTGCTCCTGTGGTGCATTTGTATTTAACAGGTGATTTTTTTGTTAAATATCGGGCGGATAAGCCGCTGTTCGGCAGCACATTGACGCAGTTCTGTGAGCTGATTCATAAAAACGGGCCAAAAATGCCCGCTTGAGGTTACATTTTAATAACACAAATTGCCCGTTTGCGACGAATCTGCCGTAAACGGGCATTTTTCAGCCGAGGGTGCGGGCCTGCAGCGCCCCGGCAAGCTGGGCGTCCTCCCGCAGCTGTCGCCAGGCGTCGAGGATCTCCGGCGGGAAGGTGACATGGCTGATGAAGTCTTTTCCCCGCGGACCGTACCCTTCAGGGGTATCCTGCAGGCGCGGCAGCTCGCCCAGCAGCAGCCCCAGGTAGCGGGTGACCGGCCAGAGCCCCGCTCCGCCGCCCGCGAACCCCAGTTGGCCATCGGTCTGCTCCAGCACCGGCGAGCAGCCGGGAAAGCTCAACCACTGCGGCGGCGTCGTCGCCCCCTGCCAGACGCGGGCGAAGGTAGCCATGGTTCGCCGCTGCATAGTCGGGTCCTGAATGACGATCCCGCGACGATGGGCGAGCCCCCGGCTCTCCAGCGTGGTCCGGGTAAAACGGGCGTTCTCACCGCAGTTGGTTGACTGGTCTTCCACCACCAGCCGCGAATGGGGGATGTGCCAGTAGTCATGAGCAATGTCGGCCAGAACATGCGCTTCCGGGCGGCCATCCACCGGCAACGTACGGTAACGGGGATCCTGGCGCACCGCCTCGTAGAGATAGCCCGTAGAATGTCCCACGCCGCCGCTGATCAGCAGCGGGACCGCCTGCGCCGCCGCCAGACGGCAGGCGGCGTCGATGGTTGGGATCACGGCGTTGCCGGCCAGCACTACCACGTCCACCTGCGGCAGCGCGGGCAGCGTCGCCAGATCGTCCTGCGCCAGCCAGGCGCCGACCTGGTTAGCCGCCGCCAGCGTCGCTGCCGACAGCGGAGGAAATTGTTCTGCCATTCTGTCTCCTTAATCCTCTCTCAGCCGAGCGGAGAGGATGCTTTCGCTATCATAAACGCCGCCTGCCGGAAGGCATAGCGGCGTCGATTTGTAACCATTTTGAAATAACAAGAAACATCTAAAAACAGGCGGGTTGCACCTGAACAACTCACTATGAAAATAACAAAAAACAGCAAAATCAGGTGGAAAATAAAAAATAGCGTCGCGGTTATACCAGTTCAAACCGCGCCATAACGCCCAGCTTGCCAGCCATAAACTTGCCAATTGTAACCTTCAACCCTAAGTTGCTTAACAATTACACAACCTTTTCACATCAGGTTGCACTCTGCTCGTACAGAGTGACACCTGACCTATCTACCGTGGCGGGAGAACGTTTCGTAATGAGCAATCCACAAGACAACACTGCATCCATTCTGCAGAAAAACAAGAAGGTACTGATCGCGAGCCTGACAGGCAGCGCCATCGAATGGTTCGATTATTTTCTCTATGGCACCGCCGCCGCGCTGGTGTTCAACAAAATCTTCTTTCCGATGGTCGACCCGGTTATCGGCCTGATCCTCTCCTGGCTCTCCTTCTCGCTGACGTTTTTTATCCGCCCCATCGGCGGCGTGATTTTCGCCCATATCGGCGATCGCATCGGCCGCAAGAAGACGCTGGTGCTGACCCTGTCGCTGATGGGGAGCGCCACGGTGGCGATCGGCCTGCTGCCCACCTACGAGATGGTGGGCCTCTGGGCGCCGGCCCTGCTGATTATCCTGCGCATTATTCAGGGCATGGGTATCGGCGGCGAATGGGGCGGCGCGCTGCTGCTGGCCTATGAATACGCGCCGGAAAAGCGGAAAGGCTTTTTCGGCAGCATTCCCCAGGCCGGGGTGACCATCGGCATGTTGATGGCGACATTTATCGTCTCGCTGATGACGCTGTTCGATGAGGCGCAGTTTCTCGCCTGGGGCTGGCGCATACCGTTCCTGCTCAGCTCCGTCCTCGTTTTTCTCGGCCTGTGGATCCGCAAAGATATCGACGAAACGCCCGCCTTTAAGCAGGTGAAAAAATCCGGCCAGGTGGCGAAGGCCCCGCTGCGCGATACGCTCAAGCACCACTGGCGGGAAGTGCTGATCGCCGCCGGCCTGAAAGTGGTGGAGACCGCCCCCTTCTATATCTTCTCCACCTTTGTGGTCAGCTACGCCACCACCACCCTGAGCTATCAGAAGTCGCAGGCGCTGGAATCCGTGACCCTGGGCGCGCTGGTGGCCACCGTGATGATCCCGCTGATGGGGCTGCTGTCAGACAAGGTGGGTCGGCAAAAGATGTACACCCTGAGCGTGGTGCTGCTGGGGCTGTTTATCGTCCCGTGGTTCCTGCTGCTCGACACCGGCACCGGCTGGGGCATCATGCTGGCGACGATCGTTGCCTTCGGCATCCTGTGGGCGCCGGTAACCGCGGTGCTCGGCACCCTGTGCTCTGAGATTTTCAGCGCCAATGTGCGCTATACCGGGATCACCCTCGGCTACCAGCTGGGCGCCGCGCTGGCCGGGGGCACCGCGCCGCTTATCGCCACCGGTCTGCTGGCAAAATATGACGGTGACTGGCGGCCGGTGGCCATTTATCTGGGCATTACGGTGGCGATTTCGCTGCTGGCGATATTCTGCGCCAGCCGGATGAAGTCCGCGCTGAGCACGGCCCCCTCCCGGGCGGAAAGCGCCTGACCGCCGCCCGCCAGGGCTACTACGGCGCCGACTATCCCGCCCGGCGGCGCTGCGCTTGCGCGGGCCTGGGGAAATCGCGCCGCGGGGGATACCGCTTATCCCAGGTCCGTAAGCATGTAGGCCTGGTAAGGCGCCAGCCGCCACCGGGCAGAAACAGGCGTCAAGTCTTCCCCCCTGCTTAGCCGGCCGCCAGGACCGGCGGGTGTCAGGCGCTCTGGTTGTCCAGCTGAAGCTGCCCCTCGCGCCGCTGCTTCAGCTTCCAGAAGCCCCACAGCGCGATAAACCACAGCGGAGAAGCCAACAGCGCCAGCAGCGTGTCCGGGTCAAAGATCATGATGAAGATAGAGAACGCGAAGAACAGCAGGCTCCCCCAGCTCATCACCACCCCGGCGGGCATCTTAAAGATCGACCCGGCGTGCAGGTCCGGACGCTGACGGCGGTAAACCAGATAGGCCACGAGGATCATCCCCCAGCTGAACACCACCATAATCGCCGCCAGGGTCGAGACGATGGTGAACAGGGTCATCACGTTCGGCACCAGAAACAGCAACAGCGTGCCGATCAGCATGCAGAAGCAGGAGAACAGCAGGCTGCGTACCGGAATGCGGGTACTGCGCGACAGGATACGAAACTGCCAGTGCGCATGCTTCTCCACCGACAGGCCGTACAGCATGCGGGTGCTGGAGAAGACCCCGCTGTTGGCCGAGGACATCGCCGAGGTCAGCGCCACAAAGTTAATCACCGCCGCGGCGGCAGGCAGCCCGGCCTTGGCGAACAGCGTCACGAAGGGGCTGGTCTCCGCCGACACCCCCGGCCACGAGGCGACAGCGATGATCACCACCATCGACAGCAGATAGAAGATGATAATCCGCAGCGGCAGAGCATTGATCGCCTTGGGCAAAATGCGCTGCGGATCGCGGGTCTCCGCCGTCATGGTGCCCAGCAGCTCAATGCCGGTAAAGGAGAAGATCGCTATCTGGAAGCCGGCGAAAAAGCCGGTGATGCCGTGGGGCATAAAGGCCGTCGGGTCGGTGAGATGGCTGAGGGAGGCCGTCACGCCGTCCGGGGAGGTCCAGCCGGTGGCAATCATCCAGCCGCCGGTGCCGATCAGGGCGATAATGGTGATCACCTTGATCAGGGCGAACCAGAACTCCGCCTCGCCAAACATTTTCACCGACAGCAGGTTAAGCAGGAACAGGATCGCCAGCATGCTGAGGGCCGGCATCCACGCCGACAGTTCCGGGAACCAGTACTGCATATAGCTCCCGCAGACCACCACGTCGGCGATACAGGTCACCACCCAGCTTAGCCAGTAGGTCCAGCCGAGGTAAAAGCTGGCCTGCGGCCCGAGATACTCGCCGACAAAGTCGGCAAACGAGCGGTAGTCATGGCGGGTGAGCAGCAGCTCGCCCATCGCCCGCATCACCATATAGGTAAAGAACCCGACCAGCACATAGATAACCAGGATCGAGGTGCCGGCGACGGCGATGTTGCGCCCCGCCCCCATAAACAGTCCGGTGCCGATGGCGCCCCCGAGGGCAATCATCTGGATATGGCGGGCGCTGAGCCCGCGCTTAAGCTGTGACGCGCCTTCACCTCCGGCGGCAGGTGACGCCTGATGTTGATGTTCAGTCATGGTGTTTCCTCAGGCTGGTTGCGGGAGACGAAGGGCAGCGGCGCGGAGCAACAGCCCGGCGCGCTGGCCGGTGGCGACCCCGGCGTTGGGAAAGAGGATATAGGGGGCCCGGGCCTGCACCACCCAACGTTTCTCTGCCTGGCGGGCGATCTCATACCCTGCCGGGAGCGCGGTGAAGTTTTCAACGTCTGCCGCGAGATTAAGCGTAAATTCCCCCTCGCGCTTGATGATGCTCTCCTCGACCAGGAAGTAGTCCACCGGCGCTTTGTCGCGCGGCGGCAGCGGCGCGTCAGCGATCCAGGCCCGGATCGCCGCGTCGGCGGCGGCGAACAGGCTGAGATCGTTGGCGCCGAACGGCATCACTTTCCCCAGCTCCAGGGTGGCGCTTTGCGCGGCGAACTTTTCGCAGGTGAAATGGGTGAAGGTGCCGCCCGCTTCGGTATGGCGCACGACGGCGTCCATCCCGCTGGCCTGCAGCAGCTGATAGAAATCGGGCGAAAAATCCCCGGCGTGGGCCGGGAGCAGCGCAAACTGGCGATACAGCGATCCGCGAATGGCGGTGTGCATATCGAGATGACCACGGTTGACCGGCCCCGCCGTATCGGCGGCGCGATAAAAAGCCTGCACCGCCTGCTCCAGCGCAAAAGCCCGCCGCGACTCATTTCCCGGGGTGACCGCCAGATGGCGGCCGCCGAACAGGCGATTCAGGTCGTTATGCAGATAGCGGCGCGCGGCGCGGATCGCCGGCAGATTACCAAAGACGATCAGCAGCGCCTGCGTGAGCGGCTGCCGCCCCTGGCTCAGATCGTGGGTTAGCTGCAGCAGCAGTTCAATCGGCGCGGTCTCATTGCCATGCACGCCGGCGGAGAGGATCGTCGCCTGGCGCCACGGCGCCGTCGGCAGCAGCTGTAAAATGCCCTCGCCCAGCCAGCGGGCCTCGATGCCCGCCGGAAAGGTCCACGCCTGCAGGCGGCAGTGCAGTAAATCGTTAACCAGGTGCTCCATCTGCCGCTCCTTAACGCTGAAAATCATAGACCGCGCCGAGGCGCAGGATCTGCGTCAGCTCATCCAGCGCCTGATAAACCTCGCGCAGCAGCTGCGGGTCCGCCAGATCGCGGGCATGCAGCCGGTCGCGATAGTGTTTTTCCACCCATGCCGTCAGCTGCTGATAACGTTCGTCGTTCATCAGGCTATGGGCGTTGACCGCCTGGCGCTCCGCCTCGTTGAGCACCACTCGCAGCCGCAGACAGGCCGGGCCGCCGCCGTTGCGCATGCTTTCCCGCAGGTCAAAGACCGCCACTTCATCGATCGGCGATGCGCTATCGGCGGCGAGATCGCTGAGATAGCGCCAGACGTTTTCCCGCTGGCGGCACTCCTCCGGCACCACGATCAGCATCTTGCCGTCTGGTTTGCTCAGCAGCTGGCTGTTGAACAGGTATGAGGCCACGGCGTCGTCGAGCGAAACCCGCTCGTCCGGCACTTCCACGCTGGTGAACGGGATATCCAGACTGTCGCTTTTAGCCCGCAGCGTGGCCAGCACTGTAGCCTGATCGACAAACGCCTGCTGATGGTGGAACAGCACATGGCGATTGCTGACCGCGATGACGTCGTTATGAAACACGCCGCGATCGATAGCCTGCGGCGCCTGCTGGGCAAACACCGTGTAGCGCGGATCCAGCTGATGCAGGCGGGCCACCGCTTCGCTGGCCTCGAGGGTCTGCCGCGCCGGATACTTCACCGGGGCGATACCGCCGCTGGCGCGTCGACCATAGACGAAAAACTGCACTCCCTGCCGGTCATATTCCCGGCAGAAGCGGTTGTGGTTGGCCGCCCCTTCATCGCCGAGGTCGCCATGCTGCGGCAGCGCCGCATGGTGGGCAAAGTAGCGCGGATCGGCGAACGTGGCGCCCAGGATCGCCGAGGTGGTGGGTGCCTCCTGCATACGGTGCAGCTTATTGTTCAGGTTGGCGACGGTGAAATGGACTTTGCCATCGGCGCTGTCCGCCGACGGTGAGACAGTCGCCGCGTTGGCGGTCCACATCGACGAGGCGGAGCTGAAGGCGGAGAGCAGCTGCGGCGCCGCGTGGGCCGCCTGCCGGATAACCTGCTCATCGCTGCCCTGGAAACCCACTTCACGCAGCAGACGCAGATTCGGCCGCGGCTGCGGCGGCAGAATGCCCTGCACGAAGCCGCGATCGGCCAGGGCTTTCATTTTATACAGCCCCTGCAGCGCCGCCTTTTTAGGGTTAGAGAGACCATCGCGGTTATTTTGCGAGGCTTCATTGCCGACGGAGAGTCCGGCGTAGTGGTGCGTCGGGCCGACCAGGCCATCAAAGTTTGCTTCAAAACCAGACATATGTCCTCACAGGATCCGTTATCAGAATGGCAGGCCCGGCGATACCGTCGCCGGAAGCGTCAGCGTATCGCTGACCAGAGAGGCCATCGGCCAGGCACAGTAGTCGGCGGCGTACCACGCTGCCGCGCGATGGTTGCCGGAGGCGCCCACCCCGCCAAACGGCGCTTTACTCGATGCGCCGGTCAGCGGCTTGTTCCAGTTGACGATCCCGGCTCGCGCCTCGTCCGCCAGCTGATCAAACTGCGCCGCATCGCTGGAGATCAGCCCGACGGCCAGGCCATAGCGGGTCTGATTGGCGAGGCGAATCGCCTCCGGGAAGCCGTCGTAACGGATAATCGTCAGCAGCGGGCCAAAGTACTCTTCATCCGGCACCTCAATACCGGTGACGTCGACGATCCCCGGGGTCAGCACCGTGGAGCGCGGGTCAGGCTGGCGCATGCGCAGCAGCACCTTGCCGCCGAGCCCCTCCAGTTTTTGCTGCGCCGCCAGCATGTTCTGCGCAGCGTCGAGAGAGATCACCCCGCCCATAAACGGCGCCGGCTGATCATCCCACTTGCCGGCGCGGATCTGCGCGCTGGCCTCTACCAGCCGCTGCAGCAGCGCATCCCCCTGCTCGCCGCGCGGCACGATCAGCCGGCGCGCGCAGGTGCAGCGCTGCCCGGCAGAGATAAACGCCGACTGGATAATCACATGCAGCGCCGCATCGATATCGGCCACGTCGGCGACGATCAGTGCGTTGTTGCCGCCCATCTCGAGGGCCAGCATCTTCTCCGGCTGGCCGCCGAAGTAGCGATGGAAGTGGAAACCGGCCGCCGCGCTGCCGGTGAACAGCACGCCGTCGATATCACGATTTTCCAGCAGCGCCTGGCCGGTGGCTTTTCCGCCCTGCAGCAGGTTGATCGCCCCGTCGGGGATGCCCGCCTGCTGCCACAGCTGGACCGTCATTTCAGCGGTAGCCGGCGTCAGCTCGCTGGGTTTAAACACAATGGTGTTCCCGGCGATCAGCGCCGGAATGATATGTCCGTTGGGCAGGTGGCCCGGGAAGTTGTAGGGGCCAAAGACCGCCATCACGCCGTGCGGTTTGTGGCGCAGCAGCGCTTTACCGTCCGGCAGCGTCGACTCATGAAAGCCCGTCCGCTGGTGATAGGCCTCGATGGAGATCGCGGCCTTGCCGATCATCGCCTGCACTTCGGTGCGGGTCTCCCACAGCGGCTTGCTGGTCTCGCGGGAAATCAGGGTCGCCAGCGCCTCTTTATGCGTCTCCAGCAGCGCGGCAAAACGCTGTACGACGTCAATACGCTCGGCCAGCGGCCGGTGCGACCAGGGATAAAACGCCGCGCGCGCCGCGGCGCAGGCCGCCTGGACGTCGTCAGCCCCCGCGCTGGCCGCCTGCCACAGCAGCGACTGATCCTCCGGGGCCAGTTTGCTCATCGTTGCGCCGCTGCCTGGCAGCCACTGCCCGGCTATAAACTGTGCTTTTACCGCCATGATCTGTTGTCCTCTGGATTCAGGGTTACCGTATAAACGCGGTCGGTTTCACTGACCTGCAGCGCGTCCAGCGCGGCGCTGTCAAGCGAGACCTGCTCTTCGTGGGCCACCAGCAGCGCCCGAAAGTTGTCGAATTGACCGTTGGCGACGAGGGTCGGCGCCGGCAGGTCGCCCATCAGCTGCCGGACAGGCAGGCGCTGGCTGTCGCGCACGGCGCGGATCTGATCGGTGTCCGCCTCCAGCACCGGACCGGCATCGAAAATATCCACCGAGCCGCGCCAGCTGAAACCCTCTTTCTCGAGGATCGCCCGCGCCGGGGCGGTATTGGGATGCACCTGACCGATGACCCCGCGGGCCGCTTCCGGCAGCAGTGAGATATAGATCGGGTACGCCGGCATCAGTTCGGCAATAAAGGTTTTCATGCCGGTGCCGGTCAGCCGGTCGGCATCGGCGAACGGGATGTCGAAGAAATGATGGCCCAGCGCATCCCAGAACGGCGACTGTCCCTGCTCATCGCTGCAGCCGCGCAGTTCGGCAAACAGGTGCGGGGAGAACCACTCGCGAAAGGCGGCGATAAATAAAAAGCGCGCCTTGGAGAGCAGCAGACCATTGCGGTTGCGCTGATACGCCGGGTCGAGAAACAGCGTACATAGCTCACTATGCCCGGTGTGGTCATAGCTGAGATTAAGCAGCTCCTGGGGCTTATAGACTCCCAGCGCTTTCGAGGCGCGCACCGTTTTCTGAATGCGAAAATTGTAAAACGGCTCGTCCAGGCCCACTGCGACCTCAATGGCGCTCACCCCCACCACCCGCGCCAGCGCGGTGTCCTCCAGCACAAACAGGAAACCCTGCTGGCTGCGGGGCAGTTCGCCGGCGAAGGTCTCGATACTGCGCCGGATCCGGGCCGCCAGACGCCCGACGTCATGCGGTAAGGAGGTCATGCCGACCCCCGCCCGCGCGGCGAGGCGGACGATGTCGTCGAGATCGTTTTCCCGTACGGGACGAAATAGCATCACAGGCCGTCCTCCCGGTTAGCGGGTTAAGCGGGCAACGGCGCGATCAAGGCGCACGAAGGCTTCCGCAATATCCGCCAGCGGGATATTGAGCGCCGGCGCGAAGCGCAGCACGTCCGGGCCGGCAATCAGGGCGATCAGCCCCTCTTCCGCCGCCAGGTTGGTCAACGTTTTGGCCTTGCCGCGCAGCGGCCCCGCCAGCTCAGCGCCGATCAGCAGACCGGTGCCGCGCACGGCGCTGAACGCATCGTAACGGGCAGAGATCGCATTCAACTGGTCAACGATCAGCGCATGGCGCTCGCCAACGCCCGCCAGCAGCGGCGCATCGAGATGGGCCAGCACGGCGTTAGCGACGGTTGCCGCCAGCGGGTTGCCGCCGAAGGTAGTGCCATGGGTGCCTGGCTGGAAGATCTGCGCCCAGGCCTCTTTCGCCAGCATCGCGCCGATCGGGAAGCCGCCCCCCAGCCCTTTGGCGCTGGTGAGAATGTCTGGGACGACGTTGTAATGCTGGTAGGCGTAGAGATGGCCGGTACGCCCGGCGCCGGTCTGCACCTCATCGAATATCAGAGTGGCATGATGGCAATCGCAGAGGGTACGCAGCGCCTGCAGGAACGCCGGGTCCGCCGGGATCACCCCGCCTTCGCCGATAATCGGCTCGACGATCACCGCGCAGGTGCGCGAGGAGATCGCCGCGGTGACCGCCTCGATATCGTTATAGGGCAGATGGGTAATGCCCTGCGGCAGCGGAGCATAATCGCTGGAATATTTCGGCTGGCCGCCAACGGAGACGGTGAACAGCGTGCGGCCATGGAAGGCGTGGTTGAAGGCGATGATTTCGCTTTTTTCACCGCCAAACTTATCGTGGGCATATTTCCGCGCCAGCTTAAGGGCCGCCTCGTTGGCTTCGGCGCCGGAGTTGCAGAAAAACACCTTGTCGGCAAAGGTCGACTGCACGAGGGTTTTTGCCAGCTGCAGCACCGGCTCGTTGGTATAGCCATTGCCGATATGCCACAGTTTCGCCAGTTGATCCTGCAGGGCCTGAGCCAGCGCCGGGTGAGCATGGCCCAGGGCGTTCACTGCGATGCCGCCCGCCATATCGATATACTCTTTCCCCTGCTGGTCCCAGACGCGGGAGCCCGCCGCTCTGACCGGAATAAACGGCGCGGGAGCAAAACAGGGAACCAGGTAAGCGTCAAAATCTTCGCGAGTCATACTGCCTGACATAATTTATCTCCGGAACGTAAGACGACGGAAAACGCTCCCGTCGCGTTGGACAATCGACATCAACCCTGCCCCTCGGCTTATTTTGGACACGAGCGCGCCCGCTGCGATGGTAAAAATATTCACCACAGAAAAATAAAGCCCTATTCTTTTTACGGGTAATTGTTAATTCATGGTTAATGCCATGTTGTTGTGTGGGCTAATGCTGGCCTGTGAACAACAAGATTGTCAATACGGGCAAAAGCAATTTATTCACTTTTTGAAGATCATCAAGATAATGAAAAACATAGAAAAAATATTTTCTTATGCACTTAAGTGAATAAAAAGTGAATTAAAATGCACAGCTTGTGGGTGGTTGGCGTGCGTAGTTATTCATTTAAAAAATAAAAAATCTAACAAAAATTTAAAAATCGGAATTGCCGTCAAATACCGCTTTATAAAATTGGTGATACCATTCATTGCACAGAGTTTACTGCTGTAGCTATTCCACGGTTTTACACGACATAAATAACACTGAGAAACAGGACTCTTATGGAAAAGTTATCTTACGCATCTGAAAGTAGTACATCTCCATGGACCACCTACCTGCGCCAGATCGACCGCGTCGCGCCTTATCTCGGCGATCTTGCCTACTGGGTGGAAACCCTGCGCCATCCGAAGCGCGCGCTGATCGTCGACATTCCTGTGCAAATGGACGACGGCACCATCCGCCACTTCGAGGGCTATCGCGTTCAGCACAATCTGTCGCGCGGACCGGGTAAAGGTGGTGTTCGCTACCATCCGGATGTCGATCTTAACGAAGTCATGGCACTTTCTGCCTGGATGACCATTAAGTGCGCCGCGGTCAATATTCCTTACGGCGGGGCCAAAGGCGGCATCCGCGTCGACCCCTTCTCCTTGTCGGAAGGTGAACTGGAGCGTCTGACCCGCCGCTACACCAGCGAAATCGGCATTATTATCGGGCCGCAGAAAGATATTCCGGCGCCGGACGTCGGCACCAATGGCAAAGTGATGGCATGGATGATGGACACTTACTCCATGAACCATGGCACCACCATCACCGGCGTGGTCACCGGCAAACCGATCCACCTCGGCGGCTCCCTCGGTCGTGAAAAAGCCACCGGACGCGGCGTGTTTGTCACCGGCCGGGAAGTTGCCCGTCGCGCCGGTATCGAAATTGAAGGCGCCAAAGTAGCGCTGCAGGGCTTTGGTAACGTCGGTAGCGAAGCGGCCCGCCTGTTCGCCGGCGTCGGCGCTCGTATCGTGGTTATTCAGGATCATACCGCGACCCTGTATAACGAAGGCGGAATCGATATGGCCGCCCTCACCGCCTGGCAGGCGGAGAAAAAGCAGATTGCCGGTTTCCCGGGCGCCCAGGAGATCGATAAAGACGCCTTCTGGACCACTCCGATGGACATCCTGATCCCGGCGGCGCTGGAAGGGCAAATCACCCGCGAGCGCGCTGAGAAGCTGACCTGCAAACTGGTGCTGGAAGGGGCCAACGGCCCAACCTATCCGGAAGCGGACGACGTGCTGGCCGAGCGCGGCGTGATCGTGGTGCCGGACGTTATCTGCAACGCCGGCGGGGTGACCGTCAGCTACTTTGAGTGGGTACAGGACATGGCCAGCTTCTTCTGGAGCGAAGAGGAGATCAACGCCAAGATGGACCGTATTATGACCGACGCTATCGTGCACGTCTGGGATAAAGCCGCCGAGAAAGAGTGTACGCTGCGCACCGCCGCCTATATCGTGGCCTGCGAGCGCATCCTGATGGCGCGTAAAGACCGCGGCATCTACCCGGGCTGATCCCCATCAGCAACCGCATCAGGGGTGGCCTTGCGCCGCCCCTTTTTTTCTTTGCCGCGCCGTTAACCGCCGAGGATGTGCGCTATCTGACGAGGAGTTGTTCGGCAAAGGTGACAACGTCACGCAAGTAATAACCATCCGCTGCCCGTAGGGGATTATTTTTCGATTAAATCAAAGTCGCCCTGGGTATAGCGTAAGCCAGTGACGTTGTCGGCAGTGAAAATATGTTCGATGGTGAGGATGTCCTCCGGCGCGAGGGTAATATTCGCGGCGCCGGCATTGTCGCGCAGGTGAGCAATTTTCCTCGCCCCCGGGATAGGCACGATATCCTCGCCTTTGCTCATCACCCAGGCAAGGGCAATCTGCGCAAGGGTCGCGTCATAGCGGGTGGCCACCTGCTGCAGGCGCTCAAGCAGCAGCTGGTTTTTGCGCATGGTTTCGGCCTGGAAGCGCGGCAGATGGCGGCGGAAATCATCCGCTGCCAAAACGCCTGGATCGGTAATTGTCCCCGTCAGGAAGCCGCGGCCAAGCGGGCTGTATGGCACAAAGCCGACCCCCAGCTCGCGGCAGGTGTGGAGAATACCGGCCTCCGGCTCGCGGCTCCATAGCGAATATTCCGACTGCACGGCAGCGATCGGATGTACCTTGCAGGCCCGGCGCAGCGTCTGAGCAGATACTTCCGACAGACCGATATGGCGAATTTTACCCTCTTTAACCAGATCGGCCATAGTGCCCACCACCTCTTCCACCGGTACCGCGGGATCGACGCGGTGCTGATAGAGCAGATCGATGGTCTCGACATTCAGTCGCTTCAGCGACCCTTCCACTGATTCGCGAATATGTGCCGGACGGCTGTCAACGCCGGCCATCCGCTCCAGACCCTGGCCGGTCGGCAAAATACGAAATCCAAATTTGGTGGCAATCTGCACCTTATCGCGAAAACCTTTAATCGCTTTTCCGACCAGAACTTCATTATCGAAAGGACCATATACTTCGGCGGTATCCAGGAAGGTCACGCCCATGTCCATGGCGGCATGGATCGTATTTATCGCCTGCGACGTTTCAGCGCCGCCATAGGCAAAACTCATCCCCATACATCCGAGACCTAATGCGGAAACCTGAAACTTCTCTTTTCCAAGATAACGTGTTTTCATCTTATTTTCCTTAATTGCTGAATGGCATTAAATATATACTTCCCTTTCATATTGATAACAATTAATCTATTCCGAACGCGGTGTTAGCTGGAAATTAACAATGAAAACCTTGCCCGATCTGCAACAAATAGAAATATTAATACTCATAGTGAAACATGGCAGTTTTCGTCAGGCCGCTAAAGCGTTAAACCTTTCCCCACCGGCCCTTACCGTCGCTATTAATCATCTGGAAGAAAAGTTAGGCGTGCGCCTGCTAAATCGTTCAACGCGCAGTTTGTCATTAACCGCAGTGGGTGAGGAATTTCTTAATAATATAACGCCGGTGGTCAATGATTATCGCCGGGTGGTGGACAGTCTGAATTATCACCGTCTGACTCCGGAAGGCGTGGTGAAAGTTAATTTACCGCGCATTGTTATTGACCTGTTTTTTCAAGACTATTTTATCGCCTTTAAAAACGCCTGTCCCAATGTGACGCTCGAACTGTATGCCACCGATCGGAAAGTCAATATTATCGAGTCCGGTTTTGACGCCGGCATTCGCTATTCGCAGGATGTGCCCAAAGAGATGATTGCCATCCCCTTTGGCGAGAAACTATCGCTGATCCCGGTGGCCAGCCCGGACTATATACGCGAAGCCGGAGAGCCCGACACCCCGCAGTCATTAGTTAATTTCCGCTGCATTAACCGCTGTTTTCCTGGTGGTGAGAAGTACCGCTGGGAGTTTATTGGCCCCAGCGGCGAGCTTAGCGAGGTCGCGGTTAAAGGCGATCTGGTCGTCGATGCCGATAGCGCAATGATCCAGGCCGCGGAGAGCGGATTAGGCATCGCCTTTGTCTATCAGTCGCTGGTGACGCAGCAGCTGAGCGCCGGCAGCCTGGTCCATTTGTTACCCGACTACCGCTATCCTGCCGACCATTTCTGCGTCTACTACCCAAGCCGGAAACATATTCCCGCCCCCCTGCGGGCCTTTATCGCCTGGGTGATGGCGCAGAATAAAAATATCCTCGGTCAGCAGACCGCACGACACGGATCGCGGCCGGAAGATTAACTACAATTAACGTACATACCGTTAACCAATTTCTATCTTTCATCTTGAACTCCGGCGGTTATCCGGCATAAAATCGTTAGAGCTCTAACGATATTGACAGACGACCTATGGACAATCGACAGCTTACCTTCTCTCATCTTTTATACCTCACCGCGCACCACTGGCGGCTGGCGGTCAATCGTCGGCTGAAAAATCTCGGTCTCAGCCAGGCCAGCTGGGTGGCGGTAGCGTCCATCGCCCGCCACCAGCAGCCGCTGTCGCAAAGCGAACTGGCGCAGGAGCTGGGGGTGGAGAGCCCGACCATTGTGCCGTTGATCCATCGTCTGGTCGCCCTCGGACTGGTTGAGCGCATCACCACCGCCAGCGACAAACGTAAGCGACTGCTGGTGGTCACCGACAAAGGGAAGGCCCTCTATGAACAGGTCAAAACGGTGGCTGACGATCTGCGCGAAGAGATCCTGACGGCGATTACCCCACAGGAGCAGGAGCAAACCCAGCGGGTGCTGGAAAAGCTGTTGCGCGAAGTGGAGAAGAAATAATGCCCCGTCGCCAGGATAACCCCTACGCCCCGCATGACTGGGCGCCGCATGAAAAACCGGCTCTGCTCGGTTCGCCGTCGACGCCGCTGCACAGTCCGGCGAAACGCCTTGCCTACGGCGTGGTCGGTCTGCTGGTATGTCTCACCGGCGCGCTGGGCAACGCAGTGGTCACCGCCAACCTGCAGCTGCTGCAGGGTACCTTCGCCGCCTGGTCGACAGAAATCGCCTGGCTGCCGGCGGTATACGTGATGACCAACGTCTCCATCAACCTGCTGCTGGTGAAATTCCGCCAGCAGTTTGGCCTGCGCGCTTTCACCGAAGGCTTTCTGGTGCTCTATGTGCTGGTCACCTTTTTCCACCTCTTCGTCAACGATCTCAGCTCAGCGATGATGGTTCGCGCCGCCCATGGCATGGTGGCCGCGGCGCTCAGCTCGCTGGGGATTTACTACCAGGTACAGGCCTGGCCTGCGCGCCATCGCCTGAAAGGGCTGACTATCGGCATCACCGGCTCGTCGCTGGCCATTCCCCTGGCGCGCCTCTTTTCCACCGAACTGCTGCAGACCGATGAATGGCGTGGTCTCTACTTCTTTGAGCTGGGCCTGGCGCTGGTGTCGCTGGCCTGCGTCATCGCGCTAAAACTGCCGCCAAGCGATCGTAAAAAAGTGTTCGAAAAAAAGGATTTCATTACCTTCTTTCTGCTGGCGCCCGGCATGGCGCTGGTGTGCGCCGTGCTGTCGCTGGGGCGGCTCGAGTGGTGGTTTGAAGCGCCGTGGATCGGCTGGGCGCTGGCGGCGGCGGTAATACTGATCGTCGCTGCGATTACCTTCGAGCATAACCGCAGCAACCCCCTGCTCAATACCAAATGGCTCTCCAGCGGCAGCATCGTGCGTCTGGGCCTGATTATGCTGTTGATCCGCATCGTGTTGGCGGAGCAGAACACCGGGGTCATCGGCTGGCTGCAGTACGTTGGCCTGCAAAACGAACAGATGACTAACCTCGCGTGGTCGATTTTCGCCGGTATTCTGTGCGGGATCATTGCCAGCTGTCTGACGCTCAACCCGCAGAAGCTCTACTGGCCGACCGCCACCGCGCTGGCGCTGATCATGATAGCCTCGCTGCTCGACAGCCAGTCCAACGCCCTCACCCGTCCGGAACAATTAATGTTCAGCCAGTTTTTACTCGGCTTCGGCAGCGCCTTCTTTCTGGCCCCGGCGATGCTCGCCGGGATTGGCGGCGTGTTTGCCGACCCGCGCAACCTGGTCAGCTTCTCGGTGCTGTTCGGCATGAGCCAGAACATTGGCGGGCTGCTCGGCTCGGCGATCCTCGGCACCTTCCAGACCTGGCGTGAGAAATTCCACTCCAGCCAGCTGGCGGACCAGATAACCACCCTGAACCCGCTGATCGTCGAGCGGCTGCAGCAGTACAGCCAGATGTATCAGAGCCAGATTGGCGACAGTACGCTACTCAACGTTCAGGCCACCACCCTGCTGCAAAACGCCGCGACGCTGCAGGCCAATATTCTCGCCTGGAATGATACCTATCTGCTGACGGCGGCGATCTCCGCCGGGACACTAGTGTGGGTTTTCTGGCGCTTAATTCGCTTACGACTGACTGCCCGTATCGCGTTGCAACGCGCTACCGGCAGCAAATAATTATCATCATTTCATCTCTGGAGTCGTTATGAGTCAGCAGGATGCGGCCAAACAACAGGCCAACACCCGGAATAATATTCGCGTGGTTTCCATTTTTACCGCCGCGGCGATAGGCCTCGTCGGCGTGCTGGTGATCCTCTACGCCTGGCAACTGCCGCCGTTCACTCGCCATAGCCAGTTTACCGACAACGCCTATGTGCGCGGGCAGACCACCTTTATTAGCCCGCAGGTCAACGGCTATATCACCGCCGTCAACGTCAAAGATTTCGCGATTGTCCAGCCGGGCGAGGTGCTGTTCCAGATAGACGATCGCATCTATAAACAGCGGGTGCATCAGGCCCAGGCTACCCTGGCGATGAAAGAGGCCGCGCTGCGCAATAACCTGCAACAGCGCAAAAGCGCCGAGGCGACGATCGCCAAGAATGAAGCCGCGCTGCAAAACGCCCGCGCGCAGAATCTGAAAATCCAGGCCGATTTAAAACGCATCCAGCAGTTAACCGCCGACGGTTCGCTGTCGATCCGCGAACGTGATTCGGCACGGGCCAGCGCGGCGCAAGGGGCGGCGGATATTGAGCAGGCGAAAGCGGCGCTGGAGATGTCGCGCCAGGACCGTGAATCGACCATCGTCAATCGCGATTCGCTGGAGGCCGACGTGGCCAGCGCCAAAGCGGCGCTTGAGCTGGCGCAGATCGACCTGCAGAATACCCAGATTATCGCCCCCACCGGCGGCCAGCTGGGGCAGATCTCGGTGCGTCTTGGCGCCTATGTCAGCGCCGGAACCCATCTGACCTCGCTGGTTCCGCCGCAGCACTGGGTGATTGCCAACCTCAAAGAGACCCAGCTGGCCGAAGTACGCGTTGGCCAGCCGGTCACCTTCACCGTAGACGCGCTCAACGGCGAGACCTTCCACGGCAAGGTGCAGAGTATCTCCCCGGCGACCGGGGTGGAGTTCAGCGCCATCTCTCCGGACAACGCCACCGGCAATTTCGTCAAGATTGCCCAGCGCATCCCGGTGCGTATTACGGTCAACGACGGGCAAAACAACAGCGAACGCCTGCGGCCGGGGATGTCGGTGCAGGTGACTATTGATACCCGTGCGGAGAAACAACCATGATCCGCCCGGTCGCCCTTGCTATCGTTCTGGCGCTGGTCGGCTGTCAATCCGCCGATGTGCAACGCGCGCAGCCGACCCTGACCATTCCTGCCGCCTGGCGGGCCGACGTTGGCCCGGCCAGCCCGGTGGAGGGTGTATGGTGGCGCAATTTTCATGACAGTACCTTCAATCAGTATGTCGACCAGGCGCTGCGCTATAACAGCGATGTGCTGATCGCCCGCGAGCGGGTGAATGAGTATCAGGCGCGCGCTTACGCCGCCGACAGCAGCCTGTTTCCGTCACTGGACGCCAGCCTCACCGGCACCCGCGCCCGGACGCAGTCCGCCGCCACCGGCCTGCCGATCCACAGCACACTGTATAAGGGCGGCCTGACCGCCAGCTATGATGTCGATATCTGGGGAGCGAACCGCAGCGCGGCCAACGCCGCCGGGGCCAGCCTTGAGGCGCAGAAAGCCGCCGCCGCCGCCGCCAATTTGAGCGTCGCCAGCTCGGTGGCCGTTGGCTACGTCACGCTGCTGTCGCTGGATGAGCAGCTGCGGGTGACCCAGCAGACGCTAACATCAAGGGAAGACGCGTGGCGCCTGGCCAAACGTCAGTTTGAAACCGGGTATACTTCACGCCTTGAGCTAATGCAGGCGGATTCGGAGCTGCGGTCAACGCGGGCGCAGATCCCGCCGCTACAGCACCAGATTGCGCAGCAGGAAAATGCGCTCAGCGTGCTGCTCGGCGATAACCCTGGCGCGGTAAAACGCGGCGAGTTCGCCCAGCTTACCCCGCTGCGTCTGCCGTCGCAGCTGCCGTCCACCTTGCTCAACCGCCGTCCGGACATCGCTCAGGCCGAGCGCCAGCTGGTGGCCGCCGACGCCACGCTGGCCTCGTCGCAGGCGCAGCTGCTGCCCTCTATTAACCTGACCGCTACCGGCAGCCTGCAGGACCGGACGCTGCCGGATCTGCTGGACAACCCGCTGCGGCTGTGGAGTCTTGGCGGCAGTATTCTGGCGCCGCTGCTAAACCGCCAGGCGTTAAATGCCCAGGTGGACGTCTCCATGGCCCAGCGCAACCAGGCGCTCTATAGCTATGAGAAAACGGTGCGCAGCGCGTTCAAAGAGGTCAATGACAGCCTGGACGCCATCAGTCGCTATGGCGAACAGTTATCCGAGCTTCAGGAACAAGAGACCGTTGCCCAGGAAACCTTACGTATTGCACAAAACCGCTACCGTAACGGCTACTCTTCTTATCTGGATGTGCTTGATGCCCAGCGAACGCTGTTCTCCACCCAGCTTAGCGGGGTGCAGGTGAAGAACAACTTGCTGCTGGCGCAGATCGATCTGTACCGGGCGCTGGGAGGCGGCTGGTCTGACTCATCAGGGAGCTAAATGGGGAAGCGTCATATGCAACAACAGTGGTCGGCAGTAGACAATTATTTGATTAAGGCCTTAATTCCCGGCGATCCTGTGCTCGATCGGGTACTGGAAAACAACCATAGTGCCGGGCTCCCGGCACACGATGTCGCCGCCAATCAGGGTCAGTTTCTCGCCCTGCTGGTACGGCTAACCCAGGCTAAGCGGATACTGGAGATCGGCACCCTCGGCGGCTATAGCACCATCTGGATGGCGCGCGAGCTTCCTGCAGACGGCCAACTCCTCACCCTGGAGGCCGACGCGCATCATGCCCAGGTGGCGCGGGAGAATCTGCAGCTGGCGGGCGTTGACCAGCGGGTCACGCTACGGGAGGGACCCGCGCTACAGTCCCTGGAGTCGCTTGGCGAATGTCCCGCTTTCGATCTGATCTTCATCGATGCCGATAAGCCGAATAACCCCCATTATCTGCGCTGGGCGCTACGTTATTCCCGCCCAGGAACCTTAATTATTGGCGATAACGTGGTACGCGACGGCGAAGTGGTCAACCCACAGAGCGCCGACGAGCGCGTTCAGGGTGTGCGTCAGTTCATTGAGATGATGGGCGCCGAGCCACGGTTGACGGCAACGGCGCTGCAAACCGTGGGCACTAAAGGCTGGGACGGCTTTACTCTGGCGTGGGTAAACGCTTAAGCGTGGACGCCTGACCAGTAGCCCCGGTAAGCGCAGCGCCACCGGGGACAACCAGCCAGGCTATGGGGTAATTTGCTCCATCGCCTGCAACACTCGCTTGTCCGAGATAGGATACGGGGTGCCCAGCTGCTGGGCGAAGAAGCTGACCCGCAGCTCCTCGATCATCCAGCGGATCTCCCGGACATCGTCGTCCTCACGGCGGTTCGGCGGTAGCTTATTCAGCCACTGCTGCCACGCCTGCTGCACGCTCTCCACCTTAAGCATCTGCGCCCGATCGCGGTGCGGATCGATAGCCATCTTCTCCAGACGCTTTTCAATCGCCTGCAGATAGCGCAGCGTATCGCCAAGACGGCGGAAACCGTTGCCGGTAACAAAGCCGCGATACACCAGACCCGCCATCTGCGCTTTGATATCCGACAGCCCCAGCGCCATGGTCATATCCACCCGGCCTTTCAGCCGTTTGTTGATATTGAACACCGCGGTGAGGATCTGCTCGACCTGTTTAGCGATCTCCACCACCGTGTCGTTGAGCTCGGCTCGCACTTTATCGTGCAGCTGACTAAAGCCCTCTTCCGTCCACACCGGACCGCCCGCCTCGTCAATAAGCTTATCAACGCCGCAGGAGATGCAATCGTCAATCAGATCCAGCACTTTGCCGTACGGGTTAAAGTAGAGCCCAAGCTTGGCTTTATTCGGTAGTTTCTCGTGCAGATACTTAATCGGCGACGGGATGTTGAGCAGCAGCAGGCGACGCAGACCGCGCCACATGGCCTGCTGCTGTTCCTGTGGATTATCAAACAGTTTGATGGCCACGCTGTCGCGCTCGTCCACCAGCGCCGGCCAGGCTTTCACCTTATAGTTACCGCGCTTCTGTTCGTAACTTTCCGCCAGGGTGCCAAAGCTCCAGATATGCAGCCCGCTTTGCTCAATACCGTCATCAGCGACCGCCGACAGCGTCTCCTGCACTTTGCCCTTCAGGGCGTCTTTCAACGCCTGCAGCGAGCGCCCTTCCTGCAGCTTCTTGTTTTTATCATCCACCACCCGGAAGGTGATTTTCAGGTGATCGGGCACCTGATCCCACTGCCAGGCTTCGCGGTCGATGGTCACGCCGGTCATCTTACGCAGCTCGCGCTCCAGCGAATCGAGCAGCGGCAGCTCGAGCGGCGCCGCCCGGCCAAGAAACGCTTCCGCATAGTTGGGAGCCGGGACGAAATTGCGCCTTACCGGCTTCGGCAGCGATTTTATCAGCGCGATAATCAGCTCGCGACGCAGACCAGGGATCTGCCATTCAAACCCGGCTTCCTCTACCTGGTTCAGCAGCGGCAGCGGAATATGCACCGTCACGCCATCGGCGTCGGCGCCAGGTTCAAACTGGTAGCTAAGCCGCAGCTTGAGGTTGCCCTGATGCCAGAAATTCGGGTAGTCCAGTTTACTGACCTGCTCCGCCCCCTCTTTAATCAGCATGCTCTTTTCAAAATTGAGCAAGTCTGGCGTTTCGCGGCTGGCCTGCTTCCACCACTTATCAAAGTGGCGAGCGGAGATGACATCGTGGCTAATGCGCTGGTCGTAAAACTCGAACATCGTCTCGTCATCAACCAGGATGTCGCGACGGCGCGACTTATGCTCCAGCTCTTCGATTTCCGCCCGCAGCTTCAGGTTATCGCGGAAGAAGGCGTGACGCGTCTGCCAGTCGCCCTCCACCAGCGCATGGCGGATAAACAGTTCGCGGCACAGCGCCGGGTCGATCTGGCTGTAGTTGACCTTACGCGCGGCGACGATCGGCAGGCCGTAAACGGTGACCTTTTCCGTCGCCATCACCGCGCCCTGCGCCCGCTCCCAGTGCGGCTCACTGTATGAGCGCTTGATCAGGTGCTGCGCTACCGGCTCCACCCACTCCGGCTCAATGCGCGCGGCAATACGCCCCCACAGGCGGCTGGTCTCGACCAGCTCCGCCACCATCGTCCACTTCGGCGGCTTCTTGAATAGACCGGAGCCGGGGAAGATAGAGAACCGCGCATTACGGGCGCCGGTATACTCCTGTTTATCGGCATCCTTCATGCCGATGTGCGACAGCAGACCGGTCAGCAGCGCAGTATGGATCTCGCGATATTCCGCCGGCTCACTGTTGATCGGCAGGCCAAGCTCTTTCACCACCTGGCGCAGCTGGGTGTAGATGTCCTGCCACTCGCGCACGCGCAGATAGTTAAGAAAATCGACCCGGCACTGGCGGCGGAACTGATTCGACGACAGCGCCTTCTGCTGCTCGCCGAGGTAGTTCCACAGATTGACGAAGGCGAGGAAATCGGACTCTTTATCGTGGAAGCGGCGATGTTTTTCGTCAGAGGCCTGCTGTTTGTCCATCGGCCGCTCGCGCGGGTCCTGGATCGACAGCGCGGAGGTGATGATCATCGCTTCCCGCACGCAGCCGTGCTTCTGCGCCTCCAGCACCATGCGCGCCAGACGCGGATCCACCGGTAGCTGGCTGAGCTGGCGGCCCAGCGGGGTTAGCTTATAAGCCGTTGCCTGCGCATCGGTGGTGATGGCGCCCAGCTCTTCCAGCAGGCGTACGCCGTCCTGGATATTGCGCTTATCCGGCGCTTCGACAAACGGGAAGGCGGCGATATCGCCTAAGCCCAGGGCGGTCATCTGCAGGATGACCGACGCCAGGTTGGTGCGCAGAATCTCCGGGTCGGTAAATTCCGGGCGCGACAGGAAATCGTCTTCTGAATAAAGACGAATACAGATCCCTTCCGAAACGCGGCCGCAGCGGCCCTTACGCTGGTTGGCGGACGCCTGGGAAACCGGCTCGATCGGCAGGCGCTGCACCTTGGTGCGGTAGCTGTAACGGCTGATACGCGCAGTACCGGGATCGATAACGTATTTAATGCCCGGCACGGTCAGCGAGGTTTCCGCCACGTTGGTCGCCAGCACGATGCGTCGTCCGCTGTGCGGCTGGAAGACGCGGTTCTGCTCGCTGTTGGACAGGCGGGCGTACAGCGGCAGCACTTCGGTATGGCGCAGATCCAGCTTATTCAGCGCATCGGCGGTATCGCGAATTTCCCGCTCACCGCTCATAAAGATCAGAATATCGCCGGGCCCTTCGCGCCCCAGTTCGTCAACCGCATCAAAGATCGCCTGTAACTGATCGCGCTCGGTATCGTCCGCCTCTTCCACTATCGGCCGATAGCGCACTTCCACCGGGTAAGTCCGCCCGGAGACTTCGATAATCGGCGCATTATTGAAATGCTTTGAGAAACGTTCCGGGTCGATGGTCGCCGAGGTAATGATGATTTTCAGGTCCGGGCGGCGCGGCAGGAGCTCTTTCAGATAGCCGAGCAGAAAGTCAATATTCAGGCTGCGCTCGTGCGCCTCATCGATAATGATGGTGTCGTACTGCATCAACAGACGATCCTGCTGGATCTCCGCCAGCAGGATACCGTCGGTCATTAGCTTAACCATGGTGTTTTCGCTGACGTGGTCGCTGAAGCGGACTTTATAGCCGATGCAGCCGCCCGGCTCGCTCTGCAGCTCTTCGGCAATACGATTGGCGACGGTCCGCGCCGCCAGGCGACGCGGCTGGGTATGGCCGATGAGTCCTTTCAGCCCGCGGCCCAGCTCCATGCAGATTTTGGGCAGCTGGGTGGTTTTACCCGAACCGGTCTCCCCGGCGACGATCACCACCTGGTGGTCGCGCACCGCCTCGAGAATCTCTTGTTTTTTCTGGCTAACCGGCAGGTTTTCCGGATAGGTGATGGCCGGACGCGCCGCTTCGCGCAGCAGGACTTTACCGGCTGCCTGGCTTATCTCCAGCGCCATCTCCTGCAGAATGGCCTGTTGCGATTCAGGATTTTTAACCTTCTTCACGCCGTGCAGACGGCGGGCAAAGCGCGTTTTGTCGCGCAGCATCAGGCCGTCGAGCTGTTGATAAAGCTGGGGGAAGGTGATTTTTTGTTGTTCTGTCATAGCGTAATCGGGCAGAGCTCTGCCGGGAAAATCTCTTTTGAAGTATTGCCTTAGAGTACCACATCTGTGTCATTCGTGCCTTGTTCAAAAAATCTGAACATAGGATTCGATATATTGCGCTATCTCTGTGGCGCGATTGTGAATACAGTGTCAACAAGCACCAAGGCATTGACCCGTCAATCACATTAAAAAAAGGAAACACCCATGAGCAAAGTATTAGTTCTGAAATCCAGTATTCTGGCAGGGTACTCACAATCTGGTCAGCTTTCCGACTATTTTGTTGAACAATGGCAGGAAAAACACCCTGGCGATGAGATCACCGTGCGTGACCTGGCCGCCAATCCGATCCCGGTTCTGGATGGCGAACTGGTTGGCGCCCTGCGTCCGAGCGACGCGCCGCTGACTCCGCGTCAGCAGGAAGCGCTGGCCCTTTCCGACGAGCTGATCGCCGAACTGAAAGGCAACGATGTGATTGTTATCGCTGCGCCGATGTACAACTTCAACATCCCGACGCAGTTGAAAAACTATTTCGACCTGGTGGCTCGCGCCGGCGTCACCTTCCGCTACACCGAGAAAGGGCCGGAAGGTCTGGTAACCGGTAAACGCGCGGTCGTCGTTACCAGCCGCGGCGGTATCCATAAAGATACTCCGACCGACCTGGTCACCCCGTACCTGTCCACCTTCCTCGGCTTCATCGGCATCACCGACGTGAACTTTGTGTTCGCCGAAGGTATCGCTTACGGCCCGGAAGTCGCGGCCAAAGCGCAGTCTGACGCGAAAGCGGCCATCGACAGCGTGGTTGCAGCCTAATATTTCACTCCTCTCGCTTCCTGCGGGAGGAGAGTTTTACTTTTTCTCGTAGCGTAAATACCCCACCACGCCTCCGCCGCCATCCTTTGGATGATTCACGCCGTCGTTGACCTCCACGCAAGGGAAATCGAAAGGCGAAACGCCGTCAATGCAGGCCACATTCACCCCATACTGCTGTGGGTTTGATCGCCGTTGATGAAAGGTGTAGATCCCGCATACCGAGCAGAAAAAGTGCACGGCTTCCCCTGTATTAAAGCGATACTCTGTGAGCTTATCCCCTCCGCGTACCACCTCTATTCCTGAACGCGGCGAAGAGACCGCGACCGCCCCACGCATGCGACAATATGAGCAGTTACAGCGCCGAACGGTGTTGAAGCCGTCGCTGAGTTCCACGGTAAACGCCACCGCACCGCAGTGACAGTGCGCGGATAATTTCTCTGCCATAATTTTACCCCTCAGGTGGCGGCTTTTGGCCGCAGGTTTTCATCAAACGCCAGCCGCTTACGCCCTGCTTCGACTTCCCGTAATGGCTCCACCTGGTGCAGCGTCTGCTTACAGCGTTCCACCAGCGCCTGGTATTCACGGGTACCTTGTTTTTTCCACGCCAGCTCCTGTTCGCTCAGGGTGCGAATCGCTTTTGCCGGGCTGCCGATAATCAGATGGTTGGCGGGCATCTCGGCGTTGGCTTTGACAAAGGCCGAAGCGCCGACAATGCTGTTTTCGCCAATGACCGCCCCGTCGATAATCACCGCACTCATGCCCACCAGCGCGTTGCGGCCAATCACGCAGCCGTGCAGAATAGCGCCGTGGCCGATATGGCCCTCCTCTTCCACCACCGTATCCTGGCCGGGGAAGCCATGCATCACGCAGTTATCCTGAATATTGGCGCCGTCTTTGACCACGATGCGCCCGAAGTCGCCGCGCAGGCTGGCGTTGGGCCCAACATAGACCCCTTTGCCGAGGATCACGTCGCCAATCAACACCGCGGTCGGGTGAACGTAACTCTCCTCCGGCACCACCGGCGTCAGTCCATCAATCTGATATATCGGCATGCAACCTCCTTATGCGCCCGGCAAACCGCCAAAGCGCTGATAATAGAGCGGACCCGGCGCCGGGAGCTCGCCCACCGAGCTCTCACCTTTCTCGCTGACGAACGCCAGCGCGCCGGGACTCACGCGTTGATAAATATTGATACACAGCTGGCGGGCGGTTTGCCCTGCCCAATGCGCCGGCAGGAGCTCTTCCGGTAGCAGCGGGTCTTTGAGCACCACCCGGCGATAGAAATGGATAAGGAGCAGTTGGATCTGGAAACAGCGATCCGGCGTCAACTCTGACGGGTCGCAGTCGCGCAGCAGCGGCAGTAGAGGACGGAACAAGGCGATAAACGCCTCGTACATCTCATTTTGTTCGGTGAGATGCCAGCACTCCTCCACCCGGCTGCGCAGGGCCGCTCTGGAGAGCGCCAGCGGCGAATGGGCTTCAAAACAGATGACGTTTTCGGCGACGCCCGCTTCGTGGAGCAGAGACTGGACATCGGCCAGCTTTTGCGACGGCGAGGCCAGCAGGCTCGGCGCCAGCGCGCCAAACCCCTGCCACAGCAGCTGCTTTTTAACGTCGGCGAGCACATTTTTCTCCAGGCCTTCCGAAAGCAGCAGCAGCCAGGTACCGTCCCATTCCGGGGCACTGGCGCGATAAATTTTATGCTCCGCGCGCCGGGTCAGGCGCAGCCCTTTATCACTCAGGCGATAGAAGCTGCGCCGGCCGATGCGGACAACATCAAGCCACTCTTCTTTATTGAGGCGAAACAGCGCGGTGCGTACGAAGCGCTCGCCGAAGCCTAATCCTTCCAGCAGCGCCGCGACGCTGCCCAGCCACACTTCCCCACCGCGTTGTAATAAAGCGTCGCCATACAGCGAGGCAATTAATGACGTGCCGCTGATGGGCATCGCCGTCACCGCTTGTTGAATAAAGGCGTCGAGTTTACTCATCTGATTCATTCTGTTGTTATATTTTTCCTTTATGAATCATAGCACAGGAAATTCCCGGCTTACGGCGTAAAGGCCTCAGCCGGGTTATCGGGGAGAGGATTAACCGCTAACCACCGCTTTTCGCAGGTCGAATACCCGACAGGCTTTCCCTTCCGAGCGCGGAATGCTGCCGCAGTTGACGATAGTAATATCGGTGGAGATCCCGACCATCGACTTAATGCGGTGACGCAACTGATGGCAAATCTGGCAGCGTTGTTCATGACTCAGCGCCAGCCCGCTCTCTTTCAGCTCAACGCGCACCGCCAGCGAATCCAGATGACCGCGGCGATTGACCTCTAACTGATAGTGCGGCGCCAGATGTTCAAACTTGAGGATCTCCTCTTCCAGCTGCGAGGGGAAGACGTTAACCCCGCGGATAATCAGCATATCGTCGCTGCGTCCGCTGATGCGATCCATGCGGCGCATGGTCCGCGCGGTTCCCGGCAGCAGGCGCGTCAGATCGCGGGTACGATAGCGGATCACCGGCAGCGCTTCTTTGGTCAGGGTGGTAAACAGCAGCTCACCATGCTCGCCATCTTCCAGCGGCGTACCGTCGTCCGGGTTGACGATTTCCGGGAAGAAGTGGTCTTCCCAGATAGTCGGGCCGTCAACGGTTTCCAGACACTCCATCGCTACGCCCGGTCCCATGACTTCCGACAAACCGTAAATATCCAGGGCGGTGATCCCCAGCCGGCGCTCGATTTCCGCGCGCATCGCCAGCGTCCACGGCTCAGCGCCAAAGACGCCGACCCGCAATGAACAGCCGCGGGCATCGCCGCCCATCTGGCGCTCCAGCTCTTCAATCAGATTCAGACAGTAGGACGGCGTCACCATGATCATATCCGGCTGGAAATCGCGGATCAGCTGCGCCTGTTTTTCGGTCTGTCCGCCGGACATCGGGATCACCGTCGCGCCCAAACGTTCCGCGCCGTAGTGCGCGCCAAGGCCGCCGGTAAACAGGCCGTAGCCGTAGGCGACGTGAATTTTATCTTTTGCTGAACCACCGGCCGCGCGCAGCGAACGGGCGACAATATTGGCCCAGTTATCAATATCGTTTTGCGTATACCCCACCACCGTCGGTTTGCCGGTGGTGCCGGAAGAGGCGTGAATGCGCACCACCTGCTCCATCGGCACCGCGAAGGTATCGAAGGGATAGTTGTCGCGCAGATCCTGTTTGGTGGTACAGGGGAATTTTTGCAGATCGTTTAATTCCCGAAAGTCGTCAGGGTGCACGCCGGCGGCGTCGAATTTGCGGCGATACATCGGCACATTTTCGTACGCATGCTTCAGCGTCCATTTCAGGCGCTGGGTTTGCAGGGCCTGCAGTTCGTCACGCGATGCGGTTTCAATCGGATCTAATTTTGTAGTAGTTATCATTGTAGGGTACTCGCAGGTAAATTAGCTCACACTCGCTCGAGGATCATGGCAATGCCCTGACCCACGCCAATACACATCGTACACAGCGCATAGCGCCCGCCCCGGCGTTGCAGCTCAAGGCTGGCGCTCAGCGCTAACCGCGCGCCGCTCATGCCCAGCGGATGGCCTAACGCGATGGCGCCGCCGTTGGGATTCACGTGCGCCGCATCGTCCGGCACGCCGAGCTGTCTGAGCACCCCCAGCGCCTGGGCGGCGAAGGCCTCATTCAGCTCAATCAGATCCATATCGTTAATATTGAGTCCCGCCCGCTCCAGCACTTTACGCACCGCCGGTACCGGCCCCAGTCCCATCAGGCGCGGTTCGACACCCGCCGTCGCCATCGCCACGATACGCGCCCGCGGCGTGAGCCCCTGGATAGCGGCCTGCTGTTCGCTGGCGATGATCAGCGCCGCGGCGCCATCGTTGACGCCTGAAGCATTGCCCGCAGTAATGACGCCGCCCTGGCGGAACGGCGCTTTCAGTTTCGCCAGCTGCTCAAGCGTGGTTTCCGGGCGCGGATGCTCGTCCTCGCGCACGTCGCTAACCGCCCCTTTCCGGCCGACAATCTGCACCGGCACAATCTCCTGCGCCAGAATGCCGTCGCGCTGGGCCTGCGCCGTGCGCTGCTGGCTGCGCCAGGCGAAAGCGTCCTGATCGGCTCGGCTGATATTTAACAATTCAGCTACATTCTCGGCCGTTTCCGGCATGCTGTCAGTTCCGAAGTGTTGCGCCATGAGCGGGTTCACAAAACGCCAGCCAATCGTGGTATCAAAGAGTTCCGCCTGACGCTGGTACGGCGCGCTGGCTTTTCCCATCACGAAAGGCGCACGCGACATCGATTCCACGCCGCCGGCAATCAGCAGATCGGCATCGCCGGCTTTGATCGCCCTGGCGGCAAAGCCGATGGCATCCAGACCCGATCCGCACAGGCGGTTAATCGTGGTGCCCGGCACGGTATGCGGGTAACCGGCCAACAACGTCGCCATGTGCGCCACGTTGCGGTTATCTTCCCCGGCCTGATTCGCACAGCCGAAAATCACATCATCAATTGCTGCCGGGTCGAGCCCGGGATTACGACTCAGGAGCTCACGCAGCGGGATTGCCGCCAGGTCGTCAGCGCGCACACTGGCCAGCGCGCCGCCGTAGCGGCCAATCGGCGTACGGATCCCGTCACAAATAAAGGCGTCGCGCATTACACGTCTCCCGTGATTGTGCCGCCGATGCGGTGCGATTTGCCGCGGAACAGGGCCACAATCTTTTGCTGTTGATTAACAATTTCAATGTCGTAGACGCCGGTCAGTTTGCCCTGCTGTTTGACTCTGGCGGTGGCGACCAGCCGGTCGCCGGCAAACGCCGGACGAAGAAAATCAATGCTTGCCGCCGAGGCCACCGCCGCCAGCCCCTGGCTGTTACAGGCGTAGGCGAAAGCGGTATCGGCAAGCGTAAATAGCTGACCACCGTGACAGGTTTGATGGCCGTTAAGCATGTCCGCCGAGACGGTCATACTCATCTGCGCAAAACCGTCGTCCATTTCGATAAGTTCGATCCCCATCTTTCTGGCGCAGGTATCTTTTTCGTACATCACGCGCGCGTTGCGCCACGGATCATTGCTCATGGTGCTTCTCCATCAGCGCCTTCTGGCGCAGCAGGGAACTGGGGCGATAGCGCTCCTCGCCATAATGGTGTTGCAGGTTCTCCAGCAGTTGCAGCACCCGCCGCCAGCCAAGGCGTTCTCCCCATGCCAGCGGGCCATGCGGATAGTTGACGCCAAGGCGCATCGCGGTATCGACATCCTGCGGGCTGGCGACGCCTTTTTGCACCGCATCCAGCGCTTCGTTAATCAGCATCGCCACCGTGCGCCACACCAGCAGGCCGGGATAATCGGCAATACGCAGCACTTTCTTGCCCTGCTGCTGGAAGTAATGCACGGCCTTATCAGTGGCCGCAGGCGCGTTGGTTGCCGCTGCGGCCAGCACCACCGTATCGCTGGCGCACAGGTCATACACCACCACCGGGCGGTGATGCTTAATACTCAGCGCCAGGGCGGTCTCGCCTTCGGTCTCCAGCAGCAAGACATCGTCTAATTCAGTGACATTGTCACTTCTGACGGTAACGGATTCAGCACCCATCATTACCGGCGGTAGCACCGCGTCCGGCAGTGTCTCAACGGGCCAGCGATAGACGCCGTGGCCGCTCTTTTTACCTAGCCGCCCGGCCAGCGCCAGCTCTTGCTGGAGGAGCGATGGCAGGTAGCGGCGGTCCTGCCAGAAGGCGTTAAACACCGAACAGGTCACGGCGAAGTTGACGTCCTGGCCAATCAGGTCCGTCAACGCCAGCGGTCCCATCGGAAAACCGCCGCCGTCACGCAAAGCGGCATCGATAACCTCCGGGGCGGCGACCTGCTCTTCCAGCGCCCGCCAGGCCTCAGCGTAGAACGGACGCGCTACGCGGTTAACGATAAAACCGGGCGTTGAGCGGCAGCGCACCGGCTGTTTCCCCCAGCCGCTTACGCACTGGCACAGCTGCTCCACCACTTCTGTGGAGGTCGCAAGACCACTCACCACCTCGACCAGCTTCATCACCGGCGCCGGATTAAAAAAGTGCAGTCCGGCCACCCGCTCCGGGTTTTTGACCCCGGCGGCGATAGCGGTAATCGAAATAGACGAGGTATTACTGGTCAACAGCGTTGACGGCGCGCAGATCTCCGCCAGCTGCGTGAACAGCGCCGTTTTGACCTCCAACCGTTCAGAGGCCGCTTCGATCACTAAATCCGCATCGGCAAGCGCGGCTAAATCGTGGGCCGGATGCAGGCGCGCCAGCAGCGCATCGGCCTGCTCTGACGCCAGTTTGCCCCGCGCAACGCGTGACGCCAGACGCCCGGCGATACCCTCTATCGCCAGGTCTACAGCCTTAGGGTTAATATCAAAAATACGCACCGGATGCCCGGCGGCGGCAGCCACTTCGGCGATGCCGGCTCCCATGGTGCCGCTGCCGATCACCGCCACGGTGGCTAAGGATGTCGTCATCATCTATTTCCCGCTGAACTGTGGTGGCCGTTTGGCCAGAAACGCGCTGACCCCTTCGCGGTAATCATCGCTGCGCCCGGCCAGACGCTGATAATCGCGCTCCAGGTCCAGCTGCGCGTCGAGACTGTTGGTTTCAGAGGCCAGCAGCGCCTTTTTAATCAGCCCAAGACCAAACGTCGGTTGCGCCGCCAGATGGCGCGCCAGTTGCAGACTGGTATCCGCCAGTTCTGAATCGTCCACCAGTTGCCAGATAATCCCCCACTGCGCGGCCTGTTCCGCGCTGAGGCTGTCGCCCAGCAGCGCCAGCCCCATCGCGCGCGCACGGCCGGCCACCCGCGGCAGGAACCAGCTGCCGCCGCAGTCCGGCACCAGGCCGAGCTTGCTGAACGCCATCACAAATTTGGCCGAACGCGCGGCCAGCACGATATCGCAGCCCAGCGCCAGGGTAGCGCCCGCGCCGGCGGCCACGCCGTTAACCGCGCAGATGACCGGTTTCGGCAGCGCCGCCAGACGGCGTACCAGTGGGTTGTAAAAGCGTTCTACCGACATGCCGAGATCCGGTGGCGGGCCGCTGGGGTCGACATTGCGGTCGTTCAAATCCTGGCCGGCGCAAAAACCGCGGCCGGCGCCGGTGATCAGCAGGCAGCGCACGCCATCATCGCGCTCGGCCTGCTTCAGACATTCCGCCAGCTGGTGATGCATCAGATCGTTAAAACTGTTGAGGCGGTCCGGGCGATTGAGGGTAATGGTCATGACGCCCTGTTCCACTGCGCTGAGAATGAAAGCTTCCACGATTAGCGTCCTTTAAATTCCGGGGTACGTTTTTGTAAGAAGGCGTCGATGCCTTCGCGGCGGTCCTCGGTGGCGCTCAGCAGGCTAAACAGCTGGCGCTCCTGTTGTAGACCGGCCTGCAGGCTGACTTCCTGCGACAGGCGCAGCGACTGTTTTGCCGCCCGTAGCGCCAGCGGCGAATGGCGGGCAATGGTGGTTGCCAGTTTCAGGGCATACTCATCGGTTAACGCCGCCGGATGGATATCACTGACCAGCCCGGCCTGCTGCGCCTGGCGGGCGTCAATACTCTCGCCGCTCAGCACCATCCGGCTGGCCAGCGCCTTGCCAACGCTGCGGATCAGCCGCTGGGTGCCGCCCGCGCCCGGCATTATGCCGAGGGTAATTTCCGGCAGGCCAAAGCGGGCGTTGTCCCCGGCGACAATCAGGTCGCACAGCAGGGCCAGCTCGCAGCCGGCGCCGAGGGCGTAGCCGTTGACCGAAGCGATGAGCGGTTTAGTAAAGGCATCAATTCGCCCCCATAACCGTGGGCGAATATCATCCAGGGTGGCAGGAAGATCTTTTTCCGCCATTTCATTGAGGTCAGCCCCGGCGGCGAAAAAACGCGCGTTACCGCGAATAACGCAGACGCCGACGCTGTCATCAACTGCCGCCGCCTCCAGCGCCTCGGCAATCTGGGTTAATAAGGCATTGTTCAGCGCGTTGCGGGCCTGCGGGCGGTTTAGCGTTAGCTGTAGCACCCGGCCATGACGGTGGATCAGAAGGTCGCTCATGCTATCCCCCGCGCGTCAAAGTCGACCACCACATCGCCGCTGGTCGGCAGCGACTGGCAGCTCAGCACGTAGCCCGCCGCCAGCTCATCTGCTTCCAGGCTGTAATTGGCGGCCATCGCCACTTCACCGCGCAGCACTTTGCATTTACAGGTGGCGCATACCCCGCCCTTACAGGCGAACGGCAGATCGGCGCCCTGACGCAATGCGGCATCCAGGATGCTGTCGTCTTCGGCACTGAGGGCGATAAGCCGATCGCGCCCGTCCTGGCGGATGGTCACCGTGCGCCCTTCCGCCTGCACGCCGGCGGCGCGCTTCACATTGCCGCCTGGGGTATTAAAGCGTTCGAGATGAATCGATTTCTCCGCTACGCCAAGTTCACGTAACGCCGCTTCCGCCTCATCCATCATCGCCGCCGGGCCGCAGATAAAAGCCTCGTCGAAACGGCTGAAATCCAGCAGATGGTCAGCGAGCTGGCGCAGTTTGTCGCCGTCAATGCGCCCCTGTAGCAGATCGCTGTCCATCGACTCCTGGCTAAACAGGTGTATCACCTGCAGGCGCTGCGGATAGCGGTCTTTTAAATCGGCCAGCGCCTGGCGGAACATCATGCTATGGCTGCTGCGGTTGCCGTAGATCAGCGTGAAGCGGCTTTGCGGCTCGGTCGCCAGCGTCGCGCTCATGATCGCCATCATCGGCGTGATCCCGGAACCGGCGGCAATCGCCAGATATTCACCCTGCCGTTCAGCCTGCGGTTGATAACCGAAATGCCCCTGCGGCACCATCACTTCCAGCTCCATACCCTGCTGGATATCGTGCTGGGCGTAGCGCGAAAAGCGCCCGCCGTCGATAGCTTTGACCGCGACGCTAATTTCGCCGGGCGTGCGGCTGTGACAAATGGAGTAACAGCGGCGCAGTTCTTCGCCGCCCAGACGGGCTTTTAGCGTCAGATGCTGGCCCGGGCGAAAACAGTATTCCGCCTGCAGGGCTTGCGGGATCGCAAAAGTGATGGTCACCGCATCGCGGGTTTCCGGCTCGACTCTCGCCACCTTAAGCGAATAGAACGTCGTCATGGCAACCTCAAATACATTTAAAGTAATCAAAAGGTTCCCGGCAGCTGTCGCAGCGATAGAGCGCTTTGCAGGCCGTGGAACCGAATTCGCTAATCAGCGAGGTATGGGCGCTGCCGCAGCGCGGACAGCTCACCTCAGCGGGCATATCCGCATGGCAGGCGTGCCCCTGGGGCGGGCTGATGCCGTACTGGCGCAGGCGCTCGCGGGCATCCTGACTCATCCAGTCGGTGGTCCACGGCGGATCCAGCTGCAGGACGATATGTACCGGCTGAAAACCATGCTCGCTCATGACCGCGCGGATCTCCCCCAGCAGATGCTCCGTCGCCGGACAGCCCGAATAGGTCGGGGTAAAGCCAATCACCCAGCCGTCGCCATGGCGCGCGACGCTGCGTACCATACCGAGGTCGGTGATGGTGAGTACCGGCACTTCCGGATCCGGGATCGCGCTTAATAATCCCCAGATGGTGCGAACCTCTGCAGGAGCGATATCGGCAAGACGTTGCATAGTCACCTCACTTACCACTGCAGTCCGGGATGCGAACGCTGCAGATATTGCATCTCCGCCAGCAGCGGGCCGAGATGTTCACTGTGCAGCCCCTGTTTGCCGCCGCTGCGGAAGGCCGCTTCCTGCGGGATCTGTAAGCCGGAGTCGAGCAGCGCCGTGTGTACCGCGCTTTGCCATTCGGCCTGAAGCTCACGCGGATCAACCGCAATACCCTGCTCAACCAGGCTGAGCTCCACTTCATCGGCAAGGAACAGTTCGCCGGTGAAGCGCCACAGATTGTCGACCGCCTGCTGCATTTTGCGATTTGATAACTCGGTGCCGTTACCCAGACGCTCCAGCCAGCCGCGGCTGAAGCGCAGGTGGTAACGCACCTCTTTCAGCCCTTTGGCGGCAATGGCCGCCAGCTGCGCGTCGCGGCTGTCCACCAGCCGGCTGTACAGGGCGACGTGCCAGACATCGATAAAGAACTGGCGGGCGATGGTGTCGGCAAAATTGCCGTTTGGCTGCTCCACCAGCAGCAGGTTGCTGTACTGGCGCTCATCGCGACCAAAAGCCAGCGTATCTTCGTCGCCGCAGCCGTTAAGCTCGGCGGCATAGCTTAAAAAATTGCGCGCCTGGCCGAGCAGGTCGAGGCCGATGTTGGCCAGCGCAAGATCGATCTCGAGCTCGGGAGCATGGCCGCACCAGGCGCCTAAACGCTGGGCCAGAACCAGACCATTGTCGCCAAGCCGCAGGGCGTAGGTGGCTACGGGGTTAGGGATATTCATCGCCGCCTCACATATGTTCCATGCCATCCGGCACGGTATAGAAAGTCGGATGACGGTAGACTTTGCTTTCCGCCGGGTCGAAGAATTCGCCGCGCTCTTCCGGCTGCGAAGCAACGATTTCGCTGGCCTTCACCACCCAAATTGAGCAGCCTTCGCTGCGGCGGGTATAGGCATCGCGGGCATTCTCCAGCGCCATTTGATCATCGGCGGCGTGCAGACTGCCGACGTGACGATGGGATAACCCCTGTTTGCTGCGAACGAACACTTCATATAACGGCCAGTAAACTTTGCTCATGTTGTCTCTCCTCATGCCGCGCTGCGGGCCTGCTGTTTTTGCGCATGGGCCAGCGCGGCTTCGCGCACCCACTCGCCCTCTTCCCAGGCCTTACGCTTGGCGGCCAGCCGCTCGTGATTGCAAATGCCACGGCCGCTAATCACCTCGTTAAATTCCTGCCAGTCGATTTCGCCGAAGCGGTAGTGGCCGCTGGCTTCATCAAACTGCAAATCCGGGTCCGGGACGGTCATACCGAGGATCTCTACCTGCGGCACGGTGTTATCGACGAAGCGCTGACGTAGCTCGTCGTTGGAGTGCAGTTTGATTTTCCACGCCATGCTGCGGGCGCTGTTCGGCGAGTTGTCGTCGTTGGGGCCAAACATCATCAGCGCCGGCCACCAGAAGCGGTTAATGGCGTCCTGCAGCATCTGCCGCTGCGCGTCATTGCCCTGCGCCAGCGCCATGCAGGCTTCAAATCCCTGACGCTGGTGAAAGCTCTCTTCTTTGCAGATTTTGACCATCGCCCGGGCATAGGGGCCGTAGGAGGTCCGGCACAGCGCCACCTGGTTGACGATGGCCGCGCCATCGACCAGCCAGCCGATCACGCCGATATCCGCCCAGCTGAGGGTCGGGTAGTTAAAAATGGAGGAGTATTTCATCTGCCCGTCGAGCATCTTCTGATACAGGTCTTCCCGGGCGCAGCCAAGGGTTTCCGCGGCGCTATAGAGATACAGCCCGTGTCCAGCCTCATCCTGTACCTTAGCCAACAGGATCGCTTTGCGGCGCAGCGTCGGCGCGCGGGTGATCCAGTTGCCTTCCGGCAGCATGCCGACGATCTCCGAGTGCGCGTGCTGGCCTATCTGCCGAATCAAGGTCTTACGGTAGGCATCCGGCATCCAGTCCTGCGGTTCGATGGCCGTTTCCTGCGCGATGCGCTGGTCAAAGCGTTGTTCTTCTGTCACGTCATCACCTTTATGATTCCGATATTCACAACAAAAACATTTATGTGAATCACTTTGTTTATTGAAGGTTACATATTGGTTAAATAAAACCACAAATTTTGTTTGCTCTTTTTGTGATAATCTCCGCAAAACCTTTTGTAAACCACAATTAATACAGTAAGTTAAGCATAAGACGTAACGCCATCGCGATCACAATGTTAATAATTTATTAAATACGGGCTTGCATTTTATGATTCATAAAAGAACTATTTATAGATATCACACGTAACACATTTGGAGATTTGCGATGCAGCAGTTAGCCAGCTACTTATCCGGCGCCTGGCAGACCGGCCGGGGCCGCGCCCGTACTATCCATCACGCCATCACCGGCGCGGCGCTTTGGGAGGTGACCAGTGAAGGCCTGGATATGGCGCAGGCGCGCCGCTTCGCGATTGAGCGCGGTGGTAAAGCCCTGCAGGCGATGACCTTTATTGAACGCAGCGCGATGCTGAAAGCGGTGGCGAAACACCTGCTGGAGCAGAAAGACCAGTTCTACGCCATCTCCGCGCAAACCGGCGCCACTCGCGCCGACAGTTGGGTGGATATTGAAGGCGGTATCGGTACCCTTTTCACCTATGCCGGGCTCGGTAGTCGAGAATTACCGGACGATATCCTGTGGCCGGAAGACGAGCTCATCCCGCTCTCCAAACAGGGCGGTTTTGCCGCGCGTCATGTGCTGACATCAAAATCAGGCGTCGCCGTCCATATCAACGCCTTCAACTTCCCCTGCTGGGGAATGCTGGAAAAACTGGCGCCCACGTGGCTTGCCGGTATGCCGGCTATCATTAAACCGGCAACCGCTACCGCCCAGCTCACCCAGGCAATGGTGAAAGCGATTGTCGACAGCGGCCTGGTGCCGGAGGGCGCCATCAGCCTGATTTGCGGCGGCGCGGGCGATCTGCTCGACCACCTCGATAGCCAGGACGTGGTTACCTTTACCGGGTCAGCCGCCACCGGCCAGCAGCTACGGGCGCACCCTAACCTGGTAGCCAAATCCATTCCCTTTACCATGGAAGCAGATTCACTCAACTGCTGCGTGTTAGGCGAAGACGTCACTCCGGAGCAACCGGAATTCGCGCTGTTTATTCGGGAAGTGGTCCGCGAGATGACGGCGAAAGCCGGGCAAAAATGTACCGCTATCCGCAGAATCATTGTGCCACTGGCTCAGATTAATGCGGTTAGCGATGCACTGATCTCCCGCCTGCATAAAGTAACCGTCGGTGACCCTGCGCAGGAGGGCGTTAAGATGGGGGCCCTGGTTAATAGCGAACAGCGTCAGGACGTACAGGAGAGCGTCAATAAGCTGATAGCCGCTGGCTGCGAAGTACTGCTCGGTGGAGAGGCGGACCTCAGCGCGGCCGGCGCATTTTTCCCGCCGACCCTGTTGTACTGCTCACAGCCGGATGAAACGCCGGCGGTTCACGCCATTGAAGCTTTTGGTCCGGTGGCGACGCTGATGCCGTATCGCGACCGCCAGCATGCGCTGACGCTGGCGCGCGCCGGCGGCGGCAGTCTGGCGGGGACGCTGGTCACCGCCAGCGGCGAGCTGGCGCGTGAGTTTATCCTCGGCGCCGCCCGCGCCCATGGCCGTATTCAGATACTGAATGAAGCATCCTCCGCAGAATCAACCGGCCACGGTTCGCCGTTGCCGCAGCTGGTGCACGGCGGCCCCGGCCGCGCTGGCGGCGGAGAAGAGCTTGGCGGGCTGCGTTCGGTGAAACACTATATGCAGCGTACCGCGGTCCAGGGCAGCCCAACGATGCTGGCGACCATCGGTCAACAGTGGGTGCGCGGCGCCCAGGTGAACGAAGACCGTATTCACCCGTTCCGCAAATATTTCGAAGAGATTCAGCCTGGCGACAGCTTATTAACCCCGCGCCGAACCCTGACCGAAGCGGATATCGTTAACTTCGCCTGCCTGAGCGGCGATCATTTCTACGCGCATATGGACAAAATCGCCGCCGCCGAGTCGATTTTTGGCGAGCGGGTGGTCCACGGCTATTTCCTGATCTCCGCCGCGGCCGGGCTGTTCGTCGATGCCGGCGTCGGGCCGGTTATCGCCAACTATGGGATGGAAAACCTGCGCTTTATTGAGCCGGTCAAACCGGGCGACACCATTCAGGTTCGCCTCACCTGTAAGCGGAAAACGGTCAAACGTCAGCGCAGCGCCGATGAGAAAGCCACCGGCGTGGTGGAATGGGCGGTGGAGATTTTCAACCAGCACCAGCAGGCGGTGGCGCTGTATTCCATTCTGACCCTGGTGGCGCGTCAACAGGGAGATTTCCCGGCGTGATAGCGAAAAATAGACCGCTGGCGCTCTGTTGGCCGACCCTTTAGCCATTGATACTGCAATCGGTTTGCAACGGTTTCGCCCCGGGAAGTCCTTTATGTTATCCGTGGCTTCAGCGCACATTGCGCTCCCGGTTAATCGTCTGCGTTATGCCTGGCATAGCGCAGGGAGCGCACAGGGGGCGGCCAGTCGCCGCCGCCCCCTGTACCCCCGGGCTCGGGCCAGCAAGAATGGTGAATAAATTAACGGCAGGCCGCACGGACCGTAGGCCGGGTAAGGCGTCAGCCGCCACCCGGCAAAAAAATCAGCGCACGTACTCAATGCCTCTGCGGAGGCATTTTTTACGCCCGTCTGGCAAAACTGACAAACAAGCTGGCAAAAGCAAACAAACGCCCCGGCGCCGCTGGCTGGTAGCTTAAGGATGACAAAGCCGACATTCGCAGCGGCAAGAGACAACACAACAATAAGATGAGGTCACAATGGCAAACGGCTTGAAATTTTCTCCTCGTAAAACCGCGCTGGCGCTGGCCGTGGCGGTGGTTTGCGCCTGGCAATCACCGGTCTTCGCTCACGGTAGCGAAGCCCACATGGTACCGCTGGATAAAACGCTGCAGGAATTCGGCGCCGATGTGCAGTGGGATGACTACGCGCAAATGTTCACCCTGATAAAAGACGGCGCTTACGTCAAAGTAAAGCCCGGCGCCAAAACGGCGATCGTCAACGGTAAATCCCTTGACCTACCGGTGCCTGTGGTAATGAAGGAAGGTAAAGCCTGGGTTTCCGATACCTTTATCAACGATGTGTTCCAGTCCGGTCTCGATCAGACCTTCCAGGTGGAAAAGCGCCCGCACCCGTTAAACTCGCTCTCGGCGGCGGAAATCAGTGAAGCAGTGACCATTGTCAAAGCCGCGCCGGAGTTTCAGCCGAATACCCGCTTTACTGAGATTTCCTTACACGAGCCGGACAAGGCGGCGGTATGGGCCTTTGCCCTGCAGGGAACGCCGGTCGATGCTCCCCGCATTGCCGATGTGGTGATGCTCGATGGCAAACACGTCATTGAAGCCGTGGTCGATCTGCAAAACAAAAAAATCCTCTCCTGGACGCCGATCAAAGGCGCCCACGGGATGGTGCTGCTCGATGATTTTGTCAGCGTGCAGAACATCATCAATGCCAGCAGCGAATTCGCTGAGGTGCTGAAAAAGCACGGTATTACCGATCCTGGCAAAGTGGTCACCACCCCGCTCACCGTTGGCTTTTTTGATGGCAAAGATGGCCTGCAGCAGGATGCGCGTCTGCTGAAGGTGGTCAGTTATCTGGATACCGGCGACGGCAACTACTGGGCGCACCCGATTGAAAACCTGGTGGCGGTGGTCGACCTTGAAGCGAAGAAAATCATCAAAATCGAAGAAGGTCCGGTGATCCCGGTCCCAATGGAGCCCCGTCCGTATGATGGTCGCGACCGCAACGCCCCGGCGGTGAAACCGCTGGAGATAACCGAACCGGAAGGCAAAAACTACACCATTACCGGCGATACCATTCACTGGCAGAACTGGGGTTTTCATCTGCGCCTGAACTCGCGCGTCGGGCCCATTCTCTCGACGGTGACTTACAACGATAACGGCACAAAACGCCAGGTGATGTATGAAGGTTCCCTCGGCGGGATGATCGTCCCCTACGGCGACCCGGACGTCGGCTGGTATTTCAAAGCCTATCTGGACTCCGGCGATTACGGCATGGGCACCCTAACATCGCCGATTGTTCGCGGTAAAGATGCGCCGTCAAATGCGGTACTGCTGGACGAAACTATCGCCGATTACACCGGCAAACCGACCACTATTCCAGGTGCGGTGGCCATATTCGAACGCTATGCCGGGCCGGAATATAAGCACCTGGAAATGGGCAAACCCAACGTCAGCACCGAACGCCGGGAGCTGGTGGTGCGCTGGATCAGCACCGTCGGCAACTACGACTATATCTTTGACTGGGTGTTCCACGACAACGGCACCATCGGTATCGATGCCGGCGCCACCGGGATTGAAGCGGTGAAAGGCGTGCTGGCGAAGACCATGCATGATCCCAGCGCCAAAGAGGATACCCGCTACGGAACGCTGATCGACCATAATATTGTCGGCACCACTCACCAGCACATCTATAACTTCCGCCTCGACCTCGATGTGGACGGCGAGAACAACACCCTGGTGGCGATGGACCCGGAAGTGAAGCCCAACACCGCCGGCGGCCCGCGCACCAGTACTATGCAGGTGAATCAGTACACGATTGACAGCGAGCAGAAAGCGGCGCAGAAATTCGACCCTGGCACCATTCGCCTGCTGAGCAACACCAGAAAAGAGAACCGCATGGGCAACCCGGTCTCATACCAGATTATCCCTTACGCCGGCGGCACGCACCCGGCGGCGACCGGCGCCAAATTCGCCCCGGACGAGTGGATATATCATCGCCTGAGCTTTATGGATAAACAGCTGTGGGTGACGCGCTACCACCCGACAGAGCGATATCCGGAAGGGGAATACCCGAACCGTTCCGCCCACGATACCGGCCTGGGCCAGTACGCGAAGGATGATGAGTCGCTGACTAACCACGATGACGTCGTGTGGATCACCACCGGCACCACCCACGTGGCGCGCGCCGAAGAGTGGCCGATCATGCCGACCGAGTGGGCGCACGCGCTGCTCAAGCCGTGGAACTTCTTTGACGAAACCCCTACTCTGGGCGAAAAGAAAAAGTAATCTTAACCGGCGGTGAAATCCAGCAGGATCTTACCGCCTCTTCCCGGCTGGCGGGCGGCGGCAATCGCCGCCCGCCAGTCGTTCAACGCTATGCGCTGGGCCGGCGGCTGGGAGGTCGTCGGCAGGCGCTGCCAGATTTCGTCGAACGCTGCCCGCCACGCCGCTACGCTGAGTGTCGGCAGCGCCTCCCGCAGATGAAACTTGCGCACCGTCGCGCTACCGCGCGTCTGGGTCAGCGGCCGCCCGGATAACAGCCCATAGGAGATCAGGGTCGACGACCCGGGCAGCACCGACAGCAGCGTATTCGCCAGTTCGCCGCCCACCGCGTCAAACACCAGATCGCTGTGCTGGCTGACCTTCTCCATCAGCGCCCGGTCGGTATCGAGGATCGGATAGATCCCGGCCTGTTCCAGGCGCGCCCGATGCTGCGGCGAGCGAATAATCCCGCTCACCGAGCGGGCGCCCATCGCCAGCGCCCACTGCCCCAGCAGACTGGCGCAGGAGGACGATGCCGCGGTCAGCACGAGGTGTTTTCCGGCAACCGGCCAGCGCTTGAGCATCAGCATCGCCGTCAGCGGATTGATATACCCGCGGGCGGCCAGCAGATCGTCAACCGCCGGCGGCACCGGCACCAGCCAGGTCTCATCCAGATCGATAAACCGCTGCCAGGTGCCGCCCCCGCGCAGGGGCAGCACCCGCTGGCCCGCGGCCAGCCGGCTGCCGTATGGCGCGGCGACCACCTCGCCAAGGCCTTCATAGCCGGCGACGGCCGGCAGTCGGGTGCGGTGGCGATAGGCGCCGGTCACGGGGATCAGATCCGAAGGATTCACCGGGGCAAAGCGCATCCTGACCCGCACCCGTCCGCCCGCCAGCGGCGCCAGCGGCAGGCGTTTCAGGGTCAGCACGGCGGCCGGCGGCCCGTAGCGGTCATAAACAATGGCGTCGTTGAACATCGACTGGCTCCAGACAACGAAAGTCGGGATCATAGCAGATCCCGCTTCCAGTGGCTCGCACCCGCGCCAGCCCGGGTCAGCCCGGGCCGTCGCTGGCCGCCGCCAGCAACGGCACGATGATATCGCTGAGCGGCGTCGGAATGCCGTGCTGACGCCCGCGACGCTGCACCACGCCGTTACGAATATCCCACTCCAGCGGTCGGCCATTGAGGCGATCGATCATAATCGAGGTGCTTAAGTCGGCAGGCGCCCGATGAAAGCCGGCGATAATCTCCTCCGGCACGTTGTCGCTCAGGGCGGCCCCTTCCGCCCGCGCCACCTGCAGGCATTCGCGCAGATAAGCCAGCCCGAGGGCAGTGATGTCCTCCCGGGCGAACATCCCGGCGCGTCGTCCGGTCAGCACCATCAGACCGGCAACCGCGTTCTGCAACAGTTTGCGCCAGGCAACGGTGGTAAAATCAGCCGCCAGGTCCACCGCGCAGCGGGTTCCCGCCAGCGCCTGCTGCACCCGCTCTGCCCCCGGCAGATCCGGCAGCGTCAGGCGCGGCGTGGCGCGCAACCAGACAGAGGCATCGGCATCGCGCTGCGCCGGGAACCAGACCACCGACGGCAGCACCGTCGCGCCGCCGGTCAAGGGGGCAAACTGCTGGCGCTGCTCAACGCCGTTTTGCAGCACGCACACCACGGTGTCAGGGGAACACAGGGCCGTCAGCCAGGGGGCGATGGCCTCCGTCTGGGTGGTTTTCACCGCGACAAAGACCAGGTCGAAGGGGGCGGCTATCGCCATCGGGTCGGTGTACACCGGGCCGGGCACCACGATCTCACCCTCGTCAGTGCGCAGCACCAGCGCCGAATGGGCGGTACGCCCGCAGACCATCGGCGCCCTCCCCCTCTCAAACAGGGCGGCGGCAATCGTGGTGCCGATGGCGCCGGGACCAATTAGCGCAACCTTAGGAAATGCTGTCATGCCGAAGACCTCCTGATGATTCACCGCCCAGATTAGGCAAAGATTGCCCTCCACAGTAGCGAGAAAGACCGGAGGTCGGCAAGGGGCGCGTCGGGAAAAGCCTTTCGCCTTCCCCGACGGAGGGCTAGTAGCGCACGCAGACGGATTTGGTTTCGCACCAGCCGTCGAGCCAGTCAGGGCCGAAATCGCGGCCGGTACCAGACTGCTTCATGCCGCCGAAAGGCAGGTTGGCGTCAATCAGGGTATGGCTGTTGACCCATACCGTTCCCGCCTGCAGACGGTCGGTGTAGTTCAGGGCCTGGGTCAGATCGCGGGTCCAGACGCTGGCGGTCAGACCAAAATCGCTGTCGTTGGCCAGGCGCAGCGCCTCCTCGCCATCGGCCACTCGCACCAGGTTCACCACCGGGCCAAAAACCTCCTCACGGCTGAGACGCAGTCCGGCGTCGGGGTTTACCACCAGCGTTGGCGGAATATAGTACCCTCCCGCGTCTGGTCCGGCGCTGCCGCTGATAAGCTCTGCCTTCTGCTGGCGAGCCTCTTCGAGGTAGGCCGCCACCTTGTCGCAGTGGGCCCGGGAGACCACCGGGTTGATCTGCGCCGTCTCCTGCATCCCCGGCCCCACCTGCAGCGATTTCACCGCCTGCTCGAAGCCGCTGACCAGGGTGTCAAACAGCGGCGCTTCGATGTAGATCCGCGAGCTGGCGGCGCAGACCTGCCCCTGATTGAGGAAGCTTCCGGTCATCAGCCCCTCAATAACCCACTGGGGGTCGGCGTCTTTGAGCACAATCGCCGGATTCTTGCCACCCAGCTCCAGCGTCACGCGGGTCAGGCGGTCGGCAGCCACGCGGGCAATCTGTTTCCCGGTCGCCGTCGAGCCGGTAAAGCTGACCTTCGCCACCTGCGGATGGGCGGTCAGCGCCGCGCCGCAGCCGGCGCCGCTGCCGGTGACCACGTTGAACACCCCGTCAGGAATGCCCGCCTGGGTCGCCAGCTCCGCCACCCGCAGCAGGGTCAGCGGGGTGGTTTCCGAGGGCTTGATGACGATCGAGCAGCCCGCCGCCAGGGCCGGCATGACCTTCCACATGCCGATCATCAGCGGGAAATTCCACGGAACGATGCCCGCCACCACCCCGACCGGCTCTTTTTTGGTCCACGCCTGGTAACGCGCCCCTTGCGGGAACGGGATCGAAACGTCCAGCGTCCGGCCGCTGATCTTGGTGGTCAGCCCCGCGGTGTAGCGCATCCAGTTCAGGGTGCAGCCGACCTCAAAGGCGCGGGAGATGGCAATGGATTTCCCCTGCTCGAGGGTTTCCAGTTGCGCCAGCTCTTCGCCGTGCTGCTCCACCAGATCGGCAAAACGCAGCAGGATGCGTTCACGGTCAGCCGGGGTGCGCCCGGCCCAGCGGCGATCGACAAAAGCGCGCCAGGCGGACATCACTGCCCGGTCGACATCCGCCGGGCTGGCGTCGGCGGTGGTGGCAATCGCCTGCCCGGTGGCCGGATCCCAGACGGTTAACCGGTTTTCGCTCTGCGCGGCGCAGGGGGCGCCGTCGATATACAGGCCATGCTGACGGTCTAAAAACTGCTGGACGCTGGCAAGCAGCGCTATCTGTGAGGTGGACATACCCTTTCCTTATTCTTCGCGGATAGTGCTTTCAGTCTATGTCTGGTTGGCGGTTGGCGCTTTTTTCTCTGTGACATTCGTTTGCGCCGCTGTGACAGTCGCCGCAATTCCGTCGTCTGCCCTCGCAGAAATGTGCCGCGGGTAATAGTTCTTTCATATACCCGCCATCGCGCCCTTGCCTGAGGCGACACAAATGCAACAATGCGGAAACATTGTTATTACAGGAGAAGGGCGAATGATGACCACGGCAGAGGGGGGGCTGGCGTATCAGCGCTGGCTGGCGACGATCAATCAGGTCTGCGGCCATTTCGCCGCCCGGCCGCTGAAGGAGAGTTTCCACGGCGAGATTGACGCCCGCTACGCCGGCAGCCTCAAGGTCAGTACCGTCACCGCCGCCGGCGTCAATCTCTACCGCACACTCAATGAGATAAAACGCGATAACGACGCCTGGTTCTATACCGTGTTTCAGCTCGCCGGCGAAGCCATCATCGAACAGGACGATCGCCAGGTGACGCTGGCGGCAGGCGATATCACGTTAATCGACGCCGCCCGCCCATGCTCCATCGTCTGGCAGCAGACCTCGCGTCAGGCCTCGCTGCTGCTGCCGCGCCAGCGGGTGGCGCCCACAGGGGACATCACTACCGCCTGCCGGCTGGACAAATCTCTGCCAATGGTCCAGCTCAGCCAGCGACTGCTGCTGGAAAGCATGGGCGGCACGACGCTCTCCGCCAGCGAGAGCGAAGCCGCGCTGGAGGCGATCGCCTGCCTGTTGCGCCCGGTGCTGCATCAGCGCGATCCTGCCCCTTCCCGGCGGGAAAAGCAGTTTCAGAAGATTATTGCGTTAATCGATGCGTCCATTCAGTCGGAGCATCTGCGCCCGGAGTGGCTGGCCAGCGAGACGGGCATGTCGGTACGCAGCCTGTACCGGCTGTTTGCCGACCAGGGGCTGGTGGTGGCGCAGTATATTAAGAACCGGCGGTTGGATCTGTGTGCCCAGGCGTTACAGAACGTCCATGACGATGAAAAGCTGGCGGGGATCGGCTACCGCTGGGGCTTCAGCGACCACAGCCATTTCTCCACCGCCTTTAAGCAGCGCTTTGGCGTCACCCCGGGGGAATACCGCAAGCGCTGTCGCTAATTATTTGCGCAGCCACTGGCCGTTCAATCCCTGGACGTACTCCCCGGGCTGCGCGCGGGCCACCAGCTTCTGCCCGGCCATTTTCGCCACTTCATCCACCGGCAGATTGTTGTCATCCGCCAGCTGCTGGTAGCTTTCGCTGCGCGCGGCGTTAATCTGCTTTACCAGCGCCAGCGTCTCTTTATCCTGACGCAGCGGCGCGAGATAGCCGTTCAGCGTCTCCCCCACTCGTCCCTGCTGGCGCGCTTCGCTCAGGGTCAACGCCAGCGCGGGCGCGCTAAGTAAAGCCAGTGTCAGCGCCGCGGTTAACAGTCGTTTTCTCATCGTCGCCTCAGAACAAATCGCTGCGGGATTTGAGCAGGTTTTCCACATCCTTATCGACCTTGATATGGATCTCATGCTCAATTTTGACACTCATATTGATGGTGATGGGCTCTTTCGACGCCGCGATTTCGATGCGCGGCGTACAGCCGGCGAGCAGCATCGACGCCACCATGGCCAGTAACAGCTTCTTCATTTAGGTTCCTTACATGTCTTACCGTCCGTACAGCGCCGTACGGGCAGCGTAGCATTCTGCTCGAGCCACGCCTGTAAATTGTCGCCGAAGCGCAAACTGCGCCACAGGTCGAAAATATTCTCTTCATGAGCGTAGTTTAAATGCACGGTACTGCTTTTCCCTTCCACCCGGCTGGTGCCGTTAATGCTGGCCTTAAGCGTCAACACGCCCAGATTATCGAGGTTAATCTGCGTCCACGAGCGGGAGATTTCCATATAGCGCAGCCAGTTAATCGCCGCCCCGGCGGAGACGTTATCCGCCACCAGCGCATCGGCGGTGTCTTTATCCAGCCGCAGGGTCATCGGTCCGTCATTGCGCAGCCAGCCGTCGTGGATGATCCATTGATTATTCTCCAGCCACAGCGGCAGCGCGCCGCTCACCGCGCCGGACATGGCGAACTGTTTCACCTTGACGGCGCTGGTCAGTTCGCTGCTGGAGATATGCTGCAGGCGGATCAACGCCGGGTCGCGCTGCGGCATACGCAGCTGCAGCAGCGTCAGTTTCCCGCCTAACAGATCGACGCTGACGTCGCTGAGCTGCAGCGGATTGGCCTCGCTCCACGGCCAGGTGCCCTGCAGGTCCGCCGTCAGATTACGCGCGGTGACCTGGTTGACGATTTCGCCAATGCGCAGGGAGACCGGGCGGCGGATGCCCAGCTGCCAGTGACCGTCGCTGAAGCGGAACGGCAGGACGAAATCGACGCCGTTGATCTGGTTATCCGGCATCCAGGCGCTGCCGCCCTTCAGGACGCCATGGCCGCCCGCCTCAAATCCCTGCCCGGCTGCCGCCGAGAAGGCCACCTGCGCGTAGAGACTGCCTTCACGCAGGTTCATCTTCCAGTCCGGCGGCACCAGCGGCTGGAACACCGTTAGCGACTGTTTTGGCCACCACGCCTGGCCGCGCAGCCGTTCGCCATCCCAGCGCCCGGACAGACGCACCGGACCGATAGCCTCGGCATGCAGGGCGCCGGTGAACTGGAACCACGTCGGGTCCCGACCGTCGAGGGCGAATTTCAGCGTTGAGGCCGGGAGATAGCTGCCGCCGGAGAAGGTGGTTTTGGCGGCGTCCAGCGACAGCGCGCCGGTTAACCGCGGATGCTCAGCATCGCGCAGCCAGCGGATCGGCTGCTCGAGGGTCAGACGCGGGGTGCTGACCCGCATTGTGCCGTACTCAAGCTTATCGAAGCCGGTGGAGAGGCTGCTCAGGGTAATAGCATTGTCGCGCCACTCCCCGCTGCCCTTCACATCCCAGCGCGCCTGCATCGGGGTAAAATGTCCCTCGCCCCAGTAGCGCCACTGCCAGCGGCCGCTGTCGGGCAGAAAATCGCTCGCCTGACCGTCCAGATGCAGCGTAAAGTCGCCCATCTGCTGCTCATGGGCGCGAAGGATCGCCTGCAGGCGGCCATCGACGCCCTGCTGGGTGACCTTTACCCCGGCCAGCGGCCAGCGGATTTCGTCAATATTCAGCGCGTCGATCACCCGCCCGCGCGAGCGCAGCAACGCACCGGGGTGAAAAGCCAGCTGCGGGCTGATCAGCGGCCCGCTGAGCTGAGCCGGCAGCGCCGCGTATAGTATCATCTCCCCCAGCTTGGCCTCGCCGGTGAGCCGCAGCGGCAGATCGCTGTTATCCATGCTCAGCTTGCCCGGACCAATATTCAGTACCGCATTGCCCTTCCCGGCATGCCCCTCGGTGAGAACATTCAGGCGACCGCTGACGATCATCTGTTCGGTGCCCTGCTGCCAGTTACCCACCGACAGCGCCACCCGCCCGCGCAGCGGATACGCCTCGTAACGAGTGCGCCAGCGGCCGTCGCTGATGGTGATCCGCTCCGGGGTGATCTCCCACGGCAGGTCCAGAATAGGCTCTACCTCACCCCGCGGGGTGACCAGCAGTTGGCCGCGATTGTGCTGCCACTCGAGCTCAGCATCGATCCATTCCGCAGTCTGCGGGAATTCGAAGGTGCCCTGCATCTGACCGTCGACCGGCAGACCATCCGGCACCAGCGGCAGATGGAAGGTCCCCACCAGCTTCACCGGCGGCTGATCGTCAGTCAGCCGGGCGCTGAACTGGCTGACGGTGAGCGCCTGGCCGCGCAGGCGCGCCTGCAGACTCAGTTCCTTCCCGGCAAAGCCGATATCCTGCTGCGCAGGCGTTAATGACATTACCAGCCGCCCCTGCCATTTCTCCCACGGCGACAGCCGCAGATTGTCAATGGTTAACCAGCTATAGGGCAACATCGATTGCCATTCGGCAAGCGTGCGCGGTGAACCGGGAGAGGGATCGCTGGCCGGCAGTTTGCTCAGGCAGGCGCTGTTGATCTCCAGCTGGCCAATATGCAGCCGCCAGCGGCTGGGACGCGAGAGACGGGCATCGGTCACCCGGGCGATTTCACAGTCGCCCACCAGATAACGCAGATCGGGGATCAGCAGGGCCGACCGCGTCAGGCGCGGGCTCTCCTGCAAAGAGATACGCGTGCCCACGGGCAGCCAGATGCCCGCCAGCGTCGGCACCCAGTGGGTTAGCGTCAACAGCAGGGTTAGCGGCAATAACACCAGAACTAACACCAGCGCGATGGCGGCTTTATATTTACCCTTCATGGGCAGTTAATATCCTGATTCAACATAAGTAAAAGCCGAAAGGCGTCCATTGTGACACGTTCGACCAGTGAGTGAAAGTTTACGGCCTGTTAAAGCATAGTTGCCAGCCGGACTCGCGGCGCGACGTTCGGCCATTATCATTTAACTGTTGTTTAAGTCGCCCCTGCCACACTCCAGCCAGACGGGAATAGCTTGCGGGAGAGGCGGTGTCGTTAATTATCTCGCTCATAGAGAGCGCACAGGACCACTATCCATGGGTATTGCTGATTGTTTTTCTGCTTACCTTCACTAAATCCTGCGCATTGGTCTCGCTGGCAATCCCCGGCACCTCCGGCCTGCTGCTGCTGGGGACATTCGCTTCCGCCAGCCTCGGACATTTCCTGTTAATGTGGTCCAGCGCCAGCCTCGGCGCCATCGGCGGATTCTGGCTATCGTGGCGGCTGGGCATTCGCTACCGTCATCGCCTCACCCATCTACGCTGGCTGACCGCCGAGCGTCTGGCCCGCAGCCGCCTCTTCTTTCAGCGCTATGGCCCGTGGGCTATCTTTTTCAGCCGCTTTCTCTCTCCCCTGAGGGCTACGCTGCCCTTCGTTAGCGGCGCCAGCAGTCTGCCGCTGTGGTCGTTTCAGCTGGCTAACGTCAGCTCCGGTCTGCTGTGGCCGCTTCTGTTGCTCGCCCCCGGCGCTTTCAGCCTCAGTTTGTGGTGAAAAAACTTTGTCTTTCAAAGAGATTCCGCAAGTCCGCGATATGCTCTAGAATTAGGATTAGCACCCTCTCATTAAACTATTTTTTAATAATTGTACGATTATTTTAAATATGCTACCGTGACGGTATAATCACTGGAGAAAAGTCTTATGAAAATCGCGGTTTATAGTACGAAGCAGTACGATAAAAAGTACCTGCAGCACGTTAATGATGCATACGGCTTTGAACTGGAATTCTTCGATTTCCTGCTGACAGCGAAGACTGCCAAAACCGCCAACGGTTGCGAAGCGGTATGTATCTTCGTCAATGACGACGGCAGCCGCCCGGTGCTGGAAGAGCTGAAGGCCCACGGGGTGAAATATATCGCCCTGCGCTGCGCCGGGTTTAACAACGTCGACCTTGAGGCGGCAAAGGAGCTTGGCCTGCGCGTCGTGCGCGTTCCAGCTTACTCTCCGGAAGCGGTCGCTGAGCATGCGATCGGTATGATGATGTCGCTCAACCGCCGCATCCACCGCGCTTACCAGCGTACCCGCGATGCCAATTTCTCCCTCGAAGGCCTCACCGGCTTCACCATGTACGGCAAAACCGCCGGGGTGATCGGCACCGGGAAAATTGGCGTAGCGATGTTGCGGATCCTCAAAGGCTTCGGCATGCGCCTGCTGGCGTTCGACCCGTACCCAAGCGCCGCCGCGCTGGAGCTGGGGGTGGAATATGTTGACCTCGCCACGCTGTACAAGGAATCGGACGTGATCTCCCTGCACTGTCCGCTGACCGACGAAAACTACCACCTGCTCAATCGCGAAGCCTTCGATCAGATGAAAGACGGGGTGATGGTGATCAACACCAGCCGCGGCGCCCTGATCGACTCTCAGGCGGCCATCGACGCCCTGAAGCACCAGAAAATTGGCGCGCTGGGGCTGGACGTTTATGAGAACGAACGCGATCTGTTCTTTGAAGACAAATCCAACGACGTGATCCAGGACGATGTCTTCCGCCGCCTCTCCGCCTGCCATAACGTGCTGTTTACCGGCCACCAGGCGTTCCTCACCGCCGAGGCGCTGATCAGCATTTCGGAGACCACTCTGGGTAACCTGCAGCAGGTCGCCAACGGCGAAACCTGTCCGAACGCCATCGTCTGACGCCTTTCCCTTTTGTGCTCCTCTCCCGGGGGGAGCACATTCAGATAATCCCCACAGATCCCTGCTGCGATACCGTTACACTGGCTTGGTTTTATTAGTTATATGAATGTTTTGGAGTGAAAATGAACAAATTTGCGGCGCTTCTGGCGGCAGGTATGCTGCTGTCCGGCTGTGTCTATAACAGTAAGGTGTCCACCGGTGCGGAACAGCTGCAGCATCATCGTTTCGTGCTGACCAGCGTCAACGGCCAGGCGGTCAACGCCAGCGACCGGCCGCTGGAGCTAAGCTTCGGTGAGAAGATGGCTATTACGGGCAAGATGTATGTATCCGGCAATATGTGCAACGGCTTTAGCGGGGAAGGTAAAGTGTCGGACGGCGAGCTGAAGGTCAAATCGCTGGCGATGACCCGGATGCTGTGCCACGACGCCCAGCTCAATACCCTGGATGCGACGATCGGCAAGATGCTGCGCGAGGGTGCGCAGGTCGATCTGACGGAAAACCAGTTGACGCTGGCGACCGCCGACCAGACGCTGGTCTATAAGCTCGCCGACCTGATGCACTAGCCGGCGTTGATGTGCCGCTGACGCTGCCCCGCGACGGGGCCGCTGTTAGTAGCCGCAGCTGCCGCCCGCCAGCGCCTGCTCGCTGCAGCGTTTGCCGTTCGGCAGCGCGCACATGCCAATTGCCGAACCATCGAGCTGACGAGCCACCGATAACGAGCCGCCTATCATGGCGCAGTTGGCCTGACCGGCGTCGCTCATCGCCGCCCGCATTCCCGGCGTGACGTGCGCCGCCGTGGCCTGCTGAACGGGTTCACTACTGCACGCGGACAGCAACAGCGCCGCACATCCTACTAACATCGCAGCTCGCATTCTCTCTCCCCTCGGAAACGTCTTAAAAAAGCAAACCCCAGAATAATAGGCAGCGTGGCGGGCGGCGTCGAGAGGGGAAGTACGTATTTATGCGCCTCATTAACATTTTCTAGCAAATTTTCGCCGAAAGCTTGATCTGCCTCGGCCATGTCGCCCGACGCAGGTGGTTCCTCTCCCGGCAGGCAGCCATTTTCTCCGCGAACCATGCAAAATATTGATCTGGTCACGGGTACCCGGCGCATTGAGGACACAAATGCAAAAATGGCGGGGTCAGCGGTTTGCTAAACTACCCCTTATATAATTACAGGGCGCGTCGCGGTTTCACGCGTCCATTCTTTTGCGCAATGTAAGGGTGTCTTCATATGATTACGATTGATGGTAATGGCGCGGTCGCTTCCGTCGCGTTTCGCACCAGTGAAGTTATCGCCATCTACCCGATCACGCCCAGTTCAACGATGGCGGAACAGGCTGACGCCTGGGCCGGCAATGGGCTGAAAAACGTCTGGGGCGATGTTCCCCGCGTGGTCGAAATGCAGTCGGAGGCGGGAGCCATTGGCGCCGTACATGGCGCGCTGCAGACCGGCGCCCTCTCCACCTCCTTTACCTCATCGCAGGGCCTGCTGCTGATGATCCCCACCCTGTACAAACTGGCCGGCCAGCTGATGCCGTTTGTGCTGCACGTCGCCGCCCGCACTGTCGCTACCCATGCGTTGTCGATCTTCGGCGACCATTCCGATGTCATGGCCGTCCGCCAGACCGGGTGCGCCATGCTGTGCGCCAGCAGCGTCCAGGAAGCGCAGGATTTCGCGCTGATCTCGCATATCGCCACCCTGCAAAGCCGGGTGCCGTTTATTCATTTCTTTGATGGTTTCCGTACTTCGCACGAAATCAACAAAATCGCCCCGCTGGCGGATGACACTATTCGCGCCCTGCTGCCGCAGGATAAGATCGCTGAGCATCGCCAGCGCGCGCTCAACCCGGAACACCCGGTGATCCGCGGAACCTCGGCCAACCCCGACACTTACTTCCAGTCCCGGGAAGCTACCAATCCGTGGTACGACGCGGTGTATGACCATGTCGAGAAAGCGATGGACGACTTCGCTGCCGCCACCGGCCGTCAGTACAAACCGTTTGAGTTTTACGGCCACCCGCAGGCAGAGCGCGTGATCGTCATTATGGGCTCGGCCATCGGCACCTGCGAAGAGGTGGTCGATGAGTTGCTGAGTCGCGGCGAGAAAGTCGGCGTGCTAAAAGTCCGCCTCTATCGCCCGTTCTCCGCCGCCCACCTGCTGGCGGCGCTGCCGGAGAGCGCCCGCGCGGTTGCCGTACTGGATCGCACCAAAGAACCCGGCGCGCTTGCCGAACCGCTTTACCTCGACGTGATGACCGCCCTGGCGGAAGCCTTTAACCGCGGCGAGCGCGAGACGCTACCGCGCACTATCGGCGGCCGCTACGGTCTCTCCTCCAAGGAGTTTGGTCCGGAATGCGTGCTGGCGATATTCAGTGAACTGCAGGCCGCCCAGCCGAAGCCGCGCTTTACCGTCGGGATCTATGATGACGTGACCAACCTGTCGCTGCCGCTGGGCGAAAATACCCTGCCGGCAGAGGCCAAGCTCGAGGCCCTGTTCTACGGCCTCGGCAGCGACGGCAGCGTGTCAGCCACCAAAAACAACATCAAAATCATCGGCAACTCGACCCCATGGTTCTCCCAGGGCTATTTTGTCTATGACTCGAAGAAAGCGGGCGGCCTCACCGTCTCGCATCTGCGGGTCAGCGAAAAACCGATTCGTTCATCGTATCTGATTTCGCAGGCTGATTTCGTCGGCTGCCACCAGCTGCAGTTTATCGATAAATACCAGATGGCCGAGCGGCTGAAGCCCGGCGGCATTTTCCTGCTCAACACGCCGTACAGCGCCGATGAGGTCTGGTCCCGCCTGCCCCAGGAAGTCCAGGCCACCCTGAATCAGAAAAAAGCGCGTTTTTACGTGGTCAACGCGGCAAAGATCGCCCGCGAATGCAGCCTCGGGGCGCGCATTAATACCGTGATGCAGATGGCCTTTTTCCATTTAACCCAGATCCTGCCGGGTGATAGCGCGCTGGCGGAACTGCAGGCAGCCATCGCCAAAAGCTACAGCAGTAAAGGTCAGGAGCTGGTGGAGCGCAACTGGCAGGCGCTGGCCCTGGCCCGTGAATCACTGGCGGAAGTACCGCTCCAGCCGGTGAACGCCAGCAGTCCGAACCGCCCGCCGGTGGTCTCCGACGCCGCGCCGGATTTCGTCAAAACGGTCACCGCCGCGATGCTGGCCGGGCTCGGCGATGCGCTGCCGGTCTCTGCCCTGCCGCCGGACGGCACCTGGCCCATGGGCACCACCCGCTGGGAGAAACGCAACATCGCCGAAGAGATCCCCATCTGGAAGGAAGCGCTGTGTACTCAGTGCAACCACTGCGTCGCCGCCTGCCCGCACTCGGCGATCCGCGCCAAAGTGGTCGCCCCGGAAGAGATGGAGAACGCCCCTGCCAGCCTGCATTCGCTGGATGTGAAATCCCGCGATATGCGCGGGCAGAAATACGTTCTGCAGGTCGCCCCGGAAGACTGCACCGGCTGCAACCTGTGCGTCGAAGTGTGTCCGGCGAAAGACCGCCAGAACCCGGAGATCAAGGCCATCAATATGATGTACCGCCTGGAGCATGTGGAAGAGGAGAAGGTCAATTACGAGTACTTCCTCAACCTGCCGGAAATCGACCGCAGCAAACTGGAGCGCATTGATATTCGCACCTCACAGCTGATCAGCCCGCTGTTTGAATACTCCGGCGCCTGCTCGGGCTGTGGCGAAACGCCGTATATCAAACTGCTGACCCAGCTCTACGGCGACCGAATGCTGATTGCCAATGCCACCGGCTGCTCCTCCATTTACGGCGGCAACCTGCCCTCGACACCGTACACTACCGACGCCAACGGCCGCGGCCCGGCGTGGGCCAACTCGCTGTTTGAGGATAACGCCGAATTCGGGCTCGGCTTCCGCTTGACCGTCGACCAGCATCGCCAGCGCGTGATGCGCCTGCTGAGCGAATTCGCCGACAAGCTGCCGGCAGAGCTGAACGCGGCGCTGCACGCCGAGGCGACGCCGGAAGTTCGCCGCGAACAGGTGGCGGCCCTGCGTCAGGCGCTGGCCGGCGTGGCGGGAGCTGAAGAGCTGCTGACCGATGCCGACGCACTGGTGGAGAAATCCGTCTGGCTGATCGGCGGCGACGGCTGGGCTTACGATATCGGCTTCGGCGGCCTGGACCATGTACTGAGCCTGACGGAAAACGTCAATATTCTGGTGCTGGACACCCAGTGTTACTCCAACACCGGCGGGCAGGCGTCAAAAGCCACCCCGCTGGGAGCAGTGACTAAGTTTGGCGAGCATGGCAAACGCAAGGCGCGTAAAGATCTGGGCGTCAGCATGATGATGTACGGTCATGTTTATGTGGCGCAAATTTCGCTGGGCGCGCAGCTGAACCAGACGGTGAAAGCGATTCAGGAAGCGGAAGCCTATCCGGGGCCATCGCTGATCATCGCCTATAGCCCTTGCGAAGAGCATGGCTACGATCTGGCGCTCAGCCACGACCAGATGCGTCAGCTGACCGCCACCGGCTTCTGGCCGCTCTACCGCTTCGACCCGCGTCGGGCAGACGAAGGCAAGATCCCGCTGGCGCTAGATTCCCGTCCGCCATCAGACGCGCTGGCCGAGACGCTGCTTAATGAGCAACGTTTCCGCCGCCTGAACGCCCAGCAGCCTGAAGTGGCGGAGCAGCTATGGAAAGACGCCGCCGCCGATCTGCAGAAGCGCTATGACTTCCTCGCCCAGCTGGCTGGCAAAGCGGAGAAATCGCCAAGCGAAGGTTAACCGCCCCGTCACCTCTGTCCATAAAAAAAGCCCGAACACAACGTTCGGGCTTGTCGTTTTACCGATAAACAACATCATTCCGCAGAATGAGACGGCAACAATAAATTATTGGCATGACAATAAAGGCATATAACGCGCAAATAATACGTGATTAGCCCGGGCATGTATAATTTTTATTTTGTATATTATCTATAAATGCATTCAGCATAATTATCACCATTTCATTGGTATTATTTATTTTAGATTTTACTTATATCGTAACAATTGAGTCTTACCGGATCTCAGACCGCTCCTTTAGCATGAGTTCACTTCCCACCCGGAAGTTAAAACATAAAAACAGTTAAAGGAATTTCTTCATGAAAAGAAAAGTACTGGCCCTCGTTATTCCGGCTTTATTAGCCGCCGGTGCCGCGCATGCGGCGGAAATTTATAATAAAGACGGGAATAAATTAGATCTCTATGGCAAGGTAGATGGTCTGCATTATTTCTCCAGCGACTCGAAAAAAGACGGCGATCAAACTTATTTACGTTTTGGCTTTAAAGGCGAAACCCAGATCAACGATATGCTTACCGGCTATGGCCAGTGGGAATATAACGTTCAGGCCAACAACACCGAGACCTCCAGCGATCAGGCGTGGACCCGTCTGGCATTCGCCGGTATCAAAGTGGGCGATTACGGCTCTTTCGACTACGGTCGTAACTACGGCGTGCTGTACGACGTTGAAGGCTGGACCGATATGCTGCCGGAGTTCGGCGGCGACTCCTACACCTATGCGGATAACTTTATGGCAGGCCGCGCCAACGGCGTCGCAACCTACCGCAATAGCGATTTCTTCGGTCTGGTGGAGGGTCTGAACTTCGCCCTGCAGTATCAGGGTAAAAACGAAGGCCAGAACGCGCAGGATATCAACGTCGGCACCAATAACCGCAGCAGCGACAGCGATGTTCGCTTCGACAATGGCGATGGTTTCGGCCTCTCCACTTCCTACGACTTCGGCATGGGCATCAGCGCGGCGGCAGCTTACACCTCGTCTGACCGTACAGGCGACCAGCAACACTATACTCACACCGAACGATACGCCAAAGGCGACAAAGCGGACGCCTGGACCGCCGGCCTGAAGTACGACGCCAACGATATTTACCTGGCGACCATGTACTCTGAAACCCGCAATATGACGCCATACGGCTCTACCAGCAGTACCAACGGTGGCGGTATCGCCAATAAAACGCAAAACTTCGAAGTCACCGCGCAGTATCAGTTCGACTTCGGCCTGCGTCCGGCCATCTCCTACCTGCAGTCCAAAGGCAAAGATCTGTACAATAACGGCCGCTATGCCGATAAAGATCTGGTCAAATATATGGACGTTGGCGCGACCTATTACTTCAACCGTAATATGTCCACCTATGTTGATTACAAAATCAACCTGCTGGATGGTAACGACAAATTCTACGAAGACAACGGTATCTCTACCGATAACATCGTCGCCCTGGGCCTGGTTTACCAGTTCTGATGCGCCTGCCCGCCGGTTCCGGCGGGCTTTCCCCCTCCCGCCTCGCTGCAGATAAAACAAAACGCTATATCTCGCGGACTAAAATAGCCGTCCGTTTAATGATATAGTCATGGCCAGTCAGTGCTTGCCCGAGGACGTCCATCATGCACCACCATCCGGTAAAATCTTCCCGAATTATCTCCGTCGCCTACGATGACGCCTCCGCCACACTGGAAATCTATTTCTATCACCAGCCGCCATTACAATATACCGGGGTCCCACCGCGTATTTTTCATGATTTTTTACAGGTGGTGTCAAAAGGCCGGTATTATGACGGGGTGATCAAAGGAAAATTTCCCGAACGCAAGCTACGTTAATGTCAAAGTGTGACTGCGGTCATGATACAAAACGTGCCCTAATACCGTACAATATGAAGGGATACTTAAACAGGAGGTTTTATGAGCAGAATGATTCTTGTCCCTATCGATATCTCTGATAAAGAATTTACTGAACGCATTATCAGTCACGTTGAATCGGAAGCGCGGATTGACGACGCCGAGGTGCATTTCCTCACCGTGATCCCTTCTCTGCCCTATTATGCCTCACTGGGAATGGCCTATACCGCTGAGCTTCCCGGCATGGACGAGCTGCGTGAGGGTTCTGAAACGCAATTGAAAGAGATCGCGAAGCAGTTCTCCATCCCGGAAGACCGGATGCATTTTCACGTCGCGGAAGGATCGCCAAAAGATAAAATCCTTGCGCTGGCCAAGTCGCTGCCAGCCGACCTGGTGATCATCGCTTCGCACCGGCCGGATATCACAACTTATCTGCTGGGCTCCAACGCCGCCGCGGTGGTTCGTCACGCCGAGTGCTCGGTACTGGTGGTCCGCTAACGCCGCAGCCCGCCGCCCGGCGGGCTTTTTATTTCCGCATCAGCCGCCCCCGCCTGGCTGCTCGCTGCCGAAAGTGCCGGAAAGATGCTGACATTCCGCCCCTGAATCCGTACCATACACGCCACGGTTGCCTGTCAAACCTCAATAATTGCTACGCGCCAGCGCCACGTTGTTCAGCGGCTGGCAGAATGCGTGCTCTTCTGATGCCACACTATGAATTGAGCCACTATTACATGCTGCAAAACCAAGAAATCAGTAAAAAAGAAAAGTACAACGTCGATAAGCTGCAGAAACGTCTGCGCCGCAACGTCGGTGAGGCGATTGCCGACTTCAATATGATTGAAGAGGGCGACCGCATTATGGTTTGTCTTTCAGGCGGCAAGGACAGCTATACCATGCTGGAGATCCTGCGCAATCTGCAGAAAAGCGCGCCCATCTCCTTCTCGCTGGTGGCGGTGAACCTCGATCAGAAGCAGCCAGGGTTCCCGGAGCATATTCTGCCGGCGTATCTGGAGCAGCTGGGGGTTGAATACAAGATTGTCGAAGAGAACACCTACGGCATCGTCAAAGAGAAGATCCCGGAAGGAAAAACCACCTGCTCGCTGTGCTCTCGCCTGCGTCGCGGCATCCTCTATCGTACCGCCACCGAGCTCGGGGCGACCAAGATCGCCCTCGGCCATCATCGCGACGATATCCTGCAGACGCTGTTTTTGAATATGTTCTACGGCGGCAAAATGAAAGGGATGCCGCCGAAGCTGATGAGCGACGACGGCAAACACATCGTCATCCGCCCGCTGGCCTACTGCCGCGAAAAGGACATCGAGCGCTTCTCCCAGGCCAAAGGCTTCCCGATTATTCCGTGCAACCTGTGCGGTTCGCAGCCAAACCTGCAGCGCCAGGTGATCGCCGATATGCTCCGCGACTGGGATAAGCGTTATCCTGGGCGCATTGAAACCATGTTCAGCGCGATGCAGAACGTGGTGCCTTCGCACCTGAGCGACGTCAATCTGTTTGATTTTAAAGGTATCACCCACGGCTCAGAGGTGGTGGATGGTGGCGATCTGGCGTTTGACCGGGAAGATATTCCCCTGCAGCCCGCCGGCTGGCAGCCGGAAGAAGAAGACGCCCGTCTCGATGAGCTGCGTCTGAACGTAGTGGAAGTGAAATAACCCTCACGCGTCTCAGGCAGCCGCCTGAGACGCACTCTCCTGCCCTTACTTCAGCAGTCGTACGCGGCAGGATTTACCTTTGATCTTGCCATTTTGTAACTGCTTATACGCCTTCTGCGCCATATTCTGGCGGATCGCCACATAGACGTGGGCCGGGTGGACGGTAATTTTGCCGATATCGGCACCATCAAAGCCCATATCCCCGGTCAGGGCTCCCAGCACATCTCCCGGGCGCATTTTCGCCTTTTTCCCGCCGTCGATACACAGCGTCGCCATCTCCGCCGTCAGCGGCGCGATGGTGTTGCCCGTCGGCGCCGGCAGCCAGTTCAGGGAAAGCTGCAGCATGTCGGCCAGAATAGTGGCGCGCTGCGCCTCTTCCGGCGCACAGAAGCTGATGGCCAGCCCTTGTTCACCGGCGCGGGCGGTACGGCCGATGCGGTGAACATGCACCTCCGGATCCCAGGCCAGCTCGAAATTCACCACCAGCGCCAGGGATTTGATGTCCAGACCGCGGGCAGCGACGTCGGTCGCCACCAGAACCCGGACGCTGCCGTTAGCGAAGCGCACCAGCGTCTGATCGCGATCGCGCTGCTCAAGGTCACCATGCAGCGACAAGGCGCTCTGCCCGGCGGCGTTGAGCGCATCGCAGACCGCCTGGCAATCGCGTTTGGTATTGCAGAACACCACGCAGGATGCGGGCTGATGCTGGCTGAGCAGGCGCTGCAGCAGGGCAATCTTACCGTGGCGGGAAACTTCAAAGAACTGCTGCTCAATCGCCGGGAGCGCATCGACAGTGTCGATCTCAATTGTCTGCGGATTGCGCTGCACCCGGCCGCTGATCGCCGCGATTGCCGCCGGCCAGGTAGCAGAAAACAGCAGCGTCTGCCGGTCAGCCGGTGCGAAGCGGATCACCTCATCAATGGCATCGCTAAAGCCCATATCGAGCATGCGGTCCGCTTCGTCCATCACCAGGGTCTGCAGCGCGTCAAGGGAGACCGTTCCCTTCTGCAGATGATCGAGCAGACGGCCCGGGGTGGCGACGATAATATGCGGGGCATGCTGCAGGGAATCTCGCTGGGCGCCAAAGGGCTGCCCGCCGCAGAGCATCAGAATCTTGATGTTCGGCAGGCAGCGCGCCAGGCGGCGCAGCTCGCCGGCGACCTGATCGGCCAGCTCGCGGGTCGGGCACAACACCAGCGACTGGGTCTCGAAGCGCGCCGGATCGATATGCTGCAGCAGACCCAGCCCAAATGCGGCCGTTTTTCCGCTGCCGGTTTTTGCCTGCACGCGCACATCTTTCCCCGCGAGGATCGCCGGCAGGGCGGCGGCCTGAACCGAGGTCATCGACAGATAACCCAGCTCGTTAAGGTTGGCTAATTGGGCGGCAGGTAAAACAGTCAGGGTAGAAAAAGCGGTCACAATGTATTCTCGTATTAAAAGGCAGACAATCTGCAGGCGCGTATCCTCGCAGATCTCCGCGCCTGATGCGACAATTTAATCGGCTCTTCGTCAGGCGGCGGATCGGGCTGGGGCTGCGGACGCGGTCGTGGGTCGGGTAAAGGAGCCGGATCGTTCGGCTCGGGCGAGATAGGGATAGACTGGGCTGTCAGCTCTGAAGCGTAATACATAGAGGCCTCCCGGAGAGTGATACGGGCGTACCCGCAGGCGTCAACGGCCAGAAACCGTCGGGTGTCTTAGTAAGGGTAGAAGCTGGTCCGGAGAGCGCAAAAAAAAAGCCGACTCAACAAAGCCGGCGTCGTACGAATCAATTGTGCTATGCAGTAATTCAAAAAAGGAAGTAAGACAATATGGAGCGCAACGCCCATCGCTTGACGTTGCATTCACCTGCGAGAGAGATATTGCCCTGAATGGGTAGATGGTTTATTGATTTCGCTCAAACATTGCCGGGTTTTCCCGGCACTACAGCCGCTAAAAGGCGATTCTTTACAGCCATTTACTGCGATGTAACCACCACGCAACACCACCGATGACAACGACTAACATCAAGCAGAAAAGGCTAAACCCCAGATGCCAGCTGTTGCCAGGGATCCCGCCGAGGTTGACGCCGAACAGGCCGGTTAAAAAGGTGCTGGGTAGAAACACCATCGCCATCAATGACATGGTATAGGTCCGCCGCGCCAGCGACTCCTGCATAATCTGGGCGATCTCGTCGCTCATGATCGCCGTCCGCGCGATACAGCTGTCGATCTCATCCAGACCGCGCCCCAGCCGCTCGGCAATATCCTGCATTCGCCGCCGCTGATCGTCACTCATCCACGGCAGCCGCTCGCTGGCCAGCCGGGCATAAACGTCGCGCTGCGGCGCCATATAGCGGCGCATCACAATCAGCTGCTTACGCAGCAGCGCGAGAAATCCGCGCGGCGGCACCTGCTGATCGAGCAGGTCGTCTTCCAGGTCGATAATGCGATCGTGCAGTTGTTCGATAAACTCGCTGGCATGATCGGTCAACGCATCGCAGACCTCCACCAACCAGCTGCCGCCGTCCGTCGGGCCATTACCTTCCTTCAGGTCGCCCAGCACATCGTCCAGCGCCAGCACTTTGCGCTGACGAGTGGAGACGATCAGCCGCTCATCCATATACAGGCGCATCGCCACCAGCTGGTCGGGCCGCTCATCGGTACTGCCGTTGATACAGCGCAGGGTGATCAGCGCCCCGTCACCGATCCGCGTCACCCGCGGCCGGGTGCTCTCTCCCGCCAGGGCATCGCGTACGTTATTGGGCAGCAACGGGGTGGCCGCCAGCCAGTCGGCGCTGTCGCTATGGGTATAGTTGAGATGCAGCCAGCAAGGCTTGTCTTTGTCGATAATATCGTCATCGGCGAGCGGCTTAACGCCCCCCTGCCCGTCGAGCACCCACGCGAAGATCGCGTCCGGTATCTGCAACTCCGAGCCTTTAATCGCGTCCACTCAACCTCCGTTAATCCATATCTGCTAAATTACGCGCCTTCTCTATAAGGTACGCGAAAGCGCGCATTCTTGCTTTTAATAACCCGGAAATACAGGCCTAGTCGCTTCATTGAAAAGCGCTTTCGCCCCCGGTCGCGGCGCTCACCTCATTTAACGTTAAAACTTAGTGAAATCAAGTTCTTCACGATTCAACACATACAGAGCGACGTTTTGCCGTTTATTTTGCAACTTCTTGCTGTATTATGCTGTTTATTGCGTTAATTTGCGGAGTCAATGGCCATGCATAAGCTCGCCAGGCAAAAACATATTCTCGACAGGCTTAGCGAAACCGGTCAGCTGAGCATCAGCGAACTGGTTGCAGAGCTGCAGGTGTCGGCCGATACCATTCGCCGCGATCTGAGCGACCTGGAACAACAGGGCGTGCTGCAGAAAAGCCACGGCGGGGCCATCGCCCTTAACGTCCCGGCCATGACGCGCCAGGGCAGAAACGCTCTTCTCACCCAGACCAAGCAGCGCCTGGGTCAGCAGGTCGCCGCGCGCATTCCCTCTGGCTCGACGCTGTTTCTCGACGCCGGAAGCACGCTGTTGGCGGTGGCAGCCCAGCTGAAAGGGCCGTTGACCGTGATCACGGCTTCTCTGGATATCGCTCAGCTGTTCAGCGACCGTGCCGATATCCAGCTGATCCTGCTTGGCGGCCAGTGGGATAGTAAACAACGGCTGTTCGCCGGCAGCGCCACCCTGTCGCTGGTCACCCGCTACCGGGCCGATATCGCCATTCTCGGCGCCTGCGCGCTCCATGCCGGGCTGGGGCTGAGCGCCAGCCAGGAAGCTGATGCCGACGTTAAACGCGCCATGCTGGCCGCCAGCGCCGAGCACTGGCTGGTGGCGGACCATACCAAACTCAACCGCTGCGAACCGTGGCGGGTGGCCGGACTCAGCGACATTCACCATCTTTTTCTTGATCGTCCCTGGGCTGAGCTGGGGGATGATCCCGCCCTCTCTGTACATATTGCTGACGCTTAACAACGTGGAGAACCTGATGAGTAACAACACGATAAATATCGCCCTGATTGGCTACGGATTCGTCGGTAAGACCTTCCACGCGCCGCTTATCCGTTCGGTGCCGGGGCTGAACCTGGCGTTCGTCGCTTCCCGCGATGAAGAGAAGGTCAAACGCGACCTGCCGGACGTCACGGTGATCGCCTCCCCGGAAGCAGCGGTCCAGCATCCGGACGTTGACCTGGTGGTCATCGCCTCCCCTAACGCCACGCACGCCCCGCTGGCCCGCCTGGCGCTGAACGCCGGCAAACATGTGGTGGTGGATAAGCCCTTTACCCTCGATATGCAGGAGGCCCGGGAGCTGATCGCCCTGGCGGAGGAGAAACAGCGTCTGCTCTCCGTCTTCCATAACCGCCGCTGGGACAGCGACTATCTCGGGATCCGTCAGGTGATTGAGCAAGGCACCCTCGGCGCGGTGAAACACTTCGAGTCGCATTTCGACCGCTTCCGCCCGGAAGTCCGCGTGCGCTGGCGCGAGCAGAACGTCCCGGGCAGCGGCTTGTGGTTTGACCTGGGGCCGCACCTGATCGACCAGGCGCTGCAGCTATTTGGTTTGCCGCAGTCGGTGCAAGGTAACATAGCCACCCTGCGCGACGGGGCGGAGATCAACGACTGGGCGCATGTGGTATTAAACTACCCGGCGCATAAAGTGATCCTGCACTGCAGCATGCTGGTCGCGGGCGGCTCGTCGCGCTTCACCGTGCACGGCGATAAAGGTAGCGTTATCAAAGCGCGGGCCGACCAACAGGAGAGCCAGCTGCTGGCGGGCGTGGTACCGGGCAGCGCCGACTGGGGCCAGGATGACGACCCGCTGGTTATCTATGATGCCTCGCTGCAGGCCCACGCGCAGGCTACCCCGCAGGGCGATCAGCGCCAGTACTATATGCTGATCCGCGATGCGCTGAAGGGCCAGATCGCCAATCCGGTGCCGCCGGTGGAAGCGCTGGCGGTGATGGCCGTTCTGGAAGCGGCGGTGCGCTCTGCTGAAAGTGGTATGGTGCAGACCCTGGACCTGTCCGACGACGAGCGCAACACGCTGCGCTAATCTGCCCTGTTCTCCGGTTACCTGCGCGGCCCGCAGGTAACCGCTACTTTTGCGCCACCTTAGAAAAAATCACTATCTATCCGCAGATTAACATTGCTTTATCCTGCTCCATGGTGCAAAGCACCGCTGGAAATTTCAGCCAATTGGGAGGAGGATAGAATGCAGATCGATCGTAATGAGAAAGAGGTTGCTGACGCTGTGGACGCGGCAACCGTACTACCGGACAGGAGAAGCGCATGTATTACACGTTAGGAGATACCACTCTCCATTTTTATCGCTATCAGTGCAAATTTTACGTCGCCCACTGGGAAGGGGGTAACGTGATGAGCGAAAAATTTAAATCGTTTATCGAACAGATCACTGAGAAGACCGGGCTGGATGCGAAACGCGTCGAGACCGCCGCGCGCGATTATTTTACTAACGTGGATTAACAGGCAGTGCTGTTCGTAAGAGACAAGCTGGTGCGGTAGCCGCGCAGGTTAACCCCACCTTTCACCGCCAGGACGCCTCGCGCCGCCTGGCGGCTTCTCTATTCTGCCAGCATTAAACGGTAGTCAGTTTTGCCAGAATGGCGGCGAAGGCGTCATTAACCTTATCGCCGGCGAGCAGTTTTTTACGCAACGTGAAGCTTCTGCCGCTGGAACGGATCAGCAGTCGGACTTTCGCATCATTATTGCTGCGTTCAACTACGGCAACATCCCGCAAGGGAATAACGTAGGTATCGGCATAGAGCCCCGGCGTAAATATCATCGACTCGCCGCTCACGCCAATCACCACCCGATTTTGCAGACGATAGCCATTGCACAGCGCAACAATACCGGCGGCAATAAATACTCCGCCTATACCCATGCCAATCATTAAAATAATGATCCCGGCGATGAGCGCCAGCGCCCCTTGGGGATAAAAGCCTGAGGCATTAAAGGTTAATAGCTGCTGGTTATCAGCCTCGCCCACTGCCGTGGTTGATCGCCAGGGCGTAAATCCGGCGTTAATCCGCGTTTGCAAGCTGAACAGACTACCCACCAGAAAGATCACGCTGGCGGGCACCATCACGATACCGCCAACAAACGCCAGGACGATGGCCAGATAAGGGTAGCGGCCTGACAGCATTATGCTGATCGCCTGAACCACCACGGCAATAAACAGGGCCAGCACCAGCCAGGACCATACGCCGTCCGCCCGACTATGGAAGTTCAGCTGTCCTTCATCAAGTAATAAATTTCGCGCGACAAAACAGATAATAATATTGACGAACAGGCCAATCCAGGCCAGCTTGTGCACATGCTTCATTTTATACTCCATTATGTATTTTGCTATTCCATTATCAGACATTATTAAATAAAATCGAATGCCGCCCGGATAGTAGCAAAGCCGTTGGCAAGATCAATCAAAAAGCGCGCGGTCTCCTCACATTCTAATTTATATTCAGCGTGATATTGTTAGTTATCATTTATCGTAATTATATAAACCATCCTATATATTGGCGCTATATATTTTCAGCGCAATAATATCGCCCTGCCGCCAGGTAGGGCGTCGCAGATTAACGCTCCTCAAGCGCCGCCACCGGCGCCGGCGCGCTTTTCCTGCGCAGCAGATAGCCTGCAGCAAGGATCAACAGCCATACCGGGATCAGGCAGACGGAGATGCGGATGTCCGGGGTCAGATACATCACCCCGAGGATCGCGGCGAGAAACAGCAGACACAGCCAGTTTGTCAGGGGATAGGCGAAACTCTGGAAAGCCGTTACCTTCCCCGCCCGCTGCATGGCGCGGCGGAACTTAAGATGAGTGATGCAGATCATCGCCCAGTTGATGACCAGGGCGGCCACCACCAGGGCCATCAGCAGGGCAAAGGCTTTCCCGGGCATCACATAGTTAATCACCACGCAAAGCGCCGTGGCGACGGCGGATACCGCCAGGGCGGTCAATGGGATCCCGCGGTGGTTCACCCGCAGCAGCGCACGCGGGGCGTTGCCCTGCTGAGCCAGGCCGAACAGCATCCGGCTGTTGCAGTAGACGCAGCTGTTGTAGACCGACAGCGCGGCGGTGAGCACCACCAGATTGAGGGCGTTGGCCACAATATTGCTGTCAATGGCGTGAAAGATCAGCACAAAGGGGCTTCCCCCTTCCACGACGTTCCGCCACGGGTAGAGTGACAGCAGGACCGCCAGCGACCCCACGTAAAACAGCAGAATACGGTAGATCACCTGGTTGGTGGCTTTGGGAATGGTTTTATGCGGTTCGTCGGCTTCCGCCGCGGTGATCCCCACCAGCTCAAGCCCGCCGAAGGAGAACATGATCACCGCCATGGCCATCACCAAGCCCGTGATGCCGTTAGGGAAAAATCCCCCGTCCTGCCACAGGTTGGCCACCGTCGCCGCCGGGCCGCCGTGACCGCTAAATAACAGATAGCAGCCAAAGGCGATCATGCTGATGATGGCGGCCACTTTGACAATCGAGAACCAGAACTCCAGCTCGCCATACACTTTGACGTGCGTCAGGTTGATGGCGTTGATCACCACGAAGAAGATCGCCGCCGATAGCCAGGTGGGTACCTCCGGCCACCAGTACTGAATATAGATCCCCACCGCCGTCAGCTCCGCCATGCTTACCAGCACGTACAACACCCAGTAATTCCAGCCGGACATAAACCCGGCGAAGGGCCCCCAGTAGCGGTTGGCGAAATGGCTGAACGACCCCGCCACCGGCTCCTCTACCACCATTTCGCCAAGCTGACGCATGATAAAGAAAGCGATTACCCCGGCGATGGCGTACCCCAGCAGGACCGACGGGCCTGCCATACGGATCGTTTGCGCGATACCTAAAAACAGTCCGGTGCCGACCGCCCCCCCGAGGGCGATCAACTGGATGTGGCGGTTTTTTAACCCGCGTTTTAACTGATGCTCTTGCTGCGTTGTCATCTCTGACCTGCCCCTGTCTGTAAAAAGTCACGTTCGCCGGTAGCAACTTTCAGGCCAGCGGAGCGTCTTGCAGCGTCAGACAAAAATTAATTAATTGAAATATATTCAAATATTCTTTTCAAATCAGTTCCGGTAGCTGGTCATGTCGGCGCCGACCTGGCGCATCACACGCGAAAACTGGCCAGATAACGCACAGATCATGAGAAAAAGAGCGGATTGATGCATAAACCTGACCCGTTTTGGTGCATCCGGTTTGCCGCCGTCCGCTCAGGCTTCACGCCAGGCAAAAAACTGTTAGGCTAGTAGCCACTTTTACGTTCCGCTAGTGGCCACTATGTACAACATCGACGACTATGATCTGAAAATACTTACCCTGCTGCAGGCCAATGGCCGTTTAACCAATCAGGAGCTGAGCGAGCTTATCGGCCTGTCCGCTTCCCAGTGTTCGCGCCGCCGTATCGCCCTTGAACAGGCACAGCTTATCCTCGGCTACCATGCGCGTCTGGCGCCGGATGCAGCCGGGCAGGAGATGCTTGGCCTGATTGAGGTGCGTCTGCTGAATCACACCCCGCAATGCGTGGAGAGCTTTCATCAGATGCTCAGTGAAGTGGACGCCATTCTGGACGCCTGGAAAACCACCGGCGACGCCGATTATCTGCTGCGGGTAACGGTCCCGGACCTGCCCGGTCTGAGCCATTTGATCAGCCATATTCTGGCGCAAAACAAAGGGGTGGCCCATCTGAAAACCGCCGTCGTGCTCAACCGCCTTAAAGAGAACGGCCAGCTGATGCCGGGCACGACCCCGCTGCGCTGAACCGGGGCACAGTGCCCTGCGCTGGTGCAGACGCGGGGCCAGACAATGCGCGACAAGCGGCAAGTTCGCACAATTCACGCATTCGGAAACCATAAAACGCACGACCCGTGCAATTTTCTCTTCCTGTCAGAACAACAGGTTAGGCTAAACCACGGCTATTTTTTCCGCAAACGCTCGGCAGGGCACGCTCCTCTGGTGCGATTTTTGCAAACAAGAGCTTATCCTTGTTAACGAAAAGATAGTGCTTATTTATGGATAATATCCTTTCCCCTGAAAAACTGACCCACACCTGGCTGGAGGATACCCTGGCGCTGCTGTTCGGCACGCTGATGATCTCCTTTGGCATTATTTTATTTCGCCAGGCCGGTGCCCTGACCGGCGGAACGGCAGGTATGGCCTTTCTGATCCACTATGCCACCCACCTGCCGTTTGGCGTGGTCTTCTTCGTCATTAACCTGCCATTCTACTGGCTCTCTGTCCGGCGGATGGGCGCCGCCTTCACGCTGAAAACCTTCTGCGCGGTCGGACTGGTGTCCCTGTTCTCTGACCTGCACGGTTACTTTATCCATGTCGATCGCCTGAATCCCTATTACGCCACCCTCTTCGGCAACATCATGGTCGGCATCGGCTTTGTGGTGCTGTTTCGCCATAAAGCGAGCCTCGGCGGCGTTAATATTCTGGCCCTCTATCTGCAGGACAAAAGCGGCATCCGCGCCGGTAAATTCCAGATGGTGGTTGACGCCTGCATCGTCACCGCCTCGCTGTGGGTAGTGAGCTTGCCGATGCTGCTGGTCTCTATCCTCGGCGCCGTGATTTTGAATTCGATTATCGCCATGAACCACCGTCCCGGACGCTACGCGGTGTAATGGCTTCACCTTTGACGGTCATTTCAGGAGTAACCACTGTGTTTCAGAACGTTGACGCCTATGCGGGCGATCCTATCCTGTCGCTGATGGAAGCCTTTCAACAGGATCCCCGGGCAGACAAAGTTAACCTCAGCATCGGGCTGTACTATAACGAGCAGGCCATTATTCCCCAGCTGGAGGCGGTCCGTCAGGCCGCTGACCGGCTGCAGAGTCAGCAGCAAAAGGCCAGCCTTTATCTGCCGATGGAGGGGCTGGCGCCCTATCGCCGCGCGGTCCAGACCCTGCAGTTTGGCGACAATCATCCGGCGTTGCGTGCCGGACGCATCGCCACCATCCAGACACTGGGGGGCTCCGGCGCGCTAAAGGTGGGCGCTGATTTCCTCAAGCGCTACTTCCCCGACTCCGCGGTCTGGGTCAGCGATCCAACCTGGGAGAACCACGTTGCCATCTTTGCCGGCGCCGGCTTTGAGGTACATACCTATCCCTGGTTCGACAGCGCCACCCGCGGGGTGAATTTCCCCGCTATGCTCGCCGCCCTCCAGCAGCTGCCGCCGCGCAGCATTGTGCTGCTTCACCCTTGCTGCCATAACCCGACGGGGGCCGATCTCACCCGCGAGCAGTGGGATCGCGTGATTGAGGTGCTGATCGGCAGGGAGCTGATCCCATTCCTTGATATCGCCTACCAGGGCTTCGGCCGCGGGCTGGACGAGGATGCCTATGCCATTCGCGCCATCGCCAGCGCCGGGCTGACGGCGCTGGTCAGCAACTCGTTTTCCAAGATATTTTCGCTGTATGGCGAGCGGGTTGGCGGCCTGTCAGTGGTCTGTGACAATGCCGATATCGCCGGGCGCGTGCTGGGCCAGCTGAAAGCCACCGTGCGGCGCAACTACTCCAGCCCGCCGGGGTTTGGCGCCCAGGTGGTGTCGCAGGTGCTCAACGATCCCGAGCTGAATGCCCTGTGGCAGGAAGAAGTGGAGGCCATGCGCACCCGCATCAGCGCCATGCGCGTCGCGCTGGTGAAGGCCCTGCAGGCAGCCCTGCCGGCGGGGGATTTTTCCTATCTGCTGACCCAGCGCGGCATGTTCAGTTACACCGGCTTTAGCGCCGATCAGGTAGACGTTCTGCGTCAAGAGCATGGCATCTATCTGATCGCCAGCGGTCGGGTCTGCGTGGCCGGGCTCAACCACGGCAATATTGCGCGGGTAGCCAGCGCCTTCGCCGCGGTCTGCGCACGCTAGCCGGGTCAACCCCGGCGCGGTAGAGCGATTAATCGCGACGCAGCCGGCGAGCCAGGCGGGTCCCCAGCGTCTGAATAAGCTGGACAATAACAATCAGCACCAGGGCGGTAGTGAGGGTGGCGAAAGCGTCGAAGCGCTGATAGCCATAGGTAATAGCCAGATCCCCGATTCCCCCGCCGCCCACTGTACCCGCCATGGCTGTGGCGCCGAGCAGACCGATGGTCGCCGTGGTGAGGGCCAGAATCAGCGATGCCGCCGCCTCCGGCAGCATAAAGTGCCAGACAGTCTGCAGCGGGGTTGCGCCCATGGCGTCCGCGGCCTCGAGGATCCCCTCATCCACCTCCAGCAACGAGCTCTCCACTAGTCGGGCAATATAGGGGGCGACAAAGACGATCAGCGGCACGATGGCTCCCGCGGTGCCGATAGTGGTGCCCACCAGCAGTCTGGTAAAGGGCAGGATCACAATCAGCAAAATGATAAACGGCAGCGAACGCAGCACATTAATCAGCGGATTCAGCGCCTGATGCACCACCGGGTTGGCCACGATGCCGCCGGGACGGCAAACCACCAGCACAATCCCTAACGGTACGCCGATCAGCGCGCCAAAGCCCAGCGAGACGGCGACCATAATCAGCGTGTCATGCAGCGCCAGCAGAAACTGATCCCCGGTAATGGCGGTATCAATAAGATCAAACATGGGTGATTTTCACTCCTGCATCGACCAGATGGGTGATGGCGCGTTCGGTTTCGTCAGGCTCGCCGAGGAGCTGCACAATCATAAATCCCAGAATCCGGCCCTGAACTTCAGACATGCTGGCAAACAGGATATTCACCTCGACAGCATACTCGCGGATCAGGTGGTTAATAATCGGCTGCTGCGCCGTCGCGCCGACAAATTCGAGGCGTAAAGCCCGGGCGCCGTTATCGCGCTGCAGGAACGACGCCACCCGCTGCGGCAGGCGGTCGTGCACCACCGACTGCACGAAACTGGCAGTGACCGGATGCTGCGGCTGAGCAAAGAGATCAAAAACCGCCCCCTGTTCAACGATACGGCCCGCCTGCATCACCGCCACCTTGTGACAGATTTTCTGGATCACCGACATCTCATGGGTGATCAGTACGATGGTGATGCCATACCGACGATTAATCTCCTGCAAAAGCAGTAAGATCTGCACCGTAGTGTGGGGGTCGAGCGCCGAGGTGGCTTCATCGCACAGAAGGACCGACGGGTTGGTGGCCAGCGCCCGGGCAATACCGACCCGCTGCTTTTGTCCGCCCGACAGCTCATTAGGGTAGCTGTGGATTTTGTCGCTCAGATCGACGAACGCCAGCAGTTCCGCCACCCGCGCCTGGATAAAGGCCTTGTCGCGCCCCTGTAAAATAAGCGGGATGGCGATGTTATGAAAAACGGTTTTCGAATTCAGCAGATTAAAATTCTGAAAGATCATGCCGATATCTTTTTTGATGGCCTGCAGGCGCTGGCCGCTGCAGTCCTGTAGCGGCTCGCCGTTTAACAGTACCTCGCCCTCGCCAGGTGTTTCCAGACGATTAATCAGCCGTAATAAGGTGCTTTTTCCTGCCCCGCTGTAGCCAATAATGCCAAAAATATCGCCTCGCTCAATGCTGAGATTAATATCCTGCAAGGCCAGAACCGGATGTCCTTTCCTGGAAAAGCTTTTACTGACGTGGCGAAATTCTATCATCGCGTTATTCATTTTAAATAGTCAGGCAGCAGGTAACCATCATACTGCGGATGGCTGAGAATATATTTTTTGAACTCGGCCGAGTGGTAGCCATCGATAATATCTTTGGCAAACTGCGCCTTCTGATTTTTACCGGCGACGGTCACGACATTAATAAAATGGCTGGTGGCTGCTTCCAGCTTTAAGGCCGAGGTCAGGGACATACCGCTGGAGACGGCAAAATTGCCCTGAATCAGGCCATAGTCGACGTCCGGCAGAGCGCGAACCTGCTGGGCATTATCCATCTCTTTTAGGACAATTTTGTAAGGATTATCTACGATGTTACGCTGCGAAAAAGTGGCCGGATCGCTGTCTGGTTTAATTTTCACCCAGCCAAGGCTCTCCAGCACCAGTACCGCGCGATATTCATTTGACGGCTGGTTTGGTACCGACACGACGGTGCCCGCCGCCGGGGTCCCCAGGGTGGTCAGTTTCCCACCATACAGCCCCATCGGCGGCGTGGGGACCTGCACAATGCCCACGTTATCGATCCCCAGCCGCTCATTAATTGCTTTCAGATATACCGGATGCTGCATAATATTCGCTTCGATATCGCCGCGGGCTACCGCGTCATTCACCTGAATACCGTCGCTGAAATCCTTATATTCGATTTTATACCCTTTACTCAATAAATAGGGCGCGACGCCTTTCTCAAATTGTTCTTTATACGGCCCGGGGTTAAAGCCGACGCGGATAAGATGAGCGTCGGCGGCGGCATAAAAAGAGGTGGCCGACAACAGGGCGAGAGCGATCCCGCGCGCAACTGACTTGTTCATAAGGTATTTTCCTGGAGGGTTGGCGATATTGAACGATTAAATCACAGCCGACTGTGGGTTGTAAGCCAGAACGCCGAATTTCCTTTTGCTAATTCCTCATTAACTTTTGCTATACCGACATATCTTAAAAACAAGAATCTTTTGCGTATATTGTTATTTAGCCAGCCGCTATAAATCCCTTAAAGATGGTTAATTATTCGTGATTTAAACCGGGAGTGTTATGCCTGATTTTACTGCTTCGCCGCTGGTGGACGCCCTGGAAGAGAATCTGTTCAGCCTGCTGGAAAAACTGGCCGCGGAGGTCAACACCGAAGCGCTACCGCTGATCGATCTTTCCAGCGGCAGTCCGGATCAACCCACCCCGCCGGAAGTGATCGACTCGCTGCAGAGCGCTATTCATCGTCGTGAAAACCATGGCTACCCGTCGTTCTGGGGCAAACCACAGGTCCGCGAGGCGATCGCCCGGTTCTATCGCCGGCAGTATGATGTGGAACTCGATCCGCACAGCGAAGTCGCCGTGTTTCAGGGGTCGCATATCGGTATAGGCGGCATCCCGCGGGCGCTACTCAGCCCCGGGCAATACCTCATCTCCACCGATCCCTGCTATCCGATTTACCGCTCGGCGGCGCTGCAGTCCCAGGCGGCGTTTTATGGCCTGCCGCTCAGGGCGGAGAACCATTTCCTGCCGGATTTTAACGATCTTCCCCGGGAAGTCGCTGACAAGGCCGGGCTGGTGGTGCTTAACTATCCGCATAATCCAACCGGCGCCCTCGCCACGCCGGCGCTGTTCGCCAGCGCGCTGCAGTTTGCTCGTCGTCACCAGGTGCCGATCCTCCATGATTTTGCCTATGCGGCCATCGGCAGCGCGGCCAGCGATGCGCCGCTGAGCCTCTTCTCCCAGCCCGACGCGAAAGCATGGGGAGTGGAAACCTATACTTTTTCCAAGACCTTTAATATGGCCGGCTGGCGCTTCGGCTTCGCGGTCGGCAACGCCTCGATTATCCGGGCGTTTAAAAAGCTGCACACCCATAGCTACAGCACGGTGTTTGGCGCGATTCAGGATGCGGCGATCGCCGCGCTCAACCTGCCGGCCGAACGGATTGCGCAGCTAACGGCGGTCTATCATCAACGTCGGGAGTGGGTTCTGCGTCGACTAGCCGCGCTGCGCTGGCCGGCGCGTGACGCACAAGGCACTTTCTTCCTCTGGCTCGGCGTGCCGCCCGGCTACCGTTCGCAGGAGTTTGCCCGTCTGCTGCTGCAGGAAGCGCATATTCTGGTGGCGCCGGGCACGGGTTTTGGCGCAGGGGGGGAAGGATTTATTCGCATCAGCCTGACCGCAGGGGACGAGGCGCTGAGCAACGCGCTGGACCGTCTTGCCCGGCTGGCGCTGTTTTAGCCCGCCGCCGGGAGAAGCAAAAACGCAACCCTGGCCGTCGGGGATTACCCGGCTGACGAGTCCATCACCGACAGCACGATTTTGCCCTCAAGATGCCCCTGCGCTGCTCGCTCATGCGCCATCTGCGCCTGCGCAAGGGGGAAAACGCTGTCAATTGCAACCCGGATGACCCCGGCGTCCAGCAGGTCGGCAAGCCGGGCGAGCTGCGCGCCGCTGGAGCGTACCTGGGTGGTGGAGACCGTCACTCCGCGCTGTCGCGCCTCTTCCGCCCCGGCAAAGCCGAGCGGAAAGATCGGGTACAGCGCGCCGCCGGGTCGCAGGGTACGCAAAAAACGGCCGCTGGCCGGCCCGCCCGGCGCATCAATGACCAGGTCCAGGTCACGCACCGTCTCCTCCACTGCGGTGGTTGTATAGTCGATAACGCTATCGGCGCCGAGCTGACGTAAAAAGGCTTCATGGCGGCCCGCGGCGGCGGCAATCACCTCGGCGCCCTGCCACTTTGCCAGCTGCACGGCGAAATGACCGACTCCCCCTGCCGCACCGTTGACCAGGACGCGTTTACCCGCCAGCGGCACCGGCCGATGCGGCCCCGGCTGCAGCGGATTCGCCACCTCATGCCCGGGATCGATCATGAACTGCCAGGCGGTGAGGAGCGACATCGGCACCGCGGCGGCCTGCTGATGGCTCAGGGTTAGGGGTTTGCGAGCGAGGTCGCTGACCGGCACGCTAACGTACTCGGCGTAAGCGCGGCTGCCCCCTGCCGCCCCTTCGGGAAAACGCGCCATAGCATACACTTCGTCGCCGACCGCCACCTCCCGGACGTCATCCGCCCGCGCCACCACCACCCCGGAGAGATCGGTCCCGAGGATCAAGGGAAAGCGGACCTCGGGCCGCCACTCCGGGGGCAGCTGTTGATAGCCATCGCGCAGATAGCTGTCCGGCGGGTTCACGCCCACCGCGTGCACCTGTACCAGTACTTCACCGGCCTGCAGGACCGGCATGGGCGCATCCTCATAGCTCAGGACTTCCGGCCCGCCAAAGGCGTGCTGTTGAACGGCCTTCATCATCTGCGTCGACATCGCTTTCTCCTCATATGGAAATGCGTTATATTTAACGGAGCACCGCTCCGAATATATGGAGCAGTGCTCCGATTGTCAAGGAACGCCAATGAGAGCTGATGCCAGAAAAAATTATGACCTGTTGATCGAGGTGGCCCGGGACGTCTTTGTGGAGCAAGGCGCTGAGGCCTCGCTGCGCGATATCGCCCGCCGGGCGGGCGTCGGAATGGGAACCCTCTACCGCCACTTTCCCAACCGCGACAGCCTGCTGGAAGCCCTGCTCCGCAGCCGCTTTGCGGCGCTAACCGCCCGGGCTGAGTCGCTTCTGCTCGCCGCCGATCCTGCCGCGGCGCTGCTGGAGTGGCTGGCCGAGAGCGTGGCGTTTACCCATCAGCATCGCGGGATCATCGCCCCGCTGATGAGCGCCATCGACGATCCTGAGTCCGCCCTGCACAGCGCCTGCGTTGCCCTGCGCGCCGCCGGTACGTCGCTGCTGACCCGCGCGCAGCAGGCCGGGCTGGCACGGCCAGATCTCAGCGGAGAGGAGCTGTTCGATCTGATCGCCGCGCTTGCCTGGCTGCGGGAGCAACCGTCCCATGCCCCGCGCGCAGAGCGGATTTTAGCGGTGCTGGCCGACGCGATCCTGACTGCCGGCTAGCGGCGGCCGGTCACCGACGAGACAGCGCGCCTGGCGCTAACGAAACGCCCGCCTTTAACGATCAAACGCCCAGCTGGCCGCGCTGGTCAGCGCCCGCTCGAAGGCGGGACGGCCGGGGCCGGCCAGCCAGCCGGCGAAGGTGTGCAGCTGCGGGTGCAGCTGGCGCATGGCGTCGAGGTCGGCGTGCCCCGCCAGCCGCCCGTCGTCCACCAGCCCGGTCAGCTTGTGCAGAAAAGGACTGGCGGCCAGCACCTCGTCGGAAAATCGCGAATAGGGGATCGGCCGTCCCGCCGCCGTGGAGAATAACCCCTCCAGCTGACGACCGGTCACGCTGTCGCTGGCGATCTCGAACGTCTTGCCGGCAAACCGCGCCGGCGCGGCAAAAACCGCCGCGACAAGATGGCCGATATCCTCCACCGCCAGCACCTGCATTCTCCCCTCCGGCAGCATAAAAAATTGAAAACGACCTTCATCAAGGCCAAAACCAGGCATCACCAGCAGCTCCATAAAGGTGGCGGGCCGCACGATGGTCGCCGCCAGCGGCAGGCGGCGAATATGCCGTTCAATTTCCGCTTTGGTGTCATAATGCGCTACGCCGGTCGGCGTCTCTCCCGTCGCGCTGCCGGAGCTGTACACCAGATGCTTCACCGCGCACTCGACGGCGAGATCGGCGATGGTTATCCCGTAGCGTACCTCCTGCTCATCGGTCACCGTCCCTCCCGGCGAACTGGGCTGGACGCTGAAGACGCCGTCGACCCCGGCCATCGCCGACCGCATTGCCGCCCGGTCTTCAAAGGTTCCCACGACCAGCTCGGCTCCCCGCGCCGCCAGCGCAGCGGCCCCGGCGGAGAAAGGATCCCTGACCAGCGCCCGAACCCGCCAGCCGCGGTGCAGCAGCGCCCGCGCCACCGAGCCGCCCTGCTGACCGGTGGCGCCAAAAACCAACACGCTTTGCGCATTATTCATCACTCTTCTCCCTTATCTGCAGCCTGTTTCCCGGCCTCTCGCCAGCGATAGTCACCTTGCTTATCCTTCTCCAGCCAGCCGCAGGAAGGCCCGGCAAAATGCCCGGTGAACCATTGAGCATGATGGCTTGCCCCCCACGCCATCATCTCCCGTCGCGAGACTTCCGCCTGCCGGGGATCGCCGCAGAACGCTGAATTCCACTGCGGATGGGCAAACTGGATCGGGGAATGCAGAAGATCGCCGGAGAAACAGGCGTAGTCATCTCCGGCGGCGAGGACCAGCGCGGCATGGTCCGGACTGTGGCCGGGGGTGGGAATAAAGTCGATCCGTCCGCCGACCCGCGGCCGGGTCGCCACATCGACGGTCTCCAGCTGGCCGGCCTCAATCACCGGCAGCAGGCTGTCAAGCCACAGCGCCCGGTAGCGTTCGCTGTTTTTCACCCGCGACAGCTCTTTTGCCGAGCACAGATAGCGGGCGTTGGGAAACAGCGGCACCCAGCGATCGTCCTGCCAGACGGTATTCCATCCGACATGGTCGGTATGCAGGTGAGTCAGTAGCACCAGGGTCACGTCCTCCGGGTTCACTCCCGCGGCGCGGAGATTCTCCAGATACGGCGTGCTAAGTTGATGATAGAGCGGATTGCCGCCGCGCTCCCGACCATTGCCGGTGGCGGTATCGATAACAATCAGATCGTAGGGGGTCTGCACCACCCAGCTGTGGATTGACAGCGCAATCGGCTGAATAACGGCCTCCGCCTCCGCTACCGGGAACGCCTCTGGATAGAGCGCTGCCGGCAGCAGGGAAATCTCGCGCTCCGGCACTTTGAAAATCAGGCTATCGCCTGTCTGGTAAGTTTGCATCACTCCCTCCGCGCGCATTGCGCTGGTTGATTTATCGGGGTGATATTCACTATGCTGCCGGGATAACCCACATTCAAATTGATTATCATAATGAACAAAATCATTGAAAATGATTTTAGTCGTATCGATCTGAATCTGTTGACAGTCTTGATGGTGCTGTACCGCGAAGGGAGCGTCACCCGTACCGCAGAGGTGCTGCATCTTGGCCAGCCGGCTATCAGCGGGGCGCTGAAACGGCTGCGCGAGATGTTTGACGACCCGCTGTTCGTCCGCAGCGCCAGAGGCATGCTGCCGACGCCGCGGGCGCAAGCGCTGATGACCGACCTGCAGCCGCTGATGGAAAACCTGCATTCGGCGATGTTTGGCGCCGCAGAGTTCGTCCCGGCGCGCGCGCAGCAGCTTTTTCGCATCGGCCTCAGCGACTGGAGCGAACACTGGCTGATGCCCCCGCTGTTACCCGGGCTGATGCAGGAGGCGCCCGGAGTGTCACTGCAGTCGATAGCCGCCGACCCCTTCCAGGTTCGCCAGTTGCTGGAGGAGGAGCGCATTGATGTCGCGGTGTCTGTCAACAAACAGAGCCGTGGGGAGATCGTCAGCGAGCCGGTGATGTCCATGGGAGTCACCACCCTGTGGTCGCCGCAGCAGATCCCCTGCCGCGGTCCGCTGTCGGTGAGCGACTTTGTCGCCTGGGAACATGTGATGGTGGCCTATCGCGAAACCGGCCACGGTGAAATTGACCGCCAGCTCGCCAGCCAGGGGCTCGCGCGGCGCGTGCGCTTTGCCACGCAGAATTTCTCCACCTTTCCCCTGCTGCTGACCACCCTGCCGCTGTTCGCCACCGTCCCGCAGGGGCTGGCGCAGCGCTGGCAGGCGCAGTATGCGCTGCGCGCGGACGCTCCGCCGGTAGCGTATCCGGAATTTACGCTGTGCATTTTGCGGCACAAACGGCGGGCGCAGGATCCGGCGCTGAACTGGCTGGTGACGAAGTTAAAACAGGCCATGCGCGGCCAATAACCGGGCCGATGCCCCGGCATCAGGCCTCGCTGTGCGGGGGTTGCAGCACACGCCTGCTCCAGTCATAAAACGCGCGCACCGCCGGCGGCAGATAGCGGTTTTGCGGATAGACCAGCGACAAGGGAAGATCAGAAGCGGCCTGCTCCAGACAGGCGACCAGCGCCCCGCTCTGCAGATAAGGTTGCGCCAGATAGCTGGCGACGCGGATCAGGCCCAGCCCCTGAATGCCGGCCTGAATGTAGGCATCGGTATCGTCGACCACCAGCGTCTCCCGCATGCGGATCGCGCAGTCGCCTTCATCGAGGGAGAAAAGCCAGTCGATGGTCCGCCCGGTACGGTGATTCAGGTAGCCCACCGCCCGATGCTGGTGCAGTTCGTCGATGCTCTGCGGCCGGCCGTGGGCCGCGAGCCAGGCCGGCGAGGCGAGGACCATCCAGCGGTAGCGGGCCAGAGGACGCGCCACCAGGGTGGTGGAATCTTCGATCCGCCCGGTACGGATCACGCAGTCGAATCCCTCCTGAATAATATCTTCCACGTTGTCGCTTGAGCAGAGGATCAGCTCCAGATCGGGATACTGCTGCAAAAACTCGCCGATCCTCGGCAGAATGCAGTGGCGGGCAAGGGATTGCGGCATCCCTACCTTGAACCGCCCGGCGGGCTGAGCCGAGCGCCCGGGAAAGGAGGCTTCCATCGCCGCCATCTCGGCCAGCAGCCTTTTACACTCCTCATAATACCGGCGACCCTCCGCCGTCACGCTGAGCTTGCGGGTGGTGCGCTGGAGAAGCTGCGCCCCGAGCCAGGCTTCCAGCTCCTTCACCACCCGCGATACCGTGGAGCGCGGCTGCCCGAGCACCTCCGCCGCGCGGGCGAAGCTGTGGGCATCCACGACCGCAACATAGACCTGCATGGCATCCAGTTTGTCCATTTCGTTACCCCCCCGGCGCTCATTATCCCATTATTACGAACAGTCTAACCCGAAACGCTGTACTTATCGAATGACGACCGTCCCCCTACACTGAGCCTGTATCCCGTCAACACAAGGCTTAACTGAGCAAGGAGTTAAAATGAAAACTGATAATTTTAATCATGCGGAAAAGGTATTGGTGCTGGGAGCGGGACAACTGGGCGCCGCCGTTCTTGATGCGCTGGTGCCTGCGGTAATCGAGCGCCAGGGCACGGTCTCGGTCATCGTCTCGCCGGCGGCCTGGGATGAAGCCGGCCAGCTGCGGTCGTCAAACCATCAGGCGCTGGCCGACGCCGGAGCCACCTTCCTCGCCGTCGACATCGCCGGTAGCGCCATGGAGACGCTGGCCGATCAGTTTCGCGGATTCACCACCGTGATTAACTGCATGGGGTTTGTCGCCGGTCCGGGGACACAGCTGAAAATTACCCGCGCGGTGCTGGCGGCCGGGGTACCCCGCTATTTTCCCTGGCAGTTTGGCGTCAATTACGATGTGGTAGGCAAAGGCAGCGGTCAGCCGGTCTGGGACGAGCAGTACGATGTCCGGACCCTGCTGCGCGCGCAGCGGGCCACGGAGTGGGTCATTGTCTCCACCGGGATGTTTACCAGCTTTCTCTTCGAACCAGACTTCGATGTAGTGAATTTATCCAACCGAACCCTTCACGCCCTTGGCAGCTGGGATACCCAGGTGACCGTCACCTCACCGGCGGATATTGGCCGCCTGACCACGGCGATTTATCTGCATCAGCCGCGGATCGTCAACGAGGTGGTGTTTGTTGCCGGCGAAACGACCTCTTACCGGCAGTTGGCGGATACCGTCGAGCGCGTAACGCAGCAGACGTTCAGCAAAGCCGTCCACACCCTGCCCGCCCTGCTGGAGCAGCTGCGGACAAACCCGGATGACGCCATGCTGCGCTATCGCGCCGCCTTCGCCCGGGGGGATGGCGTGTGGTGGCCGATGGGCGACACCTGGAATGCCCGCCACCAGCTGCCGACCCAGGACATTGCCGGCTGGCTGCAGACCGCGCGCTGATTTTCTCTCACAGGACAGAATGACGATGAACAAGTTAATTCCACTGATCGTATTGAGTTGTCTGCTGCCCCTGGCGGCAAATGCCAGAACCATCACCGCCACCGGCGATACCCTGGACCATGCGGAGAGCAAAATCCGCCAGCAGGCCGCCCGCGAGGGCGCGACTACCTATCGCATCACTGAAGCGCGAATGGGCAACAAAGTGCATATCACGGCGAAAATCGCGGACTAAAGCACCGGCGTCAGGCTCAGGGATGAGCTGCCGGCAGCCCGCGCGCCAGGTCAGGCGCTCATTTTTTCCCGTCGACGATCGCGGCCCGGCGGCGCGCCATACAGGCGAGCGTATTCCCGGGTGAACTGCGACACGCTGATATAGCCCACCTCCCCGGCAGCCTGCGCAATACTCATCCCTTCCGCCAGCATCAGGCGGCGGGCGTGGATCAGGCGCAACTGCTTCTGAAACTGCAGCGGCGACAGCGTGGTCATGGCGCGGAAATGACGGTGAAAGACAGAGACGCTCATCCCGGCGGCGTCGGCCAGCGCGTCGACGCTGACTGGCTGCATAAAATCCCGGCGCAGCATCGCCACCGCCCGACGGATCCGCGCCGAATGGCTGTCTACGGCGCCCAGCGCCCGGATGGCCGGCCCATGGACACTCTGCAACAGCCAGTAATGTAGCTCCCGCCGCAGACCTTCCCCCAGCACCGCCAGCGCCCCCGGTTGATCAAACAGCCTTGCCAGCCGGTAAGCGGCATCCGTCACATCGGCGTTCATCGGTTCGATACCAACGCGGGGCGCCTCATCCGGCCCTGACGGCCCGGCCTCCTGCAGCTCGCGCAGGATAGCCAGGTCCAGCTCCAGCACCAGCGCGTAATAGGGAAAACGCTGACTGGCCTCGGTGATCTGGCTGGTAGTGGGAACATCCGCGGCAATCACCATCGCCTCGCCCGGACCATAGTCAAAGCTTGCCAGGCCGGTGGTCACGCTCTTACGCCCCTGGAGCAGCATGGCCACCAGCGGCCTGGCGATAGCCGCCTGCAGGTCACCAGGATGCAGGGCCCGCACCAGAGTAATACCGGGAACCGGGGTAACTGCCACCCCGCTGCTATCGACATGAGCATCGGCAAACCGGCGGCAGAGATCGAACAGAGCGTCGCGCATAAGATCCTTTCAGGCAAGTTTTAAAGCCTGAGTATGCGCTATTTCCCGGCAAAAGGGAGTGAACGGAGAGAAATGGGCAAAAAATAACAAGGATTGGGCAACCCGGCCCGGTGAGCCTCTCCTATTGTAAGGACTCCACATACCAGAGAGGACCGAACATGACTAAAATTGCACTTATTACCGGCGCCAACCGCGGCCTTGGCCGTCAGACCGCACTGGATATCGCCCGCCAGGGTGGGGATGTCATCGTCACCTACCGCGGCAATCTCGAACAGGCGGAAGCGGTGGTCGCCGACATCCGCGCCCTGGGCCGCAAGGCCATCGCCCTGCCGCTGGATATGGCGCAAACCGCCAGCTTCCCGGCCTTCGCCGACAGCCTCGGCAGCGCGCTGGCCAGCGTCTGGGGGCGGGCCACTTTCGACCACCTGATCAATAACGCAGGGCACGGCGAATTCGCCCCGCTGGCCGAAACGCGCGAAGCGCAGTTCGACGGGCTGTTTAACGTCCACGTTAAGGGGGTATTTTTTCTCGTACAAACCCTGCTGCCGCTGCTGGCAGACGGCGGGCGGATCGTTAACTTTTCCTCCGGGCTGACCCGCGTCTCCTATCCTGGCTTCTCCGCCTACGCCGCCGCCAAAGCGGCTGTGGAGATGCTGAGCGTGTACATGGCCCGCGAGCTGGGCGGGCGCGGCATAACCGTCAATACCATCGCCCCCGGCGCTATCGCCACCGATTTTGGCGGTGGGCTGGTGCGGGACGACGCAGAGGTAAACGCGCAGTTTGCCGCCATGACGGCGCTGGGACGGGTGGGCGTTCCCGAGGATATTGGGCCGATGATCGCCAGCCTGCTACGCGACGATAACCGCTGGGTGACCGCCCAGCGGATCGAGGTGTCGGGCGGACAAACCATCTGACGACTCAGGCTGGCAGGATGCGCTCCAGCGCCAGGCCTGCCAGCCGCACGGTCTCCAGAAGACGCGGCAGACTATCCCCTTCCCGCGCTTTCGCCGACAGGCCAAGCATCAACGTATCCATATAGTCAGTCACCCGCAGCGCGTCCTGCGGGCGATGGCGGGCGATATACTGCTGGATTTTGGCTCTTGCCGCAGCATGCCATTCGCCTGCCGCCACCCGGGCATCAGCATCCTGACAATGTACCCCCTCCAGCACCAGGCAGCCGGCGGCGGCCGGATCGGCCACATAGCGGCGAGCCGCCTCCTGCAGTACGGCGATGAGCGACGCCGCCACCGGCTGGTCGTCTCGCAGCAGGGCATCAATGGGAATGGCCCCGGTCTGGCTGTAGCGCTGCAGGACGCGGGTATACAGCCCGAGCTTGCTGCCAAAAGCGGCATAAAAGCTCGGGGGGTTGATGCCGAAAGCCTGGGTCAGATCGGCCACGCTCACCGCGTCGTAGCCTCGCGCGTGGAAGAGGCGTTGCGCCGTTTCAATGGCCTGTTCCGCATCAAACTGGCGGGGACGTCCCGGAGTACGCCCTGGTTTTGTAGTGGTCACTATATTAATCCTTGACAGCCTGTTTAGCCGCAGCATATTGTAATCATCACTACAATATCATGAGGTGTGGGATATGACAGCGTTTCACAACAAATCAGTGCTGGTTTTAGGCGGGAGTCGGGGAATTGGCGCGGCGATCGTCAGGCGTTTTGTCGCCGATGGCGCGTCGGTGGTGTTTAGCTATTCCGGTTCGCCGGAAGCGGCCGAGCGGCTGGCGGCAGAGACCGGCAGCACGGCGGTGCAGGCGGACAGCGCCGATCGCGATGCGGTGATAAGCCTGGTCCGCGACAGCGGCCCGCTGGACGTATTAGTGGTCAATGCCGGGATCGCGCTTTTCGGTGACGCTCTCGAGCAGGACAGCGATGCCATCGATCGCCTGTTCCGCATCAATATTCACGCCCCCTACCATGCCTCCGTCGAAGCGGCGCGCCGCATGCCGGAAGGCGGGCGCATTATTGTCATCGGCTCGGTCAATGGCGATCGCATGCCAGTGCCGGGAATGGCGGCCTATGCGCTCAGTAAATCGGCCCTGCAGGGGCTGGCGCGCGGCCTGGCGCGGGATTTTGGCCCGCGCGGCATCACGGTCAACGTCGTCCAGCCCGGCCCAATTGATACCGACGCCAACCCGGAGAACGGCCCGATGAAAGAGCTGATGCACAACTTTATGGCCATTAAGCGCCATGGCCGTCCGGAAGAGGTGGCGGGAATGGTGGCGTGGCTGGCCGGTCCGGAGGCATCGTTTGTCACTGGCGCCATGCACACCATCGACGGAGCGTTTGGCGCCTGATACCTCAGGGCGGCGATGCGCGCTTTGCACCGCCGCCGCGGGGACGTCATCGCCTGTCAGGGATCATCAGGCCAGGCTATCGACCGCCATAAAAAAGCGATCTTCGGTAAGCATAAGCCGCGCTTCCGGGGACTGGTGCGCCTTGCGGATCATCCAGCCCTCCTCCGGGGCCAGGCTCAGATAAAACACCTCCCGGGATCCCGCGCCGTCGGGCGCCTCAAGACTCAGGGTCACGATCCCCTTTTCCACGCCATCCAACAGCTGCTGCGGCACGATATTGACGCTGCGCTCGCCGTTTTGCAGACGAATGGCCGGGATATCGTAGCGGCAGATGCCGCTGTTGAGGCTGTAGCCAAGGGTACTCAGGTCGTGGAGATGGCGGGTCGAAATCACCACCTCAATACCGGTTCCATCAAACCACTGACTTATCTGCTGAGCCAGCTCCGCCATCTGCTGACGAAACCTGGCGATATCCGCGGCGGCCGACCCGTCGAGGGCCGCTGTCCGCCGCGGATTTTGCTGTTGCTGCAGTTTCTTAAAAAAACGTTCCCTCGCTGTCACGTTATCTCCCTGTGCTGTGATGAAACCGGTTGGGCTGGATGAAGATGGTTATAGCCCGTTCGCTGGTTACGAAGATTGAGGGCGAACTGGCGCGATGGCCCCGCCGCAAGTGTTTGTTTTTTTACGTTACTTCGCCGCTTCAGGCCTGAGCCGTAGCTGGTTGTGTTCGGCGGTGAAAATGCGCGGCTTGTCCGGATCCAATTCCTCACGCGCCAGCACCTGCTTCCAGGTATTTCTTTGTGTGTCCGGATGGCGGAACAGGCCGACAACCGCCACGAACGTCGCCTCCGCTTCCAGCGGCATATTCAGACTGGCGTCCCCTCCGGGACCGATCACCACATCGCGACTGGCGAGGAGATCGGCGGCGAGCAGAATATCCCCCTCCTCCAGCAGCTGCTGGTAAACCAGCCGGTCAAAGGTCTGGCGATCTTTAAGCTGATAGATGCGCACCACCACCGGTTCAGAGAGCGAGTGATTCTCTCTGGCATCGGTGTTGAGCGCTTCGCGCGCGGTAAAGTCCAGATGCAGCGTATTAATTTTCTTATAAAAAACGGCGTTGAAGGCAGACTTTGTTCCCTCCGAGACGCGCTGGGTGAGTCCGCATCCGCTCAGGCAAAGCGCAAGCAGGGGCAGCAGACAGGCGGTTTTAGTCAAACTTATACGTAACACGTCGGTTTCCTTGTAGAAAGGTGGCAGGCTGCAGGCCCGTATAGGTACCCAGCTCGGTGGTAAAGGTCTGAGGAATATCGTCCTCACTCTCGCCCTCACCCACGCCCAGCACGCCGTTCATACCGAGCCAGAACGGCTCGTCCCCCAGCGGCGGGACAGCCAGCAGTCGGGTCGGCGCGGTCAGGGTGATGTTGGCCCGGAATCGCCAGCCGAGGTATACCCGCAGCAGGATGAGAAAGTCCCGAAACAGCGGGCCGTCAGGCTTCCAGCCCTGCGCCTCCGCGGGATTGTCGGTGGTAAGGGCGACGAGGAGCTGGCTGCTGGCATCCATCGCTTCGTCACCCAGCGGCGTATTGCCGTCCAGGAAGAAGTCGTCATCGCCGTAAAACCCCAGCGGCTGGCTGATCGCCACCGGACGCAGGCTGTACGGGCTCACCCTGACGGTGGTCTCCGGGGCCAGCAGGGTGACCAGCGCCTGGATCCCCTGCTGGGTTTTGCCCGGCTGACGCAGCACGCCGGTTAGCGCCAGAAAGCGCGACGCCGGCGAGGCGATATGCTGCGTCGTGCCGGGGATGCCCAGCCCCGCCAGGCCCAGTAGCGACTGCGAGAGACGATCGGTGCCGCCGGGCTCAAAGGTGGCGGGCCAGGAGTATTTCCGCCAGATGCGGTAAAACTGCGTCATGATCCGGTGGCTGAAGATATCCAGTAAGCCCTGCAGCGCTTCATGCCCTTCCCTGTGCTGGGCGATATCATCGAGATATGCCGTCGGGAGCGGCGAATCGACACCGTACAACCCCATAAAGGTGGTGCGAATGACCGGCGGCCTGCTGTCATCGGCCTCATCGTATTCCACGGCTTTCAGTTCGCTGGCGGGAAATCCCATTCCCGGATGCGGGTAAAAACGCACCGGATCGTCAGCCGGATGGCTGGTTCCCCCCATCAGCGGTTGGCCGGGACGCCGTTTTTCCAGAAGCTGGCAGAAGCGGTAAAAATTGATCCGCGGCAGGTCGGCCTCCAGCCGCGGGGTCAGCCGGGAATGCGGCGGCTGTGCTTCTCTTCCCATTCCAGTCGTTCTCCGGTTGGTTGCAGAATGATAATCAGGCGGTTGAACAAGTAGATGTCGGTGTAGAGCGCGAAGAAGCGGCTAAGCATCTCGCCAAACAGGCATATATCGCCTCGTCCGGCAAAGCCGTGACTGTCGAGGGTGACTTCAATCTGTACGCCGCGCACCAGATGGCCCTGTGCAAAGCGCTCTGTTGCGCGGTGCTTCACGTCGAGGATGGCTTCCAGACGCCGACGATTCATCTCGCTGTCGGTCCATTCATACAGCGCCAGGGTGCCGCGCAGGACCTCCGCGTTATCCATCAGGGAAAGAAAACTGCTGCCCAGATGGCTCAGCACCCGCCAGTGAAAACGGTCCTGGGCGGGGGGATAGCACGGCAGCGTCGGCGCGCAGAGGTTACGCACTGCAATACTGGCGGAAGTGGTTTTCATCACCGTATCGAGCACGGTGCTCTGCAGCGCGCGACGCGGCAGCTGGCCGTTGGTTCCGGTGAGGGTCAGCGACAGGCTTTCATCTTCCGGTACGGTATGATTATCAAAGGCTTCTCCGCCGACGATAAGCCAGGTGTTGTACAGCCCGGAGGGGCCACGGCGCACCCGGGTATGATAGTAATAGTCCGCCGCGTCATGACGCATCATGCCGCCTTTGTGGCGAAAACTTGAGAACGGCGCGTAAACCTGCTGGTGTGAGGAGATCACGGAATCGACGGTGTAAATTTCGGTGTGGCCGTCCTGCACGCGCATCGGGCGCAGCGGGTATTCGGTCTGCAGGGAATTGATGGTCAGCGGATCGGACTCCAGCGGAAACAGGTTGATCACTGGCACGCAGTGCAGGCGCAGGTGCTTTTCGCTGAAGCGGAAGTCATGTTCCCAGCGTTCCGCCAGCACGACGTCGATTTCAAACCACGCCAGTCCGGCCGGAAAAGCCACCGTCTCCAGCCCGCGCAGATCGATGAACATGAACTTTTCGCGGAAGGTAAAATACTCCAGCAGCAGCTGGTAACCGCGAAAACTGCGGCCATCTTCAGGCCAGAGGCCGTCATCCTCGCCAAATCCCAGCGCGCTGAAATACCCGTCCAGCGGCCTTCTGTCCACCTCATCGGGCATGTGCAGCCACATCCGGGCCACATTGAGGGTAAAGGCCTCGTGCATGGCGCAGGCCAGCGGCGCATCGGCGTTGCAGTAGAGCGGGATATGACTGAGATCGACCCGGCGCCAGTCCGTCAGCTGGCTGCAGGTAAAGCGCAGCGTGATCACCGACCGGCCATCCGTATCGGTGGCCAGCTGGACGCGCTCCAGGGATAACGGCTGCAGAGCGATCGCTTTGGTGGTGGTGTACCGGCAGCGCGTGCCCTTTTCACCGATCGGCCGGGAAAGCACTTCAAAGCCTTTGGCCATCGTCATCGGCTCTTTCATTTCCGGCCAGTCGGTGGTGAACTCCACGACCGACATCGAGGGAATGGTACGTAAATAATGTGGCCACAGCAGACTGACCACGCCTTCGGTCAGCTCAGGCAGATCGTCATCGAGTTTCTCGCGCATGCGGCCCATCAGGAAGGCAAAACCTTCAAACAGACGCTCGACAAAGGGGTCGCGAGCGCCCGCTTTGTCGAGATTGAGCATTGCCGCCTGCTCAGGATGAGCGCGGGCAAACTCTTCACCCGCTTCCAGCAGGTAGCGCATTTCAGCGTCGTAATAACGCAAGGTTAAATCGTCCATAAATTAATATTGATTTCCTTTCAATCATCAGATTTTGAAACTGGCAACTAAAAAAATAACCTTTATAACACCTGAATTAATACTTATAATTAAATGCCCTTATTTTTTTTAAACATTTATTGCTTGAACCATTTTTAATCGCGCCCTTAAAAAAATCATCTTTTATATAAATCGATGCGTAGCACACGCCCTCTTTTGAAGAAAGAATAAAATTTTGACCACCGCTACCTGCAGCGTTATATTCGTATTGACCACCAACCCTCCAACCAATGTCGAGCGCTGCATCTTTCCTAATCAGAGATGTAAACGAAGCTTTAATCTTAACTCTTTTTCCAGGTGCTATAATTTCAGGCTTTGATCGTACTATACGCGCGACTTCGTCAGGCTCAGGTTCGACATTATATATACTCTCACCTGCATATACGAATATAGTTTCGTTAGTGTTATTTATAATAACAACGACTGGCCTTATCGGAATAAAATGAGCGACAAGGACTAACACCGCTATAAATAATGCAATACCCGTTAACGTTTTTGTTTTTTTCAAAATGATTCGTCACTTTTTTCTGGATTATCTGTATTCCAGCACCAATGATTTTCTCTTGAGTGAGGAAGGTGCGCGCCAGGTGTTGTTTCTAAAACGCAAAGAATATTATCTGCCGTCAACGTCTCAGCAAATTTCCCATGTTCATAAAATAGATTAAACCCTATTTTCATGCTAGTAATGTCATCCATGGTATCATCCCCCATGGCACCTGGCGTCATGTTTTGTTCCCAAGTGGACCCTTTCAAGAGAATTGCTTCAGAAAAACCGACACTACGTCCAACATAACCATAATGTATGTTTGACCAAACATCATAAAAATAATCATGCTGTTTAAACTTATGATAATAAGACTTTGATGATTTTCCTTTCCTGGGAAGTGGTCGTGCTACTGCAACGGATGAAAAAAAATCGCGGATCTTCGGTTTATGATCCCAGATTGAACCTGTTTTCACGGTCTGATACCAAATAGCCATTGCAGCAAGTAAATCTGCTTTAGGGGGCGGCCCCAGCCTTGCATAAAAGGGAAGTTTATTCCATTCAGTAAGTCTTTTTATTATAAAATCTTCGTCGATTAAATATCGTATTGTTTCTGCCGTATCGCTTCTGACATTCGCCTTTATTTCACTTAGTATATATTCTGCAACTTTAATCGCCCCATCTGTGTGAGTACACTGTCGTTCAGTCTTATTTTCTGGATGAAGATTCTTATAGGGTTCCTGTAAAGATGCCATAAGCCCATCGAGTGAAAATAAAGTAGTTATGCATTCACCTCCTTTCTCATAAGTATCATTCATCATTGATGGAATAAACTTCGCCTTACAGGGGCAAGTACTACAGCTGTCGAGGGTTCCGGCCATTCGCCGGCCATGAATGGTATCGTTGTCGATGCCACCGGCAATCTTGTATAGCCCTGCGTGCTTTCCGCAAGTGACGCTGTCCTGCTCCCGGGCAACAGGTTTATCAAACAGAGTGTGATCTTCTGCGCCTGTAGTGATTCTTCCGCCGCAGGTCGTTCTGTCTCCCTGTACCAGATAAAAACCTTTTGCTGCCATATGTTCTCCTTAGTGTCAGTTTCCGTTCTGTTAGCCGCAAAGCACCGCGCTACTGGCTGGATCGAGCGCAATCAGACCTGCCAGCAATTGATCCATCTCCGGTTGCAATCGTAACTTTTCACTCTCGCTGCGCGTGGCTTTCATGCGCAGTAGCCTGAGCCGTCGCGATTTAATCTCGAACAACAGGGCTGGGATCCACTGCGTGAGGGTGATTGATCCCGCCGCATCGTCGAGTTCTCGCAGAAGATAGAGCGCGAGGTCATTCTTCCCCTTTTGTTCGGCCACGCGGGCCATCAGCAGGCGCAACAGCCATTTTTCTTTAGTGGATTCAGTGCCCGGGCGCGTCTGAATCCAGTGGAGTGCAGCATCGAGACCGTCAGTGTCAGCCTTCTCGAGCGCTTCAGGTTCAAGGGCCAGAATGTCGTTATCAGCGCCGCTGGCAGCCGATACTGGCTCATCCTGCCAGACGGACATATCGTCGAGTACACTCTGATTTATCCAGTTCAGCGTGACCTCATCGGCAAAGGGTGTGCCGTCGTTAAAAGCTAATGTTTCAAGCCCGGTGAGACGGCGCAGCAATCCTTTCAGATCGGCAATTATAATATCGGCCAGCACATCCTGACCCGACCTCACCAGCGCCTGATGGATATACCATTGCAGGTCAAGCCAGAGGTGGTTAGCGCCACGTGAGAAGGTACTGTCCGCCTGTTCCAGTATCTCCGACCAGCTCTGTTGCAGGTACAGCCGCTTGAGCATGGCACGCTGATCTGCTCTGGGAGGCTCGATACGTGTTTTTCCTTCAGCATCAGGCGCAGGGATGATTGTCAAGGTGTCATGACGAAGGCTTTTCATTAGCCGATGTGCGGCAAGCCAGCCATCGGGTTGAACACGTAGATATGCTGTCAGGGTTCGCGCCTGGGCCAGCAGATCCTGACCGGAGGTGATGTTACTGAGAACCGGCGCTTCGTATTCAGCCATGCGTGAAGCGGTTTGAGCCAGCCCCCGGTTTCCGACGTTCTGCGGCACCACCGCATCGACTCCCCCGCCCTTTATCAAACGAGACTCCAGAGCACCCCAGAGTGCTTGCAGATCTGGCCGTGATGTTTCTGGTTCTGTCGTCAGACAATCATCAATGAGAAGCAGCGCGCCGACGGTACGCCTTGCGTCCTCCCGCACAACTTCTGGAAAAAGTGAAAGACTGTCTAAGATACGAGTACCCGCCAGCCACTCGAGGGCTGCTTTGCGGCTACGGTCGCGCTGCGGATAAAGCTGCATACCATATCGTTGCAGCAAGCCTGCCAGCAGCTCCAGCCCATCGGCCAAGCCAGCTTCCCCGTCCTGGTGCAAACGGGCCCAGCAGTAATAGGTAACAATCCGGATATCTTTTGTTGTTGCCAGTAACTGTCCAGCCAACTGGCAAATCAGTACGGTATCGACACCGGAGATCTTATTGACCTCCTCGCGGATACGCTGAAAATCATCGTCATAGCCCGGATCGTCCCCGGTTGGTTGGGCGTCACTGACTGGCGCAAGCCAGGATTGCCACTGCGCCTGACGTGACCGGGCCTGCTGGCGCAGTACGCTTTCATCCAACTGACTGGCGGCAACCAAATTTTGTAAAATACTCATAATTCCATCTCATCCATGTCACTATTCCCTACCCCCGTCGTCAGGGCCTGTGCGCTCTCAGCCGCATCGACAGTGAAAATCTGATCCGGCAGGGTCAATCCGCGCAGCGCCAGAAGCGCCAGCGGGCCACTCCCAAGCTGGGAGCGCAATACCCACTGCAGGGTGCGGCCATCCGGAGCGGAGAAGCTCATCATCCACTGGCTGCGATCCAGCGGATGGCGTTTACCCTGCTCCAGCCAGCGAATAAAACCCCAGGTACCGCTGTAGTCACCGAACAGGCGCGTGCCCGCATTGACGGTGGTCCAGGTCAGCAGAGTGCCGGGTTTATACGTCTCCCCCGGCCAGCGGAAAGTCTGCCAGTCGGCCATCTGATTGAAATAGCGCAGCTTTTGGCCGTCTATCGTCAGCTGTGTCTCGACAACCTCCGGGGCAGGCCTGGCCTGTAACTCAAAGCTGATCCCCTGGCTGCCGTCGGTGAAAAGAATGTCGGACAGCTGGCTTAGCTGGTTGATCGCGCGCAGAAAGGCCGGATTAAAGACCAGGCCGTGACTGTTGACCTTATCCGGCACCCATTGGCTGCCTTCTTTATGCAGGACACCGTTCAGCTCCGTCGTGAGAAAACGTTCGATTCGCCCGCTGTCTTTGCGCACAAACTCAGCCAGCATCGGCAGGGAGGCATCGCTTTTGCTGGCGGCAAACGGAAAGCGTCCGTCAAAGGCGGTGTGCCAGTTGGCGACCACCGAACGGCGCCATTTATCATTCAGACTGGCCGCCGACGGCAGAAGCACGGTTTCCCAGGCCTGAGTCAGCGGCTGCACAAACAGAGTATTACCGAAGCCACTCCACTCTTCGCCAAGGCTTGCCGAAATCAGGCTACCGTACTGTTGCGTGTCGGTCAGGTCGACGCTTTTTCCCTGGAAGACGGTCTGCGCCAGGACCTGCATCATCTCCTGCGGATCGGAGGCATTCGCAACCTGCTGCAGGCGCAGGCGCACGCGGGTGATACGGGTCAGATAGGTTTGCAGGCTCAGGGTGCTATCGGCCGACATGACGTTGCTGCCCGTGTTTTTCCCCATCAGCTGGAGCAGTGGGCCGAACGTGTCATCCAGAGGCCCCTGCGGGCCGGCTGCCGACTGGTCGATGACCGGCTTGTCTTTCCCACCCACCAGATCTTTGGCCGATTTAATAAGGCTGTCCGACAGCCCCTCCCTTTGTTGCCCCGCCTGCCCCTGCCAGGCAAGGGTATTCATCAGGGCAATCAGCGGCGACTGGCGGACATCGCTTATCAGCGTGAGCTGGTCGGTAACATCGGCAATGGTGGTCGCTGGGTTGAGTCGCAGACTGTTGAGAAAATTCAGCCAGCTGCCGGCGAAATCGGTGAAGTAGCGTCGGGTCAGACGCGCTTTCAGCGCCTCCGGCGACAGGTCTGTCGACATCGTTTTGCGCGAATCGCTCAGCACCCAGTCGATTTCCTCCCGGCGCGAGCTGGCTGCCTTATCAATGGCCTGCTGAATGCCGCCTTCCCATGCCTGGCGGGTAAACATCCCCGGGACCACTTCATTGGTGGTAAACAGCCGGCGCGCGTCGGTGCCACTGGTCATGTCTTCCAGCGATACATCGGCAAAATTACGACGCACGGATTTGAGCATGTTCTCATATAAGGTGCTTTCGGCATTGCGGCGACCTAGCTGCTGCAACAGAACCTGACGGCTCTGACTCACCCGTTGCGCATCCGGGATGATCTTCCACTCTGGCCGCTCGGGCAGCAGGGAGAGATAAAAGGCCCACAAATCCGGCGCCAGACTTTGCCACAGACCGGTCGAGATCCCCATTCGCGTCGGCTGGACCGTTTTCATGGTCTGCGCAAAAAATGCGCCATCGGCTTTATCCGGACGAGCCATCATCAGCCAGGCTTTCAGCTGGTCATAGCCCGGTTTCGCCAGCCTGGCTCGTTGGTCGCTATTGGGGGCGGAGTTGACCAGCGCGCTGAGCGCCTGCTGCAACGCGGCATTGGCCGGGTCACGTATCAGGCGATGATTTGCCACACCGTACCAGGGCAGGACGGCGTTTAATAGTTGCTGATGATGGTCCAGACCAAAGCGCCGATACCAGGGCGCTCCCTTCTGCCCATCGTGCACGAGACGGCCGGCCTCATTGCGCAGGGCATGGAGGGCCGTCAGTTGATAGTCAGAAACGGAGGGGTGGGCCACCAGGTCGCGGGCTTTTCCCGCTACCGAAGCAATCTGACTGTAATTGAGGGCAAAGGAGAGCAGCAGTCCCGCCGCCCACAGGCCGAGGATGGCCAGCAGACCGCACGCCAGGCCCCGCTCCCACGCCATTCCCACGTGATGCCCGCGTAAACGGCGGCAGTCATCGACGATCCCCAGCCAGGTGGCGGGCAGCGTCAGGAGATGAGGCTGGCCCGCAGGCGAGGTATCCGCCTCCTGATACGGATCTACGGTACGAGGCTCTGGCAGGCTAAACATCAGGCCTCGCAGCGCAAGCCGCTGCCGCGAGGCGGTCAGCCACGGCGCCAGCTGCCAGCGCCATTGCGCGATCCCCCCGTCGATAAGCTGCTGCCCCAGACGCAGCAGAAAGTCGTGGCGGGTATCTGCTGCGATCTGGTGCATCCCCTGCTCCCGTAGCGTGGGCAACATCTGCGCAAGCTGACGGGCGACATCTTCCTCAGTGGCGCGCAACGGGAAGCTAACCCCTACCGCCTGCACCGCGCGGTCAGCCTGCGGCCACTCACTGTCGCACAGTTTCCATAACCAGACCGGGGCGGCATAGCCCAGCAGTTCGCTGATTTTTTCCAGCCCGCGCAGGTCGCTCTCGCTTATCTGCGGCGTCAGGGTGAGAGACGACGGCATCACCCGCACAATCCCATCCAGAGGACGACCGCGGCGCAGCTTGCGCAGCGCGATGTATTTTTCTCGGTCAGGCTCCGATGCAAGGCTGCCGCCGTAAATCAGCACGGTGCGGTTGCCTTCAAGCCAGTGCTGCTGACGCAGGCCAGGCACCAGTTGTTCGATTGCCGCCTCGTCGCCGGTGACTAAAAGCAGGCGGACTTTGCGCCGCCAGTGAATTCCAATTCGGGTTCGCAGATGGTCACGAATCCTGGCACACATCACCACTGCTGGAGAAACAGAGATGTTTTCACTCTCATCTTTTCTCTTATTGTCATCACCACGAGTGACATCCAGGAGCGCCTCAAACTCCTTTTTACCGGCACTGCGAGCTGTCCACAGGAGCATAACTAACATGATAAAGATACATCCGGTAATGCAGCACCCACCAATAAGCCAGTAATTCTGCTGCTGACTATCGCCCTCAAGTCCGGCCATGTCAGGATGTTTCCAGACGATAAATGTCATTGCAGCCAAGAGTAAAAAGAGAATGAATACGACTGAAAGATAGCGACCTTCCGTAGTTTTCGGTGCTAAAAGTAACTTCACAGATCCATCTCCTGTCTTGAAGCTATCGGGGTAATAAGCGTGCTCCATAGCACTTTCTGAGTGGTATCCCCGCAGATAATCATCTGCGGGGATTGTGTTTGTCGGGCGATTTCAGTGGCGGCAGCAATAGCCAGCCAGGGTGCAGCGGCTCCAGCATTCCCCATGGATATATCGAGTGAAATGACAGCCTCATCTTTTACGCACTGCGCAGGATGTGCATTCTGACATCCAATCGCTTCTGCACGTTGCTCACCTGTCATTCCAGCGAGCCATAAATTTTTCACCATACTTTCTTTTAGCGGGACGTTCCAGGCGGCCATCCTCATCCCTTCGCTAAGTTCACCTGAGGGAGCAGCATCTGGCCGGTGTAGTAATGCGAGGGGGTCAAGCGCCACTTGCGTTAGGCGGTTGCCAAGAAGTAGAGCAACAGCCGCTTCAGCAGTATTGTTTGTAACAACCGGATCAATCTGGAGGCCAACGATCAATAACATTGCTTTATCTTTAATACGTTCATTTAACCAGCGGTCAATTACACTAAGACCACGCCCTTCAACGTGTTCAACAGGAAAAGTGATATTGTTCTTTTGCCATGCCTCATCCCAGTAATGGCGAATGTTCTCCAAAGGCAGCGATGTTGTTACATCAAAAACTACTACTAGTGGGCATTTATCAGGGATTTGTGTAAAAGGAATGTCTGCAATCATCTGCGAAAAAATATTCATTATCACGAATTCCATAGAATCCTGCGGGCTGGAAGAAATTTGGCTCATTCTGGCGCTTTCATTACCATCCCGGCCGACCTGTGAAACAATAATGCTGTCGTTATTTTGCATAGCAATAGCGGTATCTTTCTGAGCAACTGATGAGTGGCCGGTAATAAATGTTGCACTCAGCACTTGTAATGCACGCCGTGCCTTACGGGTTTCTCGAAGAATCCACTGTTCTCGCTGTTTGTCAAAAGCGTTTGCTTTGCTATCCTGTAAAGACCAAACAAGCAGACGAGAAGAAAGCAAGACACTCCACAAAGCAACAGGAAAACCTAAAGCTAATCTCCAGAAGTACAGATTTTCAACATAATGCCCAAATATACGCATTATGATAATACAGACTGAAAGCATGACAACCAGAGCAACAAGCCAACGAGAAAATTTCAGAGGCTTAGGTCTGGGGTAGCGTTCTGGCAAATGTTTAAGTGTATATGGCATTAATTTCCTCATATTACAGGATGGCTAAATTAGCTCGATATGCAGGCGAAACAAAAACTCACCACATTATATTTCTTTCATTAGCAAACTCACACTTAAACATACGACCATCCTTTTTGGTAAAAAACAGAAATCAACGTGCTAGTTTACTTTTGTCGTTGAAGTGGCCTTCCATTTTTTTCAGCATGTAATTTAACAGAGACTTGTCTTTTTTAATTACAATCAGGAATCGGAGGGTTTTCCCCACCCCACCTACCGTTTTCAACTATGATATTCTCTTCCCCTCGTAGGGCATATTTCAATCCATTTTATACGCGAAATAGTTGACAGTAACTGGGTCTATCCCACCAATACATCCAATTTATAAGCAAATAAAACAGTGCCTTCGTCATTGGTAAAGCTACTGTTTATTTCAACTGATTCTTTTACCCCCCCCATTCAGATTAATATCCATTTCACAGTCAATAATATAATCATTTGAAATGCAATCATCCTGACCCTTTGTCACCTGTTTTACAGATAAATACTCTGCAGTATTATTCTGGTTGATTTCCTTTTTCATCACCAGTAAATGCTTACCAGAATTACCTTCCCGCTTTGTAGAAAAGATTGGATTTTTAGTAAAAATAGAGTTTATTGGCTACAAAATAATATGCAACACAACCTAAAAAGCAGCAAGAGCGCTGAATAATGATTAATCAACAACACCTTTAATTTAGAGCGAGATGCTTACATCAATACTCACAAGCTATTTTTGCAGCATAAATTTATTGGCAGCTTTGCAAGCCAAAGTTCCGTCGGGAAGAGAATCAAACAAAGAGGTAAAGTTATATAGAACTGTTTTCCCATTAACTTTCTTAAATTCAATAAAATACCCATAAGCACCATCATCATCACATTTTTTCTAATAGACTCTGGTAGAGCAAAAGATACATTCCATACACACACTTTTTCATTTGGGAAAACTGCCGATGTGTTAACAGGATACTTTGATTTTTTGTCCACTCCCCAGCCATAGTAAACCTCAGATACATTGACAATGTGTACTGTATTTATTTTTGATAAGTAAATCACTTTCAACATAACGCCACATTTCTTTTGAAGACATTTCAATCAACAACTTCTTATTATTTTTTTAAAAACCTGTCTTAGAGAATCTATATTTGAGTTATCCATACACTCTTCTGCCAGTACACATGAGCTGTAACCAAGTAACAATGCTAAAACATAATAATACTTCACATCACCTCCAGTATTAAATTTTTTTTATCACCTTGTTCTTCCATCCTCTTTCGAGAGTAGATTGGCTCCAAGGCTTTCACGCAACTCTGCAATATTAGAAATCGCTGCTTCTCTCGAGCCCGAATTTATTATTTTTTGTGCATAAGAATAATATGAATTAGGTACATAGAACCTGACCCTGGCCCAAAATCAGTGCAGTGCTAAATCAGAGATCTTCGTCTTTCCGGAGATTTCGGATGAATTCAGCCGGAGTCATGTCATTTAATGATGAATGCGTTCTCTCATGATTATATTCCCTGCGCCAGTTGTCGAGTTTGTCCTGCGCATCTTCCAGCGAGAGAAACCAGTGAATGTTCAGGCATTCATCCCGCAGACTGCCGTTCAATGATTCAATAAACGGGTTATCCGTTGGTTTTCCGGGGCGGGAGAAGTCCATTGTAACACCGTGCTGATACGCCCATTTATCCAGACTTTTCGAGATAAACTCGCTGCCGTTATCTGTCTGAATACGTACCGGCAGGCGCTTGCCCAGCACCCGCAACCTTTCCATCACACCGACCACATCCTCACCTTTCAGCGACTTTCCGGCATGGATCGCCACACACTCCCGACTAAAATTATCCACTACAGTCAGCGCCCGGAAACGTCGTCCGTTAAACAGGTTATCCGACACGAAATCCATACTCCAGCACTGATCGACTCCGCTCAGGACCGGACGTTGCTGACGATGTGCTGCACTGACATGCCTGCGGGGGCGCTTTTTGCGCAGGTTGAGGCCTTCCAGACAGTAAATCCGGTGTGTTTTCTTGTGGTTAACAGGCCAGCCTTCCCGCCGCAGCTGAATATGAATACGCGGGCAACCGTAGCGGATCCGGGTTTCCGCTATTTCCCGGATACGCAGGGTTATCGCCCGATCATCCCGCCGGCTCTGCCAGTGGTAAACGGTTCTGCTCTGCATCAGCAGTCCGCATCCCCGTCGGACACTGATACGGTAAGCCTCCCGCAGAAAATGCACCGCCTGACGCTTCTGAGCCGGCCTCAGAACTTTTTTTGATAACTTCCTGCAGCATCACCTTGTCCAGACTTAAATCAGCCACCAGACGTTTCAGACGCTGATTCTCTTCCTCAAGCTGGCGCAGGCGGCGCAGTTTTGTCACGCCCATGCCGCCAAACTTTTTCTTCCAGTTGTAAAATGTGGCTTCAGAAATGCCCATCTTTCTGCAGACTTCCTCCACCCGAGTGCCGGTTGCGGCCTCTTTCAGCGCAAATGCTATCTGTTCTTCGGTATAGCGGGTCTTTTTCATGGCGATGTGCCTCTCTGTGAGATGGAAGAAAGACCGGAGACTTCAGTTTAGCCTGACACTGTTTTCAGGGAGGAGATCAAAGGTTAAGCGGGATACTTACAGAGAACATTTCCCCAGCAATGGCACTTGAAAAACACAGCATACATATGATTAATGAAAAGTATCTAAACAAAGCTACTGACCTCAATATCATTAAGGACTGGAAGGGAGTATCTTTGATCTTATAGACTGGCAAATGGACCTTCCTAAAAGCTTATAGCTAATAATTCCATCAACATTCAACTCATTCGTAAAGATATGCCCAGGGGCTTTTGAGTCGAACGTATAAATAAATAACTTATTATCTTTCATTGCATAAAAAAGAACTCCATCGAAACCAGAAACTTGATCATCAGAGTAAGATGATAATATTTTGGCAATCTGAGTTCTGGATGATAAATCTGTTATGGATTTTATTAGTATATTGTCATCAATACCTTTTGGGAGCGTATTCAAATATACGTTATCAATATAAGGGGTATAATCATTTTGATCGCACGAAGGAGTGTGAGGATTGTCCACACCGTAATAATTTCTAAAAAAGCCATCAAGGACATATTTATAATCATTTGCAGAAGGCAATGCCTTTACAAGTAAGGATATTCCTCCGGGATCACCTGCTATCACTCTCAATGACAACAACAGTAACATACTTATAGCTATAAAATTTTTCATCGACCGCCACCTTCATCTTTCACAGATTTAGTTTTGCTATCAAATCCGAAAAAATTATTGATTTTACTGAGGGTTGATAATCCATGCTTATCCTCATGAGAAAGTATGATTGGGATCAATTGCTAATGATTCACGAGAAAATTTTTTGCGCTGATAGTAAATAGCCATTTGAAAAAGCATCATTTCATATTGATAAGCTCCCCCCCCAATTCATCAAGTGTTTTCTCTCCCGAGAAAAGCTGTCGGCATTTACTGTCAATTACAGCATCATCTTTATCTCTTGGGAATATAATTTTCATTTTTCTTGCTATATCCCACACACCTGGGAATGAATCAACCGCACAATCCAAATCGTTTGGCGCAATATATTCTCCATTGACAGATATTTTCCCTAGATATATTGAACCACCAGGGTAAAACAAGCTATTCTGATCTGGCTCAGATGAGGAATTACTCCAAAAACCTTTGCCTGACAAAAGGTTTTTATTCCCATTAAACTTAGATACTATCGCCTGATATGACCTAAAGTGAGCATCAATCACAACTAATGCCAGAACTAATTTTTTTTCAAAATTAACATCTATAATAGAAGAAATTGAATTATTAAAGTAATGAATAGAATGAATTCGAATTGACTGTCCTTTGCAATCTATAAGCTCCTTAACATCAAGATATTTATTTCCTGATGCTAAAAGCACGCCTAAATGATCACTAGTTAGAGAAATACCTCCAGCACCAGAGATTAATGAATCATTCCAATTTTCTATTTTGCATGAGTAATCCGTATTTAATTGATCATCGTGAACATTTACATATCCAGCTTTATCCTTATCTAAATGGATGCTTACACCATCGATATCAATTGTGTTGTAATATCCAGCCCAAGAATTAAGAGCAGTAGCACAAAGCATCATAAACAAAAATGAATTAGTTTTAAACTTCATCATCAATCATCTCTTTTGCTTTTTTAGTAGCTATTTTCCTTTCTGCAATTCCTTTATCTGCACCATTTATATTTTTAGTTACTTTCAAAATAATGCTGTCATCATCAGATTTCCCAATTTTGTCCTCATCCATAATTTTGAGAACTTTAGACTTAAAACAAACTATAAAAAAACCACCTGTATCAATACAGTTATATGCATTTTCTGTCACTTTCTGAGGGTTTCCTATTTTTGGTGGTTTTTTCTTCATACCGGCTGAATTTTTTTCTTGTACTCCGGGTCATCCCACCAATATTTATCAAAGTCATTTTTTGACAACCAACCTCGATATACCCAGTAGCTTGAATATGTGTTAAGTCCAGTTAGCATTTTAAACCCTCTACCTCTGAATTTTTGTGCATCTACATCTCCACAGTTACCGTTAATCCAGCTATAGGATCCTGTGATATACCCTCCACGGGAATTGTATTTTTTCCCGGAGAAATAGTTATCCTTCTCGGCTTTAAGAGCTCCGTACCAATGACCTAGCTTAGTAGTTTCATTAAATGTTGATGCTTCAACAATCACACCACCTTGCTGAACACCATCAACAATAATTTGTTGCTGGCTAGTTTCTTGCATGGACAATAAATAACCTGATTCAACTGCACCCTGCCCTAAAAAATGACAAATTCTATTTGCATCAGATAAGTTATACTTTCGCATGATTGTATTTATGTCCGCATAGTACTCTAATGTAATATTTTTAATACCTTCAAGTGCATTTTTATTTTCTTTACTAGCATTCGCCGTCATTACTTTTTCAATTACTTCAGAGTCGAGCCAACTACATTTCCTGAAATGTCGAATAAATGATTTTGGCTCAAAATGCCACAACCGGTCAGAACTCAACGCTCCAGAATCAAAGCATAGTGCTTCCGCATGGGATTTAAACTTTGCATAATCGGCTTCCGTCATCGGTTCATGCTCTTCATTTCCCGTTTTCAGCCACGAAAAACGGATGTCGATCGTACTTTTTTCCCATTCAAATGGGAAATGACAGATTAGCTTCCCGCACTGGTTATCGAAGTCACCAACTTCGTGAAGTTTCTTGATAATAGCTGAATTACACTGGCTGTTGCTATCACTATCGTCATCTACCATCTGCCAGCCCGTCCAGTGAGGGAAATCAGCGTCACTAAACTTTTTAATACTGGAATCAGCAAGGTTGATCACCCCTTTACCACCCGGGTAATTGACTGTCATCCATAATGGTGCGTCTGCCGGTACCAGTGTTTCATGGTCCGTGTTGATCACTCGCCCAAAGCGAAGTAATTCAAACCCGGCACTTGGGCTCTCCTTATAATTCCGCATCGCGGTTTTATAGAGATTGTATTCGTAGTCATCACCATCTGCATTAACCAGTGGTTCACCCAGCAGATCATATTTTCCGTCAGTCTGCGTATTTTTCTGACGAGTAACCATCGTGCACTTGCCTTGGGCCAGAGTCATGCTGGCATACAGAGGCACATTGCTGGTATATAGTTCAGAAAGTCCGGTGGTAGAAATGCTGTTATCTGCTGGAGCCTTGTCATAAAACTTTGTCTGCGGTGGCAGATAAAAGTGAATATCACCATAAACCGCATCGGTGCGGCCATTCTTCGAAATATCCAGCTCTCCTGTTTTCCTGCCCGTTAGCTTGCTGATGTTGTCATCATCGCAGAAAATCTGGAAATGGAAAGCATTCACTCCATCAACCATGCCTGGAAGGCCTATAGGATCCTTACGGTAAACTTTATCACCGGCTTTAACAGTTTCAGCCAGCGACTTCAGATGCATGTATAAGGAATAGAAAGCCACTTTTCCTTCATCACCGCTACCGATCTCGGTTTCATGCTTTATGAGCACATAACCATCATTACTCCCCTTTGTATTGGGTTTATCGGCGTTGATGTTGAATGGTGCTAGGTCGCGCTTGTCTGAGCTTTTGCGGAGTGAAATGACGGTACCGTCAGCTATCGCCCGCACGCTCTCAGCAGGCCTTCCAAGATGTTATTACCTGTTTATTTCTGAATATTAATCTCATATTGTTTTTCAAAATATTGCCCCGCACTAGCAACAACCCCGCCCCTAATATTAATTGTTACAATCCCTTGCAACTGAGGCTTACCTTCTATAGTAAAGTTATTATATACATATTTTGTGTAATATTTTTTTCAGAAAATACTAATTTCAATCCAGAATTTGATGGGTGAATTTCATAACTCAGATCAACAACTGGTCCTGTACCTCCAGAGATGGTGATTGGAACATAATATTCCTGATCTATATATCCACCTGGTAACTTATTAGGCTCAAATACAAGGTGATTGCCACAGCCAGTTAGAAAGAAAGAAATTACAAAAGCTCTTAGATAGTGATTCATTTTTAATCATGATATTTTTGTAAATACCATCCCCCCAAAAGTATGGTTTAGAAATTCTCCTAATTTTAATGATACTCGAAGCGAGTTATCTTTAACTTCACCCCATGAAAAAAGTCTCAGCGAGACAAGCTCTTCTAAACTCGTTTCGTTAGTGATTATCCAGATTAAATTCCTTCCTCAATTTTCAAAAAACTCCATCTCTAAATTACCAGGGATAAGATCTTTCGATTATTTCGTCAGGCTTTTAGGATTACGGTAAAAAAACCTGGTGTTACTTGTGCCCACCTTGACATACCCACTCTTTTAAAACCACTCGATATCACCCCTCCAAATTGTAATACCGGCGACCACATTGTCTACTTTAATATCATTAAAGACATGATCTAAAATAAATTCAATCAACATTTATTTGATATTTTTTAGTAAACACCTGTGATTTTGAATACATAGATGCATATGTTTTTGCAACTATTTCAACGGTTATCACACCTTTTATTCTGGGCACTCCACTTATTACAAGTTCGTTAGGGCTGCTACCTTTGTTAAAGTCATTTTTTTCATTCCCCATAAAGCTTGGTTCTATATCCAGACCGGAATTATCAGGAGTTAATTTTGCTCTAAAATTACTTGAAATAAAAGAAATAACCTCTCCACTCCCCTGAAATCTCATAACCAAACCTTGCTGATAAAACGTCCCTATCTTGGCATTTTTCAACCGCCCCCCACTTGGATAAAACTCTATTTTACCTGAAGAGCAGGATGCTAAAAAAACAAACAAACAGATTAGATATTTTTTCATAAAACTATTCTAGTGATTTAAACACCACCCCTCCAAAAATGCTTCCCATTACATCTGAAAGAGCAAGATGCCTCTTAATCTGATTTTTTACCTTACCCCAAGAGAATAATTTCAATTGAACTAACTCATTTTCCTTAGTCGTTAATGAAATGACCTCACCATACTGTGTGGTTATAGGTCCATCCCAAACAATCCAATGATTCTTAGCCGTGACAGTGGAGTCAAATCCATCAAGTATACCAGCTGATATCAAAGTAACAACTCGACAACTTTTTCTAATATACTCATTGAGGGTACTTAGTTCTTTCAGATTTACGTGCGATAGCCCGACATTACTAAACTCTTTTTGATAACCAGCACTTACAAACCATTCAGTAAGCGCTCCCCATAATGTTATCCCTGAAGCCTGGTCATCAATTTCGTCATAACTCATAATGGAATTTTCGGAGTCCCTTAAAGAAGCGAGGGTTATCCAATCGATCCCCTTCACTCGTTCTCCATAAGCATCATAGAAAGCCCCCATAGGATGCCGACAACTATTGCTTGGAACTATATTTAACGCACCTATTTTAGTTTTCCCATACAACCAAAGCTCATTAACTGCTTGTTTATAAATATCAGGTCTATCCATTAACAGGCAATAAAAAAATGATGCTGGCCCACACAAACTAGTATCCCCTTGATTTGGATAACTACTGCGATTCATCCTCGAAAGGATCTGATGTTCTATCTTATTTTTATCGAAGGGATCATCAGGACTACCTACAGGATACTCTTTTGCAATAAACGCTCTTTTCTGACAGGTAATCTGCACAGTATGTATATTATCCTCACCCTTATCATTAACCGGTTTTGTCTGCGCCTTTGTTTCAAAATAACAAACATTTTCACGCTTATTTTTAGAATATGCTTGCCCTGATGCCATTTCACCAAGTGTGTACATCTTTTTCGCAGGCGAGGAAAGCACAGAAAACAACTTACCTCCGTGCTTGCGATATAAGTTCATTTCCATTATGTAGATTACAGACAACCCATCCTCTGTGTCATTTGTTTCATGGGACTGAGTTTGATAATTTGATGTTACTGGTTGTTGCGCCACTGACAGTAGTATATGTTTTTTATTACTGGCATCAGTTCTGTAAACATTCAGATCGTAAAAAAGGTCGACTGCTGAAACATTCGATTCAATCTTTGTATAAATATTATATTTAGGCATTGATGGCCTCCGGTATCATATGCAGCAGAACATCCTGTACCTGTGCAGAAGTAAACAACTTCGTATACCCCTCGCCATCACTGACACCCTCTAATACCGAGCCATCAGCCAGAAAGGCCCTGTAAGGTGTATTCAGCATCGGCATCCCATTATCATCTGTACACAGGTAGCGAATATTATGGCTGCCGTCATTTATCGCATTAGCTAAAGGTGCAATGTCAGGCTTATGCTGCGCTTTTTCCCGCCTGACGTAATACCCGGCCCTTGTTCTGTACTCACCTGCCGTCGCTGATTCAATGCCACTGGCATTGAGCGTGATATAACTTCCCCCGCCGTTTATCGTGACCCGTTTTTTCGCAATAATTTCGATACTGTCTTCCGTGCTGACAATGCTGATTTCCTTCCGGGCAAGCAGCGCCATCAGGTCATTCTGCGCCTGCATCTGTACCGGTCCCTGGTTCGCTATCAGCCTGATCCCAAGCTTTCGCACAAACACGCTCAGGGCACTGCCCACCCCGATGAACAGATTTTTCACCACGCTGACGTCTGCATTCTTTCCGGCTGTGGCAATCAGGTTATGCCCGGCTGAGACCTGCAGGTGCTCCCCGCTGGTCAGCGCTATCCCCTCCGGCGCGCTGACCAGCAGTACCGATTTTTTGAGGTCTGTCAGCTGCTGCTCCAGCAGGGTAATTTGCGCCTGGAGATCGGCCGGGTTCGCGGTCGCCTTCTGCGCGTCACCGGAGATGGACATCATCTGCTCCCGGGCTTCGGCCAGATTGCTGACCGCCGGCTCCATATCCAGCACCTGCCCCTGAGCCTGCGCCTGTCCGTCCGCGCTGATAAATATCCCTTTCTGTGCCCGGATAGCTCCCCAGCTGTCGGTTCTCAGCTCAAAGCCTTCGCCGCGCGGCTGCCTGTCACTGTCCACCAGGTGCCCCAGGTTCAGCTGGCTCTTGCCGCCGTACTCCGTCGAGAGCTTGATATGCTCTTTCCCGCGCTCGTCGTCGAGGCGGATTTTGTTGTTGGCCGGGGTGCGCAGGACGTTACGTTTGTCATTGCGAATGGTGACGTGGTCGCCGTGCGCCGAGTCGTGCAGCACGCCCGCGATATACGGCCGGTCGGGGTTACCATCCTCAAAGCCAATCGCCACCTCCGTCCCCGCCAGCAGCGGCAGGTGCAGGCCGTAAGTGTCTCCGGCATACGGCCGCGACTGGCGGACCCACAGGCTCTCGAACCCGGTTTCCCAGCGCGCCCGGTCAAACAGCATATTCACCCGGTAGCGTCCGTGTTTGTCGATATGCCCGTAGGTGTCGTTTTCCCGGGTGCTGGTCACGCGGGCCGGCAGCGTCCCGGCCATCACCGGACGCGCGCCGGGCTCAGGCCGGTAGCCGACGTCCGGGCTGTCCGGTATGCCGGCAAACTCCACCGCAAAGTCGGCATCGCGCCGGGCGTGGCTGTGCATCGCCGTGACGAGCACGCCCTCAGCAAACTCCCTGGCCACCTCCTCTCCGCCGGTGACCTTCAGCACCTGTCCCGGGCAGAGCGTCGGGCAGCTGGTGGTGGCCTGCATCCGGGTCTGGCCGTTCAGATAACGCTCATGACGAAGACGGGCGTAAAACGCCCCGGACTCCGGCGCCGGATGGCGGTCATGGACATTCCCGGCGGTCAGGTAGTTATCTCCCCAGTGGTAAGCCTCACCAAAGGTGGTGGTCTCCCCGCGGGTGACATCCACCTGCGCGTTCATGTCCGCCGTCGCCTCGCGGTAGTTGTAGTCGCGGGTACTGACCTGCTGCTCCACGACGCGGTGGCGGCATGCCATCTCCCACACCGCGTCCACCCCGGCCGACTGCTGCCCTGACGGCGGGACCGAAGGCAACGTCAGCCCCTTCTCATAGCCCTGCTGACTGTCGCAGAACTCAGCGACGTCGATGTGCAGCCGCGTGTCGGCGGTAAAGCGAAACCAGATCCCCACCTCACCCAGCAGCCGGATGATAAAGCGCAGGTCATCCTCGCCGTACTGCATCACCTGCTCGCGGCGCGGATACGTTTTTGTCAGCGAGAACAGAAAATCCTGACCGCGCAGGCCGTGGCGCTCGCGGAGGATTTTTTCCACAATCTGCGGAACGGACTGGTCCTGGTAAATGGCGTTCTGGTGCGAGCGGTTAAGCAGCGCCAGGCGCGGCTGAAGCGTCAGCGCGTAGTGCGTTTCATCCCTGGAGGTACTGAGCCGTTCAAACCCCGTCACCACGCCCTGGATAACCCGCACGGGTTGCTGAACATTGATGCCGAAGCCCTGAGCCACCGGCGCCTGCAGCGTCAGGGAGGCAGCCTTCATCAGCATCATCTCTTTGCTGATGGCATGGTCTGCGCTGGTGAATTCAATACGGTAGCGGAACGGCTGGCTCAGGGCTTCATCGCCCTCGAAGGCCAGCACATCAAGCCCGGCTTCACATCCCTTCACCGAAAGCAGGTGGTGGTTGTGGCTGAACAACAACGATTTCACGCTACTCATCGGCGATTGCCCCCTCGTCAAACGCCATCACGACGCCTTCCTCTTCGTGATACCCCAGCGTCACCTGGCGCGGTTTCTGCCCCGCCGCCATATGGCTCAATAGCTGCTGACTCAGCGCCGGCAGGATCTGCTGATTCAGCAGACTGTCGACGTTGCGGGCGCCGGTATCCGGCAGCAGGCAGGCCTCGGTTAGCGCGTCGAACAGGCTCTCGCTGAGGGTGGTGGTGATTCCGTAATGGCAAGCCAGACGCTGACTTACCTGCCCGAGCTTCATGCCGACAATGGCGCGCAGCGCTCCCGCCGGCAGCGGACGGTAAATCACCGTCTGGAAGCGGGCCAGCAGCGCCGGCTGGAAGTGGCCGCGCAGCACCGGGCGCAGCAGCTCGTGCAGGTCTGATTCGCTGGCCTGCGGCTGTTCATCCAGCAGCTGCATCAGGAGGTCGCTACCGAGGTTGGCGGTCATCAGGATCACGGTGTTGCGAAAGTCGATTTCACGCCCCTCGCCGTCGCGCATTACCCCCCGGTCGAAGACCTGGTAGAACAGGTTCATCACATCGCGATGGGCCTTTTCCACCTCATCGAGCAGCACCACGCTGTAGGGGCGTTTGCGCACCGCCTCGGTCAGGATCCCGCCCTGGCCGTAGCCGACGTAGCCCGGCGGAGAACCCTTCAGCTGGCTGACGGTGTGCGGCTCCTGGTACTCGGAGAGATTGATGGTGATCAGCGCTTTCTCGCCGCCGAACAGCGCATCGGCCAGGGCGAGCGCCGTTTCCGTTTTGCCGGTGCCGCTCGGCCCGACCAGCAGGAACACCCCCTGCGGACCGTTCTCCGGCGTCAGGCCGGTTTTCGCGGCGCGCAGGCGCCGGGCAATAGCGCTCAGGGCCGCCTCCTGGCCAACCACCCGTTTGCCGAGACTCTCTTCCAGACTCAGCAGCTCCGTCTGCTCATCTTTCATTAGCGAGGAGAGCGGCACGCCGGTCCAGTCGGCAATCACCGTCGCCACGGTGCGGACGTCGACGTCCAGCCCGAGCAGCGGATTGCCCTGCTGGACGGCGATAAGCGCGGTTTGTAGATCGCTAATTTCCGCCTGGCGGGAGATATCGCGGCGACAGGCGAGCAGCGCTTCCGTCAGCTGCAGCTCCTGACCATACTGAGTTTCAAGGGTATTCAGCGCCAGAATAAGGCGGATCTCCTCCTGCTCAATGGCCGCCAGCCGATCGCCGCGGGCGCTGTTGCCCAGCGCAATATCTTCCAGCAGCGCCTGCTTCTCCATTGCCAGCGCGGTGAGCTGCGCCTTCATGCGGGTCAGCGGCTGAGGCACGGTATCCAAACTCATACGCAGGCGGGCGGAAGCGGTGTCGAGTAAATCCACTGCCTTGTCCGGCAGCTGGCGGCCGGTGAGATAGCGTCGTGACAGCGTCACGGCGGCGCGCACCGCATCATCCGTGATATGCACGCCGTGGTGGTCGGCATAGCGGGACTTCAGGCCGCGCAGCATCAGGCAGGCGGTGTCGTCGTCCGGCTCATCCACCTTGACCATCTGAAAGCGGCGCTCCAGCGCGGCGTCGCGCTCGAAGTACTGCTTGTATTCACTCCAGGTGGTGGTGGCGATAGTCCGCAGTTCGCCCCGGGCCAGCGCCGGCTTCAGCAGGTTGGCGGCATCCGCGCCGCCCGCCTGATTACCCGCGCCGATGATCGTGTGCGCCTCGTCGATAAACAGTAGCACCGGCGAAGGCGACTGCTGTACCGCCTCAATGATATTTTTCAGCCGCTGCTCGAACTCGCCTTTGACCCCGGCGCCGGCCTGCAGCAGACCGAGGTCAAGGGTGCGCACCGACACTGGCTTCAGCGCGTCGGGGACGTTGCCTTCGGCAATGCGCAGCGCCAGGCCTTCCACCAGAGCGGTCTTGCCCACGCCCGGCTCACCGACGAGGATTGGGTTGTTTTTTCGCCGACGGGAGAGAATATCCACCATCTGGCGGATTTCCGTGTCGCGTCCGAACACCGGGTCAATCTGGCCGTCTCTGGCTTTGGCGGTGACGTCGAGAGTGAATTTGTCCAGCGCGTTCTGCAGCGCCGGGTTGAGCCCATCCGCATTCAGTTCGCTGCCCGCAGGACGCCCCACAAATTCCACGTCCCCGCCATGGGGCTGCGCCAGCGCCGCTTCCTGCTGCGCTGGCGGACGTTCGTCGGACTGGGCATCCAGCAAGGAGCGCAGGCGTTCCAGCTGACGCTGGCCCAGCGTTAACAGCGGCCACAGGCCATCGCACTGGATCAGATTCTGTTTTTCAACCAGCGCCATCAGCAGGTGAACACTGCGGATCTGCGCTTCGCCGCTGAGAGAGGCAATCAGCCAGGCCTCCTGCATCAGCCTCAGGGTATGGTCAGAGAGCTGGGGACGATGACGTACCGAGCGCGGCTGTTTATCCAGCCAGCTCAGCAGATCCTGCCACAGCGCATCCATATCCCATTCATAGCGCCGCGCCAGCACCGTCAGATCGCCTTCCCCCTGTTCCAGCAGCTTGAGCAGCCAGTGCTCGGGCAGGATCTCGGCATGCGCCCGGGTCTGGCACAGGGAGGCCGCCCCCTCCATTGCGCGGGCACAGCAGGGATTAAGACGGCGTAACAGGCTGGCTGGATTTTCCATGAGATCCTCTCTTATTGTTTCCGGACACGCTACCGCCCGTCGCTGTTCCTGAACAGGAACCCCAAGCGCACAAGGTCAGGCAGACAGATTGTGTTTTTCTTTGCTGAGAACCCGTATCTCAGGCGCTCAGCAAAAAACGGCGGGCAGAGAAACGCTGCCCGCATCAGGCGATCGCCCGCAATAATCCCCGGCCGCAGAGATAACGATGCGGCCGGGATGAGCGAACGTCGCCTGCGCGCCAGCGGCGCGAAATATGACGGGCAATTACGCGGTGGCGCGTTCGTTCCAGCTATCGGAGTGAATGATGTTGCCGTCTTTATAGGTCCAGGTGATCTTCTCGTAGCGCAGCTCAATCTGTTCCAGATGGTTGTGCTTCTCGTAGGCGGGGTTTTTGATGTCGTGCATCAGGGGATTCACTTTTACCACCTTGACGTTCTCAAGTTTGGTATTGAAATACTCCACTTCCTGGCCGGCATCGTTGATTCGGTACCACTTGAACTCAGCGGATTTCAGGGTCTGGCCGGTGGTCACTGCCTTGTACAGGTAGGGGCTGGAGGAGTCGATCTCCTTGGTGAACAGGAACGGCGTATGAATACGCGTGCCGGTCAGTTTGCCGGTGTTGTTATCGGTCGGGATGTACAGGTTATGCTCCTGAGCCACCACTTCGATACTGCCTTCACGATCCTGAACGTCGACAGACCCTTTAATGTCCGCGCCGCCGTCGTCTTTCAGCCAAAGATAAACAGGAATTGCCATGGAATTACTCTCCATTGTGTAGTGAAGCGCCATCATCCTGGGATGACGCAGAGGGTTGGTCCGGTAACCGGCAGGCGTCTACCTGCGGCACCAGACTGATTTCGACACGACGGTTCAGCGCACGGCCTTCCGGCGTATCGTTTGTTGCAATTGGTCGGCTTTCGCCATAGCCCTGAACGGCAAAGCAGCTGTCCGGCACGTCGCCGGTATCGCGCATCCAGTCGCGGACCGATTCCGCACGTTTCAGCGACAATAGCTGGTTGGCTTTTTCCTCACCCACGCTGTCGGTGTGACCCGCCACCACGATCAGCCACCCGGGCCTGGCCTTAATGTCCATCAGCGAGCTGACCAGCCGCTTTGTCGAACCAGGCTTCAGTACCCATTTCCCGGTATCGAATAGCGACATGCTGTCAAGGCGGATGACGTTCGGGGCAACGCGCTGCACCGGCCTGGGCGGAGGCGGAGGCGGCACGTAACCGCGAATCGCCTCCAGCAACGGCAGGCGAATCTGCTCCCCGCGATATAAGCCCAGACTCAGGCGCAGCGGGACGCCGTTACGCGCCCAGCTATCAAGCAGCGCGGCATCTTCACGCAGCACCCTGACAGCGCTGGCTTTTGGTCGATAATCATCCATCGCAATCCGCTCATAACGCGCAATATCGACGCCAACGCGCTGCAGCAGTTGTCGATTGTTCCAGCCACTGCTGAGCAGCGCGGCGACAGCCGCGAGGGTGAAAATCGCGAGCGCCGCGCGCCAGGCCCTGCCTCGTGGCGTGAGTCCCCGTCCCGCCGGTAACTGCGGCAGGATGAATTCCGGCAAAGCTGAAGCGTCCCCGGTGCCGCTCTCATCTGGCTGCCAGCCAGCTACCCGCGACAGGCCGCTATGTCGGGATAACCACGTCGTCCAGGCCGACGATGCCAGACTTCCGGGCAGCGAGGGCCCGAGGCCCCACAGCACGGCCGCAGGGGTCAGAGGTGGCAGGTCGGTATTCTCTTCCGTCAACACGGCATGGACGTGCTGTTCAGACCAGCCCATCAGGCTGTTCATCAGCACCTGCTGCTCCAGCGCGGCCGCCCCGCCGGCGCGTACCCAGGCCGGTACGGAACAGGGGGCGCAGGAGGGCTGCCAGACTTTCACCGCTTCACCCGGTATCGCCGCCTGCCACAACAGGTCGCGACTCATCGCGCTGCCCACCTGCCCCTGCAGCGCCAGCGGTACGGCATACCCCGTCTGCTGGCGCAGCTGGCTGAGTTGCCAGCGCAGGGCCAGCAGAGCGCTGGTCAGCGCATCGCTTTGCGCATGCCGCTGCGGGCAGACGCAGAGCAGCACCGACAGCTGAGGCCCCCATTCCGGCCGCTGGCTCAATACCTGGCGCGCGACCTGCTGCAGCTCCTCCGTCTTTTCAACGCGGATCCAGCAGCCCTGTTTGACGACTCGCACCGGTGACGCTGGCGGCCAGACACACGGCAGGTCGCCGCAAACGAGGACCACCGGCTGGCGATAAGCGCCCTCCGGGAGAGGGGCCAGGGTTGATGCGACGTTACGTCCGGTACGACGACTGGCGATGCGCCAGATCCCGATGATCAGGGCCAGCGTGACCAGCAGAATGAGCCACGCCCCCCAGCGGGGAACCGGCAAAAATAGCAGGCACACCAGCGCACTCAGCAGACTGGCCCACAGCGCCAGCCCACGCTGCTGCGCGGGGCTCATTTCACCTCCCCCGGTAACAAGGTCAGCAGCAGGTGATCGAGCCAGTGGTTGAGCCCCCACCACAGGGCGAGTACCACCACCACGCTCAGGCCAATACGTACCGGCCATGGGGCCAGCCAGCCGCTTATCCCCAGACGGGCGCGACTCTCTACCAGTACGGGAGCGGTAGCCGGGCACTGAAAAGGAGGAACACGCTCACCGAGCGCGTTGACCAGCTTCAGGCGCTCGGGGTCGTGGAGGGAGCGAAAGCTGCCAATAAAACCCAGCAGCATCACCCGCTGAAAACAGGTGACCACGGCCAGGTTGGGCGCCGGTTCACGCAACACATCACGCATCCGCTCGCACAGGGTGTCGCCGGCGTCCATGGTGCCGAGGAAGTGCCCCTGCAGCGGAATGTCATACCACTGCAGGCAGGCCTCATCCTCCACGCCGCGCCCTTTCACGGCTTCATCGAGCAGCGCGCACTGGGCGGTGAGAATATGCTGACAGCTGGCGTCATCAAGCCCGCTCGCCTTCAGCTCATGTTGCACGCGCTCGACATCAGCAATACAGCGCTGCCATAGCGTGTACCCTTCCTCATCGCGGAACTGCGGGCCGTGGCGCAGGCTGATAACCTGCAGCCAGGTGTTCTGCAGCAGCACATCAATATCAATGGACGCGGCGTTGCCGCGTTTAGGCTCATTCACGTTCGTAGTACCGCAAAAAGTTCAAGTTCAGGCTCACCGAGCATCCCCGGGACGTAAAACATACAGGTGCCGCTCTGCAGCATTTCCGTCGCCAGGGGGTGGGACACATCGAGGCTGAAATACTGATTTTCCAGACGCAGCGGGATCGCCGCCGGCACATGACGCAATGGCGTGAGGGGCACCCCTGTCCGCGAGGAGTTGACGATGGCTTTGACATGATCCGGACTGCCCACTTTGCACTGTCGCGGAAACTGCTCCTGCAGTTGGGCGAACGGTACCGACGAACGAACCGACAGGTAGTAATCAGCCCCTTCCCGCAGCCGGGCATCGTGCAGACGCGCCTGCCAGAAGTGCAGCCGGGCATCATGCTCCAGGGCAATCGCCACCACCCGCGATGGCAGGCTCGCCTCCAGCAGGTCGCTCAGTAAATCAAACAGCGGCGGAAAAACCGCGTTCAGCTGGTCATGCTGATAGATCGGGACGGCATTCGCCTGATGGGTGAGCGAAAAGGTCAGCAGGCTACCAGCCAGGCGCGCCAGCTCCGGGTAGAGGCGTTCCGGCGGGCTTTGCCGGTAACGCAGAAAGTACCCCAGCACCGGCTCGGCGCTGTTCAGCGCATTCAGCAACCAGAACAGAGAGACATCGGCTACGGCAAAATCAGCCATCCGTTCATTGCTTTCGCGACGCATGGCCATCAGGCGCGTCAGACGAGCCCGGAGCTGGATGAGCAGCTGTTCAAGCTGCGTCGCCAGCCAGCGGCTGCCCTGGATCTGCAGCAGCGGCGGGAGAAACGTCTCGTCGATAAGCCAGGCCCCCTGCGAGTCCCGCTGCAGGCGAACAAGCGGACAGGTCAGGTAATCGCTGTTGTCCTGGTGGGCGAAGCGGAGGGTCAGCTCCGGCTGTATGACGGCAATCTGCCGGGTATCATCCCCAAACTGGTTACGGACATCGCGCCAGCGCTGCCGGAAGCGCGCCGGCCTTTCGGCCACCTCCTCCGGCTTCAGACAGTTGCCGCCATTCGCCTGCATCAGGGGCAGCGCCAGCACGATCACCGCCTCGCCGGATGCGCCGTCCAGCGACAGCGCGGACGGCAGCGCATCGGCATTGTCCGTATCAATCATCGTGCCATCCTGGAACCGGACCTGCAGCCTGTGAGCCTGCAGGCGGCCCAGTTTGAGCATCTCTGGTTCGAAGGTCGCCTCAACCACTCCCCAGGGGTGGTTAAGACCCATCCGGGCAATCACTTCCGCAGTCCAGGCTGCATACGCAGCCTGCTGTTGAAAATGCTGAGGCGACACCATAATGCCCCGGCCCCACAACGGACGTTCCGTTTTCATCATCGTCCGAACCTACGCCTTCGCCTTTGGCATCTGGCTAACCAGCGACAGATTGACGTCCATCCCCTCGACCTGGAAGTGCGGCACCGCGTACAGCTTCACGCGGAAGAAGCCCGGGTTATCCTCGATATCTTCCACCACCACGCTGGCATCGCGCAGCGGATGGGAGGCCTGCAGCTCGTCGCCGGGGTCGGTCATTTCTGTCACCAGGCTCCGCACCCAGGTGTTCAGCTCCAGCTCCAGCAGCCGCCGGTCCTTGGTGGTGCCGATATTCTCGCGCTGGATCATCTTCAGGTAGTGCGCGATGCGCGACAGCAGGAAGATATAAGGCAGACGCGCGTTGATACGGCTGTTGGCGGTGGCGTCGGCGGTATCGTACAGCGCCGGTTTCTGCGCGGAGTTGGCCGAGAAGAAGCAGGCGTAATCGCGATTTTTGTAGTACGACAGCGGGATAAAGCCCAGGCTGGCGAACTCAAACTCCCGCGTCTCCGGGATCATCACCTCGGAAGGGATCTTCACCTGGTTGCCGGTGCCCAGATCGTACAGATGGATAGGCAAATCTTTCACCGCGCCGCCCGCCTGCGGACCGCGAATTTGCACGCACCAGCCGTTGTTAACAAAGCTCTTCACCATATTAGATGCGAAGGAGAACGCCGCGCTGGTCCAGAGATATTTTTCGTGATCCGGGCCCTTCACCTGCTCGACATAGTTGAAGCTGCGCACCGGCACGGTGTCCGGACCGTACGGCAGACGACCCAGCACGCGCGGCATCACCAGGCCGATGTAGCGGGCATCGTCAGTTTCGCGAAACGCCTTCCAGCGGATATATTCCGCACGATCGAAGTAGTTGCCGATATCCTTAATGGCAGCCACCTCTTCCATGGTCTCTTTCAGGAAGAAGGCCGGGCCGACGGCGCCGATAAACGGCATATGGGCGGCCGCAGAGACGCGGGAGATATTGCGCAGCAGCGCCACATCCTGCGGGCTGGCGTCGAACTCATAGGCCGAGATCACCGAGCCGATCGGCTCGCCGCCGGGAGTGTCATACTCCGCGGTATAGGTGTGCCAGTACAGGCCGCTCTGGATAAGCTCCGGCGCGTCCTCAAAGTCCTGGCGCAGATCGTCTTTGGCGACGTCGAGGATCTCCGTTTTGACGTTCTGCCGATAGTCGGTGTTGTCCACCAGCTGTTTGAGGCCGCGCCACAGGGATTCGACCTGCTGAAACTCCTGATGGTGCATCACCGCGTCCAGCTGACGGCTTATCTGGAAATCCAGCTCGGCGATATGGTGGTCGATCAGCGTTTTGTCGAGCTTTTCCACCCGCTGGCCGGACTGACGGATGCGTTCCATAAACACCTGCATCGCCGCGGTGAGACGCTCCGCCGCCGGCGTCTCGGAGAGCGCGGCATCGTCCAGAAAGTCGTTGATATCCCCGAGGCGAGACGCCGGGGCGAGATTAATTTTTTCAAACAGCGAGGCGTAAACGCCCTCGCCCGCCCTGTTTTCCTGCAGCGTGGTTTGCCCCTGAACAGGGGCGTTTTCTGTGGTAACAGACATTAGCATTTTCCCGGTTAATCCATTAACAGACTTGCCCCGCACTTATTTCGGGGCAAGCGCACTCATTTCGTCGCGTAATTCCTGGGACAGCGCCGGATCTTTCAGGATTGCCTCAAGCTCTTTTCTGAAAGTGGCGTTATCGAGCAGATTGGATTTGAGATCGCGTAATAAATTACGCATCGCCAGCATGGCACGGAGTTGCGGAATTTGCCGGGCAACCTGCTCCGGTTCAAAATCTTTGATGTCGGTAAAACGCAGTCTGACGTTCTCCTCTTCGCCATTGCCGGCCAGCGTATTCGGCACCGAGAGGTTAACTTCCGGGCTAAATTCCGAAAGTACGCTGTTAAAATTATTTTTATTGACGTTGATTTTTTCTCTTTCCGATAAAGGCCGGTTTTCCTTCCCATGACTAAAATCGCCAATGGTAAGCAGTTTGAGCGGCAGTTCGACCTTCTTTTGCGCGCCGCCGGTATGAAGAGATAATTTGAGATTAATGCGCGCCCTGGGGACTTCATTCTGGAACGTATCAGCCATAGCAGTTCCTTTCCTTAAGGAATAATTATTGAAGATATATTGATGTGAAACGTGACGATGATAAAGCAAAAATGGATTACCGATCAACTTAACCACCTAATAATTATATTTATTCATAAACACCCCCTTTCACCATGAAAATAAAAGCACCATGAATATCAACATTTAAAATGTGTAACAACAGTCAATGATAAATTCAATAAATAATGCACCAAAGGAATGTTTGCAATGGATACTATAAGGCGGGCTAAAACATTAAGCTGATGAATAAAGGAAACCATAAAGACGACCGGGGCAATATAATTCGCTCATTATGCAAATTTAGCGTAACAACGCAATCAATTACTCAGAGGGAAAATATCTGGCTTCCATCCGATTGCCCCTTCGCGGCGGACGCTTAATAGTCCTGGCGCGAAATCTAAACGGTAACAATATTCTTCTGCTCCCCTTACTCCTCACAAACCGATTTTTTGCGGATAACGAGCCACAGCGCGATATCGAACAAAGTTGTCGTTAGCAAAAAAACATGAGCCCGGTTACAAGACGCACACGACACCGTCGTCGGCATCCTGAACGGTTCGCATTCTGCAAGTCGCCAGGCTATATCTAAGACACCTTTCGCCCACAACGAGACACAAAGATGAGCAAGAAAATCCTAATGCTGGTCGGCGATTATGCCGAAGATTACGAAACGATGGTTCCTTTTCAGGCACTGCAGATGATTGGACACCAGGTCGATGCCGTCTGCCCGGATAAAGCCGCTGGCGACTATGTCATGACCGCAATCCATGACTTTGACGGCGCCCAGACTTATAGCGAAAAGCCGGGCCATCGCTTCACGCTGAACGCTGACTTCGCCGCAGTTAAGGCCGAGAACTACGATGCGCTAGTGATCCCCGGCGGCCGGGCGCCGGAGTATCTGCGCCTGAACGAGGAGGTTATTAAACTGGTACAGGCATTCGACGCCGCGCGTAAACCTATCGCCGCCGTCTGCCACGGCCCGCAGCTGCTGGCCGCCGCCGGTATTCTGCAGGGACGGACCTGCAGCGCCTATCCCGCCTGCGCTCCGGAAGTGCGCCTGAGCGGTGGGCACTATGCGGATATTGGTATCGACCAGGCGCATGTGGACGGTAACCTGGTTACCGCCCCCGCCTGGCCTGCTCATCCACAGTGGCTGGCGAAATTCGCCGCCCTGCTGGCGGAATAACCATACTGAGCCGGTGTTTTTGTTGAGCCACCCGCTCCCCTGCGGGAATCTATGCCTCAGCGCGGTGTTTAGTCTCGGGTAAACGCGCTGTTGTATGTTATGCCGATGGCGGGGATGCGCCACGATTTACCGCTTATCTTCAGGGGCCGGTTAAAAAACCAGCCCCTGAAAGATTTATCGCTGCCCTGACGGGCATCATCAATTCAGCAACGCGATCTGCTTGACCACTATTTCATTGATTTTATAGATTATTTCAGGAGTTACGCGTTCTTTGATATCGCGGTCAACAAATACCCGAATGCAATATTTGATGATTTGATACTGATTTAACTTATCACCACATTCAATTAACGGTTTTATTTCGTAGCGGTTCTTAAGATCTTTCACCAAAAGCTTAACTTCGGTTTTATCCAGGTCTTTAAAGGCGCAGTCGGAGACAATATCAACGGCAAATTCATGTGGTTTGAAATGAGGCTGTAATACAGAAGTCAATAACCCGGTGAGTTGACTCTTCCACGCCTTATTTTCCTTGTCAGCGATGTTAGCTTTATACACAGAGTGTTTGGCCTCATAGACCTTCGACCATGGGTGTCGGTTAATAATGTCATCAAGTATTTTTTTATTAACCGCCTCGGTATCGCTGATATCTATCCATTCACCAACCTTGTCATTCAAAAAATAATCATCACTGCACGCCAAATAAAACTCCTTCAGCGCGTCGATGAAGCTTTCATCGCTATGGTCAACGATACGGTCGGTAACGTCAGCGATAATGACATTTTGTGGATCCTTGCTTTGCATAATCTCACATAATGTGCTCAACATCGTCGCAAAGGCGCGGTTTGTTTTATGGTAATACACCTGCGAGAAAAGGCTGGAGCGCGCCCCAATAAACTCAGCGATCGAATCAATCCCACTCTCTTTGTAAGCAAGGTACAATTTTCCCTGTTCCTCGACCGGGACAATTGACATAAACAAGCGATTGTAATCGTAGATGCCACACTTGACGCCGGAGAAATAGCCATCTCTGAGCAAGTAATCCATCCGGTCGGCATCGATCGGACAGGAAGAGATGATCGAGGTCATTAACGGCAGGATATCTGTTGCCTTTCCATTAATTTCCTCAATGATCTGTTGGTCACCGTATCTTTTTTCGATAATTTTTAACACATTTTCGATATTTATTTCGTCATCGACCTTACCTTGTTTTCTCAGATCATGATAAATCATCAGGCTGAACAACAGCGAAAGCTGTTCATGTTCAACTTTCTGTTCTGGCTTGCTTAATACATCAATGATTGAATGGTAGGCCGTGGGGAGAACATCGGAGAATTCGTGCTTACCAGGCATAAAACTCTCAAACTGGTGGGATACCGGCCCGTGCCCGATGTCATGCATCAGGGCAGCGAGTCTCAACTCCTGAATGTTGTGTTTTGGTATCTGATCGATATGACCAAACACATGGCCATCATCATATTTCTTTTGATACCGTATCGCATTCAGGCGTAAATTATTGAGTATTTCACTTGATAAATGCAGCACCCCGAGAGAGTGTTCGAAGCGGCTGTGCACCGCAGAGGGAAACACCTTATATAAAAAAGAGTTCTGTTTAATGTTGCGTAAGCGCTGGAACAGGGGGTGATTGATAAAGGCAATCTCGAGTGTCGTCAAACGAATAGTGCCGTGAATGGGATCAAGGATCTTACTGGTCAATTCATTTTCAAAATCCATATCTTAAATCCTTTCATACGTGCATTAAATATATTTAGCATATTGACTGTTTATTCAACAATAATCTTGCGCATTCAGGCAATAAGGTCAATCACTAATATTTAACGAGCAATGCGGCAGATCTTTATTTCCTTATCTCTGCACAGGGTCGCGCTATATCGGCATCCACTGACATATCGATTGACTACGGATGAAAACAGCCCCGGTTTTCTTCGCTCAGATGCGCATTCCACCGGACACTTCAATTCGCTGGGCATTCACCCAGCGATGATCATCGGATAACAGCGAGGCGATCATCGGCCCGATATCCTCTGGCAGGCCAGGTCGGCCCAGCGCCGTCATATTCGCCACCGCCTGAGCGACCTGCGGGTTATCCCGCACCACCCCGCCGCTGAAATCGGTGGCGATGGCGCCGGGCGCCACGCAGTTCACCGTGATCCCGCGACTGCCCAGCTCAAACGCCATATAGCGAGTCAGGGTTTCCACCGCGGATTTCATGATCGCATAGGGCGCCCGGTTCGCCATCACGATGCGGGTGAGGCCGGACGAGACATTCACTATTCGCCCGCCATCGGCCAGCAGCGGCAATAGTTTTTGGCTGAGGAAAAAAACGCTCTTCACGTGGATGCGATACAGCGCATCGAATTCCGCTTCCGTGGCGTTAAGAAATCCCATGCCGCTGGCGTTGCCGGCATTATTGACCAGATAATCAAATTTATCGGCACCCAGCTCCGTCAGCGCGCCCTGAAAAGCGCTAACAAATGCGTCAAAGGTATCGATTTCGCCGGCGCTGAAAGGCAACGCGATCGCCCGGGCGCCCAGTGCTTCAACCCGTGTAACCACCTCGTTCGCCTCGGCAAGACGCGTTTTGTAGGTCAGTACTACATTTACGCCGCGCTGTGCCAGCGCTTCGACGGTCGCGCGTCCCAGGCCGCGGCTGCCGCCTGTCACCAGGGCGATTTTTGCGCTATTGTTCATGTTTTCTCCTTTTCTCTCTGCTGAAAACATGAGCGATTATAAGCCCCTGAATGCCGACGATAAGACCGCGTTGGGCGACAGGATAGTTTTGCCTGCTGGAACAATGCATGGATAAACTGGATACTCTGACCTTGTTTGTGCGCATCGTCGAACGGGGCTCATTCAGTGCCGCCGCCGCGGATCTGGGGGTTTCCCGGCCAGTAGCGACCGCGGCTATTAAAGCGTTGGAGGTCAGTCTCGGGGCGCGGCTGCTACATCGTACCACCCGGCACGTACGGCCGACGGCAGAAGGCTCGCTGTATTATCAGCGCTGCGTGTCCATTCTGGCGGCCCTTGAGGAGGCCAACCGCAGCGCCGGGGGGAGCATCTCCGGCACCATTCGGGTAGACGTGGCGGGCAACCTGGCGCGGACCCTGCTTCTGCCCGCGCTGCCGCAGTTTCTCGCCCGCTACCCGGACATTACGCTGCAGATCGGGGAAAGCGAGCGTGACGTCGATCTGGTTCGCGAGGGAGTCGACTGCGTCATTCGCGGCGGCCATCTCCCCGACAGCGAGATGATCTGCCGGCCGCTCGCCGGGTTGCAGGAGATCACCTGCGCCAGCCCGACCTATCTCGCCCGGTACGGCACCCCGCATACGATTGAAGGACTGACGGGCCACGTGATGATCGGGTTTGTTTCATCGCGCGCGCACCGTACCTTGCCGCTGAGCTTTACCCAGGATGGCCGCCAGAGCGAGGTCAGTTTGCCCTGTCGGCTGCTGACCTCCGATGCCGACGTCGGCGCCGAAGCGGCAAGGCTTGGCTTTGGCCTGTATCAGGCCCCCTTGCCCCGCCTTGAGGCCGATCTGGCGTCGGGCGCGTTAACGGAAGTGCTGGCCGATTTTCGCCCTGCGCCGTTGCCGCTCTCCCTGCTCTATCCCAGTAATCGGCAGCTCTCTGCCCGGGTACAGGTATTTATCGACTGGGTGACGGCGCTGATGAAGCCTCCCCTGGCGCAGCAGGCATCCGGAAGGCTAAAATAACGTTTGCTATTATTCACGGCACGTGCGTTAATCGTTGAGTTGATTTACCAGACAAAAAGTTATTATCTGAGTACGTGTTCTCATCTCCAGGCGTTATCCCTGATACCACCTTCCTTTGAGCAGTCCCGTTAGTAGTTTGCTTTTTCTGTAAACAGGCCCTGTCAGATCCTTGTCGGCTCCTTAAAAAGTCCGCCATCTGACCCAAAACCCGGCTTACCACCAACTAAAATCAGCCGCGTTAATTTTCCTGAAACGACCATTGTCTTTTCAACAGAACATCACCCATACAAGGTTTACATTATGATCGAACATATCCATTTTAGATGCCCATGCTGCCATGGCTCCCAGTACAGAACGTCCCAGTTTGACGTCACTGAAAAAAACCCTTTTGGTGCGAAATGCATTTTCTGCAAATCAGCCATGATGACATTAGATACCATCCGTCCTCATCACCTGGGCGTGCACTCCGCTGCCCAGGCACAGCAATAAGATGATGAAGCCGGTGAACGCGGGTGGGGAAATTCCCCCGGTGATTCACCCGGGGGCAACGTCTGTTCCCTCACCCGCAGCGATCGTCGGTGGCATGGCTTAGGCGGGTATCAGGCAACGCTTCTATCAGGGTAGTCACATTCTCCCCGGCGCCAGTTTCCACATTAAAATAGTCCACCGCACGCAGAATAAGCCGCAAGCCTCTGCCGCCTTCCGCTAACGGATCGACATCAAAGTGCTCATCGTTACGCGCCAGCGCCAGGCGTTCAGCAGGAAAGATCTCTCCCGCATCGATAAAGCGCAGCGTCACGCGGTCATTGGCAGCGAAAATTTCCCGGGAGACTGCCGCTTTAAAGGCCACTGCGACGGAAGCATCCAACCGACATGTCACCGGCCAGAGGATCAACTGTCACCAGTCAGCTGCCCGTGACGATCGACTACCGCATTGACAACCATCGCGGCAAACGCGTGGGCGCTAACCAGCATACTGAACCCGTCGCCGCAGCGCAGGCGAGGAGATGGATATCGAATCAGCCGATGCCGCAATCAGTCGTGGATTTTCACCCCCAGACATCCGCGAACGAACTCAGGGTTGAAGTGTTTTACCGCTTCGCCAACATAGCCTAAATCCAGGGCGCTGATTTGCGCCATTTCGTTATCTGTTAATACGAAATCCCAGATAGCAAAATTTTCTTCAATGCGCTCCTGGCGGGTGGATTTAGGGATCACCGTGACGCCACGCTGCACGTTCCAGCGCAGAACAACCTGCGCAATGGTTTTCTGGTGCGCATCGGCGATCCCCCGAAGCAATGCATCTTGATACGGATTATGTCTGCCACCGCCTAACGGCGCCCACGCTTCAGGCTGAACGTGATAATGCTTCATGGCTTCCAGCGCCGCGGGCTGCGCGAAATAAGGATGCAGTTCAACCTGGTTCACCATTGGTTTAATTCTGACAGTTTCGCAGAAGTTAGCTAACACATGGGGGTAAAAATTGGAGACGCCGATCGCTTTCAGGGTACCGGCCTCATAGGCCTCTTCCAGCGCACGCCAGGCGCTGAAATAATCGCCCATCGCCTGATGTAGCAAATAAAGATCAAAGTATTCCAGGCCCGATTTTTTTAATGACGCGGCAATCCCGGCTTTCGCCATCCCGGTGTTGGCCATGTCCTGGACCCACAGTTTGGAGGTAATAAACAGCGCCTCGCGGGTACACAGACCTTCGGCGATGGCTTCGCGCACGGCCTCACCCACCGCATCTTCATTATCGTAGACGGCAGCGGTATCGATGAGGCGATAACCGGTGCGAATGGCGTTCAACACCGCCTGCTTACACTCCGCTTTATCGGTCACCTTGAAAACGCCGAAACCCAGCATCGGCATTTTGCGAGCGTTACTTAATACTGAATATTCCACGGTGAAGCTCCCCTCTTGTTAAAACACCATGGTAAGACAGGAACGCGGTCACGATTAGCCTGTCATTCCTGATTTGACTTATGCATTCAATTCATTAATCGCAGTGCGCTGAGATGATCTGATTTTGACAGAGAGCAGAAAAGTCACCCCTGCCGCGCCCAGCAGTAACAGACCGCTCAGTGCAAAAGTGCTGTGCCATCCCAGACTATCAAACACCAGGCCGCCTACCGTTGACCCGAGGGCTATCGATAGCTGGATCACGGCGACCATCAGCCCGCCGCCCGTCTCCGCATCCTCGGGCAGCGTCCGCGCAATCCATGTCCACCAGCCGGTGGGCGCCGCCGTCGCCAGCAGGCCCCACAGGCTTAACAGTACGGCGACCGATCCCGTGTGGTGTCCGGCCAGCAGAAGCGTTCCGGCAATTGCGGCCATTAACAACGGGATAGCCACCAGCGTCGGATAAAATCGGGCATTCAGAACGGTCGTAATAAGCAGCGTGCCGATAAAACCGGCGATACCCATTGTCAGCAATATCAGGGACAGACCAGAAGGACTGACCTGGGTCACCGTCTCCAGAAACGGTCGCACATAGGTAAATAAGGTAAACTGTCCCATAAAGAACAGTCCGCAGGCCAGCAATCCCAGGGATAGCGTAGAAAGACGGAACAGACGCAGCACCGATCCCTGCCGCTGTGGTGCGCGCGGACTTTTCATCGACGGCAGGCTAATGCATTGCCAGACGAAGGCCAGCACCGCCAGCGGGACAAGACATAAAAAGGCGCCGCGCCAGCCGACGGTGGCCCCCAGGTAGCTGCCCAGCGGCGCTGCCACAACGGTGGCCAGCGCGTTGCCGCCGTTAAAGATGGCCAGTGCGCGGGGGACCTGGCGTTGCGGCACCAGCCGAATGGCCGTTGCCGCCGACATCGACCAGAAGCCGCCGATGACGATCCCAATGAGCGCTCTGCCCAGCATATAAACCGGGAAACTGGACGCCAGGGCAATAATCACCCCAGAGGCTGCCATCAACGCCGTGAGCCCCAGCAGCAGCCATTTACGGTCCAGCGATCCGGTAAGACGGGATATCGTCAGGCTGGTCAGTACCGCCAGCGCGCCAGAAAGCGCAATGCCCTGACCGGCTAATCCCTCGGTAATGTGTAAATCACCCGCGATGGGTGTCAACAGACTGACCGGCATAAATTCTGAGGCAATGAGCACAAATACGCAGAGCGTCATCGCCAGGACGCCGCTCCAGTGTGCCCGGGTGTGACCTAATGCAGACATTATTTCTCTCCGACAAGACAAAGCCGCCCGCAGGCGCGTGGCGGCTTTGGGGATGTCTCCGGCACAGGAGATCTATTTCAGGTTGGTTTTAAAAAATTGCGCGAACGTCGCAAAGGGAATTTTGCCCGCGACGTTGTCATAGAGATCGACGTGGTTTGCGCCTGGGACAATCACCAGCGCTTTCTCTTTACTGCCGATGGCCTTAAAGGCATCTTCGGCAAAATAGCGTGAATGGGCTTTTTCGCCGGTCACGATAAGCGTCGGAATAGTCACTTCGCTGGCGTAACTCAGCAGCGGCATATTCATAAACGACAGCGGCATCGTCGCATTCCAGGCCCCGGTTGAATTAACCGAACGCGGATGGAAACCACGCGGCATACGGTAATAATCGAAGAACTCTTTCAGGACCGGGTTGGGGTTGGCGGGCAAGGTTTCCGGCAAAATACGATCGGCAGCGCTGATGTTGCCTTTATCATCAACATATATGTCATGCCCACCGGGGGCGGAAGTGCCGTTTGCCGCATCCTTCCAGCGCTGCGCGTTCAAGTACTGCAGTACCGCTCGGCGGTCGGCTGTCGTGTAGCGGTCTTTGCCATCGCCCACTCCATGCCCCATCGCGCGGCTCATGTCATACATTACGCTGGTCGCCACCGCTTTGACGCGTGTATCCATCGCCGCGTCGTTTAGGGCCATACCGCCCCAGCCACAAATGCCGAGCAAACCGATACGGTTGCGATCCACCTCTTTTTGCAGGCCCAGAAAGTCCACCGCGGCACTAAAATCCTCGGTATTGATATCCGGTGAGGCCACGTTGCGTGGGTAGCCACCGCTTTCGCCCGTATACGATGGGTCAAATGCCAGGGTGACAAAACCTTGTTCGGCCAGCGTCTGGGCATACAGGCCGCTGGACTGCTCTTTTACCGCGCCGAAGGGACCGCTCACGGCAATAGCTGCCAGTTTGCGTTCACCGCGATCCTTCGGCAGGTAGAGATCGCCAACTAAGGTTATCCCGTAGCGGTTCTGGAAGGTCACCTTACGGTGATCCACTTTCAAGCTCTCAGCAAACGTTTTATCCCATTGTTCAATCAGTGAAACAGGCGCATTCGGGTTAGTTGTCTCAGCAGAGCTCATCGTTGTGACTCCAGTTAATGAGGCGCAAAGCAGCATGGCGGGTATCGCGGCTGTCAGTTTTTTGGTGAAAACCGTCATCAAAATTCCCCTAAATAAACGTGATCAATGCAAGTCTTCAGTAGACAACGCTGCTGTGCTTTGTTGTCGTGCGCTTAGTGTAGCCAGCAGTAATGGTTCTGATTAGAGGCTGAAAAATGCTAAAATTAATACCATATTGTTCTAAATGGCATCTGGGTGACGAGGCAGGATAATGGCGAAACGGGAAAACTATAATGACCTTTATCTGTTTATGCAGGTGGTACGGGAAGGCAGTTTTACCGCCGCAGCGCAACGACTTGGCCTGGCGCAGTCCGGGGTAAGCCGTGCGGTTCGTGAACTTGAAGAGCGGCTGGGCGTTCAGCTTCTGGTGCGTACCACCCGCCGGTTGTCGCTCACCCAGGCAGGTGAGCAGCTCTATCACAACGTCGAATCCGGTTTCGACGCCTTAGATATGGGACTCGCCACGCTGGCCCACTATCGTCAAACGCCCTCCGGTACGGTACGCATCAATGCCAGCCAGCATGCCATTGATAAAGTCCTGCTGCCGAAGCTGGCAGTATTTAAACAACGCTATCCCGATATCAGACTGGAACTGATCAGCGAAAGCCGGTTTGTCGATATTATTGCGCAGCGATTTGATGCGGGCGTACGTCTGGGCCCGGAAGTCGGAAGCGGCATGATTGCGGTACGCATTTCGCCCGATATGGAGATGGCGGTGGTGGGTACACCGGAACATTTTCGCCGCTACGGCTTTCCACAAACGCCCGCCGATTTAGTCGCCCACCCCTGCATCGCTTATCAGTTCGGCGACGGCAGCCTTTACGCCTGGGAACTTAATGTGGATGGCAAAAAAATCACCCACCCGCCTCAGGGACAGTGGGCTTTCGCCGATAGCTATATGGAGGCCAAAGCGGCGAGGCTCGGTCTGGGGCTGGCCTATGTCCCGGAAGAGCTGATTACCGACGATCTAGCCCAGGGCACACTTATCCGGGTGCTCCAGCGTTATAGCCAGCGTCTGGAAGGTTCATTTCTCTATTACCCGCACCGCAATGTGTCGCCCGCGCTGAGAGCGGTCATTGATACATTGCGAATGTAGCTGAGGTTGCCTGCAGGCAGCAGGCAACCGGTAGTGGCCGGTGACAGCTTCTGTACTCGGACCTGTCATTTAATTCCGATCGATGCAAACAGTAATGCCAGACGGAAATGAATTTATATAAATATTAATTTTGTGAGTTATGTACTTCATTATAAAGTTTAGAAGCAGCACCTCTGCGTAACAAGCTAAAAAAGCAAATAATCGTAAAGATGAAGGGGTAAATAGCCAAAACCCATGCCAGTTTTTGATTTTTAATAATATTATTTATAGTATCACTCAACGAACCACTTGAAAAGTTCTCACAAATCCTGTCAACCGAGCGCACACTTATCCCCGCTTTTTCTGAGAAAACCGTTTTATCGAAATCTTCACTTTCACACTGTTTTTTATCGAGCTTCCACTCAGTCCAGTTCAGGGGAAGGTAATTATTGGTCCAGATCGAACTCTCAGCAATATGATCATTAATCCAAACCCATGACTTGTCGTCGCCTAATCGTACTAGTGCGGATGGCTTCAATGCCAGCAACATAAAATTTGATAATAGCAGCATAGTTAACACACAAGAGACAAATACACCAACATTAGCGATAAATAATGGTTTTATTGCCTTAAGCGTTGATATTTCAAACCATCCTTTCGCGGCTGTGACATGACGAATATCTATATTTTTCTTTTTCGTCCAGTTAATCAGTGACTTGATCTCTTCTTTATTTCTTGCGCCGACATTAAATAAAACATTAAAACGTTCAACATCATTTCTCTCATTGAAATATGCATTTATTTTACCGTCGTGAAACGTTTTCCCTCCCAGGCAGAACTCCCATAGCCGGTTCAATAAAGAATATGCGGATCCTGCCCGTTTCCAGATAAACACTCCTAATAAACCAAAAGTAACAAAAATTAACGCGCTATTTATCAGTCCATCAAAATTCCATATCGAAGAAATTAAACTTTCCATCTAGCCCCTCTTAATCATCCCGCTAATCGTATGCTCAGCAATCACACCACAGCATCATTACAAAATAAATATTTTTTAACTGCAACTTTTCTTATCCAGCGCACAAGGTCATTGCCGATATCTTCTTATACGCAGGCCACAACTATACGTCACGCTCTTCTGCTACTTGAGCCTTACATTCCACCTCAGTGCTGCTACGCTATCTCTGAGAAAATGGCGAAGGAGATATAATGAAAGTCCTTAATATCCTGATCCGTCGATGCGTGCTGATTGCCCGCTTTGAAGAAACCGTTTCGTTTTATGAACATCTCATTTCGCAAAAGGCAAGGTTACGTTTTGACTATCCCGAATACGATCTCAAACTGGCGCAGGTGGGTTCCGTGCTTTTAATTGGCGGAACCGAGCAAAGCCTGGCTCCGTTTCGCGCCACCGAGGCCACTTTCCTGGTAAACGACATTACCGCCTGGGAGAAACATCTGCCTTCCACCGGGGCAACGATTATCAACCCGGTGAAGGCCGTGCCCACCGGCTGGAACATGCTGGTTCGGCATCCGGATGGCATGATTGCCGAATACGTTGAGCATCATGATAAAAACCCGGCGGATGAGATCTTCTGATGCTTCGCGACCAGATGGTAGAACCTGGCATCATTTGGCCATACTGCCAGAAAAGTGAGACTTTCTACTGTGGCGCGAGAAGGAGAGCAGGAGAAACTGGCGCGGCAAGACGCGCCAGCTCTGGGTTTATACGTGGTTACCTTGCGTTATCAGGCAACCAGTACCGGTTAGTGCTTCACGATATACATGGTACGGCTGTAGGCCACATCTTCCGGGTTGGTGATCGGGTAGCCTTTCAGCCACGGCTTAATCAATCGGCCGTTAGTGTACTGGTAGATCGGCGCGATCGGCGCTTTGACCATAATGATCTTTTCCGCCGCGTTGTAATCGTCGTTACGCGCTTTGGCCGAATTCTCTACCGCCGCCTGGGCGAGGATTTTGTCGTACGCCGGATCGTTAAAGCGCGAGATATTTCCGCTGTGGGTGGAGGTCAGCAGCGACAGGAAGGTGGACGGCTCGTTGTAGTCCCCTACCCACGAAGCGCGGATCACGTCGAAATTGCCGGTGTTACGGCTGTCGATATAGGTTTTCCACTCCTGGTTCTGCAGCTTCACTTCCACGCCGAGGTTTTTCTTCCACATCGACGCCACCGCGATGGCAATTTTCTGGTGGTTCTCAGAGGTGTTATACAGCAGCGTCAGCTTCAGCGGACGATTCGGGCCATAGCCCGCGGCAGCCAGCAGGGCTTTCGCCTGGGCATTAAGCTCAGCCTGACTCATGCTCTCAAACTGTGACGGCTGGGGGGTGAAGCCCGCCGTCACGTCCGGCGTGAAGCGCCAGGCCGGTTTTTCCCCGGTCCCCAGTACTTTCTCCGCCATCACCCGGCGATCGATGGTCATGCTCAGCGCCAGGCGTACCCGCTCATCCGCCGTCGGCCCCTTTTGGGTATTGAAAGCGTAATAGTAGGTACCCAGCTGCGGCGGGGTATACACCTGCCCCGGAATATCCTTCAGCAGTTTCTGGTACATATTTTTCGGGAAAGACTCGGTGATATCGATATCCCCTGCAAGATAGCGCTTGGTGGCGGCGGACTCCTGGTTAATCGGCACAAAGGTGACCTGCTGGATCACCGTTTTGGCGTTATCCCAGTAGTGCGTGTTCGGCACCACCACCAGCTTCTCATTGACCACACGGTCTTTCAGAACATAGGCGCCGTTGCCCACCAGGCTGCCGGGCCGCGTCCAGTTCGCCCCGCTGTCGACATTCGCCTTTTGCACCGGATAGAAGGCAAAGCTGGCGGTCAGGTTGCTGAACCACGGCAGTGGTTTATCCAGCTGCACCCGCAGGGTGTGGGCGTCGACGGCGGTGACTCCCAGGGTCTCCGGCGCGGCTTTGCCGTCAATAATGTTCTGCGCGTTAGCGATCCCCGCCAGCGCCGCGAACCAGGCGAACGGCGAAGTGGTTTTCGGATCCACCAGACGCTGCCAGCTATAGACGAAATCTTCGGCAGTAACCGGCGTGCCGTCGGACCAGCGGGCATTATCACGCAGGGTAAAGGTCCAGACGCGGTTATCGTTGCTCTGCCAGCGGGTCGCTACGCCTGGAACCAGGTTGCCTTTCGCATCCTGATTGACTAAACCTTCAAACAGATCGCGGATCACCTGGATTTCCGGCAGGCCCACCGCTTTGGCGGGATCTAACGAGGCGGGTTCATCTTTGATATGGCGCACTAACAGCTGTTTTTCCGCCAGTACCGTGCCCGGCGGTACGTCAGCCGCCCAGGCCAGAGAAGATACGCTGGCTAACCACAGCGCGCCGCATGTCAAAGCGACAGGATACTTCATAAGATCCCCTTTAAAATGAAAAAAATACCGCCAACAGAGCGATAATTATTTGTTTCATCACCTGAAATTGCAAACGACATATGATAGAAAATTGATGTGCCGTCGGATTTCACGCCTCAGGGAATGGGTTTGATCCCGATACGCTTTTCGCCAACACTAAATAATAACGACACACAGGAAGCCCTATGTCTATTTCACGTCCTCGCCCGCAGCGCGGCGACTTTCCGCCGGGAACCCGGCAGTATGGCAGCTCGGAACTGGGCGCGCCGCTGCTGTGGTTTCCTGCGCCGCAGGCCGACAGCCGTAGCGGGCTGATTATTGCCGGTACCCACGGTGATGAGAATTCGTCGATTGTGACCCTCTCCTGCGCCCTGCGCACCCTGAAACCCGAGCTGCGCCGCCACCACGTGGTGCTGACGGTCAATCCTGACGGCTGTCAGCTCGGGCTGCGCGCCAATGCCCGCGGCGTTGACCTCAACCGTAACTTTCCGGCAGCCAACTGGAAGCAAGGGGAAACGGTTTACCGCTGGAATAGCGCGGCGGCGGAGCGCGACGTGGTGCTGTTGACCGGTGAGCAGCCGGGTTCGGAACGGGAGACCGAGGCCCTGTGTCAGTTGATCCATCAGATTCATCCGGCGTGGGTGGTCTCCTTTCACGATCCGCTGGCCTGTATCGAAGATCCTGGCCACAGCCCGCTGGGTCGCTGGCTGGCCGACGCCTTCTCCCTGCCGCTGGTGGGCAGCGTGGGCTACGACACGCCGGGCTCCTTTGGCAGCTGGTGCGCCGATATCGGACTCCCCTGCATCACCGCCGAGTTCCCGCCGGTCTCCGCCGACGAGGCAACGGAGCGTTACCTGCCGGCGATGACCGATCTGCTGCGCTGGAAGGCTTAAAGATGAAGCACGCCGGTGCTGAACCGCAGCGCCGGCTCAACGTCCACCGCCAGCCATGTCGGGCCGTCGAGGTCAGCGAAGCGCGCCAGCGGCGCCAGAGGGAGCGCGGCGGCGATCCCGCGCGAGGTGCAGAGCATACAGCCCAGCATCCGTTCAAATTCCTGCCGTTCCGCCTCCCCGGCCAGAGCCAGCGCTTCGGTCAGGCCGCCCGTTTTATCCAGTTTGATATTGATCATCTCATAGCGCCCGCGCAGCCGCGGCAGGCTCTCCCGGGTGTGGCAGCTCTCGTCGGCGCAAATCGGCAGCGGATGAACGAAGTTTTCCAGCGCCGAGTCGTCGTCGGCGGGGAGCGGCTGCTCAAGCATCGCCACACCGAGGTCCGCCAGCAGCTGACAGCGCGCCGCCAGCCCATCGCTGTGCCAGGACTCATTGGCGTCAACAATCAGCGTAGCCTCCGGCGCCGCCTGGCGGATAGCGATTAGCCGCTCGCTGATCAGTCGATCGTCGAGCTTCACCTTCAACAGCTGGGCCCCTGCCTGCCACAGTGCCGCGGCGCTGGCCGCCATCTGATCCGGCGTGCCAATGACCACCGTCTGGGCGGTAATCACCCGGTTAGGCAACGCCACGCCCAACAGCTGGGCCAAGGTTTTGCCTTCGCGCCGGGCCTGCAGATCCCATAGCGCGCAGTCAATGGCATTGCGCGCGGCGCCTGCCGGCAGCAGCCGCTGCAGCTGTTCGCGGGTAAGCCCCGCCTCCAGTTGCTCGCCGATCGCCATCACCTGGGCCATGACCGAGGCGATGCTCTCGCCATAGCGGGGATAGGGTGTGCATTCGCCTACCCCTTTCACGCCGTCCTCTTCCAGTTCCACTACCACCACTTTCGCCTCGCTGCGGCTACCGCGGGCGATCACAAAAGGGGTATGGAGCGGCCAGGCTTCCTCATACACTCGCACGTTACGCATTCCCTTGTCCTCTCTGGTAAATGTTAAATAGGGTTTGCCGTGTAGCTGGCGGATGTCATACACTACTCGCGACGTTAACTATATGTAAACAGGAAGATAACCATGTCACAAACCGTGCATTTCCAGGGCAACCCCGTTTCTGTTCAGGGCACCATTCCGCAGGCAGGCGCTAAAGCGCAGCCGTTTACGCTGGTCGCCAAAGATCTCTCTGACGTCGCGCTGAGCCAGTACGCCGGCAAACGTAAAGTACTGAATATTTTCCCGAGCATTGATACCGGCGTGTGTGCCGCATCAGTGCGTAAATTCAACCAGCTGGCCGCTGAACTGGACAACACCGTAGTGCTGTGCATTTCCGCTGACCTGCCGTTCGCCCAGTCCCGCTTCTGCGGCGCGGAAGGCCTGAGCAATGTGGTCACCCTGTCCACGCTGCGCGGCGCGTCCTTCCTCGCTGACTACGGCGTCGCCATCGCCACCGGTCCGCTGGCTGGCCTGGCTGCGCGTGCGGTGGTCGTAATCGATGAAAACGATCAGGTCGTCTACAGCCAGCTGGTGAACGAAATCACCGAAGAGCCGGACTACGACGCCGCGCTGGCCGCCCTGAAAGCCTGATAACAGATTGCCCGGGCGCGTCGCGCTCGCGGACATTCGATCTGCCCAGCCCTCGCTCTGCGAGGGCTTTTTATTGCCGCGGCGCATAGCGGGAGATAGCCCGCGCCATCGCCGGGCCGGTCAGCAAAATGGTAAACAGCCGCAGCGTCTGTAGCGCCATAATAAACGACATGTCCGCCCGGGTGCCGGCGGCGATAATCGCCACCGTGTCCAGCCCGCCGGGGCTGGTGGCCAGATAGGCGGTCATAAAGTCCATCTGCAGAATGTGGGTCAGGGCAAGGGCCATCAGGGCGCACATCAGGATCAGTCCGAGGATGGAGGCGATAATCTGCGGCAGCGTCTTGAGGGCCAGCAGAAAAATGGCTTTATTAAACTGGAGCCCCACCGTCCAGCCCAGCACCGCATAGGCCATCGCCAGCAGCCACTCCGGCAGCTCCAGCATCAGCCAGCCGCCGCCCTGGGCCAGGGCGCCAAGCAGCATCGGCAGCAGCATGGCCCCGGAGGGGATGCGCAGCCGCATGCCCAGCCAACAGGCCACCGCCGTCAGCAGCAGCGTGAAAGGGAAATTCAGGGTCAACGATGGAAACCAGACAATATCCTGAGTCATTTCCTGTGCTTCATTGCCCAGGGCATAGCGCACCACCAGCGCCGCCGCGCCGACGACAAACAGCACCCGCAGATACTGCATCAGCGCCACCAGCCGCACATCGGCCCCGTACTCCTGGGCCATCACCACCATTGCCGACGCGCCGCCGGGAGAGCTTCCCCAGGCGCCAGTGGCGCCCGGCAGCGCGCTGTAGCGGACCAGCAGCCAGCCGGTAAGGCCGCTTATCGCCAGGGTGGTCAACAGGATCGCCAGCACCAGCGCCCAGTTGTTGAACAGCACGCCAAAAACAGAGGGATTAATCGCCCGGGCGATCATGCAGCCGACGATGGCCTGCGCCGCCAGATAACAGGGGCGAGGGATGCACAGCTTCACCCCGCGCAGGCTCAAAATGAGACCGGCGATCAGCGGCCCCAGCAGCAGCGCTGCCGGCAGGTGTATTCGTAACAGCAGCGAGGAAAAGAGAACAGAGAGCAGCAGCAATATCAGCCAGTGCCCGATCGCGCGACGCGACGCCAAGATGCACCACCCCGGAAAAAGGATTAAAAAACCAGTATATACAGGTTTGGCCCGCTTTGCAGGCCGGGATGCCGGCGACGTGGGTCGCCGGCCTGGCGGGATTATTCGTCGCCCTTTTTCTGACTCAGACCATATTCACGCAGTTTATTGGCGATGGCGGTATGCGACACCCCCAGCCGCTTCGCCAGCTTACGTGTGCTGGGGTAGCTGCGATAGAGCTGGGTCAGCACCGAGCGCTCAAAGCGGCGGGTGATGTCGTCCAGCGACCCTTCCATGGCCTCCTCGCCCACCGGCAGCGAGGCGACGTCATGGTCCGGCAGCAGAATGTCCTGTGGACGCAGCTCAAATCCTTCCAGCTGGGTCAGTGCGCGATAGACGGCATTCTTCAGCTGGCGGACGTTGCCGGGCCAGCTGTAGCGGGTAAGCACCGTACTGAGATCGGCAGAGAGCTTCGGCCGCGGGATCCCCTGCTCGTCGGCAAAGCGGGCCACGAACAGCTCCGTCAGCGGCATGATGTCCTGCGGGCAATCGCGCAGCGGCGGCAGATACAGCGTCAGGACGTTGAGGCGATAGTAGAGATCTTCGCGGAAAAGCCCTTTCTGCACCAGCTCGATCAGGTTTTTCTGCGTCGCGCAGATCACCCGCACATCGACGTGCACTTCATGATCCTCGCCAACGCGGCGGAAGGTGCCGTCGTTGAGAAAGCGCAGCAGCTTAGTCTGCATCCGCGGCGACATCTCACCAATTTCATCCAGCAGCACCGAGCCGCCGTTGGCTTGCTCGAAGAAGCCCTTCTTGCCCTGCAGCGCGTCGCCAAACAGCTCGCTCTCGACCGCGTCCTCGGGAATGGAGCCACAGTTGAGCGCCAGATAGGGTTTGCCCGCCCGCGGACTGGCCAGATGGCAGGCATGGGCCAGCAGATCTTTACCGGTGCCGGTGTCGCCGACAATCAGCAGCGGCGCGCTGAGCATCGCCAGCTTGCGCGCTTGCTCCACCACGTGGCGCATTTTCGGCCCCACCGCGAGGATCTGACTGAAAGCGCTGGTATCCTGGCTGGTCATGGTCTGCAGCTGGCGTCCCATGCGCACGGTTGAGCGCAACATCGCCACGGCGCCGGTCAGCACTCGCTCGTTATGCTCGCCTTCCAGATAGACCGGAGTCACTTCCAGCAGGTAGTTCTGCCCATTCACCACCACATGCTCCGCATGCGTCTCCTGCGGGCTGCTCTCCAGCCAGCGCTGAACGTTAAAATCGGCGATCAGCTGGGCCACCGGGTGGTTACGCAGCTTCGCCTGGCTTTGGCCAAACAGCAGGCAGCTGGCGGGGTTCGCCAGTTCCACCCGACCTTTGGTATCCAGCGACAGCACCGGCTCCGGCATCGCTACCAGCAGCGCGCTGAGCGCCAGGTGTTCACGTTCAGACGGCATCCAGGGCACGGTGCGCACGTCCGTCACGCCGGCGATACGGCGGATCTCAGCCATCAGGCTGCTGAACGTGGCGAATTCCAGTTCGGCGAAATTGAGGTAAATTCGGCCAATAGGGTCAATATCGATACCGCGCAGGTCAATACCACGCAGCACCAGCAAATCGAGCAATTCACGAGTCAGACCGAGACGGTCTTCACAAAAGACTTCAAGACGCATGGGAGTGTTCACCCTAAAAGTGCCAATGACGGGAGAATAATAGGCCAGGAATGGGTTTTCGGGAAGCTAACTGTCAACAATTATTGACAGTGTGGCGGAAAAATGGGCGCTGTGGCGTAAAGTCAGACGGTCAGTGGTTAAATCACCGGCCAGGCGGCCGGTGAGTCTTGGGTCAGGCGTGGAAAGCAGGCAGCCACTGACGGTTCTCAGCGATCACCTCATCCAACGCCAGTTCGAGCTTCTCGCCGCTGACGATCAGCGGATTCAGCATCAGAGCACGCCATGCGGTATGGCGGTTGCCGGTGAGCGCGGCCTCGATAGTCAGCCGTTCAAATGATTTCATCAGCTGCAGCAAACGCAGGGTATCTTCCGGGAACGGCGCCACATTGAGAGGTAGCGGACCAGAAGCGGTAATCAGCGAGCTGACCTCTACCGCGCAGTCATCCGGCAGGCCATTGATGGCGCCGTTATTACGCGTGTTGACGTGCATGATAATCCGCTTGTCGTTGTAGATGGCATTCATCAGCTCGCAGGCCGCCTCGGAATAGTACTGGCCGCCGCGCCCTTCCAGCGCCTTCGGTTTGACTGCCAGGTGCGGGTCGCGGTACTGGTCAAACAAGATTTTTTCCAGCTGCTTAACCACTTCCCCGCGGGTTCCTTCGCCGCCCGCCTCCGCCAGCTCCTGGCGCAGCAGATCGTCTTTCATGTAGTAATAACGCAGATAGGCGCAGGGGATCATGCCTAAGCCCTGCAGCAGATGCGACGGCCAACGGAACGGCGGAATGTTGCGCGGCACCAGCGGATCCCGACCGGCGTTGATCTCGGCTATCACCTCCGGCAGCCATTCTTTACCTTTGTGCAGGATCTGGCGCACGAAGATAAAGTGGTTCAGGCCGGCGACCTGCATCACCACCTCTTTTTCGTCAGCGCATTGCAGCAGAGTGGTTATCCCTTTTTGCATAATCACCGGCACGTTACACAGGCCGACGGCTTTGATGCGGCTGTGGCGCAGGATCGCTTCGGTCACCATCCCCGACGGGTTGGTAAAGTTCAGCAGCCAGGCGTCGGGACACAGTCGCTCCATATCGGCAGCGATCTCCAGGGCGATGGGAATGGTGCGACAGGCGTTGGCGAAGCCGCCGAGGCCATTGGTCTCCTGGCCGATCAAGCCATACTTGAGGGAGATACGTTCATCGCTGATCCGGGCGTCAAGGCAGCCGGCGCGAAACTGCGAGCAGACGAAATCGGCATCGCGCAGCGCGCTTTCCCGGTCAAGGGTGGCCACCACTTCAATAGTCAGCCCGGCTTTGGCGATCATTCGCCGCGCCAGTCCGGCGATAATCTCGACTTTCTCTTTGCCCTCTTCAATGTCCACCAGCCATAGCGAAGCGACTGGCATTTCATGATAGCGGTTGAGCAAACCTTCAATCAGTTCCGGGGTGTAGCTGGAGCCACCGCCAATCACCACAATTTTGAGTCCTGACATGGTATACCTCGGTTTAGTTACGATATAACTATTTAAAACCGGCAAAACTGGCCTAACAAACGAATTAAATCGGCCTATGCATGAACTCAATTAATGCATAAGGGAGACAATCTGCGCTTGAGCAACAAAGCATCCTTGCGCTGCTGCAGACCTTTGAGGTGACCGCCCGCCACCTGAGCTTTACCCTTGCCGCGCATGAAATGAACCTTACCCAGGGAGCGGTCAGCCATCGGATCCGCAGGCTGGAGATGCACATCGGGTTTCGCCTGTTTATCCGCATGACGCGTAAACTGGCGCTGACAGAGGAAGGTAAGCGGCTGCTGGCGACGTTAAGCCATTCGCTGCGGGCGATTAACGATGAAATTGAGGATATTCGCGATCAGGATCTGCGCGGCACGCTGCATATTGGTATTGCGCCGACGCTGGCCCATCTGTGGCTAATGCCGCGTCTGCCGCGCTTTCAGACGCAATGGCCGGGACTGAATCTGCAGTTTCGCGTGCGCGCCGGGGTGATGGATTTTAACGAGGAGCGGGTGGATCTGGCAATTTACTACGGCGCCACGCGCTATCCCGATCTTTATCAACAGCGGCTGATGGCGGAAAGTTTGCTCCCGGTCTGCTCCCCGCGTTATCGCCAGCAGTATCGTCCGCTGAGCGGCGGCGACCCGGCGGCGCTCGTCTGGATCCATGCGTGCGAATCCACCGACGTACAGGATCAATTTGCGGAATGGCGCCTGTGGTGCCAGCACAGCGGACAGGCGTTACCTTTTGACGGCCGGTATTACGCGGTGAATAACCACTCGCTGGCCATCGAGATGGCGCTCAATGGACTCGGCGTGGTGATGGGGCGTAAAACGCTGATCCAGCCGCTGCTCGACGCCGGCAGGCTGGTGGCCTTGTCTGAAAATGAAGCGCCCTCGCCCTTTGGCTATGACCTGATTTGTCCGCAGGAGAACCGTTCCCGCCCGCGCTTTCGCGCCTTCAGCGAGTGGCTGGCGGCGGAATGCGCCTAATCGAATATTGCCAGGGTGCACGTACCAGAGCTTGACGTCGAAGGCCGGGCAAGGCGAAGCCGCCGCCCGGCGATGTCTCTGAGCGGAGGTTACTTCTCCGGGCGGGTTTTGCTTTTCTGCAGGGTCTCTTTCAACTGCCCAATCAGCTCGCGACGAAAATCGCCGAGTCGCGGTTTATCATCGGCGATCCACGGCAGCGGGCGGCACAGCTCCATCGCCTTGATCCCGAGACGGGCGGTCAGCAGGCCGGCGCCAATGCCCTGCGCGGCGCGCGCCGACAGCCGGGCCGCCAGATCCTGCGACATCCAGTCCATGCCCACCTCGCGCACCAGTTCGCTGGCGCCAGCGAAAGCGATATTGAGCAACACCAGGCGAAACAGTCGCAGACGGCTGTAATACCCGAGCTCAATGCCGTACAACGTGGCAATTCGGTTGATCAGCCGCAGGTTCCGCCAGGCGATAAACGCCATATCCACCAGCGCCAGCGGGCTGACGGCAATCATCAGCGTCGACTCCGCCGCCGAACGGCTGATTTCCCGCCGCGCCTGGGCATCGAGCACCGGCTGCACCAGCTGCGCATAAAGGCTCACCACTTCACGGTCGCTTTGCGTTTCGTGGATCGCGGCATACCAGCGCTGCAGCGCCGGATGCGACTGATCCAGCCCGGCCTGCTGCGCCAGCTTCTCACAAAACGCTTTCGCTTTACCGACCGCGTGACTGTGCAGCATATCGCGCGCTTCATCGCGTTCGTGGGCGCGCTGGCGCAGTCGCCACAGACGGCGCCACTCGGTGGCCAGCGAACCGACGCCGGCTCCGACGATCAGCGCCCCGGCGACGCAGCCGCCCAGCGCAATCCAGTCCTGGGTCTGCCAGGCGTTAGCCGTCCACTGCACGCCTTGCGCCACGACGCTGACGCCGAAGATCGCCAGTCCGGCGCTGACCATCCGCCGCCACAGGCTGCGTTTGGGTCGCAGGACCGACTCCACCACCGCTTCCGCCGCCCCCTCTTCCTCTTCGCCGGTCACCAGCCGCGCTGGCGCGAAGTTGTCCGCCTCCAGGGTGTCGAAGGCGCGAGCGCCTTTCAGCGGCGGAATTTTCTCCGCTTGCAGCGGCCCATCAAAATCAATCCGCGGTTTTAACGGTTCGCTCATCGCAGTTTATCTCCAATCAAAAATTCCAGCGCCGCGTCGAGACGAATGTGCGGCAAAGGCCGATCGACATCCATGACCTGCGGACGAAAGTTTTCAAACTGAAATCCCTGCTGCTGCCAGAAGGCCTGGCCCGGCAGGCGCGCCGGCACCTCACCGGGATAGATGGTCAACGGCTGGCCGTCGCTCAGGCGATTGCCGCGCAGGGCGGGAATTTTCTCGCCATTCACCTCAATCAGCCCGCTCTGGGTCGCCTGAATGGACGCCAGCCCCAGGCAATCCATACTGATCCCTTCAAAGGCGGCGTTCTGCCACGCGTCCTGAATCAGTTGCTGCAGGAGCGACACCATATTGCTGTGCTGATCGATCGTGACGTGATCGGCTTTGGTAGCGGCAAACAGCAGCTTGTCGATAACCGGCGAAAACAACCGGCGGAACAAGGTGCGCTGCCCGTAATGGAAACTTTGCATCAGCTGGGTCAGCGCCAGGCGCATATCGTTAAACGCCTGCGGCCCGCTGTTGAGCGGCTGCAGACAGTCCACCAGCACAATCTGCCGGTCGAAGCGCAGGAAGTGCTCTTTGTAGAACCCCTTCACCACCCTTTCGCAATAGTATTTGTAGCGTTCGCGCAGCATGCCGGCGTTGCTGTGTTTATCGGCCTGCGCCAGCTTGGCTTCGCCGACGGCGTCGACGTCGGGCCACGGGAAAAACTGCAGCGCCGGCGCGCCCGCCATTTCTCCGGGCAGGACAAAGCGCCCGGGTTGGATAAAGTGCAGCCCTTCACGCTTACAGGCGTGGAGATAGTCCGTCCAGGCGGCAGCGATATCCGCCAGCCGAGCCTCGTCGGCAGGGGCTAGCGGATCCAGCCCGGCGCACAGCTGCCGCCAGCGGGCCGACCACTCCGCACGCTGTCCCTGCAGGAGCCCGGTCATCTGTCGTGACCAGCTCAGATAATCCTGCGCCAGCATCGGCAGGTCGAGCAGCCACTCCCCCGGATAGTCGACGATCTCCAGATACAGCGTGGAGGTATCTTTAAAATGGCGCAGCAGGGAGTCATTCGAACGGTAGCGCAGCGCGAGACGGATCTCGCTCACCCCGCGCGTCGGGGTTGGCCACATGGGGGGCTGGCCGTACAGCTGGGCCAGCCCTTCGTCGTAGGTGAATCGGGGAATGCCAAAGTCCCGCTGCGGCACGCGCTTGACGCCGAGCAGCCGCTCTTCGCGTGCGGCGCTCAGCAGCGGCAGGCGGGCGCCGGTGTGGATATTCAACAGCTGGTTGACCAGCGCGGTGATAAACGCCGTTTTACCGCTCCGGCTCAGGCCGGTCACCGCCAGACGTAAATGCCGGTCAACCCCGCGGTTGACCAGCGCATTCAATTCAGTTTTCAGTCGCTTCATCGCCAGTCCGTTATGCCCTGAAGGTATGTCTCGTCATCATAAGCTATCTGCCGGGGATAAGCAGGACAACGTTAATCCTTTTGCGCCTTCCCCACGGCGGCATTATTTCATCCCGCGCGTGACGCGGTTGGCCAGCCGGCTGAGCAGCGGCTCCAGCGCCACCGCCAGCAGCATTTTCAGCGGCCGACGCGCGACCGATTTAACCGCCCAGCCGGCAACGCCCGCCGGGCCATAACGCAGCGCGGTCAGCAGCGCCAGCTTACCGACGATTTTCAGACCGGGCTTCACCTGCTGCCCGGCGCGTTGCCATTTGCTATTCATGCGTTGCCTCATTCGTTAAAAACAGGGTTTACAGCTGGCGAAAGCGGCTGCGCAGCGTAAAGGTGTCGGAGGTCACATACCGCTCCATTTCACGCAGACGCTGTTCACCGGAGGCCAGTTCGGCATCCACGGCGGCCAGCAGATCGCCATTGCTCGGCGCTTTATGACCGTACAGCTCGCTGTCCGGTATCGGATCCAGAGCAAAAGTCAAAATGATGTAGGCCACCAGGACAAAGAAAAAGAGGCCGAAAATCATCGCCAGCACGGTAATCAGGCGCACCAGCTTCACCGGGACATCAAGATGCTGAGCAATGCCCGCGCAGACGCCCTTTACCATCCCGCGCTGCGGGATACGCCACAGTTTTTTATTCAGATCCAGCCCGGCCATTATTTGTCCCTCCAGTTCGGATGTTCGGCGTCCAGGATCGCTTCCAGCGCCTGAATGCGTTCGCGCATCCGCTTCGCGTCATCGGTCAACTGCAGCAGCCGTTGCTGCTCATTTTGCGTCAGACTGCCGTTGGCGCCGCGATTGTTGTAGTGCAGCCACAGCCAGACCGGCAGAACAAACAGCACAAACAGCGTCAGCGGAATGGCGAGAAAAAGCATGCTCATGTGTACTCCTTACAGGGGGTGAGCCGCGGCGCAACGCCGCGCCGCGCAATCATACTTACTGGTTGGACTGATTCATTTTGGCTTTCAACGCCGCCAGCTGCTCGCTGATTTCATCGTCCGCTTTCAGTTCGGCAAACTGCTGATCCAGCGTCTGCTGCTTGCCAAAGCGGTGGCTCTCCGCTTCCGCTTCCATCTGATCGATGCGACGCTCAAAGGATTCAAAGCGCGCCATCGCCTCATCCAGTTTACCGCTGTCCAGCTGGCGACGCACATCGCGGGACGAACTCGCCGCCTGATGGCGCAGCGCCAGCGCCTGCTGACGGGCGCGGGTTTCGCTGAGTTTGTTCTCCAGCTCGCCAATCTCTTTTTTCATCCGCGCCAGGGTTTCATCCACCAGCTGCACTTCATGATCCAGCTGAGCGATAAGGTCGGTCAGCTTTTGTTTTTCGATCAGCGCCGCCCGGGCCAGATCTTCTTTCTCTTTGCGCAGGGCCAGCTCGGCTTTTTCCTGCCATTCCGCCTGCTGGGCGACCGCCTGCTCAATACGACGTGACAGCTGTTTCTTTTCCGCCAGCGCGCGGGCCGACGTCGAACGCACCTCAACCAGCGTGTCTTCCATCTCCTGGATCATCAGACGCACCAGCTTTTGCGGGTCCTCCGCTTTCTCCAGCAGGGAGTTGATGTTGGCGTTCACGATGTCGGCAAAACGAGAAAAAATACCCATAATTTCAATCCTCATAGTTCTGGTTTCAGGCATTCACCTGTGGCTTAGCTAATACAAATGGCGTGCCAACTTTTTATCTTATTGATTTTAAACAAGGTGGTTGCGAAACGTGCTGGGCATTGCTACAGTCACCTGGTTAATTACACTACTTAATGGCGAAATTCATCATGGCGCAGTACAAGGATAATCTGCTGGGCGAGGCCAACAGCTTTCTCGAGGTGCTGGAACAGGTTTCCCGGCTGGCCCCGCTGGATAAACCGGTGCTGGTCATCGGCGAGCGCGGCACCGGGAAAGAGCTTATCGCTAACCGTCTCCACTACCTCTCCAGCCGCTGGCAGGGGCCGTTTATCTCGTTGAACTGCGCGGCGCTGAACGATAATCTGCTCGACTCGGAGCTGTTCGGCCACGAAGCCGGGGCTTTCACCGGGGCCAGCAAGCGCCATCCCGGGCGCTTCGAGCGCGCCGACGGCGGGACGCTGTTTCTCGATGAGCTGGCGACAGCCCCAATGCTGGTGCAGGAGAAGCTGTTAAGAGTGATTGAATATGGCGAGCTGGAGCGCGTGGGCGGCAGCCAGCCGCTGCAGGTTAACGTCCGGCTGGTGTGCGCCACCAACGCTGACCTGCCGCAGATGGTCGAGGAAGGTCATTTTCGCGCCGACCTGCTCGACCGCCTGGCCTTCGACGTGGTACAGCTCCCCCCGCTGCGCGACCGGCAGAGCGACATCATGTTGCTCGCCAACCAGTTTGCCATCCAGATGTGCCGCGAACTCGGTCTGCCGCTGTTTCCCGGCTTTAGCGAACGAGCGACCGCGACGCTGCTCGGCTACCGCTGGCCGGGGAATATTCGCGAACTGAAGAACGTGGTTGAGCGCTCGGTGTATCGCCACGGCGACAGCGAACATGAGCTGGACGCGATTATTATTAACCCTTTTCGTCAGTCCCCCGGCTCTCCGCCGGAAGCCGCGCCCGGCGATGAGCTGCCCGCGCTACCGCTGGATCTGCGCGATTTCCAGCTCCAGCAGGAAAAACGCCTGCTGCAGCGGAGTCTGGAGCAGGCGAAGTATCATCAGAAGCAGGCGGCGGAGCTGCTGGGATTAACCTATCACCAGCTCCGCGCGCTGCTGAAAAAGCATCAGCTGTGAGAGGCGCGCGGCAGCAGCAGCGCGCTCACCGCCATCGCCCCCAGACATAAGACGGCGTTAAACCACAGGGCATACTGGGCGGCATGGGCCATGCCCAGCGGTAAAAACAGCGCGAAAAGTGACGCTGTCACGGCGATACCCATCGCCCCGCCCAGCGAGCTGCCCATCTTATAGATCCCCGAGGCGACGCCGATTTTGTTCTCCGGGGCATTGGCCACCGCGGTATCCGTCGATGGCGTGGCGTAGCAGCCCAGCCCGAGGCCAAACAGCACGTTGCTGGCGAACACCACCCCGATATACAGCGCCTTTTCGAGAAAGGTGCAGGATATCAGCGCGATGGCGATAGCGGTCAACACCGGACCGGCCATCATCGGCAGCCGGGCGCCATAGCGCTGCAGCAGCTTCTCGCCGACCCGGATCATCGCCAGGACGGTCACCAGATAGCCGAGGGTCATCATCCCGCTCTCCAGCGGCGTCAGGTGGTGCCCTTGCTGCAGCCAGATGCTGGCGATCATCATGGTGCCAATCGCCCCATTGAGCAGAAAGTTCGACAGCACTGCCGCACCGTAGGCCCGATTGCGGAACAGCGCAAAATCAATCAGCGCCGCCTCGCCTTTGCGCATGCCGTTGCGGATAAATATCGTCCCCGCCGCCAGCGCCCCGGCCAGCATGGTCAACGACAGCGGGCTGCTCCAGCCCCAGCCGTGGCCCTTGCTGATAAACAGATTCACCAGCACCAGCGCAACAATCAGGCTCAGCAGACCGCCGACGTCCAGCTTATGCTGGCTGGCGCTGGCGCTGCGGCTCTCCGGCGTGCCGCGCAGCAAAAACAGCGCCAGCAGGGCAACGGCGATCGAGAAGACGAAGATCCAGCGCCAGCCGAGCCCTGTGGCGATAGCCCCGCCGACGAAGGAACAGAGACCGCTGCCGCCCCACGAGCCGATGACCCAGAAGCTGACCGCCCGCTGCCGCGCACGCCCCTCATACCAGGTCTTAATCAGCGCCAGCGTCGCCGGCATAATGCAGGCTGCCGACAGCCCCTGCAGCACCCGGCCGGCCAGGAACAGCCCCGGTCCCTGAGCGACCACCAGCATGGCGCTGCCGACGATACTCAGCCCCAGCCCGAGGGTGGTCATCCGCATCCGGCCAAACTTGTCCGCCAGGCCGCCGCTGGCGACCACGAAGCAGCCGCTGAACAGCGCGCTGAGACTGACGGCCAGAGTTAAGGTTTCAAGAGAGATATCAAGGCTGCTTTTCATCGCCGGCACCACGTTAATCACCGACTGGGCGAACAGCCAGAAGGTTAAAACGCTTAACACAATCCCCACCAGCAGGCGATCGTTGCCGACAAACGGGGTGTCGCTTATTGTGACAGTGCTCATCGCATGGCCCTCCCGTTTCTCGTGATTAGCGCAGATAGCGTTCCGTCAGGCCACACCACAGCGCCGCGCCGGTCAGCAACAGCGCGTCGTTGAAGTCATACCCCGGGTTATGCACCATGCAGCGATCCGGCTCATCGCCAGCGCCGATGGTGAAATAGCTGCCATGCGGGTGCTGCTCCAGCATGAAGGCAAAATCTTCACTGCCCATAAACGGCTTCACCTCGCCCACCTGCTCTGCGCCAAACAGCGCTGTCGCCACCTCCCGCACCACGGCGTTCGTCGCCGGATCGTTACGCAACACCGGGCTGCCGTTGACGTGGGTCAGCGTGGCGGTGGCATTGAAGCTCTCCGCCTGGGCCACGGCGATATCATGGATCCGCTGCAGCACGGTCTCGCGCACCTGCTCATTGAGGGTGCGCACCGTGAGCTTCATCAGCACGTGATCGTTAATGATATTGGGCGCATGACCGGCCTGGATGCTGCCGACGGTCACCACCGCCGGCTCAAACGGGGTGATATTGCGCGAGACAATGGACTGTAGCGCGAGGGTAATATGGCAGGCCACCAGCGTGGCATCCACCGTATGCTCCGGCACCGCGCCGTGGCCGCCAACGCCCTTCACTTCAATATGCAGCGTATCGGAGGAGGCCATCATCGCCCCGTCGCGCAGGCCGATCTTGCCCAACGGCTGACCCGGCATATTGTGCAGGCCGAAGATGGCGTCGCAGGGGAACTGGTCAAAGAGACCGTCCTCGACCATTACCCGCCCGCCGTACAGCAACTCTTCCGCGGGCTGGAAAATCAGCTGCAGCGTGCCGGTAAACTGGCGGGTGCGCGCCAGATATTCAGCTGCGTAGAGCAGCGTGGTGGTGTGCCCGTCATGGCCGCAGCCGTGAAAGCGCCCTTCAACCTGGCTTGCCCACGGCTTACCGCTCCGCTCCTGCATCGGCAGGGCATCCATATCCGCCCGCAGGCCAAGGCGTTTTTTCCCCTCGCCGACGCGCAGCGTGCCCACCACTCCGGTGCCCGCCAGGCCGCGGTGAACCTCGTATCCCCACTCGCCAAGCAGTCGGGCGACCTCGCTGCTGGTCTGGTGCTCTTCAAAGCCGATCTCCGGCTGCTGGTGGAACCGACGACGCAGAGCAATAAATTGCGCCTCGTTAACCTGCAATGCTTCTAGCAACGGATGTGTCATTTTTGTTATTCCTGTGTTGTGTTTGCACGACACTTTCGAGTTTATGCGGGTGGCTCAGCTTGCAGGCGCGCTTTTTTGTTTTATATTGACGAAAAATCAATGAGTGTTTTTCATACATATCGGTTATGACAAAAAACAACCGGTTGTTTTTTGTCTACAGAGGAGAGTCATGTGGAGCACCATGCAGGCGACTTTAGCGTCACCGTACGCGATGTGCGTCAGCTGACCCAGCCGGAAAGCGATCTGCTGACGCTGCTGTGGGTACTGGAGGGAAGCGTAAATCTGGCGGTGGCGGAAGGTGCGTCGCAGCCGCTCGCCGCCGACGGGCTGGCGATCGTTAACCGCAACCGTCGCTGGAGCCTGCGCAGCGCCGGGGCCAACGCCGTGATGATCCTCACCCTCTCCGCCAGCTGGCTGGCCCGCCTCGATAATGCCTTTTTTGCCGTCGATTACCAGATAACGCCGCGCACCCGGGATGCCGATGACGGCCTGCGCCGCCTGATGCGCCAGCTGCTGGTGAGCGGCCTGGTCAATCATCCTGGCCATTACCGACTGGAGGCCAACCGCTGGCTGAGTGAGATAGCGCTGCTGCTGGCCACGCGCTTTAGCCAGCCCATCGCCTCCACGCCCCGGCGCGATACCGAAAAATGGAGCCGGAGAATAGCCAGCGTGGTGGCGCGGATCGACGCTAACTATCAGCGTCGCCTCTCGTTGCAGGAGGTGGCGGCCGCGGAATTTGTCTCCGAGGCCTGGCTGTCACGCTTATTTCGCAAAGAGGTCGGGGTAAGTTTTGTCCAGTACCTCACCGCGCTGCGCCTGCGCCACGCCGCCGACCAGCTATTAACCACCCGCAAAACCGTCCAGCAAATCGCCCGCGAACAGGGATTCGCCAGTACGCGAATGATGAGCGATTTGTTTAAGCGCCAGCACGGCGTGACGCCGCGCCAGTATCGTGAACAGCATCCTCTGGAGCTTGCCAGACCGCGCCCGCCGCAGGCCGATCGCTGGCAGCCGGTGGCGGCCGACCGACTGTATGCGCGACTCAATGAGCCGGAACCACGCGACCGGGAAAGCCCCCCCCTGCCGATCAACCCACCGCAGACCCGGGAGATCAATCTGCGCGATCGTCCAGCGCGCCCCGTAGCGCTGCGCCATACCCGGATGGTGGTGACCGTGCGCGAACTGGACGATCTGCTGCGCGCAGATGTGCGCCGGGAACTCGAACAGCTGCACCACGCCCTGCCGGTGTATGCCATCGATATCAACGATCCCTTTCTCAGCAGTCGGCTGTTCGGCACCGGCTGGGACGATCCGCAGATGGCCGGCTACGCCTGCTGGTACAACCTGCAGCAGATTTTTAGCTGGCTGGCGGCGATGGGCTGGCAGGTGATCCTGCACACCGGCGTCACCACCCGCAGTGACCTGCTGCAGCGCTTCCTGCAGCTCGCCGCCAACCATTTTCCGCCAGCCACGCTCAACAGCTGGCGCTTTGTCTGGCACTGGTCGCCGCAGGCCAGCGAAGCGGCCCGCCAGGCGGCCTGGCGCCAGCAGCGCGAGGTTCTTCGCCGCCTGCTGCCGCAGCCGCAGCTGGGGATCTGGCACCGCTTTGCTCCCAGCGATCCCGGGAACGATCCGCTGTTCCACTCGCCGCTGCTGGCGGAGGCGGATTTTCTCGCCTGCCAGGCAGATGCCAACGAACAGCTGGATCTGGCCCAGGCAGACAGCCGCCGCCTGGCCTCCAGCGAACATTACCCGCTGCACAAGCTGCGGCAGATCCACAGCGCCCTGCGCCAGCGTCAGCTCAACCTGCCGCTGTGGCTGCTCTCCTGGAATACGCTGACCGGCGATACGCGGGATACCAACGGCCGCTTTTTTCGCGGCGCGCTGCTGATGGATAATCTGCTGGGGGTGGCGGACCAGGTCTGGCTGGCGGGCTTCTGGTTAAATTCAGGCCTCCAGGGCGAAGCTCGCGCCAACGGCAAGCTCGATACCTCCAGCCTGGCGCTGCACTATCTGCACGGCCTGCCGCGCCCGGTTTACTGGGTACTCTGGCTCTGGCGACGGCTGCGCGGCGAGATCCTGGTTCACGATAAAAACCTGCTGCTGCTCCACCACCAGGGTCACTACCAGCTGCTGCTGCGCAATACGGTGGTCTACAATCCCTGGCTCTCCAGCGAAGCGGCCTTTATCCAGCGCTTCAGCCAGCCCTACAGCGTGCGGCTGCAGGGCCTGGATGGCAGCTGGCGCATCAAACAGCACCTGTTCGATCAGCACCACGGCGCGTTGTTCCCGCTGGTGGACGCCTTTCGCAGCCGCAGCGGCCCTGACGCCGAGGATTATCAGTGGCTGATGCATCAGGCCCGTCCGGCGCTCAGCGTGGATGAAGCCAGGCTCGATGGCTATTGGCTGCGGATCGACTCGCTGCAGAGCAATGCGCTGGTGCTGTACGAGTTTACGCCTCAGTCGCCCACAGACCCCTGAAGTAAACCGTGAATTTTCCGCTGGCTCTCCGTCGTTGCCGGATTAAAGACCAGCAGGGAAAGATCGGGACGGCCCTCCACGGCAAAGGAGGTAAATTCCAGGTCGAGCGGACCCATCTGCGGGTGGTTAATGCGCTTATAGCCTTCTCCATGACCGGCGACGTCATGGCTTTGCCAGAAACGGGCGAACTCGACGCTCTGCTGGCTGAGCTCCGCGATCAACTGGTCAGTTTCTTTCGTGGCGCCCATCCGCGTGACGTCGGCGCGGAAGGCGTTGACGATAAGCTGCCCCACCCTCTGCCAGTCCTCCAGAGTGCAGCGGGCCTCCGGCCGGGTAAACAGGCGGCGCAGCACGTTGCGCTCCGCCAGCGGCAGTTGGCTGTAGTCGGTCAGCACCCTGGCCGCCGGCGCGTTCCAGGCGATGACGTCCCAGCTGGCGGTGCGGATAATCGCCGGAATGGTGAAAGCGTCAAGCACCCGCTGCAGCCGCGGCGTCATATCATCCGTCACCGTCAGACGCGTCTGCGGCGGATGGCCAAAGGCGAGAATAAACAGATGCTCGCGCTCCGGGGTGGTCAGCCGCAGACCGCGGGCGATCCGCTCCAGCACCTCGCGGGAAGGCGCCCCGCCGCGCCCCTGTTCAAGCCAGGTATACCAGGTCGGGCTGATGCTGGCGAGCTGCGCGACCTCTTCGCGGCGCAGCCCCGGGGTGCGCCGGCGTCCCGCCGGGAAGCCAAACGTTGCCGGATCGAGACGCTGGCGGCGGGCGCGGAGAAAATCGCCTAAAGCATGGTTGTCAGAAGTGTTCATCATCTGCCTGTGGGTTCTGCCTGTTAGAATTTATACCCCGATAATGTCTCTACTTTTATAGTATGACATCGCAGGTAGGATACGCCTGAAACCCATTCAGGAGATCCATGATGCGTATATTTCTTACCGGCGCGAGCGGATTTATCGGCTCACGTATTCTTCCGGCGCTGCAGGCGTCGGGCCATCAGGTTATCGGCCTCGCGCGCAGCGAAAGCACCGCACAGGCCCTGAAGGCGGCCGGCGCCGAGGTGCATCGCGGCACGCTGGATGCCCCGGAGTCGCTGCTGGCTGGCGTCGGGAACGCCGACGCGGTGATCCATACCGCCTTCGACCACGACTTCAGCCGCTTTGCCGCTAACTGCGAGAAAGACCGCCAGGCGATCCTGGCCCTGGGCCAGGCGCTGCGAGGCAGCACGCGGCCGCTGGTGATCACCTCCGGCACGCTGATGGGCGACGACGGGAGCGGCGCCCCGGCCCGGGAGTCGTTCTTCAACTCAGGGCACCCCAGCCCGCGCACCGCCTCAGAGCTCGCCGGCCAGCAGTTGCTGGAGGCGGGAGTGGATGTCAGGGTGGTCCGCTTACCGCAGGTGCATGACACCGTGCGTCAGGGACTGCTGACCTGCTACATCGAACGCGCGGTCGCCAACGGGGCGGTAGCCCTGCGCGGCGAGGGAAGCAACCGCTGGTCAGCCGCCCATGTCGATGACGTCGCACGTCTGTATGTCAGCGCGCTGCTTCAGGGCGCGGCCGGCGAGCGCTATCATGCGGTGGCCGAAGAGGGGATCGCATTACGCGATATTGCCGCGGTAATTGCCCACGGATTAAACCTGCCGCTGACCCACCTGGATGAGTCGCAGGTCGACGCCTGGTTCGGCTGGTTTGCGCCGTTTACCGCCCTTGACCTGCGCGCCAGCTCGGCATGGACCCGCGAGCGCTTGCAGTGGCAGCCGGTTGGCCCCGGGCTGCTGGAGGACCTGCAGAATATGGACTATCATAAAGTGACACTGTCACAATAATCGAAACACGCTCCCCCTGTATCACACCCGACGGGTACGGCTAGTCGCCCGTCGGGTCATCGGCTTTCTCCCCGCTATACTGAATCTATTCTCTAGCGTCCGCACGTCGTCGCCGTTTGGTCAACCGCGGCCAAACAGAGCTGACTGGCGATATCGGCGATAAAAAGTTACCATGTTTCACTATACAGACTCGGTTCCGCGACTATTTTAATCAATTGACTGAATACTATACGCACCCGGTAACCGCATTATCCCTCAGGCTTGTTGAAGGCGGTGGTGAATGTCTATTAATCTTAATAAGATAGAGTTCAGCTCTATAATCAAACAGAAAATATGCGCCTGAAATTGTCATCTCTCCTGGCAGCCGTTTCCCTGCTGTGTGGGCCAGCTTTTGCCGCCCCTGCGCTCCCCGACCGCGCCGATATCCGCGATAGCGGTTTCGTCTATTGCGTCAGCGGCCAGGTTAATACCTTTAACCCGCAGAAAGTCAGCAGCGGCCTGATTGTCGATACGCTGGCCGCTCAGATCTACGATCGTCTGCTTGACGTCGATCCCTATACCTACCGGCTGGTCCCCGAGCTGGCGGAGAGCTGGGAAGTTCTCGATAACGGCGCCACCTACCGCTTTCACCTGCGCCGCCACGTCCCGTTTCAACGCACGGCGTGGTTTACCCCGACGCGGGACTTTAATGCCGATGACGTCATTTTTACCTTTGGCCGTATTTTTAACCGCGACCATCCGTGGCACAACGTCAACGGCAGCAGCTTCCCCTACTTCGACAGTCTGCAGTTTGCTGACAGCGTGGAGAGCGTCCGCAAGCTGGATAATCAGACCGTGGAGTTTCGCCTCAAGCGGCCGGACGCCTCGTTCCTCTGGCATCTGGCCACCCACTATGCGTCAATTACCTCTGCCGAATATGCCGCCCGCTTAACGCAGGACGACCGCCAGGAGCAACTGGATCGCCAGCCGGTTGGCACCGGCCCGTTCCAGCTATCCGATTACCGCTCCGGACAATATGTTCGCCTGCAGCGCCACCCCGGCTACTGGCGCGGCAAACCGTTGATGCCCCAGGTGGTGGTCGACCTTGGCTCCGGCGGCACCGGCCGCCTGTCGAAACTGCTGACCGGAGAATGCGACGTGCTGGCCTGGCCAGCCGCCAGCCAGTTGACGATCCTGCGTGACGACCCGCGCCTGCGCCTGACGCTGCGCCCGGGAATGAACATCGCCTGGCTGGCCTTCAACACCGCCAAGCCGCCGCTGGATAACCCTGAGGTGCGCCATGCCCTGGCGCTGGCGATCAACAACCAGCGCCTGATGCAGTCTATCTACTATGGCACCGCGGAGACGGCGGCGTCCATGCTGCCGCGGGCCTCGTGGGCCTACGATAATGACGCTAAAATTACCGAATATAATCCGCAGGAGGCCCGCGCCCGCCTGAAAGCCCTGGGGCTGGAAAACCTGACCCTCAAGCTGTGGGTGCCCACCAGCTCGCAGGCGTGGAATCCCAGCCCGCTGAAAACGGCGGAGCTTATCCAGGCGGATATGGCGCAGATTGGCGTTAAGGTGATTATTGTGCCGGTAGAGGGACGTTTCCAGGAGGCGCGCCTGATGGACATGAGCCACGACCTGACGCTCTCCGGCTGGGCGACGGACAGTAACGATCCGGACAGTTTCTTCCGACCGCTGCTGAGCTGCGCGGCCATCGCCTCGCAAACCAACTTTGCCCACTGGTGTAACCGGGAGTTTGACGACGTGCTGCAAAAAGCGCTGCTCTCGCAGCAGCTCTCCTCGCGGATGGACGCTTACAAAGAGGCGCAGCGGATCCTCGCCCGCGAACTGCCGGTCCTGCCGCTGGCCTCGTCGCTGCGGCTGCAGGCCTACCGCTATGATATGAAAGGCCTGGTGCTCAGCCCTTTCGGTAACGCTTCGTTCGCTGGCGTATCGAGGGAAAATACCGAAGAGGTGAAAAAGCCATGATTATTTTTACCCTGCGCCGTCTGCTGCTGCTGCTGATCACCCTCTTTTTTCTGACCTTTGTCGGTTTCAGCTTGAGCTATTTCACCCCTCATGCCCCACTGCAGGGCGCTTCCCTGTGGAATGCGTGGCTGTTCTGGTTTGAAGGGGTGCTGCACTGGGATTTCGGCGTCTCCAGCATTAACGGCCAGCTGATTTCTGAGCAGTTGCGCGAGGTGTTCCCGGCGACCATGGAGCTGTGCATCCTCGCCTTCGGCTTTGCCCTGCTGATAGGCATTCCGGTGGGGATGATCGCCGGCGTAATGCGCAATAAATGGCCCGATACCCTGATCAGCGCCGTCGCGCTGGTCGGTTTCTCGATCCCGGTCTTCTGGCTGGCCCTGCTCCTGACCCTCTTCTTTTCCCTGACCCTCGGCTGGCTTCCGGTCTCCGGTCGCTTCGATCTGCTGTATGAGGTGAAAAACGTCACCGGTTTCGCGCTGATCGACGCCTGGCTTTCGGACTCGCCGTGGCGCCATGAGATGATCGTCAGCGCCGCCCGGCATATGGTGCTGCCGGTATTGACCCTGGCGGTCGCCCCCACCACTGAAGTGATCCGCCTGATGCGCATTAGCACCAGCGAGGTGTATGACACTAACTATGTAAAAGCGGCCGCCACCCGCGGCGTGTCGCGACGCAAAATTCTACTGCGCCATGTGCTGCACAACGCCCTGCCGCCGGTGATCCCGCGTCTCGGCCTGCAGTTTTCCACCATGCTCACCCTGGCGATGATCACTGAGATGGTGTTCAGCTGGCCTGGACTGGGCCGCTGGCTGATCAACGCCATTCGCCAGCAGGACTACGCGGCGATCTCCGCCGGAGTGATGGTGATTGGCGCGCTGGTGATTATTGTCAACGTAATTTCCGATATTCTCGGTGCCATGGCTAACCCACTGAAACATAAGGAATGGTATGCCCTACGATAGCGTTTATCTGGAAAAGCGTCCGCCCGGCGCGCTGCGCACCGTATGGCGTAAGTTCTATGGCGACACCACGGCGATGATCGGTCTGTACGGCTGCGCGGGCCTGCTGCTGCTCTGCGTCTTCGGCGGCTGGTTCGCCCCCTACGGCATCGACCAGCAGTTCCTCGGCTACCAGCTGTTGCCGCCGTCGTGGTCGCGCTATGGCGAAGTCTCCTTCTTTCTGGGAACCGATGACCTCGGCCGCGATGTGCTGAGCCGACTGCTGAGCGGCGCGGCGCCCACCGTCGGCGGCGCTTTTGTCGTCACCCTCGGCGCCACGCTGTTTGGTCTGGTGCTGGGCGTGATTGCCGGATCGACCCACGGCCTGCGCTCGGCGGTGATGAACCATATCCTCGACACCCTGCTCTCCATCCCCTCGCTGCTGCTGGCGATTATCGTCGTCGCCTTTGCCGGGCCGCATCTGAGCCATGCGATGTTCGCCGTCTGGCTGGCGCTGCTGCCGCGCATGGTGCGCTCCGTCTACAGCATGGTCCACGATGAGCTGGAGAAAGAGTACATCATCGCCGCCCGCCTCGACGGCGCCTCGACGCTGAATATTCTGCTGTTCGCCATCCTGCCCAATATCGCCTCCGGCCTGGTGACCGAGATCACTCGCGCCCTGTCGATGGCCATTCTGGATATTGCCGCACTGGGCTTTCTTGATCTCGGCGCCCAGCTGCCTTCGCCGGAATGGGGAGCCATGCTGGGCGATGCGCTGGAGCTTATCTATGTGGCGCCGTGGACCGTGATGCTCCCCGGGGCGGCGATTATGCTCAGCGTACTGCTGGTCAACCTGCTGGGCGACGGTATTCGCCGGGCGATCATTGCCGGGGTAGAATAATGCCGTTACTCGATATTCGTCACTTAACCATTGAATTTAAAACCAGCGAAGGCTGGGTAAAAGCAGTCGATCGCGTCAGCCTGACGCTGACCGAAGGCGAAATCCGCGGCCTGGTGGGGGAATCCGGCTCCGGGAAAAGCCTTATTGCCAAAGCTATCTGCGGCGTGACCAAAGACAACTGGCGGGTCACGGCCGACCGCATGCGCTTCGATGACATTGACCTGCTGCGACTGTCGAACCGCGAGCGCCGGAAGCTGATCGGCCATAACGTGTCGATGATTTTTCAGGAGCCCCAGTCGTGCCTCGATCCCTCTGAGCGCATCGGCCAGCAGCTGATTCAGAGTATCCCCGGCTGGACCTACAAGGGCCGCTGGTGGCAACGTCTGGGCTGGCGCAAGCGCCGGGCCATCGAGCTGTTGCACCGCGTCGGCATTAAAGATCACAAAGATGCCATGCGCAGCTTCCCCTATCAGCTGACCGAGGGCGAGTGCCAGAAGGTGATGATCGCCATCGCCCTGGCCAACCAGCCGCGTCTGCTGATTGCCGACGAGCCGACCAACGCCATGGAGCCGACCACCCAGGCGCAGATTATTCGCCTGCTGACGCGGCTCAACCAGAACAACAACACCACCATCTTGCTGATCAGCCATGACCTGCAAATGCTCAGCAAATGGGCGGATAAAATCAACGTCATGTACTGCGGGCAGACGGTGGAGAGCGGGCCCAGCGAAGAGCTGATCACCCTCCCACATCACCCCTACACCCAGGCGTTAATCCGCGCGATCCCGGATTTCGGTAGCGCCATGCCGCATAAAAGTCGCCTCAACACCCTGCCTGGAGCGATCCCGCTGCTGGAGCAGTTGCCTATCGGCTGTCGGCTGGGGCCGCGCTGCCCGTACGCCCAGCGCGAGTGTATCGAAACGCCGCGTCTTACCGGGGCGCGCAACCATCTGTACGCCTGTCATTTCCCGTTGAACATGGAGAAAGAGTGAAATGGTCGAAACATTGCTGGAAGTTCGCCAACTCAGTAAGACCTTTCGCTACCGCACCGGCTGGTTTCACCGTCAGACGGTTGAGGCGGTTAAACCGCTGAGTTTTACCCTGCGCGAACGGCAGACGCTGGCGATTATCGGCGAGAACGGCTCCGGGAAATCGACCCTCGCGAAGATGCTGGCGGGCATGGTGGAACCCACCAGCGGCGAACTGCTGATTGACGATCATCCGCTGACTTTTGGGGATTACTCCTACCGCAGCCAGAAGATTCGCATGATCTTTCAGGATCCGTCGACCTCGCTGAACCCGCGTCAGCGCATCTCGCAGATCCTCGATTTTCCGCTGCGACTGAATACCGATCTCGACGCCGAGGCGCGGCAGAAGCAGATAATCGACACCCTGCGCATGGTCGGTCTGCTGCCGGACCACGTCAGCTACTACCCCCATATGCTGGCGCCCGGTCAGAAGCAGCGTCTCGGCCTCGCCAGGGCGCTGATCCTGCGCCCGAAGGTTATCGTCTGCGATGAGGCGCTGGCCTCGCTGGATATGTCGATGCGCTCCCAGCTTATCAACCTGATGCTGGAGCTGCAGGAGAAACAGGGCATCTCCTATATCTATGTCACTCAGCACCTGGGAATGATGAAACACATCAGCGATCAGGTGCTGGTGATGCATAACGGCGAAGTGGTCGAGCGCGGCAGCACTGCCGATGTGCTGGCCTCGCCGCTGCACGACCTGACCCGGCGCCTGATCGCCGGCCACTTCGGGGAAGCCCTCACCGCCGACGCCTGGCGCAAAGACGGGAAATAGCTGGCAGGCAACGGCAGGGGCGGCCCTCACGCCGCCCTTGTCATTCAGGTAGAAGGGAAAAGACTCTGCGCCGGCAGCGACCGGCGGTCAAAGCGGCGCAGCGCGTAGTAAAGAACCCCGGTGCCAAACCAGCCTATTATCCATGAGACATCGTTACCGGCGAAGATCCACGTGAGCGAACCATGGAACAACGGGTTCTCAATGAACGGCAACTGGATAAGCACACCGACGATATACAGGGTGATCGCGTACAGGTTCCAGAACCCGTAGCGTTGCTGCGGGTCGCTTAGCGCCGGAATATCGATGGCGCCCTTCGAGATAAGATAATAATCCGTCAGACAGATGGCGCTCCACGGCACGAAGAACGCCAGCAGAAACAGAAGAAAATGCGTGAAATGCTTTAAGAAAGCGGGTTCGCTAAGCAACGCGATAATGCAGGAAGCCGTCACCATCAGCACCACGAATGCAATGCGACACTTTTGCGACAGCACGGTTTGCCGGCGGAAGGCGGAAACAATGGTGGTCAGCGACATAAAGCTGCCGTACGCATTGAGGGTAGTGAAGGTAATTTTACCAAAACAGATGGCGAAATAGATAACCATGGCCATCGCCTGACTCTTACCTAATCCCACCAGATAGCTCACCTCGTGACCAGGGAACGCGCTGCCGGCAATGGCCGCTGTCAGAACCCCGAGCGTCATCGACGTTTGGGTACCCAATACGGTGCCGAAAAACACTGAGCACCACGTTTTCGTGGCGGAAACATCGCGTGGCAGGTAGCGCGAATAGTCGGATACATAGGGGCAAAAAGCGATCTGCCACGATGAGGAGAGCGATACGGCTAATAAAAACGTCGGCAGCGAAAAATGGTTATTGTGCGCGAGCGCACTGAGATCGGCCGAAAGTAGCAGCGTGATGAACATATAAACGAAGGCGAGAATTCCGACGATACTCGCCAGTTTGCCCAGCTTGTGGATCACCTTATAACCGAGGACGGCGATAACGATAATAATCGCACTGAATATCAGCATCCCGGCTACGTGGCTGATATTCAGTAGTTTGGCCATTGCCTGCCCGGCCAATACGGTGCCGCTGGCAGAAAAACCGATATACATGACGCAAACCAGCACCAGCGGCACCACCGCGCCAAAAACCCCAAACTGGGCGCGGCTAAGGATCATTTGCGGAAGTCCCAGTCGCGGTCCCTGCAGCGCATGCAGAGACATCACCGCCGCCCCCAGCATCTGACCGGCCAGCAGCCCGACCAGAGACCACACTACATCGCCGCCCAGCACAACGGCTAAAGCGCCAGTGACAATCGCCGTAATTTGCAGATTGCCGCCAAACCAAAGGGTGAACTGGCTAAAAGGGTGTCCATGCCGTTCGCTTTCCGGGATGTAATCAATCGACCGCCTTTCACTCATTCCAGCATAATTGCTCTTTGACTGCCCGTCTGTAGACGAAAACGAAGACATAGGTTCCTCACTCAAGTTATTAATATCACCTCACTCAATCGTTCTTGTATATACAAGCATTGACAACTCACCGCCTTGCATGCACTCTCATTTTGTGACGAATATGTAAAATATTTGTATTGCAGAAAGTTACTAAACTAGCTCAAGGCGGTGCTTATTGTTGACGCCGGAAGCGATTAACTAAGGTATGCTGCCCATGATGGTCCCTTTTCAACTTTCGACGCTCCCCGTCACGCCGTGGAAAAACGGTGGCGGAGAGACGCGCGAAATCATCTGCGTACCCGCTCCAGATGCCCCTTTTCTCTGGCGAGCGAGTATTGCCACCCTGCAGGCGGATGGCCCTTTCTCCCCCTTTCCTGGCGTCGACCGGGTCATTACTCTGCTGGCGGGGCAGCCGCTACGGCTGTGTGGCGAGAATATCGACCAACCGCTGGCGCTCTGGCAGCCGTGGGCTTTCCCCGGCGAATGGGCGCTGTCCAGCGTCGGGATCGTTGCGCCAGGGCTGGACTTCAATATCATGACTCAGCGCGGGCGCGCGTCGGCGACGGTCCAGGTCGTTAGCGACCTGCAATGCCCTGCCAGCGAGGGGGTCGCTTATGTTCTACAAGGCGAGTGGGATCTGGCCGGGCGACGCTGCGCGGCCGGCAGCGGCCTCTGCTGGCGCGGTGGATCCCCGCGGAATCTGCGTCCCGTGGGCAGCAATGGACGCCTGCTGCTGGCGGAGATCGCGCTCAAATAATCGTCAGGAGAGATGATATACTGCAGCTATCGCGATGTACTTTTGCCCCGCGCGGCGCGGACCGGCTGAAAAATATCGTGACACAAGGGGTCGTCAGTGGGATATAATTCCCGGCTAAATTTGAGTTATTTTGAAATAACAATGTTAACGTTATGATTGTTAAAGTAAAAATAAGCAATAACGATAAGGATTAAAGCTATGGGTTTTCTTTCCGGTAAGCGCATTTTGATCACTGGCGTCGCCAGCAAACTGTCCATCGCCTACGGCATCGCGCAGGCAATGCACCGCGAAGGCGCGGAACTGGCATTCACCTATCAGAATGAGAAACTGAAAGGTCGCGTAGAAGAGTTTGCTGCCGCGCTGGGTTCTGACATTGTGCTGCCGTGCGACGTTGCTGAAGATGAGAGCATCACCGCGCTGTTCACCGAGCTGGAAAAAGTCTGGCCAAAATTCGATGGTTTCGTCCACTCAATCGGTTTTGCCCCGGCTGACCAGTTAGACGGCGACTACGTTGACGTTGTCACTCGCGACGGCTTTAAAATCGCGCACGACATCAGCGCTTACAGCTTCGTGGCAATGGCCAAAGCCTGCCGCGGCATGCTGAACCCGGGTTCGGCTCTGCTGACGCTCTCCTACCTGGGCGCAGAGCGCGCGATCCCGAACTATAACGTGATGGGTCTGGCCAAAGCCTCTCTGGAAGCTAACGTCCGCTATATGGCTAACGCCATGGGTCCGGAAGGCGTTCGCGTCAATGCCATCTCTGCCGGTCCTATCCGTACGCTGGCCGCGTCCGGTATTAAAGATTTCCGTAAAATGCTGGCGCACTGCGAAGCGGTCACCCCGATCCGTCGCACCGTCACCATTGAAGATGTGGGTAACAGCGCAGCCTTCCTGTGCTCCAACCTGTCTGCGGGGATCTCCGGTGAAGTCGTTCACGTTGACGGCGGGTTCAATATCGCCGCCATGAACGAGCTGGAACTGAAATAAGTTCCTTCCCCTCCTCGCCCCGGTGAGGAGGGTTCTTCCCTCCCCCACGCCTTACGCCCCACCTGTTATTCCAATCGGCTATTTGTTAGCACGTATCAATATTTTCTCCTGCTTCCGGGTTACGCCAGGATAGTTCTGCATAAACGATCCGCGGAACGGCGGTTCGCCACATACCGAACAAGGAAAGCCCATGGAGCCACGCCGCGTGAATGGCAAAAATCACTGGTATCACGAAACCCAGTCAACAATCTGCCCGGTGGATGTCCTGCCGCTCGTCCCTGAAGCCGCCCATGTTGAAGACCGCTTTTTGCTGGACCTGACGCTGCCGGCCGCCTGGCTACGTGCCCACGCTGACTGGCTACACCCCGCACGCCAGCTGGCCGAACTGCTGTTTCCCGACCAGGTGGCGGTGAGTCGCCTGCAGACCTTTACCGCTTACGATCGACTCAGCACCGCGCTCACCGTCGCCCAGGTCTACGGCGTCCAGCGGCTGTGTAACCACTACGCCGCCCGCCTTGCTCCCCTGCCAGGCCCCGACTCCTCGCGCGAGAGCAACCGTCGTCTGGCGCAAATCACGCAATATGCTCGTCAGCTTGCCGGTTCGCCCTCGGTTATTAACGCTCTCTCCCGTAGCCAGCTGGACGAAGTGGGCTTAACCAGTCGGGACATTATTCTGTTCAACCAGATTATCGGATTCGTCGGCTTCCAGGCGCGGGCGATTGCCGTCCTGCAGGCGGCCCAGGGCTTTCCGGTGCGCTGGATCCCCGGTATGCCCCAGCAAGAGGAGGCACCCGCGGAGCTGTTCGCCCCGCCGCCGGGAGCATGGCAGGCAGACATTGCGGATCCCGACCTGCAGTATGCCGATGATGAGCGTCAGCGGCGCATCGCCGGCTGGCAGTCGCTGCCCGGTCTGGGCGAGCTGGCGCCGCTGCTGGCCTGCGACCCACAGTTATTCGCGCCTCTGGAGATCTTGATCCGCCAGCTCAGCACGGATGATACCTTTGGCCCGCAGGTCGCCTTACTCACGGCGCGCACCAATGGCAGCCCCACCTGTTTTGACGCCTGGCTCCCCCACTGGCAGGGTGAAAAGGAGTTCGCCAGCCATCTGCGGGAGGGCGACCAGGCCCTCCATCACTGGCTCCAGCAGCATCCTCAGGCCCGGTCTCTCGTGACCGCGGTGCAGCTGTTAACCCGCTCGCCTGACCGGTTTAGCGCCGCCCAGTTAACGCCCCTCGCGGAATATCGACTCTCTGAGCAACAACCAATCGATCTGTTGATCTGGAGCGGGCTGTGCGGATGGATGAATCGTCTGAAAATCGCCCTCGGCAATGTGCGTCAGCAGACGTAAATTGCTGAAACAGCGCTTGCTGCGGCAGGCATATTCGCGTAAAAATGTCAGCCGCTCTTTTAGCCACGAAAATACCTAATTATGTTTCAGGATAACCCGCTGCTAGCGCAGCTTAAACAGCAACTGCATTCCCAGACGCCGCGCGCGGAAGGGGTCGTTAAGGGCACGGAAAAGGGCTTTGGCTTCCTCGAAGTGGACGCTCAGAAGAGCTACTTCATTCCGCCGCCGCAGATGAAAAAAGTGATGCATGGCGACCGTATCGTCGCGGTGATCCATTCTGAAAAAGAACGCGAAAGCGCCGAGCCGGAATCGCTGGTTGAGCCCTTCCTGACTCGTTTTGTCGGTAAAGTCCAGAAGAAAGACGATCGCCTCGCTATCGTTCCTGACCATCCGCTGCTGAAAGACGCCATTCCCTGCCGCGCCGCCCGCGGCGTTGAGCACGATTTTAAACAGGGTGACTGGGCCGTCGCCGAGATGCGCCGTCATCCATTAAAAGGCGACCGCGGATTTTACGCGGAGTTGACCCAGTTCATCACTTTTAGCGACGACCACTTCGTCCCATGGTGGGTAACCCTGGCGCGCCATAATCTTGAGAAAGAGGCACCGGACGGCGTCGCCACCGAGATGCTCGACGAGGGGCTGACGCGCCGCGACCTAACCACCCTCGACTTCGTCACCATTGACAGCGCCAGCACCGAAGATATGGACGATGCGTTGTATGCCGAGTCCACTGCTGATGGCAAACTGCTGCTGACGGTCGCCATTGCCGACCCGACCGCCTGGATTGCCGAAGGCAGCAAGCTGGATAACGCCGCAAAAGTGCGCGCCTTTACCAACTATCTGCCGGGCTTCAACATTCCAATGCTGCCGCGCGAGCTGTCGGACGATCTCTGCTCCCTGCGCGCTAACGAAGTGCGCCCGGTGCTGGCCTGCCGGATGACCCTGGCGGCCGATGGCACCATCGAAGACAATATCGAGTTCTTTGCCGCCACCATCGAATCGAAAGCCAAGCTGGCCTATGACGACGTCTCTGACTGGCTGGAAGGCCGCGGCAGCTGGCAGCCGGACAGCGAGGCGATCGCGCAGCAAATTACGCTGCTGAAGGACGTGTGCCAGCGTCGTAGCGAATGGCGTCAGACCCATGCGCTGGTGTTCAAAGACCGTCCGGACTACCGTTTTGTTCTCGGCGAAAAAGGCGAAGTGCTGGATATCGTCGCGGAACCGCGTCGCATTGCCAACCGCATTGTCGAAGAGTCGATGATCGCCGCCAACATCTGTGCCGCCCGCGTTCTGCGCGACAAGCTCGGCTTCGGCGTTTATAACGTTCATACCGGTTTCGACCCGGCGAACACCGAGCAGTTGGCCGCCCTGCTGAAAACCCATGATGTGCACGTCGACCCGACGGAAGTGCTCACCCTGGAAGGGTTCTGCAAGCTGCGCCGGGAACTGGACGCTCAGCCGACCGGTTTCCTCGACAGCCGCATTCGCCGCTTCCAGTCGTTTGCGGAAATCAGCACCGAGCCGGGCCCGCACTTTGGTCTTGGGCTTGAAGCCTATGCCACCTGGACCTCGCCGATCCGTAAGTATGGCGACATGATCAACCACCGTCTGCTGAAAGCCATCATTAAAGGCGAGACCATTGCGCGTCCCCAGGATGAAGCCACCGTGCAGATGGCGGAGCGCCGTCGTCTCAACCGGATGGCCGAGCGCGACGTCGCCGACTGGCTGTACGCCCGTTTCCTCAACGATAAAGCCGGGACCGATACCCGCTTCGCGGCGGAGATCATCGACGTCAGCCGCGGCGGGATGCGCGTGCGTCTGGTGGACAATGGCGCGGTCGCCTTTATTCCGGCCCCGTTCCTCCACGCCGTGCGCGACGAACTGGTGTGCAGCCAGGAGAACGGTACCGTGCAGATCAAAGGTGAAGTAGTCTATAAAGTGACTGACGTTATCGATGTCACTATCGCTGAAGTTCGCATGGAAACCCGCAGCATTATTGCGCGTCCGGCGGTCTGACGCCCCTTCACAGCGGTTCCTGCGGGAACCGCTGCTTCTTTCCTCTCTATCCAGCCATTTCCGTCGCACCGATTAAGGTTGTGCGTTTTTTTCGCTTCTCTTTTTCATTCATTTTTAGCATCATTGATTTCATTCGTTTTTGTTACCAGGATAATGCCATGTCAGATGTGAATGCCCACCTGCTCGCTCAACGTATCGATACCGTGCTGGATATTCTGGTTGCCGGTGATTACCATTCTGCGATCCATAATCTGGAGATCCTCAAAGCGGAGCTGCTGGCGCTGGCGGCGGACGATGCTGAACAACAAAACCAACCCAAGGCGCCCTGGGAAATCTGAATATCAGCCATGCCGCAGCCGGCCATATGGACCGGTTGCTCGCCATATAGCCCCCTAACAGTGATGTTGCTATGAACGCCCGACAACAAAGTATTTTGCAAGTGGTCATCGATAAAGGCCGCATGAGCGTCGCCGATCTGGCGAAGATGACCGGTGTCTCTGAGGTTACTATTCGTCAGGATTTGAATTTGCTGGAAAAGCAGAGCTATTTGCGCCGTACTCATGGCTATGCCGTACCGCTGGACAGCGAAGATGTCGAAACCCGCATGATGACCCATTTCGCCATTAAGCGTGAGCTGGCCAGCCGGGCTGCGGCGCTAGTGAATACCGGTGAAACGGTATTTATCGAAAACGGCAGCAGCAATGCCCTGCTGGCGCGTACGCTGGCCGAGCGCGGCGATATCACCATCATTACCGTCAGCAGCTATATCGCCCATCTGCTGAAAGAGACCCCAGGAGAGGTGATCCTGCTGGGCGGAATTTATCAGAAACGCAGTGAGAGTATGGTCGGTCCGCTAACCCGTCAGTTCATCCAGCAGGTGCATTTCAGCAAAGCCTTCATCGGGATCGACGGTTGGCAGGCGGAAACCGGCTTTACCGGCCGCGATATGATGCGTGCGGACGTGGTGAACGCCGTGCTGGAGAAGCATTGTGAGGCAATTATTCTTAGCGACAGTTCAAAATTCAGCGCGGTACATCCCTATCCGCTCGGTCCCGCCGGCCGCTTTAATCGCGTTATTACCGACGATCGCTTACCGGACGCCTGTCGCGAACAATTGCTCCGCAGCGGCCTGACCGTCGATATCGTGCCCTACATCTGATCCTCCGCCGCCCCATCTCCTGCCAAAGCGCCGGAAGGGGCGCTTTATCGCTCTGAGAGTATTCCGAGCCGCTAATTAAGACTTTTTACCTGACGATAAATTTTAAAAAAAGTAAAATTATTATTAGCGATATAACAGGAAGTGACTATCACCTGCGTGATTTTCGTGACACCTGCGCACCTTAACTTCATGGAATTGCCCTAAAGCTGCTTTATCAGGCTATGCTTAAAGGAGCGCTGTAATCCATGAATAGATTATTCAGGAGAAAAAAAATGATGACTTCAACGAGCAAAAAAATGGCTGCTGTCGTTCTGGCTGTCACTGTAGCAATGTCTCTGAGCGCTTGCTCTAACATGTCTAAACGCGATCGTAACACGGCTATCGGCGCTGGCGCCGGCGCTATCGGTGGTGCGGTGTTAACTGACGGTAGCGCGCTCGGTACCCTGGGTGGCGCAGCAGTCGGTGGTATTATTGGTCACCAGGTCGGAAAATAATTTAATTATCTGACGAAATAAAAGAATAATTCACACGAATTGACTTACGCACGTTAAATCATTCAAGGCCGCGGCATTTACCGCGGCCTTGTTATTTCAACCAGACCATTGGAGCAGAGGGAAAATAGCGATCAGCCACCGGCTAACTTGACCTTCATCCCTTTCGCCTCAAGCAGCGACTTGAGTAAATCCCGCTTATCGCCCTGGATCTCGATCACGCCATCTTTCACCGCGCCGCCGCAGCCGCATTTCTTTTTCAACTCTGCCGCCAGAGCGGTTAGCGCAGCATCGTCGGCATCAATCCCGCTAATCAGACAGACGCCTTTGCCCTTGCGGCCGCTGGTCTGGCGCTGGATCCGCACAATGCCGTCGCCTTTCGGGCGCACCGGCGCCGGTTTCGCCTCGTCGATACGCCCGGTTTCGGTGGAGTAGACCAGACGGCTGTTGGAATCGCTCATTATGCCCCCTTGCGCAGAGAATCGTTGATCGCCCGCAGCGTCGCGGCTGGATCCGCCGACTGAGTAACCGGGCGACCAATCACCATATAGTCTACCCCAGCTTCCTGAGCCTGCTCAGGAGTCATAATTCGCCGCTGATCGCCAGCGTCGCTGCCCTGCGGACGAATCCCCGGGGTCACCAGCTTAAACGCCTGCCCCAGCTCATGCTTAAAGCGCACCGCCTCCTGGGCTGAACACACCACCCCATCAAGGCCGCAGCGTTGGGTCAGCGCCGCCAGCTTCGCCGCGTAGTCAGCCGGAGATAAGGTAATGCCCAGATCCTGTAGATCGCTGGACTCCATGCTGGTGAGCACCGTGACAGCGATCAGCAACGGCGCATCTTTGCCAAACGGCAGCAGCGCTTCGCGCGCGGCGGTCATCATTCGCGCGCCGCCGGAAGCATGGACATTCACCATCCATACGCCCAGCTCAGCCGCTGCGGCCACCGCGCGGGCGGTGGTGTTGGGAATATCGTGAAACTTAAGGTCCAGGAACACCTCAAACCCACGCTGATGCAGATCGCGGACAAACTGCGGGCCCAGCAGGGTGAACATCTCTTTGCCCACCTTCAGGCGGCAGTCGCGCGGGTCGATGCGGTCGACAAATGCCAGCGCTTTATCGCGATTATCATAGTCGAGCGCAACCACAACGGGAGAGGATGTGACAGCGCGGGAAGATGGGATAGCTGTAGACGTCATGACCAGACCTTAGTGTTGATGGGCGCCGGGGTGGCGCAAAAAAGGTAAACGGGCAGCATTCTACCTGTGAAGCGAACAAAATAACAGACTGCCGTACCTGCCCTGACCGGACGATGGCGCTGCCGGGGCCGCGCCTGGAGAGGAGTGAAGTCATAAGTATGTTGTAACTAATGGAGGGCTTTTTTTTGGCTTTACTGGCCGTCGAGACCGCGAATGGGTTTAATGGTCGCCCACGAGCGGCAGGATGGACAATGCCAGTAGAGTGTATGAGCGGTAAATCCGCATTTCTGGCAGCGATAGCGTGGTTTGCTGCGCACCTGCTCACCAACCATGTTTCGCAGCACCCCAAGGCTTTCTTTCGCCCGCCCTTCTTCCGCTTCGTTGAGATGGTAGTCCATCAGCTTATGGAAGACGCGCATGGTCGGGTGGCGTTCCAGCTGCCGGGTGACGTAGTTTTGCGCCGCTTCGACGCCTTCCCGCTGCTCAAGGATCTGCGCCAGCATCAGTTCGGCGGTCGCCCCGGCGTTCTCCTCCACGCAGCGGCGCAGAAAAACTTCCCATTCATCGGTTTTGCCGAGCTGCTGGTAGCAGGTCTGCAGCATCTCCAGCGTTTCACCCACCAGCTCTTTATCCTGATCGATAACCCGCTCGAGGCTCTCCACCGCTTTGGCGTAGTCGCCCTTTTCCATCCACACCCGGCCCATCATGATCGATACCCGGGCGCTGGTGCGGTCCGCGGCGGCGCCTTTTCTCAACAACGCCATCGCTTTATCCAGATCGTTGGCTGCCATCTGCTGCAGGGCCAGTTCGCACCAGAAGTTGGCGATTTCGCCACGATGTTTCTCTTTCCCCAGCTTCACCAGCCGTTCAGCCACTTCAATAGCCGACTGCCAGTCGCTGGTCGCCTGGTAAATCTGCAGCAGTTGCTGCAGCGCGCCGAGGCGGAAATCGGTCTCATCCACCAGCTGTTTGAACATGTCTTCCGCGCGGTCATACAGTCCGGCGGCCATATAATCCCGTCCCAGCTGCTGCACCGCCAACAGGCGCTGATCGTAGGTTAACGACGCGCTTTCCATCAGGCTCTGGTGAATTCGGATCGCGCGGTCGACTTCGCCGCGCGAACGGAACAAATTACCGAGCGTCAGGTGCGCCTCAACGGTACCGGTATCCTCTTTCAGCATATCAAGGAACAGGTCGACGGCTTTATCCTGCTGGTTGCTGAGCAGGAAGTTAACCCCCGCCACGTAATCTCGCGACAGGCGGCTAGCATCGTCCTGTTTGGACTGTTGTGCACTTCTGCGCCCCATGTACCAGCCGTAAGCGGCGGCAACGGGTAAAAGCAGAAACAACAACTCCAGCATAAGAGGTTATTCCTTCACCGCAGGCACGCCTGCGTCGACAGCCGCCGGGCTGACGGGGGCAATCTGATGCTCAAGACGCTTAATTTTCCGCTCCGCGCGCGCCAGTGAGACGCGCACCCGCAGCCAGAACAGGCCGCAGATCAGCCAGCCAATGGCAAAGCCTGCGGCAAACAGCACCGCCAGCAGCGTCGATATGCGGAATTCACCCTGAGCGAGTAAATAGTTGAAAGTGACCTGTTGGTCATTCTGCGCCCCCAGCGTCACTGAAATGACGAAGATTGCTAACACCAGTAAGAAAATGAGTAAATATTTCACATGACTTCCCGTTATGTGGGTTGCGCGAAAAAAGCCCGCTTTCAGCCCTATAAAGTATCATTTTCGCCGCAGCGGTGGAATGAAAAAGCATGGCAACTCTTCAGGATATGCGGTCGGATGCCGCTAAAATCAACATTATTCCGCTTCAGGCATCCGTTTTTTAATATCCTGCGCCTCTTCTCCGGGCGGCGAGAGCGGCCCACAAAGGCGCTGCGTCAGCCAGCAGGCCACCGTGACCAGCAGCCAGGAGATCAGCGTGGCGACGATGAGATCCAGCGGCCAGTGCATGCCCAGCGCCAGGCGACTGCCCATCACCGCCGTCGCCCACACCAGCAGCACCGCGATTGTGCCCCAGCGGCGACGCGGCCACAGCAGCCCCGCAGCGAGTAACGCCCAGCTGGCGGCAAACATGGTGTGACCTGACGGGAAAGCAAACCCCGTCTCCTTCTGCCAGTGTTTGCGTAAAAATGACGGAATGTCCTGCGCCTGCGCCAGCTGTTCATGCACCAGTTTAGCGCGTTCTTTACGCTTTAACGCGTAGAATTGCGTCACCGGCACCTGCCTTGTGTTTTCCAGCCAGATGACGAACGGTCTCGGCTCCTGGACCCGCGCCTTGACCCAGGATTTCGCCCCCTGTCCCGCCAGGATAGCGGCGGCAAGGATAAGGAACAGGATCAACGCCGCGCGCAGGCGAAAGCGCAGACACCAGAGGAACCAGCCGCAAAGCACGACATGAGTGATAATTCCCCACGGCTGGGTCACCGTTTCCGTCACCCACCACAGGCTTTTCAACATGGCAACCGGCAGTCCAGGCTGCCACAGCCACCCGGAAAGCCAGACCGTGAGGGGCATAACCAGCAGCAGCGCCGCCGCGAGAGCAGTTCGTCGGGCTATCAACAGCATTTTCTCTCCTTCTCCTTGTAGATGAACATCATAGCGGAAAGTAGATCGTTTGTGCGCTTTCCACACGGCTAACCGTTCGCGATTAGGAGAACGTCCAGGCGTTGTGGCAAAATAGCGGGAAACAGAAAGCACAGTCAGGTGCTGACAGAATCTGGAGAATCACATGCAGCTTAAACGTGTGGCAGAAGCCAAACTGCCAACCCCCTGGGGCGATTTCCTGATGGTGGGTTTTGAAGAACTGGCAACCGGACAGGATCATGTCGCGCTGGTGTATGGCGATATATCAGGGCAGTCGCCGGTCCTCGCCCGCGTACATTCAGAGTGTTTGACGGGCGATGCCCTGTTTAGCCTGCGCTGTGATTGCGGCTTTCAGCTGGAAGCGGCTCTGTCGCATATCGCTGAAGAAGGTCGGGGGATCCTGCTCTATCACCGCCAGGAAGGACGCAACATTGGTTTATTGAATAAGATCCGCGCCTACGCGCTGCAGGATCAGGGCTACGACACTGTCGAAGCGAACCATCAGCTTGGCTTCGCCGCCGATGAGCGCGATTTCACCTTGTGCGCCGACATGTTCAAATTGCTCAACGTTGAGCAGGTGCGGTTATTAACCAATAACCCGAAAAAAGTGGAAATTCTTACCGAAGCCGGGATCAACATTGTGGAGCGGGTGCCGCTGATCGTCGGGCGTAACCCGAAAAACGCTCACTATCTGGACACCAAAGCCGCCAAGATGGGCCATCTGCTGAACAGCAAGCCGACGGAATAAACCGGTGGAATAACCGAAAAAGGGCCAGCGATGCTGGCCCTTTGTTTCACAGCATATTACGAATAACGTAGTGCAGGATGCCGTCGTTGCGGTAGTAGGTGAGTTCGGTCGCCGTGTCGATACGGCACCGACAAGGGATCGCTTCCTGCGAGCCGTCAGCGCGAGTCAGGGTCACCGGCACCGTAGCGCCAGGCTGAAGCGACTGCAGATTGCTGATATCAATCCGCTCTTCCCCTGTCAACCGTAGCGTTTTGCGGGTGACGCCCTGCGGGAACTCCAGCGGCAAAATGCCCATTCCGATCAGGTTGGAACGATGGATACGCTCGAAGGACTCGGCGATCACTACCCGAATCCCCAGCAGGCGCGGCCCCTTCGCCGCCCAGTCACGGCTGGAACCTGAGCCATACTCCTTACCGGCAATCACCGCCAGCGGTGTACCCTCAGCCTTGTACAGCATCGCCGCATCGTAAATCGCCATCGGTTCAGGATCCGGCAGATGGCGGGTCATACCCCCTTCCACCCCTGGGACCATTTCGTTACGGATGCGGATATTGGCGAAGGTGCCACGCATCATCACCTCATGGTTACCGCGACGGGAACCATAGGAGTTAAAGTCGCGCCGGGCAACCCCATGCTCCTGCAGATAGCGGCCTGCCGGACTATCGGCTTTGATGCTCCCCGCCGGCGAAATGTGGTCCGTGGTGACTGAGTCGCCCAGCATGGCGAGGATCCGCGCGCCGCGAATATCCTCTACCGGCAGCGGCTCGGCGCCCATCTCGTCAAAGAACGGCGACAAGCGAATATAGGTCGAGTCCTCCTGCCAGTCGTAGGTATCTGACGCCTCCACCTTGATCGCCTTCCACTCCTCAGTGCCGGAAAACACTTCCGCGTACTCTTTGCGGAACATCTCGGTGGAGACCTGTTCCACCGCGCGGGCAATCTCCTCCCCGCTCGGCCAGATATCTTTCAGATAGACCGGCTCGCCATTCTTGCCCTGTCCCAACGGCTCGCGGGTGAGGTCGATATTCATGTTCCCCGCCAGCGCATAGGCGACCACCAACGGCGGCGAGGCCAGCCAGTTGGTTTTCACCAGCGGATGAATACGCCCTTCGAAGTTACGGTTACCGGAGAGCACTGCCCCGACGGTCAGATCGCCTTTTTTGATCGCTTCTTCGATAGGTTCAGGCAATGGACCGGAGTTACCGATACAGGTGGTGCAACCATATCCCACCAGATTGAAGCCGAGCTGGTCGAGGTAAGGCGTCAGGCCGGCATGGGCCAGATAATCCGACACCACTTTCGAGCCTGGGGCCAGAGAAGCTTTCACCCACGGCTGCGGCTGCAGGCCGCGTTCGACGGCTTTTTTCGCCAGCAGGCCGGCGGCCATCAACACGCTGGGGTTAGAGGTATTGGTGCAGGAGGTAATCGCTGCAATAGCCACCGCGCCATCCGGTAGCGAATAGTGATGCCCGTTCAGCGTATAGTCAACCGGCTGACGCTGACGCTGAAGGTGGTTAACCTCCAGCTCGCCGCTGGCGGCGAAGGCTTTCGGAACATCGCCCAGCGCCACGCGATCCTGCGGTCGCTTCGGCCCGGCGAGGCTCGCTTCGACGCTGCTCATATCCAGCGCCAGGGTACTGGTAAAGACCGGCTCATCGCCAGGCTGGCGCCACATGCCCTGGGCTTTAGCGTAGGCTTCCACCAGCGCGACCTGTTCTTCGCTACGGCCGCTGAGACGCATATAGCTGAGCGTTACGTCATCGATAGGGAAAAAGCCACAGGTGGCGCCATACTCCGGCGCCATATTGGCGATGGTCGCCCTGTCGGCAAGGGGTAAGGTATCCAGGCCGTCACCGTAGAATTCAACAAACTTGCCGACGACGCCATGCTGACGCAGCATTTGGGTAACCGTCAGTACCAGGTCAGTGGCGGTGATGCCTTCGCGCAGTTTGCCGCTGAGCTTAAAGCCCACAACATCGGGGATCAGCATTGACACCGGCTGGCCCAGCATAGCGGCTTCCGCTTCAATCCCGCCCACGCCCCAGCCCAGCACGCCAAGACCATTAATCATGGTGGTATGGGAGTCGGTGCCCACCAGCGTATCCGGCCACGCCATCCACTGGCCGTTCACCTCCTCGCTCCAGACCGCCCGGCCAAGGTATTCCAGGTTCACCTGGTGGCAAATACCGGTGCCCGGCGGCACCACGCTGAAGCGGCTGAAGGCCTGCTGCCCCCAGCGCAGAAAAGCGTAGCGTTCGTGGTTCCGCTCCATTTCCAGGCGGACGTTGTCTTCGAAGGCCTCGTCGTCGCCGAAGCGGTCAACGGTCACCGAGTGGTCGATCACCAGGTCAACCGGCGATAGCGGATTAACCTTCGCCGTATCGCCGCCAAGGCGTTTCACCGCCTCGCGCATGGCGGCCAGATCCACTACCGCCGGCACGCCGGTAAAGTCCTGCATCAGGACGCGTGCCGGACGGTAGGCGATTTCCCGGTCGGCATGGGCCTGTTGCAGCCAGCCGGCCAGGGCGCGAATATCTTCTTCAGTTACCGAGTCACCGTCCTGCCAGCGCAGCAGGTTCTCCATCAGCACCTTCAGCGACTTGGGCAGTCGACTGATCTCGCCCAGCTGCTTCTCCGCCAACGGCAGACTGTAGTAATGCCAGGTTTTATCGTTGACCTGCAGCGTGTCCTTACTGGCTTCTCGTAGGGTTGACGACATAGCTCCTCCTTTATCTCAGGGATGGCATACCCTGATTCTCCTCAGGGTCTCCATTAAAGATAACACATACTGAGCATAACACTTTGATAACAACCCAAATTGCTAAATACGACGAGACAGAGAGAGAGGAAACGGGAATTATCCGAGAGCAGGCGAAATAGCACCAAAATAGTGCAAAGAGGGCGTATGCCGATATTGTATTAGTACACGAGGACAAAAAAAGAGCTAATCGGCCAGCTGGCAGTGATTAGCTCTGGTGAGTGATTTCAGGTTGGATGAATCCAGCGGCAAAATATATTCTCCCTGTATTGCCGGTCACTGATTTTATATTACAGTTTCCTTTCACTGTCATAAAAATGACATGTATCTACAACGATGACCTACAGCTTTAGCTGACAATCCAGATGTTGCAGATGGTGAGCGCGATGATGCTCCAGAACATCGCCAACCCTACCAACACTACGCCCCATACGCGACTACGCAGAACGGGATCGATTTCGGTTTTGTCATTCTCGTATGACATCGCCAGTTTCATGTAATCGATATTACTTATCATATTGTCACCACCAATTGCTCAAATCATCAGGTACAGATAAATCTTAATTATGGATAAAAGATTAATCCAGTGAATTTAGGCCTGATGGAATATATTTAACCGGTTATTTGATCGCGGCGGGCATAATGAAAAACGTGTTGCCAAAAATTATTAATTTTGTGATTGGTTCGAGGTTTAAGTTGTTAAATACAGTCCATCATAGTTAATGGCACTCCTCGCAGGGAGTGCCATTATTATTTTCAGGGTTATTTTTCCGGAAGTTTTATATCTTTGAACATCGCTTCAATATCTTCATTCGAGCGTAAAGCCACCGCGGTATCTACCACGTCCCTGGTCAAATGGGGAGCAAAACGTTGAATAAAATCATACATGTAGCTTCGTAAGAAGGTGCTACGGCGGAAACCTATCTTAGTGGTGCTGTGGCTGAAAATACCGTTCGCATCCAGCTTCACCAGATCCGGGTCAGAGACCGGATCCACCGCCATGCTGGCGATTACCCCTACCCCCAGCCCCAGGCGAACATAGGTTTTGATGACGTCGGCATCGGTGGCGGTAAAAACAATGCGCGGCGTCAGGCCCGCACGGTTAAACGCGGTATCCAGTTCTGAGCGGCCGGTAAAACCAAAGGTATAGGTTACCAATGGATACTGGGCCAGTTCCTCTATGGACACCGAGCCCTTGGTGGCCAGAGGATGCTCGGGGGTCACTACAATCGACCGGTTCCAGTGATAGCATGGCAGCATCACCAGATCGTCATACAGATGCAGCGCCTCGGTGGCGATGGCGAAATCGGCATTGCCTTTCGACACAGCCTCCGCAATCTGAGTCGGCGAGCCCTGATGCATATGCAGCGACACCCGCGGGTAGCGTTCAATAAACCCCTTGATCACTCCCGGTAACGCATAGCGCGCCTGGGTATGGGTGGTGGCGACGTAAAGAGACCCTTTGTCAGGCCAGGTATGCTCTCCGGCGACAGATTTGATGGCATCGACTTTCGACAGCACTTCGCGGGCGATGCGGATGATCTCCTGCCCGGCCGGCGTCACCTGGGTTAAGTGTTTACCGCTGCGGGCAAAGATCTGAATGCCCAGCTCATCCTCCAGCATGCGGACCTGCTTACTGATACCCGGCTGGGAGGTATAGAGCCCTTCGGCGGTGGATGAAACATTCAGGTTATGGTTAACCACCTCAACGATGTAGCGAAGCTGTTGTAGTTTCATGGCTGATATCCGTTTGCGCGTAAAATGAAGCCGCTTAATACACTTTACGTTCAGGCAACTTGTCGCCGATGAAGGCCCTGGGCTCCCGGCAGTTGGCCATAGTGGCGCCGCAATGCATCCTGAAAGCGATGATGTATAAGACGTTTTAATAATAAAAAAGGCATTAACTATAACCACTATATCATTTATATCAACACTGTATAGACGCTAACGAAAAATAATATAGGTGGTTATAAGGGGAGGAAATTAACGCAAAGAGGGGAAGACGACACGGCAGAGAAATGCACTCTCTCTGCCGGTCGCCTGAGCAGGAAAAGCGCGCTTTTCCTGCCCGAACGAACGCCATTACTTTTTGGCTTCCGTCCACTTACCGTCGATAAAGAAAGCTGACCAGCCGGTCGCTTTGCCCTCTTTTTCGGACGCCACGTACTGCTGCTTGGTTTTACGGCTAAAGCGTACCAGCGTTTTATTGCCTTCCGGATCCTGCTGCGGCGCATCGGCGAGATAACGCAGTTTTTCCGGCAGACGATCGCGGAAGCGGTACAGCTCCTCCACCAGCGGCGCACGCGTTTCCCGTGATTTCGGGAAGGTGTTGGCCGCCAGGAAGACGCCCGCCGCCCCGTCGCGCAGCACAAAGTAGGCGTCAGACTTCTCACACGGCAGCTCCGGCAGCGGCACCGGATCTTCCTTCGGCGGAGCCACTTCGCCATTGCGCAGGATCTTACGCGTGTTCTTACACTCGTCGTTGGTACAGGCCATGTACTTACCGAAACGCCCCATTTTCAGGTGCATTTCAGACCCGCACTTCTCGCACTCCACCACCGGGCCGTCATAGCCCTTGATGCGGAATTCGCCCTCTTCAATCTCGTAGCCGTCGCAGGTCGGGTTATTACCACAGACGTGCAGCTTACGCTTAGGATCGATAAGGTAGCTGTCCATCGCCGTCCCACACTTCTGGCAGCGACGTTTGGCGCGCAGCGCGTTGGTTTCCGCGTCATCGCCTTCCAGCACGTTGAGGACTTCGTTCTCCGGCACCAGGTTGATGGTGGTTTTGCACCGCTCTTTCGGCGGCAAGGCATAGCCCGAACAGCCGAGGAAAACGCCGGTGCTGGCGGTACGGATCCCCATTTTACGGCCGCAGGTCGGGCAGTCGATGCTGGTGAGCACCATCGGGTTCGGCTGCATGCCGCCCTCTTCCGGATCTTTCTCTGCCGTCGCCAGCTGGGTGGTAAAATCGCCGAAGAAGTGGTTCAGCACCTCTTTCCACTCGGCCTGGTGGTTCGCAACCTGGTCGAGGCGATCCTCCATCTGCGCGGTAAAATCGTAGTTCATCAGATCGCGGAAGTTTTCTTCCAGCCGGTCGGTAACGATCTCGCCCATTTTTTCGGCGTAAAAACGACGATTTTCCACCCGCACGTAGCCGCGATCCTGAATGGTCGAAATGATCGACGCGTAGGTCGACGGACGGCCAATCCCGCGTTTTTCCAGCTCTTTCACCAGCGAGGCCTCGCTGAAACGCGCCGGCGGCTTGGTAAAGTGCTGCGCAGGCGTCAGCTCCACCAGGCTCAGGCGGTCGCCCTGTTTGACCAGCGGCAGCGTCCGGTCTTCATCGCCCTTGCGCAGCGCCGGCATGACTTTTGTCCAGCCGTCGAAACGTAAAGTGCGACCGCGCGCTTTCAGTTTGAAATCACCCGCAGCCACGGTCAGCGTGGTGGAGTCGTACTGCGCCGGCGTCATCTGACAGGCGACAAACTGGCGCCAGATCAGCTGATAAAGCTTCTGCGCATCCGCTTCCATATCTTTCAGCGTTTCCGCCAGCACGTTCACATCAGACGGACGAATCGCTTCGTGCGCTTCCTGCGAGTTTTCTTTGCTGGCGTACTGGTTCGCGCTATCCGGCAGATATTTTTTGCCAAACTTGTCGCTGATGTAGCCGCGAACCATGTTCAGCGCGTCCTGACTCAGGTTGGTGGAATCGGTACGCATATAGGTGATGTGCCCTGCCTCATAGAGTCGCTGAGCCATCATCATGGTCTTTTTCACGCCGAAGCCCAGACGGGTGCTGGCCGCCTGCTGCAGGGTGGAGGTGATGAACGGCGCGCCCGGCTTGCTGCTGGTCGGCTTATCTTCACGCTCCAGTACGCTGTAGCTGGCTTTTTCCAGCAGCGATACCGCCGCCATGGTCTCATCGCGGCTGACCGGACGGAACGGCTTATCGTCCTTATGGGTCACCTGCAGCGGCAGGGCGTCACCGCCCGGCGTGGTGGTGCTGGCGTCGACTTCCCAGTACTCTTCCGGGACGAACGCTTTAATTTCACGTTCACGCTCCACCACCAGGCGGACCGCGACGGACTGCACGCGCCCGGCAGAAAGACCACGGGCGATTTTTTTCCACAGCAGCGGCGAAACCATATAGCCCACCACGCGGTCCATAAAACGACGCGCCTGCTGGGCGTTAACCCGATCGATATTCAGTTCGCCCGGCTTTTCAAAGGCCTGACGAATAGCGTTTTTGGTGATCTCATTGAACACCACGCGGCTGTAACGCTGTTCATCGCCGCCGATGACTTCCCGCAGGTGCCAGGCAATGGCTTCCCCTTCGCGGTCAAGGTCGGTTGCGAGATAGATGTGGTCAGCTTTTTCCGCCAACTGTTTGAGTTCTGAAACTACCTTTTCTTTACCCGGAAGTACTTCATAGTGCGCATTCCAGTCATGCCATGGGTCCACGCCCATACGGTTAACCAGAGCACTACGTTCGTCCTTTTTAGGCTTTTTAGCCCCTTTGGTGGCGGTAGAGTCGGCGCTCTTTTTGGAAGCTGATCCACTGGTCGGCAAATCGCGGATATGACCGACGCTGGATTTCACCACGTAGTCATTACCCAGATACTTATTGATCGTTTTGGCTTTTGCCGGGGACTCAACGATAACGAGAGCTTTACCCATATTCACCTTTACCTAATTTGATTCATCCAGGAATACATCGCACATTCATACACCCTCCACTGGCGACTGCCTCATATGTTGCGGCACCGTCGGTGAATATCAACCCTGAACACCCGTTTCATCTCCGTAAAACCAGGCGCTTGAGTTTGCTGACTTTTTCTCGTCAGGTGACATAGCACGAAGAATTTTTGGCCGAATGTCAAGCAAATCTGTTGCCAGATCGCCGAAAGCGTCACACTGTACCTGATAAAATTCGTTACGCAACTTTATTAGCATGCAAAAGCAAATCCCGCCAGTAAACGGCTGTTTCTCCACTGGTTACCATTACCCCTGATTTATGCATGGAAAATTTGCCCCACGCCGCCGCGCGGCGTAAACTACGCGCGGAGAAAAAGAGGAGTCCGTTATGCAAGGTACAACCCAACCAATCGATCGCCAGACGCTGCTCGAAAAAGCCAACAAACTTATTCGCGAACATGAGGATACGTTAGCCGGTATCGAAGCCACCGACGTCGTTCAGCGCAACAATGTCCTGGTGTTTAGCGGTGAGTTTTACCTTGATGAGCAGGGACTACCGACGCCGAAGAGTACAGCGGTATTTAACATGTTTAAGTATCTTGCTCACGAGCTGTCGGACAAGTACCACCTGGTCGATTAAGACCAGTGAAAACAATAACGCGAGGCCCAGGCCTCGCGTTATGTTATTTACATCAGCGGTTTCTGACCGCGCTGCCACCAGCGCAGCAGAAGCCGATCGGCGCTCTCCGACGCGCTACCGGTAAAGCGGTCGAGCATCTTCTTACGCTGTTGATAACGCACCCCGATCACCTCGTGGCTCTCCATCAGCCCCAGCAGCAGCTCATCGCTGGTTTCAACCGCATCCACCAGACCTTTTTCCAGCGCCTGCACCCCGTACCAGTGTTCGCCGGTGGCCACCTGCTCAATATCAAGTCCCGGACGCATCCGGTGGACGAAATCCTTGAACAAATGATGTGTCTCATTGAGATCCTCGCGGAACTTGCGCCGCCCTTCCTCGGTATTTTCGCCCAGCATGGTGAGCGTTCGTTTGTACTGCCCGGCAGTGTGCAGTTCGATATCGATATCTTTATTCTTCAGGAAGCGGTGCAGGTTCGGGATCTGCGCCACCACACCAATAGATCCGAGGATCGCAAACGGCGCCGAGACAATTTTGTTCGCCACGCAGGCCATCATATAGCCGCCGCTGGCCGCCACTTTGTCGACCGACACCGTCAGCGGGATCTGCTTGTCGCGCAAACGCTGCAGCTGAGAGGCGGCCAGACCGTAGCCGTGCACCACCCCGCCGGGGCTTTCCAGGCGAATCACCACCTGATCGCGCGCTTTCGCCGCCGCCAGTACCGCGGTGATCTCTTCCCGCAGGCTATTGACCTCATGAGCATCCATACTGCCTTTGAAATCCAGCACCCAGGCGCGCGGCTTGCCTTCCGGCTCGGCATTGCCCAGCTTCGCCCGCGCTTTGGCCGCCTTCGCCTCTTGTTTTTGCTTTTTCTTCTGCGCCTTATGCCACTGCTTCTGCTGCGGGCCGTCCAGCAGCGCCACCGCCAGCGATTCCTTCATCTCTTTATAATGCTCGCTAAGATTGGTCACCCGCAGCTCGCCGCGCTGCTTCTTGCGCTGAGCGAGGTTGACGATAATAGCGGCAATCACCGCGATGGCGACGACAACCGTCGCGATCTTGGCTAAAAATAAGCCGTACTGAGCAAGTAATTCCACGTTTTCACCTTGTGTAAAGCACTGACGTTGCTGCACAGTGTACCTCAGCCGCTGGCGAGAAGTCTTTGTGCTTTGTGTTCTCTGCGCAGCGGATTCTGTTTTTTTTCGCGCGGCTGAAATCGTTGCAAGATATTAATTTTGTGAATACTTTCCGCTTCGCCGATTGCAATGGCGGGCGCTTTCAGGCATAACAGCGCAAAAGTGAGATACCAAAGATGAAGCGCGATCGGGAACCGATCGCCCAAGGAGTTGCCGTGCATTATCAACCACAACGTCACTTGCTGAAAGATCGCATCATCCTGGTCACCGGGGCCAGCGACGGGATTGGTCGTGAAGCGGCCCTGACCTACGCGCGCTATAGCGCCAGCGTTATCCTGCTGGGTCGCAACGACGACAAACTGCGCACCGTCGCCCAGGAGATTGAGCGTGAGGGTGGTATTCCCCCTCGCTGGTTTACCCTCGACCTGCTCACCTGTACGCCCCAGGCGTGCCAGCAGCTGGCGCAGCAGATCAGCATGCACTATCCCCGCCTTGACGGCGTGCTGCATAACGCTGGCCTGCTCGGCGACATCTGCCCAATGGAAGAGCAGAAGCCGGAGGTCTGGCAGCAGGTGATGCAGGTGAACGTTAATGGCACCTTTATGCTGACCCAGGCGCTTCTTCCTTTATTACTCCGTTCGGAATCGGGCTCGCTGGTCTTCACCTCATCCAGCGTCGGTCGTCAGGGCCGCGCCAACTGGGGCGCCTATGCCGTTTCCAAATTCGCCACCGAAGGGATGATGCAGGTGCTGGCCGACGAGTATCAAAGCCGCCACCTGCGGGTAAACTGTATCAACCCCGGCGGCACTCGCACCGGAATGCGCGCCAGCGCGTTCCCGACGGAAGATCCGCTGAAACTGAAAACCCCCGCTGACATTATGCCCGTCTATCTGTGGCTGATGGGTGACGACAGTCGTCGCAAGACGGGAATGACCTTCGACGCCCAACCGGGACGTAAACCAGGAATTGCCCAATGAGTGATGAACGCTACCGCGAACGCCAGCAGCGGCTGAAAGATAAAGTTGACGCCCGGGTGGCGGCGGCCCAGGACGAGCGCGGCATTGTGATGGTCTTTACCGGCAACGGCAAAGGCAAAACCACCGCCGCCTTTGGCACCGCGACCCGCGCCGTCGGCCATGGCAAAAAAGTCGGCGTGATCCAGTTTATCAAGGGGACCTGGCCTAACGGCGAGCGTAATCTGCTGGAGCCTCACGGCGTCGAATTTCAGGTGATGGCCACCGGCTTCACCTGGAACACCCAGGATCGCGACAGCGACACCGCCGCCTGCCTGGCGGTCTGGGAGCATGCCCGCCGTATGCTCGCTGACGACCAGCTCGATCTGGTGCTGCTGGACGAGCTGACCTACATGGTGGCGTATGATTACCTGCCGCTGGAGTCGGTGCTGAGCGCCCTGCGTGAGCGCCCTGCCCATCAGTCGGTGATCATCACCGGCCGCGGCTGTCATCGCGATATTATTGAACTGGCCGATACCGTCAGCGAACTGCGTCCGGTCAAGCATGCATTTGATGCCGGGATTAAAGCGCAGATGGGGATTGACTACTGAGGGCCTGATAGCGCGGAAGGAAGTACGCGTTCCGGCGGCAAGTCACCGGAACGCATAACATTAACCGTTAGTCTTATTGCGAGTACTGGAACGACGGTTGCTGTTGTTACCCTGGCGCGGATTAGCGCTGGTCTGGCTGTGACGCTTCACCGCCCGACGGATCTGATTGGCTTTCAACCGCCGACGGTCTTTTTCGACGGCAACCTTAGAGCTGGTTTCCGGCGTGAGCTCCACCAGCTCGCGCAGGTAGTTGGTCTGCGCCAGGTCCAGCTCGGTATAGCCGCCGCGCGGCAGGCCTTTCGGCAGCAGAATATCGCCGTAGCGCACGCGGATCAGACGGCTGACCTGCACGCCGACCGCTTCCCACAGGCGACGCACTTCGCGGTTACGCCCTTCGGTCAGGGTAACGTTATACCACTGGTTAATCCCTTCGCCGCCGGTGAATTTGATGGTTTTAAACGCTGCCGGACCATCTTCTAACTGTACGCCGCGCGACAGCTGGCGCAGCTTATCATCATCCACCTGGCCGAAAACGCGAACGGCGTATTCACGCTCGACTTCACGGCTCGGGTGCATCAGGCGGTTGGCCAGTTCGCCATCGGTGGTGAACAGCAGCAGGCCGCAGGTATTCACGTCCAGACGACCAACGGCAATCCAGCGCGCGCCGCGCAGTTTAGGCAGACGATCAAACACCGTCGGGCGTCCTTCCGGATCGTTACGGGTGCACAGCTCGCCTTCCGGCTTATAGTAAGCCAGCACGCGGCAGATCTGCTCGGCAGACTCTTTCACCGAGATCAGATGACCATCGATACGAATTTTTAAACCAGGAACAATTTCCACACGATCGCCGAGGGTGGCGATTTTGCCGTCGACGCTGACGCGGCCAGCTTCGATTTTCGCTTCAATTTCACGGCGGGAGCCGTGGCCGGCGCGGGCCAGCACTTTTTGCAGTTTCTCGCTCATTGAGCTTCCTTAAGGTGTCGCCTTCCCAGGCGTCTGGTATGCTTTCAAAAACAACGAGTTAGCCTAAAACTCAACTTAACTCACTGATCTGTAAATATTTCATGGCACACAGCATGGCAAACAACGTACCACACAAGCTGTCACACAATGATTCGTGGGCGCACATACTACACGAATTTTAGACTAAATGATTCAACAAGTTTTGTGCGCCTGAGTCTTTCTGAACTTAGACGTATAACGATGAGCAATCCGGAACAGTCAAGCACAGCGAACGGGAAAACGCTGTGTGTCTATTCCAACAGTATCTACACATTAACCTTCGTCACGGAGTCGCAGCATTGCCCGTACAGCAAAAGCTTCGACATAATCGATAGTAAATGAATCGCGCCATAACATTCACAAAATAAATATTTTAAAACGCAGTTTCATTTTTATGAAAAACAACTTCCGGCACATGGGTGTTATTTGTACAATGAATTACGTATGAAGATTAATTCACAACAAGCAGAGGGACTTATGCAGCAATATACCAACGAAATCACACCCGAAATTAATGAGGCCCAATCACAACCGCCTTACGACGAAGAGCTTTTGTCACTCTGCGATGACAAAACCCGGAAAGAACTTGAGGAAATTAAAAAACAGCATCTAAGCCGCCCGTTAGCTCACATTTTCCGGTTTGCAGTCGTTGGAAGTCTGACCCGTCGCGGTGGAGTCATTCGCCATGCTTCAGGCGGTGCGACTACCGGAGGATTACAAGTTGCTCGGGTAGGTGACAAGGTTGTATATGCTGATGGCAGCGAGTCCACTATTATTTCCGGTGCTGGCAAGGCCCGAATCATGCAGGGCGCATCCGCTGCACTCGTTGGCAGTATGCTTGATAATGGTGATGAAATAATCTCTACCCCACAATCGTGCAGCAAACTGGTTTTTCGTGAAGGCCGCGAACTCCCGGAAGGATTCTTGACCGTGTCAGGGAGTAAGCACTGATGGGCGTTAAGGGATACTATTTATTCAGAGGTGATAAGACACGATGTGGTGGCGTTATCACTGAAGGATGGAGCGACCACCAGCATTTTGACAGAGATATGTCCTGTGAAGGGCATAAAGTAACTTGTGGTAAACATCCAGGGCTTTACCGTATTTGTGGTGGGCTTGATGATGACATACACGGCAAAAGGATTGCCGGAACACTACACAGTTATAGCTCCTGCCCCTGTAAATCCAAATTCATCAATTCAAACTGGGATGATGATTACGAACTTGGTGGAGAAGCAACGGTAACGCACACTGATCTACCTCACCTCGTCAAGATGCCTGAACTTCCAGGGCCGATTGAGTCAGAACCGGAACAGAACGCCCAAACAGCAAAAAAGAAAACAGGTATAGATGCAGGTTTTGCCGTTATCACTTATGGCGGTACTACGGAAGCGTGGCAACGCCTGTTATTCACTGAAAACCCACCAGCAGGGGCAAAAGAGCTATTCTCTATTCTGAACGGCCCGGATGAAAGATACAAAGCTGGTTCGATTATGCTTCTGGTTGATCCAGAGAAACAGGACGACGAGCAGATTGCCCACATGAAAGCCGCGAAAGCGCGAGTTGATGCGGCGTTAGAACCGCTGACAATCCAGGAAGCTAACTTGCTGCACAAACACTACGCAACCATAGCTAATCTCACCAGCTACGCTGATACAGGAATTGGCCTTGCTGCTGATCCTGTTGGAAAATACTTTGAGAGTATCGAAAAAATACTCAGAGAGATTCAAGAAACGTATAAGAATACCTACATAACGAGAGGCTCGTTGCTAGGAGAACAATTTTACGTTCAACGTAGCCAGTTGTTTAAAGAGCTTGAATCAATACTTAAAGTCAGATTCCTGAATAAGGCTATGAAATTCGGAGAGTATACAAAAATAAAAAAAGCACTTGGCCTATCCAGCAGTTCTATTACCCACAAATGGAATGAAACGGGGATCAGTGACATTGAAGGCTATGCTACCCACATCGAACGGGCAGCTAAATACGTAAAAGCAATGCGTTACACTGGTTATTTAGGCATTGGTTTTAGCGGACTGCATTCACTAAATGAAATAAATGAGGCTTGTTCTGTTGGTCGCGAAGCTGAATGTACCAAGAAAAAGTATACTGAGATTGGTAGCTTTGCTGTAGGTACGGGGGTTGGTGTTGCTGGTGGCTATTTAGCAATACCTCTTTGTATCGCTATCGGTGTTGGTACTGCTGGTGTCGGAGGGCTTGCTTGCTCTGTGATTGCTGGGGCTGGTTTAGGCTATGTCGGTAGTAGTGCAGGTGGCGCATTCGGTGAATGGGGTGGAGAGCAGCTGTATGAAACTTTCGGTAATTAATTTTATAATTATGCATCGTAACTCGATTGGATTGGTATTGTGTCTATGCCTAATACTTACGGGGGTTATTTCAATTATTTACGATCGCATTTCGAAAAATAAATTCATTACTCTCTGTTCGCTATTTGTTGAAAAATTTGGCGCAAGACCAGTAGAGGCTTTAATTTATCAGGATGGGGGGTTCTTTTTCTCGTTTATGCGTGATGCATTTTTTATTAAAGCATTATACTTTAAAGAAAACTCATTTCATACGCGAGGAATGGATAATGAACAAATTCGATTCATTAAAGAACTTCCTAATCAGTATACCGATTGGTTACGTGTAAAAGTACGATTTTCCGTGGTCGGTATTATTTTTCTATTCATGATGTTATCAGTTTTCTATTTACCATCATTCATTTAATTGAAATAAATAGCCAAGAGCAAAACTTGGCTATTTTATTCACTCCCAATCAGTATCATCAATTACATAAGAAACTGAGGATAAGGGAAACGTATGCAATTAGCGCATAGCGATCCCTCATATTGATCTTTGGCAAAAAGTCTATTCAGAGAAAAAATGATGATGTCGATTATATACGGGAGCTACCTGCAAACATCAAATACTGGTTTATCGCCGAATTGTTGTGTTCATTGGTAGGTTTTATTGCCCTACTAATTGGTGGTATCTGTCTTTGGGTCGATAAATGATTATTTCAGCAGAACTGATCATCTGCGGGTTAGGAAGATTAAGCCTCATCTGCGGTATAGCTGTTACGGTGCTCTCATTTATCAACAAAAAGCGCTTCTCCGCGACCTGTACGCTGTAAAAAGAAAAACTTCGTCGGGAAAGCTTCTGTTCGCCGCGCCCCGTCTTTAGTATGGAACAGATTTTCCTCATTCTCCTGTGCCCATTCACGCATACGGATCTTTATCGGACAGCGCCCCCCTCACTACGCGTGCTCCTCAGCAACGGCCGGGCGCTGGCCAAGCAGCCAGTCGCGAAAACAGCGGTTGGCAGGCGCCAGCAGCGCGGTCTCGTGGTAAACCAGATGATAGGCCAGCGGACAGGCGATGGGCTGCGCCAGAGGATTAACCAGCCGCCCCTGCGTCAGCGCAGGCGCTATGAATGAGCGTCGCAGCAATGCCATCCCCATACCGGCGAACGCCGCCTCCGTCACGCCGTTGGAATCAGTGAACACCGGCCCACGCCGCGCGAAGTGCGGCGCCAGCCCCACGGCCTCACACCACAGCGCCCAGTCTTCACGATGTTCATCGTGCAGCAGCGGATACTGCAGTAGATCGCTCGCATCGGTGAGCGTCCGGCGCGGAGCAATCAGTTGCGGGCTACAGACCGGCATCAGGTCGTCATCCAGCAGGCGGTAAGCCTGCAGTTCCGGCCAGCCGCCGACACCATGACGCACGGCAAAATCGATCCCTTCACTCAGCAAATCCACTAGCCGGTTGGTGGTGCCGATCTGGATCTCTATCTGCGGATAGCGTCGTTCAAAATCAGCCAGCCGCGGCAGCAGCCACTGAATGGCGAAGCCGCTGGTACAGCTGATAGCCACCTTTTCTGGTCCCGGGGGCACCTGCAGACGCTGGGTGGCGGCGGCTATCTGATGAAACGCCGGCTGAACGGCCCGCAGGTAGATATCTCCCACCGCCGTTAATTGTAACCGTCGCGGAGTACGGATAAATAGCGGGACATTCAGCGTCTCCTCAAGGCGGGCAATCTGCTGGCTGACGGCGCTGGGCGTGACGCAAAGCTCACTGGCGGCCAGCTTCAGGCTGAGCAGCCGCGCCGCCGCCTCAAAGCAGCGCAACGCATTCAGCGGCGGGAGTTTCATGGGTATGGAACCTCGGTTAAGAAAAACTTAATCATGTAAGCATAACGCGTTTGTCGCACGCTGCACGTGGGTTCTACAGTTGACTTCCTTCGTGACTACAAGGAGTCAATCATGCGTGTTATCGACTATGGCCGCCTGCTGCTGCTCGCCGCCCTCTGGGGCGCCAGCTTTTTGTTTATGCGCATCACCACCCCGGCCTTCGGGGCGTTGAACAGCGCTTTTCTTCGCGTACTGTTCGCCGCTATCGCGCTCGGGCTGTTACTCGGCGTGCAGGGTAAATGGAGCGGGTATCAGGGAAAATTCACATCCACTCTGCAGCTGGGGGTCATTAATTCAGGCCTTCCTTTTCTCATGTACTGCCTTGCCGCGCAATGGCTGCCGGCAGGGTACTCCGCCACGCTTAACGCCACGGCGCCGATGATGGGGGTGCTGATCGGCGCGTTATGCTTTGCAGAACCGTTAACCCTGCGCAAAGGCGGCGGCGCGATACTGGGCGCCATTGGCGTGGCGGTGATCGCGCGCCCGACGTCTGGCCTTAGCGCCGCCCTGCTGCTGCCGGGGATTGGCGCCTGCCTGACCGCGACCGCCTGTTACGGTCTGGCCGGCTTTCTGACCCGCCGCTGGATCCAGCAGCGAGGCGGCCTCGAGGCTGAACGCGTCGCGCTGGGTAGCCAGGTCGGCGCCACGCTGTTTCTGTTTCCTTTCTTTCTCTGGTCCTGCTGGCATGGGCCTGCCGTAGACTGGCGGCAGAGTCTGCCGTGGATAGCGATAGTCATGCTGGGCGTGGTCTGCACGGCGGCAGGGTATATTCTCTACTTTCGCTTGATTGCAGATATAGGGCCGCTGCGTTCGCTGTCGGTGACCTTTTTGATCCCACCTTTTGCGGCGCTGTGGGGCTATCTCTGCCTCGGAGAGACAGTGGAGAAAGGATTGATTCTCGGCGCGCTGCTGGTTTGTGTAGCGCTATGGATGATTATCGTGCCGTCGGGGCGAAAACGCGGGGTACCGGACGGCGCATGATGCACCGCCCGGCAGATAGCCTTAGAGAAACGGCCTCACGTCGCCGACGCCTTCGCGCAGCACCACCGGGGTGTCTTCAGTGAGATCGATAACCGTGGTCGGCTGCTGCCCAAGGAAACCGCCGTGAATGATGAGGTCCACCACTTTCTCCAGACGATCTTTGATCTCTTCCGGGTCGGATTCGGTAAAGTCGCTGCCGGGCAGCATCAGCGACGTGGAGAGCATCGGCTCGCCTAAGGTCTCGAGCAACGCCTGAGCGATGGGGTTAGACGGGACGCGCATGCCGATGGTTTTACGCTTCTCCTGCAGCAGCCGACGCGGCACCTCTTTGGTCCCCTTAAGGATAAAGGTATAGTTGCCCGGCGTGTTGTTTTTCATCAGGCGAAATGCCACATTATCCACAAAAGCGTAGGTTGACAGCTCGGACAGATCGCGGCACATCAGGGTAAAGTTGTGGCCGTCCGGCAGCTGACGGATGCGGCAGATCCGCTCCATCGCCCCCTTGTCTTCAATTTTGCAGCCCAGCGCGTAGCCGGAGTCGGTAGGATAAACGATCACCCCGCCCTTACGCACAATCTCCACCGCCTGGTTAATCAACCGCGCCTGCGGGTTATCCGGATGGATATAAAAAAACTGGCTCATACTTCCCTCTCAATTTTTATTCGGCGGCCGCTTCCCAACTGTGCCAGACGCCTTCCACGCCGGCAGGAAGCCAGAGCTTACGGCCAAGTTCGATCCACGCGCAGGGCTGATGAAAATCGGATCCCTGCGACGCCAGAAGACCAAACTGCACGGCCAGGGTGGCCAGCTGGGCGCGTTCATGGGGCGCCTGCTGACACTGGGCCACTTCCATGGCATCACCGCCCTGCTCGCTAAAGTGGGCCAACAGCCGCTTCAACCACTTGGCGGAGAGATCGTAGCGCCCGGGATGGGCAATCACCGCCTTGCCGCCAGAATGATGAATCACATCAATCGCTTGTTTTATTGTACACCACTGCGGCGGCACGTAACCGGTTTTCCCGCGGGCAAGGTATTTTTTGAAGACTTCCGCCATGTTTTTCGCATGGCCGGCCTCCACCAGAAAACGGGCAAAATGGCCGCGGGTGACGGCGCCACCGTCCGCCAGTCGCAGCGCCCCTTCCCAGGCGCCGGGGATCCGCGCCTTCTCCAGGCGCTCGGCAATCATCTGACCGCGCTGCTGGCGCCGCGCTTTCTGCTCCTCCAGCAGGGCGGTCATCGTTGGGTGCGCAATATCAATATTCAGACCCACAATATGAATCTCGTGATTCTCCCAAAGGGTGGAAATCTCGACGCCGTTCACCAGGGTCAAGGGTAATCCGGCGCGGGCGATCTCCTCCCGGGCCGCCGGGATCGCCGCCACGCTGTCATGGTCGGTGATCGCCAGGGTGCCGACGCGCATCTCATGGGCGCGATGGACCAGTTCCTGCGGAGTCAGCCGCCCGTCAGAGGCGGTGGTATGGCTGTGCAGATCGTAAATCACTGCGTATTGGCTGTCGCTCAAAAGGACTCCTGCTGGACATCAACGTAAATAAGCGCATTATCATACCGACAGGCAGAGAAAATCTGCAAACAAGGGTTGACTTTATTCCATTGAACTAGTTAACTAGTACGCAAGTTCACATGAAGGGGTATCACGATGAAAATGCACTTTATCACTCTGCACAGCTGGTGGCGCACCTCCTGACGACGGGCGGCGTGATCGCGTTTTGCATTCAGCATACAGATACCCGGCCCGCCAATGAGCGGGCTTTTTATTGGACAAAAATAATACGAACAGGCGAGAACAATAATGCAAACATCCAAACCGGCACTCGAGCTTCTCACCAGCGACGCCATCTACCGGGAGAACCCGACGGCGTTATTCCACCAACTGTGCGGCGCCCGTCCGGCGACGCTGCTGCTGGAATCCGCTGACATCGACAGCAAAGATGACTTAAAAAGCCTGCTGCTGGTCGATAGCGCGCTGCGCATTACGGCCCTTGGTGACACTGTCACTATTCAGGCCCTCTCCGCCAACGGCGCGGCGCTGCTGGAATTACTGGACGGCGCGCTGCCCTCCGGGATCAACAATCAGCGCCAGCCCAACGGCCGCATCCTGACCTTCCCGGCCGTCAGCGCCCTGCTCGATGAAGACGCCCGTCTCTGCTCACTGTCGGTGTTTGACGCCTTCCGTCTCCTGCAGGAGCTGGTGAGCGTTCCGGACAACGAGCGCGAAGCGATGTTCTTCGGCGGCCTGTTCGCCTATGACCTGGTGGCCGGTTTTGAAGATCTTCCCCAGTTGCAAAGCGACACCGCCTGCCCGGACTACTGCTTCTATCTGGCGGAAACCCTGCTGGTCATCGACCATCAGACCAAGCATACCCGCATTCAGGCCAGCCTGTTCACCCCGCTGGAGAGTGAAAAACAACGCCTGGAGCAGCGCCTGAGCCAGCTGCGTCAGCAGCTGAACGAGCCGCCGGCGCCGCTACCGGTTACCACCGTGGCCGAAATGCGCTGCGACGTTGACCAGAGCGATGAAGAGTACGGCGCGGTGGTGCGCAAAATGCAGCGCGCGATCCGCGCCGGGGAAATCTTCCAGGTGGTTCCTTCCCGCCGCTTCTCTCTGCCCTGCCCATCGCCGCTGGCCGCTTATGATGTGCTGAAGAAGAGCAACCCCAGCCCGTACATGTTCTTTATGCAGGACAATGATTTCACTCTGTTCGGCGCCTCGCCGGAAAGCTCGCTGAAGTATGATGCCGTCAGCCGTCAGATTGAGATCTACCCCATCGCCGGCACCCGGCCACGCGGCCGCCGCGCCGACGGCTCGCTGGATCGCGACCTCGACAGCCGCATCGAGCTGGAAATGCGCACCGATCATAAAGAGCTTTCCGAACACCTGATGCTGGTGGACCTGGCGCGTAATGACCTGGCGCGCATCTGCACCCCGGGCAGCCGCTATGTCGCTGATTTAACCAAGGTTGACCGCTACTCCTTCGTGATGCATCTGGTCTCCCGTGTAGTAGGCGAATTGCGTCAGGATCTCGACGTCCTCCACGCCTATCGCGCCTGCATGAATATGGGCACCCTCAGCGGCGCGCCGAAGGTCCGCGCCATGCAGCTGATTGCCGCCGCCGAAGGTAAACGCCGCGGCAGCTACGGCGGCGCGGTGGGCTATTTCACCGCCCACGGCGACCTCGACACCTGCATCGTCATCCGTTCCGCCTACGTGCAGGAAGGTATTGCTACCGTCCAGGCCGGAGCCGGCATTGTGCTCGACTCGGTTCCCCAGTCGGAAGCGGATGAGACCCGAAATAAAGCCCGCGCGGTGCTGCGCGCCATTGCCCAGGCCCATCACGCGAAGGAGATTTTCTGATGGCTGACATTCTGCTGCTCGATAATATCGATTCCTTTACCTATAACCTGGCAGACCAGCTGCGCGCCAACGGCCATAACGTAGTGATTTATCGCAACTCCGTTCCGGCGCAGGCGCTGATTGAGCGTCTGGGCACCATGGACAACCCGGTGCTGATGCTCTCCCCGGGCCCGGGTACGCCAAGCGAAGCCGGCTGCATGCCGGAGCTGCTGACCCGTATGCGCGGCAAGCTGCCGATCATCGGCATCTGCCTCGGCCACCAGGCCATTGTCGAAGCCTACGGCGGCTATGTCGGCCAGGCGGGCGAGATCCTCCATGGCAAAGCCTCCAGCATTGAGCACGACGGCCAGGCGATGTTTGCCGGTCTGGCTAACCCGCTGCCGGTGGCGCGCTACCACTCGCTGGTCGGCAGCAATATTCCCGCCGGGCTGACGATTAACGCCAATTTCAACGGTATGGTGATGGCGGTGCGTCACGATGCGGACCGGGTGTGCGGCTTCCAGTTCCATCCGGAATCGATCCTTACCACTCAGGGCGCGCGGCTGCTGGAGCAGACCCTGGCCTGGGCGCTGCAGAAGCTGGAGCATACCAACACCCTCCAGCCGATCCTTGAGAAACTGTACCAGGCGGAAACCCTGAGCCAGCAGGAGAGCCACCAGCTGTTCTCCGCCGTCGTGCGCGGCGAAGTGAAGCCTGAGCAACTGGCCGCCGCGCTGGTCAGCATGAAAGTGCGCGGCGAGCAGCCGCAGGAAATTGCCGGCGCCGCTACCGCGCTGCTGGAAAACGCCGCGCCGTTCCCGCGCCCGGACTACCTGTTTGCCGACATCGTTGGCACCGGTGGCGACGGCAGCAACAGCATCAATATCTCCACCGCCAGCGCCTTTGTCGCTGCGGCCTGCGGGTTAAAAGTGGCGAAACACGGCAACCGCAGCGTCTCCAGTAAATCAGGCTCTTCTGACCTGCTGGCGGCCTTCGGCATTAATCTCGATATGAACGCCGATAAATCCCGCGCCGCGCTTGATGAGCTGGGCGTCTGCTTCCTGTTCGCGCCGAAGTACCACACCGGTTTCCGCCACGCGATGCCGGTCCGTCAGCAGCTGAAGACTCGCACCCTGTTCAACGTGCTGGGCCCGCTGATCAACCCGGCGCATCCGCCGCTGGCGCTGATTGGCGTCTACAGCCCGGAACTGGTGCTGCCGATCGCCGAGACCCTGCGCGTGCTGGGTTATCAGCGCGCGGCGGTGGTGCACAGCGGTGGGATGGATGAAGTTTCACTGCATGCGCCTACGGTGGTGGCCGAACTGCATAACGGGGAAATTAAAAGCTATCAGCTGACCGCCGACGACTTCGGCCTGACGCCTTACCATCAGGCGCAGCTGGCGGGCGGCACCCCGGAAGAAAACCGTGACATTCTGACGCGCTTGCTACAAGGTAAAGGTGAAGCCGCTCACGAAGCCGCCGTCGCCGCCAACGTCGCCATGTTGATGCGTTTACACGGGCATGAAGATCTGAAAGCTAACGCTCAGCAGGTACTGGATGTGCTGCACAGCGGCGCGGCCTATGACAGAGTGACCGCCTTAGCGGCAAGAGGGTAAATAATGCAAACCGTTTTAGCAAAAATCGTTGCCGACAAAGCGATTTGGGTGGAAGCCCGCAAACAACAACAACCGTTAGCCAGTTTTCAGAATGAGATCGTCCCGACGCAGCGCAATTTCTATGACGCGCTGGCCGGCACCCGCACCGCGTTTATTCTCGAGTGCAAGAAGGCCTCGCCGTCGAAGGGGTTGATTCGCGAGGATTTCGATCCGGCAGCGATCGCCAGCATCTACAAGCACTACGCCTCGGCGATCTCGGTGCTGTGTGATGAGAAATATTTCCAGGGCAGCTTCGATTTCCTGCCGATCGTCAGCCAGGTCGCGCCGCAGCCGATCCTGTGTAAGGACTTCACCATCGACCCTTACCAGATCTACCTGGCGCGCTACTATCAGGCCGACGCCTGTCTGCTGATGCTCTCGGTGCTCGACGATGAACAGTATCGTCAGCTCTCGGCGGTGGCTCACAGCCTGAATATGGGCGTGCTGACCGAAGTCAGCAATGAAGAGGAACTGGAGCGCGCCATCGTCCTGAAGGCGAAGGTGGTGGGCATTAACAACCGCGACCTGCGCGATATGTCGATTGACCTTAACCGCACCCGTCAGCTGGCGGCGCGTCTCGGCCCGGATGTCACGGTGATCAGCGAATCCGGCATCCATACCTATGCCGAAGTGCGCGAGCTGAGCCACTTCGCCAACGGCTTCCTGATCGGCTCCGCCCTGATGGAGCAGGCGGATCTGGAAGCGGCGGTTAAACGCGTGCTGCTCGGCGAGAACAAAGTGTGCGGCCTGACGCGCCCGCAGGATGCCCAGGTGGCCTGGGAGTCCGGCGCCATTTACGGTGGGCTGATCTTCGTCCCGACCTCGCCGCGAGCGGTGAATGACGCCCAGGCCAAAGCGGTGATCGCCGCTGCGCCGCTGCAGTACGTCGGCGTCTTCCGCAATGCGCCGCTGGAGGAGGTGGTCGCCCGCGCGCAGGCTCTGGGGCTGGCCGCCGTGCAGCTGCACGGTGATGAAGACCAGGCCTATATCGACGCGCTGCGCGACGCCCTCGCGGACAACGTCCGCATCTGGAAAGCGCTGAGCGTCGGCGAAACCTTCCCGGCCCGTACGCTCCACCATGTCGACAAGTACCTGCTCGACAACGGCCAGGGCGGCAGCGGCCAGCGCTTTGACTGGAGCCTGCTGCAGGGCCAGGATCTGCGCAACGTCATGCTGGCGGGCGGCCTCGGCGCCGATAACTGTGTGGAAGCGGCCAAAAGCGGCTGTGCCGGACTCGATTTCAATTCAGGCGTAGAGTCGCAACCCGGGATTAAAGACGCCAGCAAGCTGGCCTCCGTATTCCAGACGCTGCGCGCATATTAAGGAGCAATAATGAGCACTTTACTGAACCCCTACTTCGGCGAATTCGGCGGCATGTATGTGCCGCAGATCCTGATGCCCGCCCTGCGCCAGCTGGAAGAAGCCTTTGTCAGCGCGCAGAAGGACCCGGCCTTTCAGGCGGAATTCACCGACCTGCTGAAAAACTACGCCGGTCGTCCGACGGCCCTGACCAAATGCCGGAATCTGACCGAAGGCACCCGCACCACCCTGTATCTGAAACGCGAAGATCTGCTGCACGGCGGCGCGCACAAAACCAACCAGGTGCTGGGCCAGGCTCTGCTGGCCAAACGGATGGGCAAAACTGAAATTATCGCCGAGACCGGCGCCGGTCAGCACGGCGTCGCCTCAGCGCTGGCCAGCGCCCTGCTCGGCCTGAAATGCCGTATCTACATGGGGGCCAAGGACGTCGAGCGCCAGTCGCCGAACGTGTTCCGTATGCGCCTGATGGGCGCCGAGGTGATCCCGGTGCACAGCGGCTCCGCCACGCTGAAAGATGCCTGTAACGAGGCGCTGCGCGACTGGTCCGGCAGCTACGAAAAGGCGCACTATATGCTGGGCACCGCCGCCGGTCCGCACCCGTTCCCGACGATTGTGCGTGAATTCCAGCGCATGATTGGCGAAGAGACCAAAGCGCAGATCCTTGAAAAAGAGGGCCGCCTGCCGGACGCGGTGATCGCCTGCGTCGGCGGCGGATCAAACGCCATCGGCATGTTCGCTGATTTTATCGAGGAAACCAACGTCGGCCTGATCGGCGTGGAGCCCGCCGGACACGGTATCGAGAGCGGCGAGCACGGCGCGCCGCTGAAGCATGGCCGCGTTGGGATCTACTTCGGTATGAAGTCGCCGATGATGCAGACCGCCGACGGCCAGATCGAAGAGTCTTACTCCATTTCCGCCGGGCTGGACTTCCCGTCCGTTGGGCCGCAGCACGCGTTTCTGAACAGCACCGGTCGCGCTGACTATGTGTCGATCACCGACGACGAAGCGCTGGACGCGTTTAAAGCGCTTTCCCGCCACGAAGGGATTATCCCGGCGCTGGAGTCCTCTCACGCTCTGGCCCACGCGCTGAAGATGATGCGCGAGAACCCGGAAAAAGAGCAGCTGCTGGTGGTTAATCTCTCCGGCCGCGGCGACAAAGACATTTTCACCGTACATGACATCCTGAAAGCGCGAGGGGAAATCTGATGGAACGCTATGAGACGCTGTTTGCCCAACTGAAAAATCGCCAGGAAGGCGCCTTCGTCCCCTTTGTCACCCTTGGCGATCCGGGACCGGAGCAGTCGCTGAAAATTATCGATGCGCTGATCGAAGGCGGCGCCGATGCCCTTGAACTGGGGATCCCTTTCTCCGACCCGCTGGCGGACGGCCCGACCATCCAGGGCGCGGCCCTGCGCGCCTTCGCCGCGGGAGTGACCCCGGCGCAGTGCTTTGAGATGCTGGCGGCGATCCGCCAGAAGCATCCGACCATCCCAATCGGCCTGCTGATGTATGCCAACCTCGTCTTCAGCCCGGGCATCGATGCGTTCTATGCCCAGTGCGCCCGCGTCGGCGTCGACTCGGTGCTGGTGGCCGACGTGCCGGTGGAAGAGTCCGCCCCGTTCCGCCAGGCGGCGATGCGCCATAACATCGCGCCGATTTTCATCTGCCCGCCCAATGCGGATGACGATTTACTGCGCCAGATTGCCTCTTATGGCCGCGGCTACACCTATCTGCTGTCGCGCGCCGGAGTGACGGGTGCGGAAAATCGCGCCGCGCTTCCGCTGCACCACCTGGTGGAGAAGCTGGCGGAATATCACGCCGCGCCGCCGCTGCAGGGCTTTGGTATCTCCGCGCCGGAGCAGGTGAGCGCCGCTATTGACGCCGGAGCCGCCGGGGCTATCTCCGGTTCCGCCATCGTCAAAATCATCGAACGCCACCTCGATGAGCCGCAGACCATGCTCGACGAGCTGAAAGCCTTCGTCCAGAGCCTGAAGGCAGCGACCAAAACCGCCTGACCATCAGCCGCCTGGCATCGCGCCAGGCGGCGATTTCCACGCGTTACCTTCCTTTCCATGCCATCTTGCACGCCAACACATCAGACGGACCGATGATCGACACCTTGACGCCAGGCGATGCGCTTTAGCGTGGAAATGGATGGCGGGCGGATACCGAAGATTTGAACTATGTTGAAAGGGAAAAATATCGCTCTCCCTGGCACAGGAGAGCGATACAGTCAGGCAATCAATATTGCCCGAATATCATTGACGTTGGTTAACGTCGGGCCGGTGATCAGCAAATCATTTAGCGCGTGAAAATAGCAGTAACTATCATGGCCATCCAGATATTGCACTGCATTAAGACCGCTCAGCTTGCCGCGCGCAAGCGTATCCGGGAAGACGATCGCACCTGCGGCATCTTCTGTGCCATCAATACCATCGCTATCTCCCGCCATGGCCCAGATACCGTGTTCCCCCTGGAGCGCACAGGCCAGACTGAGTAAAAACTCGGTATTGCGGCCCCCTTTTCCAGGCTGAGTGTTGTTTACTGTCACCGTGGTTTCGCCACCTGACAACAGCACAGCAGGCCCTGAAATCGGGTGACCATACTGCTTCGCCGATTTCGCCATACCGGCCATGACCACCGCCACTTCCCTGCTTTCACCTTCTATAGCATCCCCCAAAATAAGGGGGGTGAACCCATGTTGTCGTGCGGCCAGAGCCGCCGCCGCTAACGCCATCGCCGGCGTGGCGATAAGCCTGACCTCGCCTGTCGCGGCGTTTTCCACCGGGCCGGCCGGCTGGTTTAGCCGTTCGCTAACGGGCTTCGGGATCGCAATGCCATACCGCTGCAGTACCCGGAGCGCATCACGTGGTGCGCTGTTATCGGCAACGGTGGGGCCAGACGCTACGTCCGTCGGATTATCGCCAGGCACATCGCTGATAATCAGTGATACGATGCGCGCCGGTTGCGCCATGGTCGCCAGCTTTCCGCCTTTCACCGCTGAGAGATGACGACGTACCAGATTCATCTCTTTGATGCTGGCCCCGCTATGGAGCAGGGCCCGGGTGATGGTCTGCTTATCTGCCAGCGTTAACCCCGGGGCGGGCAGCGCCATCAGCGCCGACCCTCCCCCTGAAATCAATGCCAGCACCAGATCATCGGCAGTTAAACCGCGCAGCGTCTCCACAATCAGCATTGCGGCAACCTCGCTCATGGCATCTGATACGGGATGAGCCGCCTCAATAATGCGGATGCGGCCCGCAGGAACCGCGTAACCGTAACGCGTCACCACCACGCCCGACACCGCCACATCCGGCCAGGCCGCATCCACGGCAGCCGCCATTGCCGCGGACGCTTTACCCGCACCGATCACCACACAACGGCCGCGAGGTTTTTCCGGCAGGTTAGCCAGGGTCACCGGCCCGGCGCGGGCACTGTTGACCGCATGTTGAAAGATATCCTGCAGGATCTCTGCAGCCTGTTCGTTATTCATGTTTATGCGGTCTCGGCAATGTCAGCTTTAGCGTCAATGTAGTGCACCACGGCGCGTGTCACCTCCGCGGTATTGGCTGAGCCACCGACATCTGGCGTCAGAATGCCTTTTTCACACACATACTCAATGCTTTCCATAATCAGCGCAGCGGCATGGCGTTCGCCCAGATGTTCAAGCATCTGTACCGCGGTCCAGAAAGTGGCAATGGGGTTCGCAATCCCTTTGCCGGTGATATCGAATGCGGAACCATGGATCGGTTCGAACATGGAAGGGAAGCGGCGTTCAGGATCAATATTCGCGGTCGGCGCTACGCCCAGACTACCCGCCAGCGCGCCAGCCAGATCGGAAAGGATATCGGCGTGCAGATTGGTGGCAACGATGGTATCCAGGGTCTGGGGATGCAACGTCATACGGTGCGTCATGGCATCGACCAACATTTTGTCCCACTGCACATCCGGGAATTCCTGCGCCACTTCAGCGGCAATCTCATCCCACATCACCATACCATGGCGCTGGGCGTTGGATTTGGTCACCACGGTCAGCAGTTTACGTGGACGAGACTGTGCCAGTCTGAAGGCATAGCGCATAATGCGTGTCACCCCAACACGGGTAAAGATTGCCACTTCGGTACCGACTTCTTCAGGTAAACCACGGTGGGTACGGCCGCCGTTACCAGAATATTCACCTTCGGAGTTTTCGCGCACGATGACCCAGTCAAGATCGCCAGGCCCGCGGTTGCGCAGCGGTGAAGTGACGCCCGGCAGAATTTTGGTGGGTCGCACATTGGCGTACTGGTCAAAGCCCTGGCAAATAGGCAGCCGCAGGCCCCAGAGTGTGATGTGGTCAGGGACATCCGGGGCCCCCACCGCGCCGAAGTAAATGGCATCAAATGCTTTCAGCATGTTCAGCCCTTCTTCCGGCATCATCACGCCATGTTTTTTGTAATAGTCTGACCCCCAGTCAAAGGTCTCTATATCAAATTTCAGTTGCGGATCGTGGCGCGTCAGCGCGTGCAAGACTTCAATACCTGCCGAAATGACTTCCGGTCCGATACCGTCCGCAGGGATGGCAGCAATTTTGTAGTGACGCATCGTTACTTCTCCAGTTAATGAGTATGAGGATGTGGAAGCTCTGCCGTCGGCGATTTGTTCGCTCTGGCAGAAAGAATCATGACCACGAGGGCCGAGAGCGCCAGCAATCCGGCGACAAAGTACAGGCCCCAGCTGTAACTACCGGTTTGCTCGCGGATCACGCCAATCATCATCGGGCCAACGAAACCGCCGAGGTTGCCGATGGAGTTGATAGCGGCAATGCCAGCGGCCGCAGCCGGGCCGCTGAGGAACAGGGTTGGCATGCTCCACAAAGGGGGTTTTGATGCGCTAATCCCCACGGTGACCAGCGTTAAGGCGACCATTACGGTAAACAATGTGCTGACATTACCGGCGTATATCAGCCCGGCAGCCGCCAGCAGGCAGGCGCCAATGACGTGCCAGCTGCGCTCTTTGGTTCGATCGGAATGACGCGCCCAGAGGATCATGGCGATGACGCCGATCACCGCCGGAAAGGCGTTCAGGAAACCAATCTCCAGCGAGGAAGCACCGAAACTGCGAATGATTTGCGGGGACCAGATGCCAAGCGTATACAGCCCGGCTGAGGTACCGAAATAGACCAGCGCCAGCGCCAGGACGCGTATATCCGCTAGCCCTCGCCATGCGCTGGAATGGCTCTGTTTTGCCGCCCGTGCCCGCTCCTCGTCTTGCATGGCGTTTTCCAGCCAGGCACGCTCTTGATCAGTCAGCCATTTGGCCTTGGCCGGACGATCCGTCAGGAAGAACAGAACCACAACACCGAGCACCAGCGCCGGCAAAGCTTCCAGTACAAACATCCACTGCCAGCCGGCGTAGCCAAGGAAGCCATGCATCTCCAGCAGTGCGGCCGAAACCGGCGATCCCAGTGCTGTCGACAGGGGAGCTGCGGCCATAAAGATGGCAGTGACCTGCGCACGCCTGGCGGCAGGAAACCAGTAGCTAAGATAGAGAATGATCCCCGGGAAGAAACCGGCTTCCGCCACGCCGAGCAGAAAACGCAGAATGTAGAAGCTCGTCGTGCCCTGCACAAAAGCCATGCAGCCAGAGACGAATCCCCAGGTAATCATGACGCGGGCGATCCAGATGCGGGCGCCCACTTTATGAAGAATTAAGTTTGACGGTACCTCAAACAGAAAATAACCCAGGAAGAAAATGCCAGCGCCCAGACCAAAAACGGTGGGTGAAAATCCCAGATCCTGATTCATGGTCAGGGCGGCAAAGCCAATGTTGACGCGGTCAAGGAAGGCAATGAAGTACAGCAGCATGATGAAAGGAATAATGCGCAGGGTAACCTTACGCATCACCTTCTTTTCGAGGTCGTTTTTCATGACGGGATGCTCCATAGTGATGTAGGGTTGTTATCGTTTTGTAATAATCCCAGTATGAAGTTTTGAACCGCTTTATCATCGGCACGGCTTTATATAAATAATTTGTATAATCAGGTTTTGGTGAAAAAATGGATATAAATCAGCTACGTTGCTTTGTGGTATTAGGTGATGAGCTTCACTTTGGCCGGGCTGCCCGTAAACTCGAAATGATGCCTGCGTCACTGAGTCGCTTCATCAAACTGCTGGAAGATGATTTGGGGATCAGGCTACTGAATCGATCGACCCGCAATGTGTCGCTAACGCCTGAAGGTGCCGCCTTTTTAAATGAGGCCAAAACGGTCATTGCTGATTTCGATGCGCTACGGCAGCGATTCCGTAAAAATACCCTGTTACAGAAAAGAACATTGCGGATCGGGGCTATCGACAGCGCAGCCAAAGGATTACTTCCTGAATTGCTTAATCTTTTTGTCAGACGTTTTCCTGAGGCAGATATTCATCTTACGGAAGATAAATCTCACAAGCTGATTCCCCGACTCATTTCAGGGTGGCTGGATGTGGTCTTTGTACGCCCGCCGGAACATATTGATGCCACGCTGACAGCGCGTTTTATCGCCAATGAAACCTGCGTGCTCGCCGTGCCCGCTCATCACCGGCTGGTCAGTTATGACGAAGTCAGTATCGATGATTTCCGACACGAGCCGGTTATCTTGCCGGAAAGACGCACCCGGCGTCACAGCCATGACCTGACAATGAATATTTTCAAAGAGGGGGGCAGCATGCCTGTCATCGCGCAGTATGCTGAAGAGAAGCAGACTATCCTGAGTTTTGTTGCCGCAGGACTCGGCATTGCTCTGGTGCCAGCGTCCTATAAAGACATGAATGCCGACGGCGTGAAATACCTTGCGCTCACGCCGAAAAAGCATGTCGAAGGGCTCCCCCTCAGCGCGATGTGGCATCAGGGAAACAACACTCTCTATGTGAGATCCCTGCTGGAGATACTTTCCGACAACATCGACGAACTGACCCGTGAGTTGTGACGCAAAAGCTGATTGTTGCGCCAGGCGGCAACACACGAGAATTTAGCCTGGTTGCTGCAAACTGTCGGCGTATTTGCGCGTTAAGCGAAACAGCGCCTGCACTTCATCTTCCGGCCACTGCGCCAGCACCTGATTCATTAACCGCCGCCGCGCTACCGCAATACTGTCGATCATCTGTTGTCCGCTGGCGCTAAGCGTCACTTCGCTGATCCGTCGATCATGACGGTTCGGTTGCTTACAGGCGAGTCCCTGGGCTTCCAGTTTTTTCACCTGGCGGCTGACGGTGGTGTAATCGCGCCCTAAATGATCCGCCAGCTCAACCACCCCCACCGGGCCATGGCGCCCTACCGCCACAAGCAGCGGAAACAGCATCTGTTCCAGCTGGATGCCGGCTGCCTGCAGGATCTGCTCATCGCGCAGCGGCTGGTTCATTACGCTGATGATATCCAGCAGCGCGCCGTGAAAGTCGGTAATGTCGTAGTCATTATGTGCATCTTGCATGTATTAATTTACCGCGTATAGTGCTGCAAAACAATATGTGTATTTTACACATAATTCCCGACAGGAGATAATTTATGAAAGCAGCCGTGGTTTTTGATCTCGCAGAAGGCCCGGTTTGGGCCGATTTTATCGACCCGCAGCCCGCGCCCGGCCAGACGCTCATTGACGTCCGCGCCGCCGCGATAAGCCATGTGGTTAAGGCCCGGGCATCCGGACGCCATTACAGCTTCGACGGCAATCTGCCCTTTGTGCCTGGTATCGATGGCGTCGGCACCACACCTCAGGGCCAGCGCGTCTACTTCGCCTTCCCCACCGCCCCCTTCGGCAGTATGGCGCAGCGGGCGCCGGTCGCCCTGCAGAATTGTCTGCCGCTGCCGGATGCGCTCGATGATATCCAGGCGGCGGCAATGGCCAACCCCGGTATGTCCGCGTGGGCATCGCTGGTGACACGCGCCCAGCTTCAGGCCGGCGAAACGGTGCTGATTAATGGCGCCACCGGCAGCGCCGGTCAGTTGGCGGTACAGATTGCCCGCTATCTGGGGGCGAAAAAAATCATTGCAACCGGGCGCAATGCGCAGTCGCTCGCGGCGCTGGACGCCGATGAGTGTATTCAGTTAACCGCTGATGATAAAACCTTGAGCGGGCAATTTTCAGCGGTCAGCGCCGCGCAGATCGATGTGGTCATCGATTACCTGTGGGGACACAGCGCGGAATTATTATTGCCGGCACTGGCGAAATATACCCCTGCCGGCAGTCCGGTGCGCTATGTGCAGGTGGGTTCCCTGGCTGGCGCCGATATCGCGTTAAATGGCGCAGTGCTGCGTTCCGCCCCACTCCTGCTGATGGGCAGCGGGATCGGTAGCCTGTCGGTATCGCAACTGCTGGCGGCGACCGGTGAAATGCTGCAGGCGGCGGTGCCGGGGAAATTGACCATCGCCACCACCCCGCGGCCACTGCAGGAGATCGCGGCGGCCTGGCCGCAGGACGACAGCCAGAAGCGCACGGTTTTCACCCTAGGATAAAAAATCGCTTCCGCACAAAAGATGGGGTTGATATCTTAAATGAGAAATATTATCTTTCTCATCACTGAATAGTTGAGTAAATCACTCGGGTATTCAGTACGACATTGCTCACATTGCTTCCAGTATTTTTGCCCGCACTTGTGCGGGCTTTTTTTTACTCGCGACACACCTCACGCACCCGCTGCCGCAGCCAGCGGTGGCCGGGGCCTGCTCCAGACGCGGATGCCACGCCTGCGAAACCGTAATCACCTCGGTACTGACCGGCAGCGGATCGAGAGCCGCCAGCAAATTAAAATCGGGATCGTTCATTATCGCTCCAGTCGCCAGACAGGGCGTTTGCTGCAAGATATGAGTGCACTGGCGGCGTCTTCCGCCCGATCTCGGGCCTGATTATAGTGAAGACCTCCTTTCTGCAGCGAGAGACATCATGAAATCCGATCAGCACAACACTATCCTCATCGTCGGCGCCTCGCGCGGCCTTGGCCATGCTATGGCGGCGACGTTCCTGCAGCACGGCTGGGAGGTCATCGGCACCGTGCGCGATTTATCATCCCACACGCCGCTCCACGACCTGGCCAAGACGCATCCCCTGCGGCTACGCCTGGCGACGCTCGACATTCGCGATGAAGCCCAGCTGGCCGCGCTGCAGGCGACGCTTCCCCCGGCAAGCCTCGATATGCTGTTTGTCAACGCCGGTACCACCAATCGTGACCCATCGTAGACCATTGGCGACGTCTCCACCGAGGAGTTTTACCAGGTGATGCTCACCAATGCCCTGGCGCCGATGCGGGTTATCGAGCGCCTGCAGCAGGCCGTTAAACCGCAGGGGCTGCTCGGCGTGATGTCCTCTGGCCAGGGGAGCCTGACCAATAACCTTACCGGCCAGCGGGAACTCTACCGCGGGAGTAAAGCTGCGCTGAATATGTTTATGCGCAGCTTTGCCGCTCGCCCCTCCTCGGCCTCCCATCCGCTGGTGGTGATGGCCCCGGGATGGATCCGCACCGAGCTCGGCGGGGCAGATGCCCCGCTGACCATCGAAGAGACGATCCCACGCCTGGTGAACGTCCTGCTCGACAAACGGCAACGTCCGGGACTGGAGTATCTGGATTACCAGGCCCGTACCGTGCCCTGGTAATCCGTGCCGGAACAACCATCATATGGCCGCCCGGAAGTTAACCCCGCCCGGCGCGGCTTGCTACCGACCTTATTCTGCAGCACATTCCCTATATTTCCGCTTTATCGTTCAAAAAATGTGAATTATGTAAATCGAAGTGAAGAAAGTTGTTTTAAGGTCAACTTTTCTATGTAAATATTAAGGCAAATGATAACTATTCTTTTTATCATTTATAGAATCACGCCGGGTCAGCGCAAGCCAGACGACGAATAACGTCGCTTTTGCGCGGTGTGATATGTGCTCATAACAAAAAATAAGCCTGCATTTATCATGGAAAAAAACGCTTCTCTGCCTTTCGGCAGTTTCAACTCATTGGCATTGTTTACAGGTCTGTGTCTGGGAGCCTCGCCGGCAGCAGGCATCGCAGCGGAAAATTCGGTCAAAAATAGTGAAGAGACGCTGGTAGTGGAAGCCGCTCCGCCTTCACTCTACTCCCCCGGCGCTTCCGCCGATCCCAAGTTCAATAAACCGCTGGTCGATACCACCCGCACCATCACCGTGATCCCGGAACAGGTGATTAAAGATCAGGGCGTCACCAACCTGACTGACGCCCTCAAAAACGTTCCCGGCGTGGGGGCGTTTTATGCCGGGGAGAATGGCAGCTCAACCACCGGGGATGCCATCTTTATGCGCGGCGTGGATACCTCTAACAGCATCTATGTGGACGGCATTCGCGACATCGGCAGCGTGACGCGCGATACCTTCAATACCCAGCAGGTGGAAGTCATCAAAGGGCCCGCCGGCACGGACTATGGCCGCAGCGCGCCCTCCGGCTCGATCAATATGATCAGCAAGCAGCCGCGCCTTGACTCCGGGATCGACGGCTCGGCCAGCATCGGCAGCGCCTGGTCGCGCCGGGGCACTCTCGACCTGAACCAGGCGTTTAGCGACAACGCTGCGTTCCGTCTGAACCTGATGGGGGAAAAAACCCATGACGCTGGTCGGGACCGCATTGAAAACGAACGCTATGGCATCGCACCGTCGCTGGCCTTCGGCCTTGATACCCCAACTCGTCTGTATCTGAACTATCTGCACGTCCGGCAGAACAACACCCCGGATGGCGGGATCCCTACCGTCGGCCTGCCGGGCTATTCGGCGCCTTCGCCGAAGTATGCCGCACTCAACTCCGCCGGGAAGGTCGATACCAGCAATTTCTATGGCACCGACTCCGATTACGATAAATCTACTACCGACAGCGGTACCCTGCGCTTCGAACACGATCTGACGGAGAATACCACCGTGCGCAATACCACCCGCTGGTCGCGAGTGAAACAGGAGTATCTTTTGACCGCGGTGATGGGCGGCGCGAACAATATCACCGCCCCCGATATCAATGACGTCAACACCTGGAGCTGGTCGCGTCTGGTTAATACCAAAGATGTCAGCAACCGCATTCTGACCAACCAGACCAATATCACCTCGACCTTCGATACTGGCTCGATAGGCCATGACGTCAGCGCCGGCGTGGAGTTTACCCGGGAAAACCAGACCAACTATGGCGTTAACGCCAGGACCGCGCCGGCGGTGAATCTCTACCATCCGGTGAGCAACCTGTCGATTGGCGGGCTGGACAGAAACGGGGCGAACGCCAACGGCCAGACCGATACCTTCGGGATTTATGCCTTTGATACGCTGACGCTGACCGAGCGGATTGAGATCAACGGCGGGCTGCGTCTCGACAATTACCATACCAAATATGACAGCGCCACCGCCTGCGGCGGCAGCGGACGCGGGGCTATCGCCTGCCCGCCCGGACAGTCGACCGGCAGCCCGGTCACCACTGTCGATACCGCTAAATCCGGCAATCTGGTTAACTGGAAAGCCGGGGCGCTGTACCGCTTAACCGAGCAGGGCAATGTCTACGTCAACTACGCCATCTCACAGCAGCCGCCGGGAGGCAGCAGCTTCGCCCTGGCCGCCAGCGGCAGCGGCAACAGCGCTAACCGAACCGACTTTAAGCCGCAGAAGGCAAAATCCAGCGAGCTGGGCACCAAGTGGCAAATCTTCGACAACCGTCTGCTGCTCAGCGCGGCATTATTCCGCACCGATATTGAAAACGAAGTGGCCGCCAACGATGACGGAACCTGGTCGCAGTACGGCAAAAAGCGCGTGGAGGGGTATGAACTCTCCGCGACCGGAAACCTGACCCCGGACTGGACGATTATCGCCGGCTACACTCAGCAGCATGCGACAGTGACGGAGGGACAGAACGTTGCACAGGATGGATCTTCCGCCCTGGCCTACACCCCGAAACATGCCTTTACGCTGTGGACGCAGTATCAGGCCACCAGCGATCTGTCCGTCGGCGGCGGTGTGCGCTATGTCGGAAGCCTGCGCCGGGGCAGCGATGGTGCGGTCGGTACCCCGGATCACACCGAGGGCTACTGGGTTGCCGACGCCAAACTGGGCTATCGGGTCAACAGAAACCTCGATCTGCAGCTCAATATGTATAACCTGTTTGATACCGATTACGTGGCCTCCATCAACAAGAGCGGCTATCGCTATCATCCGGGCGAACCCCGGACCTTTATGCTGACGGCGAACGTCCATTTCTGAGTCTGCGCGTGGGGCCGTTGCGCCCCACCTTTTAGAGAGAACACCGCGATGATGTATCACATTCCTGACGTGCTATCGACAGACCAGGTGGCGGAATTTACCCGGCAGCTGGCGCAGGCCGAGTGGGTCGACGGGCGGGTTACGGTGGGTAGCCAGGGGGCGGCCGTCAAACAGAACCAGCAGATCGATACCCGAACGCCGCTGTATGCCCGCCTGCAGGCCGCTGTGCTCGATATGCTGCGCGGCCATCCGCAGTTTTTTTCCGCCGCGCTGCCGCGGACGATTTCCGCGCCGTTGTTTAACCGCTATGGGCCAGGGGAGACCTATGGTTTTCACGTCGATGGCGCCGTTCGCCAGAACGGCGAGGCGGGCTGGATGCGCACTGATCTGTCAGCGACGCTGTTCCTTTGCGATCCGGAGAGCTATGAGGGTGGCGAACTGGTGATTGAAGACACCTATGGCCAACATCGGGTGAAGCTCCCGGCCGGGCATCTGGTGCTCTATCCCGCCAGCAGCCTGCACTGCGTCACCCCGGTCACCCGCGGCGTCCGCCAGGCCTCTTTCCTGTGGATCCAGTCGATGGTCCGCGACGATAAGCAGCGTGCGATGCTTTACGACCTGGACCGCACCATCCAGTCTCTGAAGGCCCGCTTTGGCGACGGAGAAGAGGTCCTCTCCCTGCTCAACATGTATCACAACCTGCTGCGCCAGTGGACGGAAGTGTGATCCGCTGTTGATGACAGAGGCTTGCGGCAGACAGGTGTGACGAGACAATGAACTGGCCATCCGTTGGCCAGTTTACAGAAGAATTTAGAACCGATAGCCTGCGGAGAACATAAACACCCACGGATCCAGACGGGTGCTGACTTTCTGGTCCACACCGCCGGCTTTGAATTTCACATCGGTATCGATATCCATGTACCACACCGACATATTCAGCAGCCAGTCGCGGTTAATCAGATAATCTAGGCCGACCTGCCCCGCCGCGCCCCAGGAGTCCTTCAGGCTCAGATCGGAAAGCCCGGCCGCCTTGCCGGTGTCGTTAAAGTCTTCATTAAAGAAGGTGGTGTAGTTGATACCGGCCCCCACGTACGGGCGCACCTTGCTTTGCGCATCGCCAAAGTACCACTGCGCCATCAGGGTGGGCGGCAGCTGATGGACGGTGGCGATAGTCCCGGTTGGCCCGGTGCCGACCTTATGGCGGAACGGCGTCGCGGCAAGCAACTCCACGCCAATGTTATCGGTCGCCATATAGGTAAAGGTTAAACCCAGCTGGGTATTGTTACTGACGTTGAAACTGCCAAGGCTGCCTAACACATTGTCAGAGCCCTCCGTCGGTCGGACGGTGGCGGTCCCGGCACGAATGAAAAACTCACCCGCTTCATGCGCCCAGACGCTGCCGGTAGAAAGCGTGCCAAGAATCAATGCCGCCGCTGCTAACTTCTTCATATCCACTTCCTCATTATGGTTTTTCAGCGCGGCCAAATATACCTATAACGAGTTACGTTTGATCTGTTTTAGATCACACTAAGTCCTCAGATTTAACATTTATTGATCCAGATTAATTTTTGCTACCGATCGCAATGCCTTGAATTGTTCGCACATCAATTTTCACTTTTCGCGCAAAAATTTATTTCTGCCCCTCTTGCCGTCGCTGAGGCGGCTGGATAAGTTAACTGCCGACAATCTGTGTTGATGCGTTTTTTTCAGGTGTAATTATGAGTGAAATCAACCCGTGCATGACGTGCGGTGCCTGTTGTGCGTATTTTCGAGTCTCTTTCTACTGGGCGGAAGCCGACGATGCGGGCGGCCTGGTGCCCTCCGCGCTGACCGAACCGCTGACCCCTTTCCTGCGCTGCATGAGCGGCACCAATCAGCGCCAGAGCCGCTGCGCAGCCCTGTCTGGCGATATCGGCGACGCCGTTCACTGCACTATTTATGAAAACCGGCCTTCGCCGTGTCGCGAATTCGCCATGTCCGGGGAAAATGGCGAGGAAAACGATGCCTGCAACCGGGCGCGGGCGCGCTACGGCCTGCCACCATTGCGGCCTCTTTACAAAGATATACCTGCCCTGACCGGCGCAGAGAGTGCTACGACGGAACGATTTGCGGTACAATCGCCGGCTAGTTAACACCTGCGACACTCAAGGAGAATGCATGTCTATCACGGCGAAGTCCGTCTACCGTGACACCGGGAATTTTTTTCGTAATCAGTTCATTACTATTTTACTGATTGCGCTGTTGTGCGCGTTTATTACGGTAGTAATTGGCCATGCCTTTTCACCCAGCGACGAGCAGCTGTCGATACTCAGCGAAGGCGATAACCTCGCCGGTAGCGCCGGGCTGTTCGAGCTGGTGCAGAACATGACGCCGGAGCAGCAGCAGGTTCTGCTGCGCGCCTCGGCGGCATCAACCTTCTCGGGTCTGGTAGGTAATGCGATCCTCGTCGGCGGCGTCCTGCTGCTGATCCAGCTGGTCTCCGCCGGTCATCGCGTTAGCGCCCTGCGCGCCATCGGCGCCTCGGCGCCGGTCCTGCCCAAGCTGCTGCTGCTGATCCTGTTCACCACCTTCCTGGTGCAGATGGGGATGATGCTGGTGCTGGTGCCCGGCGTGCTGCTGGCCATCGTGCTGGCCTTTGCGCCGATCATGCTGGTACAGGACAAAATGGGCATCCTCGGCGCCATGCGCAGCAGCATGCGCCTGGCGTGGGCCAATCTGCGGCTGGTGGCGCCGGCTATTATCGGTTGGCTGGTGGCGAAAACCCTGCTGTTACTGTTTGCTTCCAGCTTTGCCGCCCTGACGCCAAACGTCGGCGCGGTGGTGATTAATACCATCAGCAACCTGATTTCCGCCCTGTTGCTGATCTATTTATTCCGCGTGTATATGCTTATCCGCAGCTAATTTTAACCAGGACCGGGGCCTTCCCCGGTCCGTCCTGAAAGACGGGATCGATGTATGAAGCAGTTTCTGGATTTTTTACCGCTGGTGGTCTTCTTTGCCTTTTATAAGCTTTACGATATCTACGCCGCCACCACGGCGCTGATTGTGGCGACCGCCGTCGTGCTGATCTACAGCTGGGTGCGCTACCGGAAAGTGGAAAAAATGGCGCTGATCACCTTCGTGCTGGTGGCCGTCTTCGGCGGGTTAACCATCTTCTTCCATAATGATGAGTTTATTAAATGGAAGGTGACGGTGATCTATGCCCTGTTCGCCGGCGCGCTGCTGTTCAGCCAGTGGGTGATGAAAAAGCCGCTGATCCAGCGCATGCTGGGTAAAGAGCTGAGCCTGCCGCAGCAGGTCTGGTCGCGACTTAACCTGGCCTGGGCGGTGTTCTTTATTCTCTGCGGGCTGGCCAATATCTATATCGCCTTCTGGCTGCCGCAGAATATCTGGGTTAACTTTAAGGTCTTTGGTTTAACCGCCCTCACGCTGGTCTTTACCTTGCTGAGCGGGATCTACATCTACCGTCATATGCCGCAGGACGACCACCACTAACCCCTCCGCCGGCGCGCCATCGCGCGCCGCGCTCGCCCCCTATAAGCTTACTGCACTGGCAAACATTCCCTGCAACCACACAACCTCAGCGCATACGCTGACAGCTTCCCGGCCACACTGTGAAGGCTCTCTTCACGATTTCTCTCAACTGCATAAAAAGTTGCGGTAATTGTGAGGATTTTATGGAGATTCATCTCGTTACATTGTAATGATAATTGTTATCATTAATATTCTCGATCTCATTTGCATTGTTTTGAAAAGGATATTTACATGAGATCGCCGCAATATTCTGTGCCCACGACCCTGGCGCTGGTCATATCCAGTCTCCTCGCCCCTAACGCCTTTGCTGAAGAATCAGAACAAGATACCGAAACGATGATTGTGCGCAGTACGGCGGAAGAGGCGCTTAAGCAACAGCCCGGGGTGTCGATTATCACGGCTGAGGATATTGCTAAGCAGCCGCCGGTCAACGATCTCTCAGACATCATCCGTAAAATGCCCGGGGTGAACTTGACCGGCAACAGCGCCAGCGGCAGTCGGGGCAACAACCGCCAGATTGATATCCGCGGCATGGGGCCGGAGAACACCCTGATCCTGATAGATGGGGTACCGGTCACGTCACGTAACGCGGTTCGCTATAGCTGGCGCGGCGAACGCGATACCCGGGGCGACAGCAACTGGGTACCTGCCGAAATGGTCGAACGGATTGAAGTTCTCCGCGGTCCGGCAGCCGCGCGCTATGGTTCCGGCGCGGCGGGCGGAGTGGTCAATATCATTACCAAACGTCCGACCAACACCTGGCACGGTTCGCTGTCTTTCTTCACCAACCAGCCGGAAAACAACAAAGAAGGCACGACCAATCGCGCTAACTTCAATCTCAGCGGCCCACTGGCCGGCGAGGCGCTGACGATGCGCCTGTATGGCAATATCAATAAAACGGAACCCGACGCCTGGGATATTAACCATGCGCAAAACGGCTCTTACGCTGCGGGGCGCGAAGGGGTCCGCAATAAAGACATTAACGCGCTACTGTCATGGAAAATGACCCCGCAACAAATTCTCGATTTCAGCTACGCCTATAGCCGTCAGGGGAATATCTATGCTGGCGATACCCAGTACAGCAACGGCAATCTTAGCCCGAACGGGCTGGTGGACTCCCTGTACGGCCACGAAACAAATCGCCTCTATCGCCAGTCCTGGGGACTCACCTACAACGGTCTATGGGATTGGGGTCAGTCCAAAGCCGGTGTTTACTACGAGAAAACCAACAATACCCGCCTGCAGGAAGGCTCTACCGGCCGCGTCGAAGGCATGATCAACAGTGAAGATTATGCCACCAGCCGTCTGGAATCCTGGCGTACTACCTCGGAATTCAATGTGCCTTTCTTCTGGCTGGCGGACCAGACGCTGACGCTGGGAATGGAATGGAACCATGATCAGCTCGACGACCCGGCATCGATGCAGGCCACTAACAGCAACGGCGAGACTATCCCTGGGACCTCGGGCGACCCTACGCAACGCAGTACCAAAAACAGCGCCACCCTCACCGGTATCTATCTGGAAGATAATATCGAAGCCGTGCCCGGCACCAACCTGATCCCCGGCATTCGCTTCGATTATCATAATCAGTTTGGCAGTAACTGGAGCCCCAGCCTCAATCTGTCCCAGGAGCTCGGCGATATGTTCACGCTGAAGGCCGGTATCGCGCGCGTGTTTAAAGCGCCAAACCTCTATCAATCCAGTAAAGGATATTTGCTCTCCACCCGCGGCAACGGTTGTCCAAACACGATCGCTGAAGGCAGCTGCTACCTGCTGGGTAACCCTGACCTCGACCCGGAGATCAGTATCAACAAAGAGATCGGTATCGAATTTAACCTTAATGGTTACGCTGCCGGAGTCACCTGGTTTCGCAACGATTACAAAAACAAAATCGTCTCCGGAACAGAGGTACTGGGCTATACCTCCAGCGGCAATAATATTTTGCAATGGCAGAACGGCGGCAAAGCCGTGGTCGAGGGGCTGGAAGGAAATCTGCTGATCCCGGTGCTGAGAGATGTCCTCAGCTGGCGGACCAATGCTACCTGGATGCTCAAATCTGAAAGTAAAGAGACTGGCAACCCGCTGTCGGTTATCCCGAAATATACCGTTAACACGATGCTCGACTGGCAGGTAAACGACGCCCTGTCTGCGAATGTGAACTGGACGCTTTATGGCCGTCAGAAGCCGCGTCAGTATGCGGAGATCCGCAACGAAACCGGGACCCTTGCGACCACCGAGGTTGGCGCCTATTCCATCGTGGGTATTGGTACTCAGTATCAGCTAAACCGGGATATTCGCCTGAATGCCGGAATAAGTAATCTATTTGATAAACAACTGTATCGCGAAAATGCCGGCGCCTCGACCTACAATGAGCCTGGCCGCGCGTATTACGCCGGCGTTACCCTCTCCTTCTGAACCACCGCGCCCGCGCCAGCGGGCGTATTCCCCTATTCTCACTACGCTATTTTCATAGTAGCATCCCGCTGATCGTCTTTGACCACAACAGAGTAGAGCATGACAACAACAGATCTCGCCCCAAAGGGCGAAATGGTTTTACGCACCCTGGCAATGCCGGCGGATACCAATGCCAACGGGGATATTTTTGGCGGCTGGCTGATGTCGCAGATGGATATTGGCGGCGCCATTATGGCCAAAGAGATCGCCCAGGGTCGCGTGGTGACCGTGCGGGTGGATGGGATGACCTTTTTACGCCCGGTCGCCGTTGGCGACGTGGTGTGCTGCTACGCCCGCTGCGTGAAGCGCGGCAACACCTCGGTGACAATCAATATCGAAGTGTGGGTGAAAAAAGTTTCTTCAGAACCGATTGGCCAGCGCTACAAGGCGACGGAAGCGCTGTTTATCTACGTTGCCGTTGATAATCAGGGAAAACCACGTCCTCTGCCAGCGGAATAAGAAGGTGCCCGGCTTGCCGGGCACCTGACTTACAGAAAGCCCAGCAGCGAAAAGAAGAAGTAACCGATGACAATCACGATCACCGGCAGCACGTACAGTGGGAAATACTGCACCAGGATAGTATGGCGCGGTACCACAATGCGTTCAGCAAGCTGCTCGCGGGTTAACCCATCTGCGCCTTTGGCCTGTTCGAGGATCAGCTGATCCTCAATCCCCTCGCGGAGAAATTTCGCCTGCCGCGCCATTCGCGCGCCGGAAGCCTGCAGGGCCATGCCGACGAACACCAGAATGAAGATGATCCAGAAGCCGATGTTCAGGCTATGGTGAAAATCCGGCAGCGGCGAGTTGTACCAGAAAAAGTTCAGGAACGGCGTGTTAAAGCGCATCATCTCGATCATCACGTGCGCAAAATCCATCATTACCGCATCAATGCCGGGTTTCTTTTCACTGTGCTCATACATAAATTTGAGCACAGAAATCAGCGTCGACAGCACGGCGGGAATAAAGATAACCCATCCTAAAATGCGTTTGATAACCGCTATGCGTCCAGCTTGTTGGTACGTCATGAGTTCCCCTTGTTAAAGACGCGTTGGTGGTTCGCCTGCTGCCTGTTGCGTGGCGCTGGCTTCCCTCGCTCCCCCGAGTATGTCGGGTATAAGTCTATCTGCCACGGCGAATTTCGCCCAATAATGCGCGGTATGATATACCATGATTGCCGATTCGTTTATCTGATTACGCAACAGGAGAAGGACATATGTCAGCGAAGCGCCGCATTGAGGCCGCGATATTTGATATGGACGGGTTGCTGATTGACTCGGAGCCGCTCTGGGATCAGGCGGAGGTCGAGGTCATGGAGAGCCTGGGAGTGGATACCCGTCGCCGCGATGAACTGCCCGACCTGCTCGGTCTGCGAATCGACCTGGTGGTGGATCTGTGGTACGCGCAGCAGCCGTGGCACGGCGTAGACCGGGCGGAAGCTACCGCGCGCATTATTCGTCGCGCCATTGAGCTGGTGGAAGCCTCACGCCCGCTGCTGCCGGGCGTACGCGAGGCAGTGGCCCTGTGTAAAGCTCAGGGCTTAAAGGTGGGCCTGGCCTCGGCCTCGCCGCTGATGATGCTGGAGAAAGTGCTCGATATGTTTGAACTGCGCGACCAGTTTGATGCTCTCGCCTCCGCGGAGCATTTACCCTGGAGCAAACCGCACCCGCAGGTCTACCTCAACTGCGCCGCTGCCCTGGGAGTCGACCCGCAGCGCTGCGTCGCGCTGGAGGATTCGGTCAACGGCATGATCGCCAGCAAAGCCGCGCGCATGCGGTCTATCGTGGTGCCGGAAGCGGAGAACAGCCGCGACCCGCGCTTTGCGCTGGCGGACGTCAAGCTTCCGTCACTGCTGGCACTCACTGCTGAGAACTTGCTCGGCTAAGACCGCTGGCGGGTGCAACAATCGCTGTCACGCCGCCAGCTACAAAATCAAAACATTGTTTCATTTTAATTGTAATTTTGTTTTCCTCCCTCTATGCTGGTCACAGGTGGCGTCATCGTACGCCAGTAGATCAGCTGACAGAGGTGAATATGGTACTCAACGCCTTCGACCTGACGGGTAAGGTCGCCATCGTGACCGGTTGCGATACCGGCCTGGGACAGGGAATGACGCTGGGCCTGGCGCAGGCCGGGTGCGATATCGTCGGCATCAACCGTAAAATTCCCCATGATACGGCCGCCCAGGTGCTGGCGCTGGGCCGCCGCTTTCACGCCATTCAGGCGGATCTCAGCCAAGAGAATGATATGAGCGGTCTGGTCGACCAGGCGGTGGCGGCGATGGGCCGGGTCGATATTCTGGTCAACAACGCCGGAATTATCCGCCGCCATGATGCCCTGACCTTCACGGAAAGCGACTGGGACGCGGTGATCGACCTGAATCTCAAAGCGGTTTTCTTTCTCAGCCAGGCGGTCGCCAGGCAGTTCATTCGCCAGGGGGAAGGCGGGAAAATCATTAACATCGCCTCGATGCTCTCGTTTCAGGGCGGGATCCGCGTCCCCTCCTACACCGCCTCGAAAAGCGGCGTGCTGGGTTTGACCCGTCTGCTGGCCAACGAATGGGCTGGCCAGGGTATCAACGTCAACGCCATAGCGCCCGGGTATATGGCCACCAATAACACCCAGGCGCTGCGCGAAGATGAAGAGCGTAACCAGGCGATCCTCGAGCGCATTCCCGCTGGTCGCTGGGGAGCGCCGAAAGACCTGCAGGGGCCGGTGGTGTTTCTCGCCTCATCAGCGGCCGACTATATTAACGGCTATACGCTGGCCGTCGATGGCGGATGGCTGGCGCGCTGAGAGTTTGTGACAAAGAGTTACACCGTCACCTCTTCCGTACACTGTATAAAAACCCTATACTGTATGAATCGACAGCTTAGGGTGTGTTATCATGACGGCGGAAGGCCATCTCTTCTTTTCAATCGCCTGCGCAGTATTTGCCAAAAACGCAGAGTTAACGCCGGTGCTGGCGCAGGGCGACTGGTGGCATATTGTGCCCTCGGCGGTATTGACCTGCCTGTTGCCGGACATCGATCACCCAAAGTCGTTTCTTGGCCAACGGCTGAGCTGGATCTCAAAGCCCGTGGCGCGGGCCTTTGGCCACCGCGGCTTCACCCACAGCCTGCTGGCCGTCTTTGGCGCGCTGACGCTGTTCTATCTGAAAGTGCCTGACAGCTGGATTGTCCCGGCAGACGCTCTCCAGGGCCTGGTGCTGGGCTATCTCAGCCACATTCTCGCCGATATGCTCACCCCCGCCGGTGTGCCGCTGCTGTGGCCCTGTCGCTGGCGCTTCCGGCTGCCGATCCTTGCGCCGCGCAAGGGCAATCAGCTCGAACGCGCCTTGTGTATGGCGCTGTTCGTCTATGCCGTCTGGATGCCGCAGACGCTGGCGGACAACAGCGCGATACGCTGGTCATCCGGGGTGATCAATTCCCTGCAGATCACCTTCAATCGCTTTATAAGTCACCAGAGTGGGCGATAAAGCGGCGGAAAACGCCATTTGGTTATAACCCATTCCATTTGAATATAAGTCCTTGATAACGCCTTCTGCTAACCTTGCCGTCATAAGAGCTGGTTATCCACCAGCCCAGGTTATAAAAATATCAGGAGAACGGGGATGAACTTTCCATTAATAGCGAACGTAGTCGTGTTCGCCGTATTACTGTTTGCGCTGGGGCAAACACGCCATAAACAGTGGAGCCTGGCCAGAAAAGTGCTGGTCGGTCTGGCGACTGGCGTGGTATTTGGTCTGGCGCTGCAGCTAATCTACGGGTCTGACAGCCAGGTGCTGAAGGATTCCATCCAGTGGTTCAATATCGTCGGCAACGGTTACGTCCAGCTGCTGCAAATGATTGTTATGCCGCTGGTCTTCGCCTCCATCCTTAGCGCGGTGGCCCGCCTGCACAATGCCTCGCAGCTGGGGAAAATTAGCTTCCTGAGCATCGGTACTCTGTTGTTCACCACCCTGATCGCCGCCCTGGTTGGCGTGCTGGTGACCAATATGTTCGGCCTCACCGCCGAGGGTCTGGTCCAGGGCAGCGCGGAGACCGCCCGTCTGAACGCCATCCAGAGCAACTATGTGGGGAAAGTAGCGGATCTCAGCGTCCCGCAGCTGATCCTTTCCTTCGTGCCGAAGAACCCGTTTGCTGACCTGACCGGGGCTAACCCAACCTCCATCATCAGCATCGTCATTTTCTCGGCGTTCCTCGGCGTCGCAGCGCTTAAGTTGCTGAAAGAGGATGTGGAAAAAGGCCAGCGCGTGCTGACCGCGATCGATACCCTGCAGGGCTGGGTAATGAAGCTGGTTCGTCTGGTCATGCAGCTGACCCCTTACGGTGTGCTGGCCCTGATGACCAAAGTGGTTGCCGGGTCGAATTTGCAGGACATCATCAAGCTTGGCGGCTTCGTGGTAGCCTCGTACATTGCGCTGGGTATTATGTTTGTCGTCCACGGCCTGCTGCTGGCGATTAACGGCGTCAGCCCGCTGAAGTACTTCCGTAAAGTCTGGCCGGTGATCACCTTCGCCTTTACCAGCCGCTCCAGCGCCGCCTCCATTCCGCTGAACGTTGAGGCGCAAACCCGTCGTCTCGGCGTACCGGAGTCGATTGCCAGCTTCTCCGCCTCCTTTGGCGCCACCATCGGCCAGAACGGCTGCGCTGGTATCTATCCGGCAATGTTGGCGGTGATGGTCGCGCCGACCGTGGGCATCAACCCGCTGGATCCGATGTGGATTGCCACCCTCGTGGGCATCGTCACCGTCAGCTCGGCGGGCGTCGCCGGGGTGGGCGGCGGCGCGACCTTCGCCGCGCTGATCGTCCTGCCGGCGATGGGGCTGCCGGTGACCCTGGTAGCCCTGCTCATCTCCGTCGAACCGCTGATCGATATGGGGCGTACCGCGCTGAACGTTAACGGCTCAATGACCGCCGGGACGCTGACCAGCCAGTGGCTGCGCCAGACCGACAAGTCGATCTTCGATAGCGAGGAAGAAGCCGAACTGGCGCATCGCTAAACGGCAAGCACAAAAAAAACCGCTGATCATTCAGCGGTTTTTTTATTTCTGCAGCCGACTCAGGCTTCAATCTCACCTTCCTGACGCACCTGGTTAGCCCAGCGCTGCGCCGACTCCGGCACGCTGAATGCCGGTGAGCGACGGAAATGCTCCCCCATCAGCAGAAAAGCGACATACTTCCCGCGCAAAATCCAGACATCGCGAAAATGGTCCATTTTCACGGCATGTTCCGGGGGCGCAGGCTCCACGCGCGGCACGTAGCTAATGACAGGGCGATTTTGTTGGCGCAATGGTTTCATAACAAATGGATTCACTAAACATAGCGGGAAACAGAAACCTCTATCATAGCCGATTGTGGCCCCGTTCGTCGCCCCTTCGCCGCCGATGCGCATTTTAGGATAACTCCCTGCCCCCTCGCCGGGCGCAGACAGCGTAATGTTCTATAGTTAGAAGGGTTTTGGTCTATCAACGACCACTTTTAGCAATGAAAGCAGGAGACGAGTAATGTCTGATAAGCACCCGAACCCTCACCAACAGCAGGCACCGGTCCACGACAGCGAGGAAGCGCAGCCGGGTCTCGATTCGCTGGCGCCGGACGATCGGGAGTGGCGCCCCACGCCGAAACCTACCGCTCCGGGCGTCGAACCCACCGCCCCAGGCAGCCTGAAAGCGCCCGATACTCATAACAGCAAACTGGATTCCCTGGAGGCGCAACGCAAAGGGGGGGAAGATTTTCCGCTGACCACCAACCAGGGCGTGCGCATTGCTGACGATCAGAATTCGCTGCGCGCCGGTAGCCGCGGCCCAACGCTGCTGGAAGATTTTATCCTGCGGGAGAAGATCACCCACTTTGACCACGAGCGTATTCCGGAGCGTATCGTTCATGCCCGCGGCTCTGCCGCCCACGGCTACTTCCAGCCCTACAAAAGCCTGGCTGCGTTAACTAAAGCCGATTTTCTTTCGTCAGCCGATAAAATCACCCCGGTGTTTGTACGCTTTTCCACCGTGCAGGGCGGCGCGGGGTCGGCGGACACCGTCCGTGATATTCGCGGCTTCGCTACCAAGTTTTACACTGACGAAGGGATTTTTGACCTGGTGGGCAACAACACACCGGTCTTCTTCATCCAGGACGCGATGAAGTTCCCCGACTTTGTCCACGCCGTGAAGCCTGAACCCCACTGGGCCATCCCACAGGGGCAGAGCGCCCACGATACTTTCTGGGACTATGTTTCCCTGCAGCCGGAAACGCTGCACAACGTGATGTGGGCGATGTCGGATCGCGGCATCCCGCGCAGCTATCGCACCATGGAAGGCTTCGGGATCCACACCTTCCGTCTGATTAATGCCGAGGGCAAAGCCACCTTCGTTCGCTTTCACTGGAAACCGGTCGCCGGCAAGGCGTCGCTGGTGTGGGATGAAGCGCAGAAGCTGACCGGCCGCGACCCCGATTTTCATCGCCGCGATCTATGGGAGGCCATCGAAGCCGGGGACTACCCGGAATTTGAGCTTGGCCTGCAATTGATCCCCGAAGAGAATGAATTTGCTTTTGACTTCGACCTGCTCGATCCCACCAAGCTGATCCCCGAGGCGCTGGTGCCGGTGCAGCGGGTTGGCAGAATGGTCCTCAACCGCAACCCGGATAACTTCTTTGCCGAAAATGAACAGGCGGCCTTCCATCCCGGACATATCGTCCCGGGCATTGATTTCAGCAACGATCCGCTGCTGCAGGGGCGTCTCTTCTCTTACACCGATACGCAAATTAGCCGCCTGGGTGGGCCGAACTTCCATGAAATCCCCATCAACCGTCCGACCTGCCCGTATCATAATTTCCAGCGTGACGGGATGCACCGGATGGACATTGACACCAATCCGGCCAACTACGAGCCCAACTCGATTAACGACAACTGGCCGCGCGAGACGCCGCCTGCCGCCAAACGCGGTGGCTTTGAGTCCCTCGCCGAGCGCGTCGACGGCGAAAAAATCCGCCAGCGCAGCCCTTCGTTCGGCGAATATTACGCCCAGCCGCGTCTGTTCTGGCTGAGCCAGACGCCGATTGAACAGCAGCATATTATCGATGGTTTCAGCTTCGAACTCAGCAAAGTGGTCCGCACCTGGATCCGCGAGCGGGTGGTCGATCATCTGGCCCACATTGATACTAAGCTTGCGGAAGCGGTTGGGGCGAACTTAGGCATCGAACTGAGCGACGATCAGCGCAACATTACCCTGCCCGCCCCGGTCAATGGCGTGGAGAAAGACCCCAGCCTCAGCCTCTACGCCGATGCCGAAGGAGATGTGAAAGGTCGCGTGGTGGCAGTCCTGCTCAACGAACGCACCTCAGCGCAGGATCTGGTTCAGCTCCTGCAGGCGCTGCAGGCCCAGGGCGTGCACAGCAAGCTGCTCTACTCGCGAATGGGCGAAGTCATTGCCGACGATGGTTCTCCGCTGCCGATCGCCGGCACCTTCGCCGGCTCCCCGTCGCTGACGGTGGATGCGGTGGTGGTGCCCGGCGGCGACCTCAGCGCCCTGAGTCAGAGCGGTGACGCGCGCTATTACCTGCTGGAAGCCTATAAACATCTGAAGCCGATCCTGCTGGCAGGGGATGCGCGGCAGCTGACGTCCGTTCTGCATGTTCCGACCCAGGGTGAAGAGGGGGTCATCGTCACCGATGCGCTCGACACGCCAGCGGCGGACAAACTGCTCGCCCTGATGACGGCCCACCGCGTGTGGTCGAGAAGCCCGAAAATCGCCGCTATTCCGGCGTAGTAAAAAGCCCGGCACGCTGTGCCGGGCTTGATTCACTTTCCCTTTCCCCCGTCGGGCTTACACGTCGCGGTAGGTTCCCAGACGATAACCCCGGTCGGCCACCGCCGCTTTCAGCGAGGCAGCTGTCAGCACATCAAGCTCATCCAGTCGCGGATAGCAGTAGGCGCTGCCCATAATGATCCGATCGACATAAGCCGGATGACACATCACCTCCAGGGAGCGCTCCCCGCGGGCAATGGAGGCATCCAGCGTCTGCAGAAACAGTTCCTCAGAGACCGCTTCGCCGTAAAACTCGCTGCTGAAGCCGGCGCTGCTGCGCGCCGCCTGCTGGTCGAGCCCACTCTGCGCCGCCACCTGGCGGTCAATGCGTAACGCAATGCCCTTCTCGCGGGCAAAGGCCGCGACGATGGGATAAATCTGGGCGAACATATGCACATGGTGATGGCTGTCGATATGCGTCGGCTCATGGCCGAAGAGTTCGACAAAACGATGGTACTGACACGCCAGCTCGTGGGCGATCTCTTCCAGCGGCAGGCTATCTTCTTCCGCCTGCTGCCAGATCCATTTGCCCAGCCGGCCATCGCGGGTTAATCCCGGCATGGCCGACAGCGGCTCGCCCAGCGTCAGTACAAAGTGCATACCGACCGCCAGCTCCGGAGTACTGCGGCCCAGCTGGGCGGCGTGGTCAATGGCCGCGCCGTTGACCAGCGCGGTGGTCGATGTCACCACGCCGTTGCGACAGGCCTCGATAATGCCGTAGTTCTGCCCTTTACTGAGGCCGAAGTCGTCGGCATTGACGATCAATACGCGTTCCATTTGCTACTCCCGTTACGATTTTAGTTTTTCGATCGTCGCCGCAAAGTTCGGCAGCCATTTTTCATGCGCCAGAATCATCTCCCGCGCCAGCTGTTCGGCGTCACGATCGGAATGGATCAGCGGGCTTAAGTTCAGCGCCAACAGGACATCGTTCAGCTCACCGCTGATCGCCGCCTGGCTGGCCGCCACTTCGAACCCCTTGATGGTGTAGATAAGCCCTAACACCTTCTCATCGAAATGAGTAATGCGCGGCGTCGGCTTCGCGCCGTCGCGGCCTAAGGTGCAGCTCATCTCTACCGCCCAGTCCGCCGGGATATTATCGACATGGCCATGATGCGGGATATTCACATAGTGCTCAGTCTGCTTGTCGTTATAGATGGCATTGATTACTTCGCAAGCGGCATCAGAGTAATAGGCCCCGCCGCGCTGCTCCAGCTCCTTCGGCTTAACGTTAAGATCCGGGTTTTTATACAGCTCGAACAGCTGTTTCTCCACCTTCTGCACCACCTGGGCGCGCGCACCGCCTTTGTAGTACTCGCCCATCTCAATCGCCAGCATCTCTTTTGGCTTAAAGTAGTAGAGCAGGTAAGAGCATGGGATCAGGCGCAGGGAGCGGATCAGCCCTTCGCTAAACGGCAGGTCGAAGATGTTTTTCACCGAGTTCGCGGTCAGACGGCCGGAGGCCACGCCGTCCAGCAGTTCATCGAAGCGCGAGACGCCGTTAACCAGCACGTCGCGGACGAACACCAGGTGGTTCAGACCAAACAGGTCGATATTCAGCTCATCGCTCGGGCTCAGCTGCAGCACGTCGGTGATGAACATCTTCATGCCGATAGGAATGTTGCACACGCCGATAAAGCGTTTGAAATTGGTGTGGCGATAGACCGCCTCGGTGACCATGCCCGCCGGGTTGGTGAAGTTGATGATCCATGCGTCGGGGCAAATTTCCTGCACATCTTTCACGATATCGAAAATCACCGGGATGGTGCGCAGTCCTTTAAACAACCCGCCCGCCCCGTTGGTCTCCTGGCCCAGGTAGCCGTGGCTCAGCGGGATGCGCTCATCTTTTTCACGCGCCTTCAGCTGGCCCACGCGCAGCTGGGTGGTGACGAAATCTGCGCCCTGCAGCGCTGCGCGGCGATCCAGCGTTTTATAGACTTTCATCGGCACGCCGGCTTTTTCTACCATCCGCTGGCACAGCGCGTGGATAATATCGAGCTTCTCCTGGCCCTCTTCGACGTCTACCAACCACAGTTCGCTTACCGGCAGTTCATGATAACGTTTCAGAAATCCTTCCAGTAATTCCGGGGTATAGCTGCTGCCGCCGCCAATAGTGACTACTTTTAATTTCTGGCTCATCTTTTTCTCCCTTAGGCGCTGCGCCTGGACGCAGGCCGCTCTCCGCAACAATGCGGACAGTTAACTTGAATGATTTTCGGTATAAACCTGGCGGCGAACGCCGCGCGGGTTTAATTAATACTGGTCAAATGTTTGCGATAACTGCTCGGCGTAAACGACGTCAGTTTTTTAAAGGTTTTAATAAACAAGCTCGGGCTGCTGTAACCTGATTCATACGCAATATCCGTCACCGAATAATTGGTAATTTCCAGCTGTTTTTTGGCAAAGTTGATACGGATATCATTAATTATCTGCATCGGCGTTTTACCATAATAGCGCTGGGTCGCCCGGGTTAAATATTCCTGCGTTTTTCCGGATAAGCGAACCATATTTTCGAGAGCGCCTTCACCGAATTTCAGCTTATCATGCATGGCTTCCACGGTATTTTTTAACCATTGCGGCGTCACGTCGGCAACCGGCTCTTCACGATAGTGGCGTAAACGGTTAATGACATAAAAGGAGACCAGCTCGATAAATTCGTCAAATTCCGTTTCGCGAAAATTGAGTGAGGCGATGACCGACTCAACGTAGCCGAGAAAAGCGCTCTGCACGGCGTAGACTTGCGAAGCCACCAGACCAAACGGCAGCAGTGGCAGGTAGTGTTTCTCAAAGAAGCGTCTGCTGATGCCGACGTTAAGGATGCGCGTCGCCCCGAACTCGTAAAAGCTCTGGTGGTGCGAGCCCATCGGGATAAAGACGAAATCCCCGCGCTCCAGCAGCACCCGTTTGCCATTGATCTCCTGGTAATAGCGCCCGGTTAACACCACGGTAAATTCGTAGTAATCATGCTGGTGAAGCCCGCTCACGCTTTCCGTTTTGTTATAGATGACCACATGAAAGTTCTTCCCGTTGAACAGCTGTTGTTCTCTGGCGGTACTGATCTCGGTGGTCATCATTCTGGGCTGCCTCATCGTCGCGATGGCCTATTGTACCTTCTCGTGCAGCTCAATCAATTCGGCCACCAGCTCACGAGCCAGCATGGAGGTCATCAGATGGTCCTGGGCATGCACCAGCACCAGGCTGACCTTCATTTTCCCTTCGCCCTCGTCGCTTTCGATAAGCTGGGTCTGCACGCGATGCGCCTCGCTCAGCGCCTGGCGCGACTGCTCCATCATCGCTTTCGCTGCGGCAAAGTCGCCCTGCTTCGCCTGCTTCAGCGCGCCATAGGCCAGGCTACGGGCTTGTCCGGAGTTGATAATCAGCCCCATCACTACCTCTTCGAGGTCATTTTCCGGGGTCTCTACCGCGTCGATGTTGTCCAGATCAAACATAATATTTCCCTCATTTATCAGGCGGTACGGGACGCTGCCCGTACCGCGCGGTATCAGAATTTCAGTGCGTTAGCGATGTCTTCTTCGCTCTCTTCCTGCTCGATAACGGTCTGCGCTTTATTCGACAGCACCACAAACGGCAGGTAGACCAGGGTAGCGACGCCAAGGTTGAACAGGGCCACCAGCAGGGCGGCAACGCTGCCGTTACTGTTAAAGAACGCTCCCAAACCGGTCGGCATAGTCCACGGCGCCAGGTTGGTCACCGGTGGGATAATCCCCAGGCTGTAGGCCGCCAGCGTAATGGCCGCCAGAATCGGCTGAACCAGCACGAACGGGATGAACATCACCGGGTTCATGATGATCGGCAGACCAAACAGAATCGGTTCGTTAATCTGGAAGATGCCTGACGGCAGCGCCAGCTTAGCAACCTGACGATGGTCAGCGCGGCGAGAAGCGATAAAGATGGCGATAATCAGACCCAGCGTCGCCCCGGAGCCACCCAGCAGGATGTAGGAGTCGAGCATCGGCTTAGCCCAGAAGTGGAACTGTTTGCCCGCTTCGATGGCCGCATCAACAGAGCCGTACTGGTTGTACAGCGCGATGTTTTCCAGCGCCCACGGCGTCATGATGCCGTTATCCAGGGCGGTAAGCGCCAGAGAACCGTGCACACCGAAGAACCACAGCAGAGAGTTAAAGATAACGTATGCCCAGCCAACCACGCTGCCCATCGCCGCCAGCGGCGTCGAGATAGAGTCCATGATGATCTGGTGGAAGTTGCTGCCATAGCTCGCCAGGGCCCACGAGATAATGCCGAAGATGGAGAGGATCAAGAAGCCCGGGATCAGCGCTGAGAAAGAGCGTGATACCGACCCCGGCACGCTGTCCGGCAGTCTAATCACCCAGTTGCGACGGATCACGAAGGTGAACAGTTCCGCAACGACCAGACCGATAATCATCCCGGAGATGATGTTCTGCCCGCCCAACCAGTTGGCGCCCACCGCATAGGCTTCGCCCACGCTATACGGGGTCACGGTCATGAAGGCCGCCACCGCCAGCAGGCCAGCTGCCATCGGGTCAACTTTGCGCTCTTCCGCCAGCGCGGAGCCGATAAAGAACGGCGCCATTAGCGACATAATCCCGAGGGTGCCGTTATAGACGTTTCCGCCGATAGCCTTAAAGCCGTTTAAGGTTTCAATGGTGGAGGCATCCAGGCGAATGCCCATGGAATAAAAGAAAGAGCCTTCGCCGAAGCTCAGAAAAACGTTGTTAATTAACACAAACATGGCCCCGGCGAGGGTCAACGGCATTAATTTAATAAATCCATTTTTTATTGCATTAATATGCGGCTGCTTTCCTATTTTCACTGCAAAAGGAAGGAGTACCTTTTCAAGCGAATCGATCACTTTACTCATAGTCAATACCCTTAAAAGCCGCAATAAACTATTACGGCGATGATGTATGAAATTACTCTTTGACGGGAAAATAAACTCATTATTTTTTGACGTCCGGCAACAGGCAGCCGCCAGGCGTCAAAATACATCGAGTTTTAAAAGTTAAAATTATTGTGCTGCAGCTTTCTTAATAGCCGCGACGGCGGCTTTCAATACCCCTAAACCATCAACTTTGCCATAGAGAAGGGAGTCGATAACTTCAACCGGTTTATTCGGCAGCAGGCGCTGAATTTCCGGTAACATATACGCAATTTGTGGCCCTAATAATACTACGTCGGCTTCCGGCCCTTTTTCGCCCGCGAGGGTTTCGGGATAGGCTTCAATAATGACCGGGACTTCATATTTTTCCGCCTGCGCCCGCATTTTGGAGACCAGCAGTGACGTGGACATGCCTGCCGAGCAGAAGAGATAAATGTGTTTCTTTTCCATGAACGCTTCCTCAATGTGTGAGACCAGGGCCTTCAGTAACCGCTGAGAGCCGGTAAGACTGGTAACATCCGGTTAATTCTGTTTATGAGTTGAGTATACGGCAAGCTGAGCCGCCAGGATAATTCGCTGTTGAACAGAATTGTCTCTCATTGACCTCCGGTTTTGACTACCCTCACATTTTCATCCAAATAATTCGCGCAATTAAATAAGCATCATTACTCACAAAAAAGCCCGACCAGTGGTCGGGCTTACGTAGAAGTCAGTAAACAGTAGGAAGCTTACCTGGCGTTGCGCGGGTCGGTATCATACTCGGCGCAGGTCTGGTAGCCGGAGTTCATGACGTGACCCGTTTCGTCGAGGGCCACAAAGTAGGTTTCAACTTTACCATCTCGTTGACCGAGGATATAGGTCTGGCAGGTGCCGCGGGCATGGACCATGGTGACTTCCGTTGAAGGTTTGCCGGCGATCTGCATCACCTGCTGACGCGACATCCCTTTCTTCACATCTTTCACCACCGGCTGGGTAAACTGGTCTTTGGTACGATCGTAAGCGGTACAGCCCGCCAGTAAGGTTAACGCGACGGTGACGCCCAGTATTCCTGCTAAGCTTTTGTTCATTTTGGTTCCTCTTTTCTACTGTGTAACGATAAGCCTGGAATAAATAGTGTTATTTTTCAAGCCGAACAGCGAAATCATGTCAGGTTATGTTATTGCGTAAACAGGATTGATCTGCCGACGTCGGACGGCGGCGCAATGCGCGGTACAGCATCTATAATGAAAACCTATGTCATTGATTGCCTTCTTTTCCGGCAGTCAAAACCCCGGTCCTTGTCGTTTCAGCGGCAAAGAGGTAGCTTTAAGCCAACAGCTTGCCAAACAGATTCACTTTCGGAGGGCGCGATGACGCTACAACAAGAGATTATTCAGGCGCTGGGCGCAAAGCCGCAGATTGATGTCGCAGGCGAGATCCGCCGCAGCGTCGATTTCCTGAAGTCATACCTGCAGACCTACCCGTTTATTAAATCGCTGGTGCTGGGTATCAGCGGCGGTCAGGACTCCACCCTGACGGGAAAACTGTGCCAGATAGCGATTAACGAACTGCGTGCCGAAACCGGCGACAGTAGCCTGCAGTTTATCGCCGTCCGTTTACCCTATGGCGTGCAGGCTGATGAGCAGGACTGCCAGGACGCCATCGCATTTATCCAGCCTGACCGGGTGTTGACAGTCAATATTAAAGCTGCGGTGCTGGCCAGCGAACAGGCGCTGCGCGAAGCAGGCATCGAACTGAGCGACTTCGTTCGCGGAAATGAAAAAGCCCGTGAGCGAATGAAGGCCCAGTACAGCATCGCCGGAATGACCAAAGGAGTTGTGGTCGGTACCGACCATGCGGCGGAAGCGATTACCGGCTTTTTCACCAAATATGGCGACGGCGGCACCGACATCAACCCAATTTTCCGCCTGAACAAACGTCAGGGCAAACAGCTGCTGGCCCATCTCGGCTGCCCGGAACATCTGTATAAGAAGCTGCCCACCGCCGACCTGGAAGACGATCGCCCCTCCCTGCCGGATGAAGTGGCCCTGGGTGTCACCTACGAGAACATCGACGATTATCTGGAAGGCAAAACGCTGGACCCGAGCATCGCCAAAACGATCGAGGGCTGGTATCTGAAAACCGAACACAAGCGTCGGCCGCCGATCACCGTCTTTGACGATTTCTGGAAAAAATAGTCTCTCCCCCCGCCCCGGCCTGCGCCGGGGTTATTTTTTGTCCTTTTCGCCGCAAAAATGGCCTGCTATACTGGATGGATAGACAGTACCAGGAGTTATTGTGGCCAGAAAGCAATCAGCCCCGCGTCTCGAGTTTGAGGCGGCGGCGATCTATGAATATCCCGAACATCTTCGCCCGTGGCTGGAGGCGCTGCCGAAGCTGCCGGGCGTCTATCAGTTTCACGGCGACAGCGACACGATGCCGCTCTATATCGGTAAGAGCGTCAACCTCCGCAGCCGGGTGTTATCCCACCTGCGCACCCCTGAAGAGGCCGCGATGCTGCGTCAGTCGCGGCGTATCACCTGGCAGCGCACCGCTGGCGAGCTGGGAGCGCTGCTGCTGGAGGCGCGGTTGATTAAAGAGCAGCAGCCGCTGTTTAACAAGCGGCTACGGCGTAACAAGCAGCTCTGCGCCTGGCTACTTGCGGACGACCGGCCGCAGATTGTCTATGCCCGTGAGGTTGATTTCTCGCACCAGCAGCATCTCTATGGCCTGTTCGCCAACCGGCGGGCGGCGCTGCAGATGCTGCAGAGCCTCGCTGACGAACAGCGCCTCTGTTATGGCCTGCTTGGTCTGGAACCGCTCAGCCGCGGCCGCGCCTGCTTTCGCTCCGCGCTGGGCCGCTGCGCCGGGGCCTGCTGTGGAAAGGAGAGCGTGGAGGCGCACAGAGAGCGCCTGCTGGCGCAGATGAGCAGACTGCAGCTGGTGTGCTGGCCGTGGGCGGGGCCCGTGGCGCTGGAGGAGCGCGGCCCGGACATGACGCAGTATCACGTCATTCATAACTGGCTGTGGCTGGGCGCCGTTGAATCGCTCGACCAGGCGGCGGAGTTGACCCGTCTGCCCGCCGGATTTGACCAGGATGGTTACAAGATCCTCTGTAAGCCTTTGCTCAGCGGAGACTATCCGCTGCATCCGCTTGGCTGAGAAGCCACCAATAAAAAACCGCCGGCCCTGCCCAACGCCTGATGGCATTATTGGGCAAGACCGGCGGTCTTGATTCAGTGCGCTACATTATTCAGCAGGTGCAGGCATTTTACCTGCCGGCGCGTTGCGTTCTGTCAGATGCTTCTCAAAATTAGCATTGAACTGTTTTTTCTGCTCTGGGGTCAGAATGTTGTAGATCTTGTTCTGCGTTTCCAGGCGGGACAGCGCCATCGCTTTATGCTGCGCTTCCATCTTATCGATCTGCGCTTCCGCCTTCGCCTTATCGAAGGTGTCGCTGGCGATCAGATCGTGCATCGCGCGGCGTTCTTCAAGGGACGGACGTTTCATATTTTCGCGCTGGCTCTTCATGATGTCGCGGATCTGCTGCTTCTGCGCATCGGTCAGGTTCAGGCCTTTAAACATCATGTCATGCTGACCCGGGCCGCCTTTATGATGCATCATCATCGGCTTGCTGTCGCTCGGCGCGGTGGTGGTATCGGCGGCGTGTGCCAGGTTAGCCGCGCCCAGAGCCAGAGTAGAGGCAACAAACAGTGCAGTGAGTTTCTTCATCATTCAATCCTTACTTTACGTTATTCTTACGGCGCGTTGCCGTGTTGACGAGATTAACTTTACGACGTTAATCGTCAATTAGTCAGAGCAAGAGTAAAACAATGAAAGTGTAAAAAACAGTTTCTCGCCAATTATGGAGAAAATAAGGAATTTAGCCGAAGAATTGCAATAAAAAATAAATAACTTACTGTTTTGCAGAGAAATTATGGAGAGTATAAAGGAGGGGAGATTAAAAACAAAGCATTTTACCAGGAATAATCTGCAAATTTACACTGGAGCACGAAAAAAATAAGATGGCGAAAAAAGACGCGCGAAATAAAGCAGGCCGCCCGGCGGACGGCTTGCCCTCAGGATAATTTCTCCAGCATCAGGCCGGCGCGCAGTCCTTTCGCCACCGTCGGGTTAGGAAACAGAACATACTCCGGCTCAGGCCCCACCACATACCGCGTCTCGCCCTCCTCCGCCAGCAGCGTGCCGGGTTCGAAGGGGGTGAAGTTCAGCGTCTGATCCGCCATATGCAAGCGGAAATCATCGCTATGGCGGGTTAGCTGCTGTACCACCCGGTAGCGCAGCGGCGCCGGGGCGTCGGCAATGGCCAGATCCCCCACCAGCAGCCGGGAGAGCGCCCGCTGGACGGCGGCAAACTGCGTCAGATCGTTTTCCCCCAACGGCAGCGCTTTGCCCAGCTCAAGGGTGCAGGCCAGCGCCGCGAACCGTTCGCAGCTGAAGTGGGTGAAGGTCCCGCCGGGCTGGCGATGAAACACCAGCGCCTCCAGCCCGGCGCCGCCCAGCCAGTGAAGAAAATCCTCCTCCCACGGCGTATCGCGGGCCGGGAGCACGCCGAAGCGCGGATGTAGCGACCCGCGGATCGCGGTATGCAGATCGAGGTGCCAGCGCGGGCCATCGTGGTCGCGATAAAAGCGGGCCACCGCCTGCTCCAGCCGCTGCGCCCGCTGCGTCTCCTCACTGAGCGGAAACTGCCGCCAGCGCTCGCCAAACATGCGGTTCATATCGCTGTGCAGATAGCGCTTATTCGCCCGCAGCGCTGGTGGGTTTCCGACGATCACCAGCAGCCGCCAGCGCAGCGGGAGCGCCTCCCGGACCAGTCGCTGCACCAGCTGGTCGACTATCTCCACCGGCGCCGTTTCGTTGCCATGAATGGCGCAGGAAAGTACCAGCCCGCGCTCGCAGCGCGCATGCGGCGTCAGCTCAAGGATCCCCTCCCCCTGCCAGTGCCAGCGGAAATAAGCCGTCTCGCCGTGAAAGTGATGGGGCAATCGCCCCGCCAGGGTTAATGCCAGAAAATGTTCCACCGCGCCCCCTTATTGCTGAAATGGATAAACCGAACCGAGCTGCAGGATCTGGGTCAACCGATCCAGCGCGTCGCGCCCTTTCCGCAGCAGCTGCGGGTCGGCGAGGTCGGCCTGGGTGAGACGATCGCGATAGTAGCGATCCACCCAGTCATTGAGGGTGGCAAACAGCGTATCGTTCATCAGGACGTGCGGATTGACCGCCTGATACTCCTCGGCCGTCAACACCACCCGCAGGCGCAGGCACGCCGGACCGCCGCCGTTGGCCATGCTCTCGCGCAGATCGAACACCCGCAGGTCGGCGATAGGGTTATCCCCGGCCAGCAGCTCATTGAGGTATTCCCAGACGCCGGCATGCTCCTGCGCTTCCTGAGGCAGGATAAGCGCCATGCTGCCATCCGCCCGGCTCACCAGCTGGCTGTTGAACAGATAGGTGGCAACCGCCTCTGCCACCGAGACCCGGCTGGCGGGAACCACCAGCGGCGTAAAACCCGGCACCCGCTGCGCCAGCTGCTGGAGAAGCGCGGTCTGGTCGGCAAAGGCCTGCTCATGGCAGAACAGGACCTGACGGTTGCTCACCGCGATGACGTCGTTATGAAAAACCCCCGTGTCGATCGCCGCCGGATGCTGGCGGGCGAAGATCAGCTGGCGGGGATTGACCTGATTGAGGCGCGCTACCGCCTGGCTGGCCTCAAGGGTTTGCCGCGCCGGATAGCGACGCGGCGCCTCCTCGCTCCCCCGGCGGCGGCCATAGACAAAGAGCTGGACGCCGGGAGCGCCATACTCGCCGCCGAGACGATTATGGTTCGCCGCCCCTTCGTCGCCAAACCAGGCCGAGGCGGGCAGCGCCGGGTGGATAGCAAATCGCGTGCGGTCGGGGAAAATCGTCTGCAGCAGCGCCTCTGTGGTCGGTGCTTCGCTGGCGCGGTGGAATTTATCCTGCAGATTCGCCACCGTCAGGTGCACCAGGCCATCCAGCGAATCGGCGGAGGGACACACCGTCGCCGCGTTCGCCACCCACATCGCCGAGGCCGAACTCACCGCCGACAGCAGATCCGGCTCCTGCTGCGCCACCCGGGCCACCACCTGCTCATCGCTGCCGCTAAAGCCCAGCTGGCGCAGAAGCGGCACGTTGGGACGCTCCTGCGGCGGGATCACCGCCTGCGGGTAGCCAGCGTCGGCGAGGGCTTTCATTTTTTTCAGCCCCTGCTTGGCCGCCAGCTGCGGGTTAGACACCCGATAGCGATGCCGGGTGGAAGCCTCATTGCCAAAGGAGAGCCCGGCGTAGTGATGGGTCAGCCCGGGCAGACCGTCAAAGTTGACTTCGCGGGCGGTCATGACGCCTCCCCGGCCAGAAAGTCGAGCCCCGGGCTCAGGCTGGCGGGCAGCGTCAGGGTCGGCGATTCAAGGCTGGCCATCGGCCAGGCGCAATAATCGGCGGCATACCAAGCCCCCGGACGATGGTTACCGGACGCCCCGGTGCCGCCGAACGGCGCGGTACTCGCCGCCCCGGTCAGCGGTTTGTTCCAGTTAACTATCCCTGCCCGCGCCTCGAGCAGCAGTCGATCGAACTTCTCCCGTTCCGGGGAGATTAACCCACAGGAGAGGCCGAAGCGGGTAGTGTTGGCTAAGGCAATCGCCTCCTCGAAAGTGTCGTAGCGCCAGACCCCAAGCAGCGGGCCAAACACCTCTTCATCCTCGACATTGGCCACGTCGCTCATGTCGACAATCCCCGGCGTTAGCAGCGACGTCCCGGCCTGCAATAACCGCGGCTCCAGCAGGGTGACCGCGCCAGCGGCGACCCGCTGCAGCCAGGCCTGATGCACTTTCTGCGCGGCTTGTTCAGAGATAAGCCCGCCGAGAAACGGCTGCGGCTCGGCGTCCCACGCCGCCGGGATCAGCCGTTGGCTCACCGTCACCAGCCGGGAGAGGAAGGCATCGCCCGCCTCTCCGCGTCGGACCAGCAGACGCCGGGCGCAGGTGCAGCGCTGGCCAGCGGTAATAAAGGCGGACTGGATGGTCAGATGCACCGCGGCATCCACGTCCCGCGGATCGTCGACGATCAGCGGGTTATTGCCGCCCATCTCCAGCGCGAGGATCTTCTGCGGTTGCCCGGCCAGTTGGCGATGCAGATGAAAACCGGTGGTTGAGCTGCCGGTAAACAGCAGTCCGTCGATATCCGCCTGGCCGCTGAGCGCCTCGCCGGTTTCCCGACCGCCCTGCACCAGGTTGAGCACCCCGGCGGGCAGGCCGGCCTGCTGCCATAGTTTCACCACCGCTTCGCCGCTGCGCGGGGTGAGTTCGCTGGGTTTAAAGACCACGGTATTGCCCGCCAGCAGCGCCGGCACGATGTGCCCGTTCGGCAGATGGCCGGGAAAGTTATAGGGGCCAAACACCGCCAGTACGCCGTGCGGCCGGTGACGCAGCGTGGCGGCGCCGTCGGGCAGGTCGCTGTGCTGTTCGCCGGTGCGGACGTGGTAGGCCTTCACCGAGATCGCCACCTTGTTGATCATCGCCGTCACTTCCCCGGCCGCCTCCCAGCGCGGCTTTCCGGTCTCGGCGCCGATAACCGCCGTCAGCTCCGCCTTACTGGCTTCCAGCAGAGCGGCAAACTTTTCAACGATCGCCTGACGGGCGGCAAACGGCAGCCGCGCCCAGGACGGGAACGCCTGGCGGGCAGCCGCCACCGCCTCGGCAACCTGCCCGGCATCCGCCGCCTCGCCCTGCCAGACAACCTTCAGGTTAACCGGATCCTGTTTACTGAAACCTGGCCCACGGCCGGGCCGCCACTCGCCGTTAATCCACAGACTCATGCAGTTTTCTCCTCAGGGATCAGGCGCACCATGCGCACCTGGTCGCCGGCATGACACTTCAGCATATCCAGTTCGCGGGCGCTGAGGGTCAGGGTGTCGCCATCCGGATCGGCATGCACCAGCAGAGCGCGGAACTGGTGATACTGTTCATTCGCCACCAGGCACAGCGGCCAGTCACCGGGCGGGGTTTCACCTGCCTCGGTAGTCACCAGACGGCTTTTGCGGATCGCCCGCACCCGGTCGATGTCGCACTCCAGAGTCGGGCCGCCGTCGAAAATATCGATGTAGTTCAGGTAGCGGAACCCCTCTTTCTCCAGCACCGTCCGGGCCGGGGCGGTCTGCGGATGAACCTTGCCGATCACCGCCTGTGCCTCAGGGGAAAGGAAATCGATATACAGCGGATGCTTGGGCATCAGGGCGGCAATGAAAGCCTTCTGTCCGGTGCCGCACAGGTAGTCGGCACGGGAAAACTCCATGGCGAAAAAGCGTTTGCCCAGGCTCTCCCAGAACGGCGAGTAGCCCTGCTCGTCAATCACCCCGCGCATCTCGGCGACCACCTTCTCATTGAAGCGCTCGCGAAAGGCGGCCATAAATAAGAAGCGTGATTTCGACAGCAGATAGCCATTGCCCTCTTTGCGCCACTGCGGGTCGAGGAACAGGGTGCACAGCTCGCTGCTGCCGGTATGATCGTTGCTGAGAAACAGCGTCGGCAGCGCCTGATAGACGTTGAGCTCCTTCGAGGCATGGACCTGGGTGCCGACCCGGTAGTTATACCAGGGATCGTTGAGCCCCACCGCCACCTCGATCGCGCAGATGCCCACCACCGCGCCGCTTTCGCTCTCCTCCAGCACAAAGACATAGCCCTGCTCGCTTTTCGGTAGCTCGCCGCGCCAGGTCTGCTGCGAGCGGGCGATCCGTGCCGCGAGGGTCGCTTCATCCACCGGCAGCGAGGTCAGCCCGCCGCCGGTCTCCGCTGCCAGCTTCATCAGCCCGGGCAAATCGCCCGGCTCCACCGGTCGAATAACCATCATGATGAGACTCCTGCCACGAAACGCGCGCAGGCCCGCTCGACGCGATCCAGCCCGCTGTTCACCTCTTCTTCACTGACGTTCAGCGCCGGCGCGAAACGCACCACGTTGGCGCCGGCGATCAGAATCATCACCCCCTCTTCCGCCGCCAGGTTACTGAGGGTTTTCGCCTTCCCGGCCCAGGCGTCGTTTAGCACGCAGCCGAGCAGCAGTCCCAGGCCGCGGATCTCCTTGAACAGGCCATAGCGAGCGTTAATTGCCTGCAGGCGTTCACAAAACCACTGATGGCGCTGTCTGACGCCGGAGAGCACTTCCGGGGTGTTGACGATCGACAGCAGTTCGCCGGCCACCGCCCCGGCCAGCGGGTTACCGCCGTAGGTGGTGCCGTGGGTGCCGACGGTCATCACGCTGGCGCAGGCCTCTGTCGCCAGCAGCGCGCCAATAGGGAAACCACCGCCCAGCGCTTTGGCGGTGGTCAGCACATCGGGCGTCACGCCGTAGTGCATATAGGCATACAGCTCGCCGGTGCGCCCGACCCCGGTCTGCACTTCATCGAAAATCAGCAGGGCGTTGTGCTGGTCGCAAAGCTGACGCAGGCCGCGTAAAAACTCGACGCTGGCCGGCACCACGCCCCCTTCGCCCTGCACCGGCTCGACGATCACCGCGCAGGTCTGGTCATTGATTAAGGCCTTTGCCGACTCGAGATCGTTAAATACGGCATGCTGGATCTGCGGCGGCAGCGGGGCGAAATCCCGGGAATAGGCCGGCTGACCGCCCGCCGAGACGGTGAACAGCGTCCGCCCGTGGAAAGCGTTCTGAAAGGCGACGATGCCACTTTTCTCGCTGCCAAAGCGATCGTGGGCATATTTACGCGCCAGCTTGAGCGCTGCCTCATTGGCCTCGGCGCCGGAGTTACAGAAGAAGACCCGGTCGGCGAAGGTAGCATCGATAAGCATTTTGGCCAGACGCAGGATCGGCTCATTGGTGTAGCCGTTGCCGGTATGCCAGAACTTGCCGGCCTGGTCGGTCAGGGCTTGCACCAGACGCGGATGGGCATGCCCCAGCGCGTTCACGGCGATGCCGCCGGCAAAATCGATATACTCTTTGCCCTGCTGATCCCACAGCCGTGACCCGGCGCCCCGCACCGGAATAAACGCCGCTGGCGCGTAGACCGGCATCATCCATTCATCAAAGTGGTTACGCGTAATTGACTGAGACATATCGACCTCTTCCGGTAAATTAAAAGTAGCAATAATGTTAATAAATATGAGTTATTACGCTGTAAATGTAGATTGCACGGTTCGTGCCAGCCAGCGATAAAAATGCATAAATCAGATGAGATAACGCAGAATCAATGAGTTACAGCTGAACGCTATTCACATAAAATGCATATTTAGTGAATAAGTATCCGACAAAGGGGGATAAACAGTGATTAAAGAAGATAAATTATGCAACGGTAAGATATAATTCTGTAATTGTGATCCTCTGCGAAATTTATCGTATCTATTTGCCCTTTTTTGGCGCGGCATGCCCGCAAAAGGGGCACCCACGGCACGCTCATGCGCAGCGATTGGCAGAATGACGCATCCGGTGGCAGCCAGCCTGGCGAATTTCTGCTACCATCCCTGCACTATTCACCTTGCACAGTGGCAGCGACTATGAAATTCGTCTCTTTTAATATCAACGGCCTGCGTGCCCGCCCACACCAACTGGCCGCCATCGTCGAAAAACACCAGCCGGACGTGATTGGCCTGCAGGAAACCAAAGTTCACGACGACATGTTCCCTCTCGAAGAGGTCGCCAGGCTCGGCTATAACGTCTTTTATCACGGGCAGAAAGGCCATTATGGCGTCGCGCTGCTGACCAAAGAGACGCCGATTGCCGTCCGCCGCGGTTTCCCGGACGATGGCGAAGAGGCTCAGCGCCGCATCATTATGGCGGAGATCCCGTCGCCCTTCGGCAACGTCACAGTGATTAACGGCTATTTCCCGCAGGGTGAAAGCCGCGATCATGAAACCAAATTCCCGGCCAAAGCGGCGTTCTATCAGAATCTGCAGAACTATCTGGAGACCGAGCTCAACAAAGAGAATCCGGTGCTGATCATGGGCGATATGAACATCAGTCCTACCGATCTGGACATCGGTATCGGTGAAGAGAACCGCAAACGCTGGCTGCGCACCGGCAAATGTTCCTTCCTGCCGGAAGAACGGGAATGGATGGACCGCCTGCTGGGCTGGGGCCTGGTGGATACCTGGCGTCAGGCTAACCCCGACAATCATGAGCATTTCTCGTGGTTTGATTACCGCTCCAAAGGCTTCGACGATAACCGTGGGCTGCGCATCGATCTGCTGCTGGCCAGCCAGCCTCTGGCGCAGCGCTGCGTGGAAACCGGGATCGATTACGAGATCCGCGGGATGGAAAAACCGTCCGACCACGCGCCGGTGTGGGCCACCTTCCGGCCATAATTCACGCCCTTCTCTCGCCTCCCGCTGTGCGGGGGGCAGAATTTCCTGAGCAAAATCAACAAAGCGACGGTAAACCATTGTGACGGTCGTCGGAACAGGATACTGTCGCGCGCACTTTTTGATGTCCACTGCGTCCAGACTGTACAGGAGCACCTCTCATGCAAAAGAAGCCGTCATCCGGCCATTGGTAAAGGGCTGGGACTTCTCGCGCTGGTGGCCACGCTGGCCGTTATCAGCCACCGCGTCGGTCTCCACGATCTGCTGACTCATCTGCATCTGCTTCAGGACACCCTCCGCCATCAGGGCGCCTGGGGATATCTGGTCTATGCTGCGCTGTTTATCATTGCCACCCTGTGTCTGATCCCCGGCAGCCTGCTGGTGATCGCCGGCGGGATGCTCTTCGGCCCGCTAACAGGCTCCCTGCTCTCGTTTGCCGCCGCCACCCTCGCCTCTTCGCTGTCGTTTTTAATCGCCCGCTGGCTTGGGCGCGATCTGCTGCAGCGCTATGTGGGCCATACCACCGTCTTTCAGGCGATTGAGCGCGGTATCGCCCGCAGCGGCTGCGATTTCCTGATCCTCACCCGCCTGGTGCCGCTCTTTCCCTACAATATTCAGAATTACGCCTACGGCCTGACGGCGATCCGCTTCTGGCCCTTTACCCTGATCTCGGCCGTGACCACCCTGCCGGGTCTGGTCATCTATTCGGTGATGGCCAGCGAACTGGCCCGCGAGGGGGTGACCCTCGCCTTCGCGCTAAAACTGAGCCTCGCCGGCGGGCTGCTGTTTGCCCTGGTGCAGATAGGCAAACGGTTTGCCCGCGCCCGTCGCGTGGCGGCGTGCAGTGAGGAGGTGCGCCATGACCCAACCTGATCGCCGTCACCTGCGCCGCGCCCGGCTGGCCCTTGCCGTCGTGGTCGCCGCCGCTCTGGCCGCCTGGCTGTGGTTCCCTGGCGGGCGTACCTTTCTGCAGCAGAGTCTGACGGCGTTAGCCTCCCTGGATCCGCAGCAGGTCAGAGGGTTTATCGCCGCCTGGGGGCCGCAGGCCGCGCTGGTCTCATTTGCGCTGATGATCCTCCAGGCGATCGTCGCTCCGCTGCCGGCTTTCCTGATTACCCTGGCGAACGCCGCCCTGTTCGGCGCCTTCTGGGGCGGGGCGCTGTCGTGGTTCAGCGCTATGGTCGGGGCCGGGCTCTGCTTCTGCATCGCCAGAGCGCTGGGGCGCGAAGTGGTGGAGAAACTCACCGGCCGCGCGGTGCTGCGCAGTGCCGACGGCTATTTCACCCGCTTTGGCCCGCAGACGATCCTGGTCTGCCGCCTGCTGCCGTTTGTCCCGTTTGACCCGGTCAGCTATGCCGCCGGACTAACCTCGCTGCGCTTCTGGCCCTTTATGCTGGCCACCGGCGTGGGCCAGCTCCCGGCGACTATCGTTTATTCCTGGGCCGGGAGTCTGCTCACCGGGGGCACCTTCTGGCTGGCCACCGGGCTTTCGCTGCTTTTTGCCCTGGCGGTGGTCATCTCTATCGCCAAAAATATTTACCGTGAACGTCATAAGAGATCGTCGCCATGAGCTTACCCCCGCTGGATTCTGTCCCCCTGATCCTTCGTCCGCAGGCGTGGCTGCACCGCCGGCATTACGGCCAGGTGCTGAGCCCCATTCGCTGGTGGGGTCGGATCCCGTGGCTGTTTTACCTGGTTTCGCTGTTCGTGGGCTATATTGAACGCCGCCGCTCGCCGCTGGATCCGGTGCTGCGCTCGCTGGTCAGCGCCCGCATCGCCCAGCTGTGCCACTGCGAATTCTGTATCGATATCACCAGCATGATCCTCGCGGCGCGGAGCGGTAGCCAGGACAAGCTGCTGGCGGTCGCCGACTGGCGCAGCAGTACGCTGTTCAGCGAAAAAGAGCGCCTGGCGCTGGCCTATGCCGAAGCCGCCACCCAGACGCCGCCGGCGGTGGATGATGCCCTGCGTAGCGCGATGGCCGCGCATTTTGACGCCCGGGCGCTCACCGAGCTGACCGCCCTGATCGGCCTGCAAAATTTATCAGCGCGGTTCAATGCCGCGATGGCGATCCCGGCTCAGGGGTTGTGCCAGATACCCACCTCTTCCTCGCAGAATAAGGAGTAACGATGCGCCGTTTGCGTGATTACAGCCTCTGTCTGTGCCTGCTGCTGCTCTGGCCGCTGGCGGTTAATGCCGACGACAGCTGGCGGCAGATTCAGACGGAAGCCCGCGGACAGACCGTCTGGTTTAACGCCTGGGGCGGCGATCCGGCCGTCAATCGCTATCTGGCGTGGGTCAGCGAAGAGGTCAAACGCTATTACGCAATCGACCTGCGTATTGTGCCTGTCGCCGACGCCGCCGACGCAGTGAAACGCATCCAGACCGAGGCGCAGGCCGGTCGTCGCCAGGGCGGGTCAGTGGATCTGCTGTGGATCAACGGCGAAAACTTTCGCACGCTTAAACAGGCCAACCTGCTGCTCACCGGCTGGGCCGAATCGCTGCCCAACTGGCGCTATGTCGATCTGCAAAAGCCGGTACGGGAAGATTTTTCTGTCGCCACCGAGGGCGCGGAGTCGCCGTGGGGCAGCGCCCAGCTGACGTTTATCGCCCGCCGCGGGCAAACGCCGCAGCCGCCCACCAGCCCGCAGGCGTTGCTGGCCTTCGCCAGAGCCCATCCGGGCAGCGTAACCTACCCGCGGCCGCCGGACTTCACCGGTACCGCCCTGCTGGAGCAACTGCTGATCGCGCTCACCGACCAGCCGGCCGCCCTGCGCCAGCCGCCGCAGACGGCGACCTTTGCGGCGGTCACCGCCCCGCTGTGGCGCTATCTCGATGCGCTGCACCCGGCCCTGTGGCGGGCGGGCAAGGATTTCCCGGCGTCGCCGGCACGGATGGATACCATGCTCAACAATGGCACCCTCCGCTTATCACTCACGTTTAACCCGCTGCACGCCCGGCAGAAAGCCGCCAGCGGCGAATTACCGACGGACAGCTACAGCTTCGGCTTTACCGCGGGGACCCTCGGCAACGTCCATTTCGTTACCATCCCGGCTAACGCCCGCGCTATCGCTGGCGCCAAAGTAGTGGCCAATTTCCTGCTCTCCCCTGAGGCGCAATTGCGCAAGGCCGATGCCGCCGTCTGGGGCGATCCGAGCGTACTGGATCCGCAGCGTCTGCCTGACGGCCAGCGCCAGGCGCTGGCGGCAGCCCTGCCGCAGGATCTGCCGCCGGTGCTTGCCGAGCCTCACGCGGCATGGGTTGACGCGCTGGAGCAGGAATGGCTGCGCCGCTACGGTACCCACTGATCCTGCTGGCCTGGGGGGCGATGGCGGCGATCTATCTGCCGCTGCTCCCCGCCGCCGGGGAACTGGTGGGCGCTGCGCGCTCCCCGGCCCACTGGCGGGCGCTGTTCGCCGACCCGCAGCTGAGCCAGGCGCTGGCCGCCACCCTCGTCTCCACGCTGTTATCCGTCGGCGGCGCGCTGCTGATCGCCCTGACCATCGTCGCCGCCCTCTGGCCTTCGGCCCGCTGGCGGCGGCTGGCTTCCCGTCTGCCGCTGCTGCTGGCGGTGCCCCATCTCGCCCTGGCGACGGCGGCGCTGCTGCTGTTCGCCGAAGGGGGCTGGCTCTGGCAGCGGCTGCCGTTTCTGACGCCGCCGGTTGACCGGTACGGCATCGGGCTTGGCCTGACGATGGCCCTGAAAGAGAGCGCCTTTGTGCTGTGGGTGATCTATGGCCTGCTGGGAGAGAAACGCCTCGCCGACCAGGCGACCGCCCTGAAGAGCCTCGGCTACGGCCGCTGGCAGTGCCTGCGTTGGCTGGTGCTGCCCGCCCTGCTGCCCGCCCTCGGCATGGTGCTGCTGGCCACCACCGCCTGGAGCCTGTCGGCGGTAGACGTCGCCCTGGTGCTGGGGCCCGGCAATCCGCCCACCCTCGCCGTGCTGGCGTGGCAATGGTTAAGCCAGGGCGATGAGCTGCAGCAGGCCAAAGGGGCGCTGGCCAGCCTGCTGCTGATGGCGAGCCTCGGCGGGCTGGCGCTGGTCGCCTGGAGCGGATGGCGGCTACAGCGCCAGTACCAGCCCGATCTGCACGGTGTTCGTCACCCGCATCCTCATGCCCTGCCCGGCCGCCTGCTGGCGGCGCTGCTGCCGCTGAGCGGTCTGCTGGGCGCGCTATTGCTGGCGGGGCTGGCGCGCTCGGCGCCGCCGCAGATGGATGCCCTCGGCAACAGCCTTGGGCTGGCGCTGGCGGCCTGCGCCCTCGGCGCGGCTGTCTGCCTGCTGTGGCTGGCCTGCGGCCCGGCGCGAGGCGATGGCTGGGTCTGGCTACCGCTGGTCCTGCCGGCCCTGCCGCTGGCCGACGGCCAGTACCGGTTGGCGCTGTATGCCTGGCTTGACGGTGACTGGTGGACCGTCCTGTGGGGCCATCTGCTGTGGGTGGTGCCCTGGATGCTGTTTATTTTGCGCCCGGCCTGGCGCCAGCGCGATCCGCGGCTGACGGTTGTCGCCCGCACGCTCGGCTGGGGATCCACGCGTATTTTCTGGTTGCTGACCCTGCCTTCGCTAACTCGCCCACTGCTGACCGCCCTGGCGGTGGGCTTCTCAGTGAGCATCGCGCAGTATCTGCCAACGCTATGGCTGGGGGCTGGCCGAATTCCGACGCTCACCAGCCAGGCGGTGGCGCTCAGCAGCGGCGGCGAGGCGCAGACGCTCGCCGCTCAGGCGCTGTGGCAATTACTGCTGCCGGCGGTATGCTTTACCCTGACGGCTCTGCTGGCCTGGCTGGCAGGCCGCTATCGACGAGGACTTCGCTAGTGCTAACCGTAAACCATCTGACTCTGAGCGTGAGACGCCAGCCGCTGCTGCGGGAGGTCGCCTTTTCGGTAGCCCCGGGGGAGGTGCTGACGCTGATGGGCCCCTCCGGTAGCGGGAAATCAACGCTGTTTGCCTGGATGATTGGCGCCCTGTCCGGCGATTTTCGCGCCCGAGGCGAACTGTGGCTCAACGAACGGCGTTGCGATACGCTGCCGACAGAGCAGCGGCGCATCGGCATTCTGTTTCAGGACCCGTTACTGTTCGACCATTTCAGCGTCGGGCAAAATTTACAGCTGGCGCTGCCGGAGAACGTGCGCGGCGAGGCGCGAAAAACCGCGGTGGAGGAAGCGCTTAGCCGCGCCGGGCTGGCGGGCTTCGCCCCGCGCGATCCGGCCACGCTCTCCGGCGGGCAGCGGGCGCGGGTGAGCCTGCTGCGCGCCCTGCTGGCGCGCCCCGAGGCATTACTGCTTGATGAGCCCTTCAGCCGCCTGGATGCCAGCCTGCGCGCCGGGTTCCGCCGCTGGGTCTTTGAAGAACTGGCCCGCCAGGCCATTCCGGCGATCCTGGTGACCCACGATCGCGAGGACTGCCCGCCGACGGGGCGCTGCCTGGCGATGGAGCGCTGGCAATGAAGGACAATAGCGTGCAAACCTGCGTTACCGCAAAGAAATCGGCGCCTGGCGAGTGGAGAATACGCCCTCCACTTTTTACCGTCGGGCATTTCGATGAAACGTGTTTCTCAATTGACCGCACTCGCCCTGCTCATGGGGCTTGCTGCTTCCACTACCTGCGCCGCTGAAACCATGCCAGCGCTCACTCTCTCCCACCTGCAACAGCAGCACGGCGTGGCCATCGACACCCGGCTGAGCGCTTATTACAACGGCTGGCCGCAGCGCGCCAACGGCCCGGAAGGCCATGAGCCGCAGGCCCTCAATCTTTCCGCCCGCTGGCTCGGCGCCATGAGCGACGATCAGCTGCGCGCCTGGGCTAAGCAGCACCAGCTCCATTCCGATACCCCCATCGCGCTGTACGGCAGCCCGGAGGATAACGCCAGCGTCGCGGCGCGGCTGAAACAAACGGGTTTCACCCGGCTCAGCACCCTGAGCGATGCGCTGAGCCAGACCGACCGTCTGCAAAAGCTGCCGCACTTTGAACAGCTGGTCTACCCCCAGTGGCTGCACGACCTACAGCAAGGGAAAGCGGTCGCCGCCGCCCCGGCAGGCGACTGGAAAGTGTTTGAAGCCGCCTGGGGAGCGCCGAAGCTCTATCTGCTGAGCCATATCCCTGGCGCGGGCTATATCGATACCAATGAGGTGGAGAGCGAACCGCTGTGGAATAAAGTGTCCGACGCGCAGCTGAAGGCGATGCTGGCGAAGCACGGCATCCGGCATGACACCACGGTGATCCTCTATGGTCGCGACGTCTACGCCGCAGCGCGGGTGGCGCAGATCATGCTGTACGCCGGGGTCAAAGACGTGCGCCTGCTTGACGGCGGCTGGCAGACCTGGTCCGACGCCGGGCTGCCGGTAGAGCGCGGTATGCCGCCGGCGCAGCAGCCGGCGCCTGATTTCGGCGCGCCGATCCCCGGCCAGCCGCAGCTGATGCTGGATACCGAACAAGCCCGCGGGCTGCTGCATCGTCAGGACGCCTCGCTGGTCAGCGTCCGCTCGTGGCCGGAGTTTATCGGCACCACCAGCGGCTACAGCTATATCAAGCCGAAGGGCGACATCGCTGGCGCCCGCTGGGGCCACGCCGGGAGCGACTCCACGCACATGGAGGATTTCCATAACCCGGACGGCACCATGCGCAGCGCCGACGATATCGCTGCCCTGTGGCGCCAGTGGAACATTCTGCCGAGCCAGCAAGTGGCGTTCTATTGCGGGACCGGCTGGCGGGCCTCGGAAACCTTTATGTATGCCCGCGCCATGGGCTGGCCGCACGTCGCGGTGTACGACGGCGGCTGGTACGAATGGAGCAGCAACCCGCACAATCCGGTGGCCCGCGGAGAGCGCGGCCCGGAAAGCAGTCAGTAACTCGCCCCGCCTCAGCGCGTCGCCCTTTGTCGGCGACGCGCGATACCCCGTTTACGCTGTGGTCGTTACCCGCTTTAAGGTCTGGTAGCCACTGCAGATGCGCGTCGCCGTCGTCAGCCAGCACAGCGCGCCAAACAGCCACGCCAGCCAGGCGAAATGCGCCGGAAACAGGCAGCCGAGGACAAACAACAGGATGGTCTCCGTCCCCTCCGTCAGTCCCCCGAGATAGTACAGCGATTTATGGGCGTAGCCGGGATTGGCGATCTGGTGCCTGGCCGCCAGGGCGGCAAAAGCGAGAAAGCTGCTGCCGGTGCCGATAAAGGCAAACAGCAGCCAGCCGCCCGCCAGGGCATTGTTCAGCGGATCCGCCAGAATAAAGCCGAACGGCACCAGGGCGTAAAAGAGAAAATCCAGCGCAATATCGAGAAAGCCGCCCGCGTCCGTGAGCCCGCGCCGCCGCGCCAGAGCGCCGTCCAGGCCATCCAGCAGGCGGTTAAGGAGAATGGCCGCCAGCGCCGCGCCATACCACCCCAGCGCCAGAAAGGGCAGAGCCAGCACGCCGATGGCAAAACCAACCAGCGTCAGCCCGTCCGGTGAGATGCCGGGGCGGTCAAGGGCGCCGGCGACAGCGTTAAGCAGGGGTTTAAGGCGCGGATGCAGGTGGCTATCAAGCACGAAGGTCTCCAGCAGGGTTGGCGGTTGTCAGTTACGGTCTATGGCGGTGATAATAGGCCATATTCGTCTTATTAACCTTGATGCTTATGCTAAAAATGATTGATGTTGTCGCCGCCATTATTGAACAGGATGGCCAGATTCTGCTGGCGCAGCGTCCGCCCCACGCCGACCAGCCGGGGATGTGGGAGTTCGCCGGCGGCAAAGTGGAGCCGGGTGAAAACCAGCCGCAGGCGCTGGCCCGTGAACTGCAGGAGGAGATGGGCATCATCGCCCGCCCGGCTTGCTATATCGCTAGCCATCAGCGGGAGGTCTCCGGCCGCCGGATCCATCTGCACGCCTGGTGGGTGCCGCACTTTCAGGGCACGCCGCTGGCCCACTATCACACTCAGCTGCGCTGGTGCCTTCCCACAGAAGCGCTGGCCCTCGATCTCGCCCCGGCCGATATTCCTCTGCTGCACGCCTTTATCGCCCAGCGCCCCACCCTTTCCGTCCGCTGATCCGCCCGCCGCCTCGTCATCGCTTTTAGTTATGACGAGCGGGCAATTATAAATTTTGTTGTCGGCTCAATTTTTCCTTGCTTGCCTAAGGATTAGCGGTGTTATAGTCGGAAAATCGGTTTTTTCAAGGACCGAATCATAATAAATACATGCAACCACAACCATAAGGGGAACTGATATCTATGGATCAGACGTGCACTCTGGAAGGCTTTCTCACCCGCGTTCAACAGCGCGATCCTCATCAAACCGAATTTGCTCAAGCCGTCCGGGAGGTGATGACCACCCTGTGGCCTTTCCTTGAGGAAAATCCGCGCTATCGTCAGCTTGCTTTGCTGGAACGTCTGGTGGAACCGGAGCGCGTGATCCAGTTCCGCGTGGTGTGGGTGGACGACCGCAATCAGGTCCAGGTCAACCGCGCGTGGCGCGTGCAGTTCAACTCGGCCATCGGCCCGTATAAAGGCGGGATGCGTTTTCACCCGTCGGTTAACCTGTCGATTCTCAAATTCCTTGGCTTCGAGCAGACCTTCAAAAACGCCCTGACCACTCTGCCGATGGGCGGCGGGAAAGGCGGCAGCGATTTCGATCCTAAAGGCAAGAGCGATGGCGAAGTGATGCGTTTCTGCCAGGCGCTGATGACCGAACTCTATCGCCACCTTGGCCCGGATACCGACGTACCGGCGGGCGATATCGGCGTCGGCGGTCGCGAAGTCGGCTTTATGGCCGGAATGATGCGCAAGCTCTCCAACAACAGCGCCTGCGTCTTCACCGGTAAAGGACTCTCCTTTGGCGGCAGCTTGATCCGTCCGGAAGCCACTGGTTACGGCCTGATCTACTTCACCGAAGCGATGCTCAAACGTCACGGCCTCGGCTTCGAAGGCGCTCGCGTGGCGGTCTCCGGCTCCGGCAACGTCGCGCAATACGCCATTGAGAAAGCGATGGAGCTTGGCGCGCGGGTGGTGACGGCCTCCGACTCCAACGGCACCGTCGTTGACGAAGCGGGCTTCACCAAAGAAAAACTGGCCCGCCTGATCGACATTAAAGAGCGTGCCCACGGCCGCGTGGCCGATTACGCCCGCGAATTTGGCCTCACCTATCTTGAAGGCCAGCAGCCGTGGTCAGTGCCGGTGGATATTGCCCTGCCTTGCGCGACCCAGAACGAACTGGACGTCGATGCCGCCCGCCAGCTGATTGCCAATGGCGTCAAGGCCGTGGCGGAAGGCGCCAACATGCCGACCACCATCGCCGCAACCGACCTGTTCCTGGAAGCTGGCGTGCTGTTTGCCCCGGGCAAAGCGGCCAACGCCGGCGGCGTGGCGACTTCCGGTCTGGAGATGGCGCAGAACGCCGCGCGCATGGGCTGGAAAGCGGAAAAAGTGGATGCCCGTCTGCATCACATCATGCTGGATATCCACCACGCTTGCGTGCAGTACGGCGGCGAAGCGAAGCAGACCAACTACGTGCGCGGCGCGAATATCGCCGGTTTCGTGAAGGTTGCAGATGCCATGCTGGCCCAGGGCGTGATTTAACCACCCCTAACTCCATCCCGGCGGCAGCCCGCCGGGATGCGTCTCACGACGTCATCGTGATCACTACTTTCCCCAGATGCTGACCACTGTCCAGACAGGCATGGGCCTCGGCAATCTCCGCCATCGGGTAGCTGGCGTAGATCAGCGGCTTGCATTTCCCTGCCTCTAGCAGCGGCCAGACGTGGCGGCGCAGCGCCTCGGCAATCTGCTGTTTCTCCGCCGCCGTCCGGCCGCGCATGGTCGAGCCGGTGACGGTGGCTCGCTTGAGCATCAGAGTCTGAATATCAACCTCATGAGCGATTCGCCCGCCCATAAAGCCGATGATGACCAGTCGTCCATCCTTTTTCAGTAGCCCAAGGTTGCGGTTAAAGTAAGGGCCGCCAACAATATCCAGAATGACGTCCACCCCTTCATCGTTGGTCAGCTGGCCGATTTTCTCGGCAAAATCATCGGTTTTGTAGTTAATCGCCGTAGCATAGGGACGTAGCGCAGCAATTTTTTCGTCCTGGCCGACGGTGGCATAGACGGTCATCCCCAGCGCGTGGCACAGCAGGACCGCGGTGGTGCCAATCCCGCTGGCGCCGCCGTGGACCAGAATGCTTTCGCCAGGCTGCAGCTTACCCAGCTGGAAGACGTTCGCCCAGACGGTGAAGAAGGTTTCCGGAATGGCGGCCGCTTCGCTAAAGCTGAGACCCGCCGGGATCGGCAACGTCTGGCCTGCCGGCACGGCGCAGTATTCGGCATAGCCGCCGCCGTTGGTCAGCGCGCAAACGCGATCGCCGGGCGTAAACGCTGTGACCTGCGCGCCGACCTTAACAACCACACCCGCCACCTCGAGGCCGGGCACGGGGGTGACGCCCTCAGGCATGGGATACAGACCCTGGCGCTGCAGAATATCCGGCCGGTTGACGCCCGCCGCCTTCACCTCAATGAGCACCTCATGCTCCCCGATGGTGGGGATCTCCCCTTCGCGGATCTGCAATACCTCCGGGCCGCCCGGTTGGCTGATAGCAATATATTTCACGGGTCCTCCTTATCGCCTGTGAGAGAAATGGGGCATCGGCATCAGGAAAAGCGCAGCGGGCATCCCCTGCTCAGGGGCCCCGCGTCCAGGCTCTTCCCGGCTGTTTAGTGTAGACCATTGGCCTGACTGGCGGAGAAGCGGTGGCCGCGGGGTAACTCATCCTCGCGACCACCGGCGGGTTACTGCGGCGGCGGCGCGGTATCGTCTACCGCTTTTTTGCCTTTCGGCTTCCCTTTACCTTTACTGAACGACTTCTTCGCCCCGCCCGGCCCCACCAGGCCGCGGAACTGACGCACCGGCGTGCTGCGCGCCTGATCGATCAGTTGATACAGCGTCCCCACCAGCGGCTGCATAAAGTCCTGATAGCGGCACTGTTTCTCGCTGATCTGCGTCAACACCGACTCCCAGTGGGCGGTCATGTCCGGTCGCCCGGCCATCTCCGGCAGGGAATGAATGAGCGCCCTGCCGGCCTCCGAAGAGTGGATATAGCGCCCCTTTTTGCTCAGGAAACCACGCTTGAAGAGCAGCTCGATAATCCCTGCGCGGGTCGCTTCCGTGCCGAGGCCGTCGGTGGCGCGGAGGATCTTCTTCAGATCTTTATCCTGCACGAAGCGGGCAATCCCGGTCATCGCCGACAGCAGCGTGGCGTCGGTAAAGTGGCGCGGCGGCTGGGTCTGACGCTCCACCACCTCGCCCCTCTCGCACAGCAGTTCATCGCCTTTGGCCACCACCGGCAGCGGCGTGCCGTCGTTCTCTTCATCGCGCTCTTTGCTGCCAAGCAGCGTCCGCCAGCCCGCCTCGGCCAGAAAACGCGCCTTGGCGACAAACTTGCCGTTGGCGATCTCAAGATCAATCTGGCATTTGCGGAACACTGCGTCAGGGCAGAACTGCATCAGATACTGGCGGGCGATCAGGGTGTACACCTTCGCTTCATTATCGGTGAGCTTCACCTGGCTGCTGCGGGCGGTTGGGATAATCGCATGGTGCGCGTCGACCTTTTTATCATCCCAGCAGCGGTTGCGGATCTCCGGATCCACTACCGGCTGCGGCAGCAGGTCCGCCGCATGGACGGCAATCGCATTCAACACCGCATGGCGGCCAGCGAAGTGCTCTTCCGGCAGATAGCGGCTGTCCGAACGCGGATAGGTGATGAGTTTGTGGGTTTCGTACAGCTTCTGGCAGATATCCAGCACGTTCTGCGCGCTGAAGCCGAAACGTTTGGCCGCCTCAATCTGCAGCGCCGACAGCGAGAACGGTAGCGGCGCGGGTTCGGAATCGCGCTTATCGTTATAGCCGGTCACGATTGCCGGCTGGCCTTCGATGCGCTTAACCACATGCTCGGCCAGCGGACGATGCAGCAGGCGCCCTTCTTCATCCTGGTAAGGTTCGCAGGCTTCGCTCGGCACCCAGGTGGCGACAAAACGCTCCTCCTGCGGCGTGACGATATGCGCCTTCACGTCGAAGAAATCTTTGGCGACGAAATTTTCAATCTCTTCATCGCGACGGACCACCAGGCCAAGTACCGGGGTCTGCACCCGCCCCACCGAGAGCACCCCCTGATAGCCGGCGTTGCGCCCCAGCAGGGTGTAGGCGCGGGTCATATTGATGCCGTACAGCCAGTCGGCGCGGGCCCGCGCCAGCGCCGACACGCAGAGCGGCACGAACTCGCTGTTGGCGCGCAGACGGTTGATCGCCCGCTCCACCGCCTGCGGGTTGAGATCGTTAATCAGACAGCGCTGCACCTGCTGACGCTTCTCCGGCGCCAGCTGTAGGTAGTCGAGTACTTCGTCCACCAGCAGCTGCCCTTCTCTGTCCGGGTCGCCGGCGTGGATAACCTCCTCGGCGTCGCCGAGCAGGCGCTTGATGACATTCAGCTGTTTGGTGACCGAGGGCTTTGGCTGCAGCTGCCATTTCTCCGGCACAATCGGCAGATCGTTGAGATTCCACCGGGCATAGCGGCTGTCGTAGATGTCCGGCTGCGCCTGCTCCAGCAGGTGGCCGATACACCAGGTGACCACCTGCCCGTTGCCGCACTCAATATAGCCATCGCCTTTGCGGTGCGGTTTAGGCAACACATCGGCGATAGCCCGACCGAGACTCGGTTTTTCTGCAATAAACAACCGCATCGAATCAACGGATCTCGATCATGGGTCGCCCGCCGCGGGCGGTCACCAGCTCGCCGATGGCGGCCAGCTTAATGCCGAACTCCGCCGCGGCGGCCTGAACTTCCGCCTCCGCCTCCGGGGTCACCGCCAGCAGCAGACCGCCGGAGGTCTGCGGATCGCACAGCAGATCCCGCCACTCCGTCGGCATCTCGCCCATGAGATGGCCGTAGCTGGCAAAGTTGCGCCCGGTGCCGCCCGGCACCGCGCCGGCGGCGATATAGTCCTCCACCCCCGGCAGTTTTGGGATATCGGCATAGCGCAGCTGCGCCTGCACGCCGGCCCCGCGGCACACCTCGCTGAGATGGCCGAGCAGGCCAAAGCCGGTGACGTCGGTCATCGCCTTCACCCCGTCGATGGCGGCAAACGCGGCGCCGGCGAGGTTCATCTGGCACATGGTCTCCGTCGCTAACCCTTGATGCTCTGGCTTGAGCAGCGATTTTTTCTCCGCGGTGGTCAGTACGCCGATCCCCAGCGGTTTGGTGAGATACAGTTTGCAGCCCGCCTGGGCGGTGCTGTTTTTCTTGATGCGCTCGGTGGGCACCACGCCGGTGACCGCCAGACCGAAGATCGGCTCCGGGGCGTCAATGGAGTGGCCGCCCGCCAGCGCGATCCCCGCCTGCTGGCAGGCAAAGCGCCCGCCCTCCACCACTTCGCGAGCGATTTCCGGCGCCAGGGTGTTGATCGGCCAGCCGAGGATGGCAATCGCCATAATCGGTTTCCCGCCCATAGCGAAAATATCGCTGATGGCGTTGGTGGCGGCGATACGGCCAAAGTCGAACGGGTTATCGACAATCGGCATAAAGAAATCGGTGGTGCTGACGATCGAGGTGCCATTACCGAGATCGTAAACGGCGGCATCATCGCTGGTTTCGTTGCCGACAAGCAGGTTTGGGTCGACAAACTTCGCCTGCTCGCTATGCAGGATAGTTTCCAGCACTTTCGGGGAAATTTTACAACCACAACCGGCTCCGTGGCTGTATTGCGTTAAACGAATGGCTTGCTCGCTCATGGACATCTCCTGTCATTGCAATCCCGCTATGTTAGCGCCCAAACGCCAGGGTGGTAAGTACGACAGTCTGAAATCGCGTATGGTTGCTCATTAAGCAGACAAAAAGCCGTTTTTGCGAGACGCGACAATTTTTTCCCGACCATTTTCACTTTTACTTAAAGATGACAGAAATGTGACAGCACAGGACTGTCTTCTCTGGAATGATTATGACGTAAGGAAATTCTAATGAAAAAGCGTGTTCTTGCCCTTTGCCTGGCCAGTTTCTTCTCCGTTAACGCCTTTGCTCTGGTTCCCCCCGGGAACGATGTCACCACCAAGCCCGATCTCTACTATCTGACCAATGCCCAGGCCATCGACAGCCTGGCGCTGTTGCCACCACCGCCGGCGGTGGGCAGTATCGCATTTTTAAACGATCAGGCGATGTATGAGCAAGGACGTCTGCTGCGCAATACCGAGCGCGGGAAGCTGGCGGCAGAGGATGCTAACCTCAGCGCGGGCGGCGTGGCCAACGCCTTCTCCAGCGCCTTTGGTTCGCCGATTACCGAGAAAGACGCGCCGCAGCTTCACAAACTGCTGACCAATATGATTGAAGACGCCGGCGACCTGGCGACCCGCAGCGCGAAAGAGAAATATATGCGCATTCGCCCGTTTGCGTTCTATGGCGTCTCCACCTGCAACACCACCGAACAGGACAAGCTGGCGAAAAACGGCTCTTACCCCTCCGGGCATACCTCTATCGGCTGGGCCACCGCCCTGGTGCTGGCGGAGATCAACCCGCAGCGGCAAAACGAAATTTTGAAGCGCGGCTATGAGCTCGGCGAGAGCCGGGTGATCTGCGGCTATCACTGGCAGAGCGATGTCGATGCGGCGCGCATCGTCGGCTCCGCGGTGGTCGCTACGCTGCACACCAACCCGGCCTTCCAGCAGCAGTTGCAGAAAGCCAAAGATGAATTCGCGAAAAGGCAGAAGTAACGTCATCGCCGTTGCATTCCCGGATGCGGCGCCTGGCGCGTCTTGTCCGGGCTACAAAAACCGCGATTGATTCGAATGGTAGGGGTTGTATGCCGGGTAAGGCGCGAGCCGCCACCCGGCATAGATGCGGCTCCGAGCCTGCTGCCATCGCCCGGCGGCGCTGCGCTTGCGCGGCCAGCCGGACGGTTCCCTCTCCCTCCGGGAGAGGGCCAGGGTGAGGGGAAGCACTGCAGTGTGGTTGTTTATGTTATCTGTGGCTTCAGCGTAGTTTGCGCTCCCGGTTAATCGTCTGCGTTATGTCACTCATGGCGCCGGGAGCGCACAGGGGGCGGCCAGTCGCCGCCGCCCCCTGTACCCCCGGGCTCCGG